>Ga0114946_10001837_pt1 | contig 14600 bp, 9 predicted proteins | sample WalLakDeSediment_FD_88676 | JGI IMG/M metagenome (GOLD analysis project Ga0114946, IMG submission 88676) | Lake sediment microbial communities from Walker lake, Nevada to study Microbial Dark Matter (Phase II) - Walker Lake 11/02/13 Deep Sediment | ecosystem: Environmental > Aquatic > Freshwater... | reverse complement strand
TGGGCGGACGCTACTCGGTGCTGACGCCGGTGGGCTTGCTGCCTATCGCTGTTGCCGGTATCGACATCAGGCAGTTTGTGGCCGGGGCTCAGGCCATGGAAGCCTTCCTGAAAAAGGAAGATAAATTGAAAGAAAACCCCGCAGCACTTTACGCCGTTGCGCGCAACATTTTATACCGAAAGGGCAAAACCACCGAAATCCTGGCAAGCTATAACCCTTCACTGGGTTTTTTGGTGGAATGGTGGAAGCAGCTTTTTGGCGAAAGCGAAGGCAAAGACCAGAAAGGTATTTTCCCCGCCGGAGTTGGGTTTACTACCGACCTTCATTCAATGGGTCAGTATATTCAGGAAGGTTTGCGCAACCTTTTTGAAACCGTACTGACGGTTGAAAGCACCCAAAAAAACCTTCAGATCCCAACCGACCCTGATAACCTTGATGGACTGAACTTCCTTGCCGGCAAGCGCATCGGCGAGGTGAACCGAATGGCCAGCCTGGGCACCATCATTGCACATGTGGATGGCGGAGTGCCCAACCTTGAGTTGGTAATCACCAGCCTTGATGCCCGTCACATCGGTGAGCTGATCTACTTCTTTGAAATGGCATGCGCCATAAGCGGCTATATTCTTGATGTTAACCCATTCGATCAGCCTGGCGTTGAAGCATACAAAAAGAACATGTTTGCCCTGCTCGAGAAACCCGGATTCGAAAAAGAAACCGCCGAGATCAGGAAAAGGCTGTAAAGCTGCAGGGATAAAGGATAAAGCTCCAAGGAGAAATAATTTCTAAATCAATATTTTGGTAATATGGCCTATTTTTCAGGCCTTACCCACTTTCTCCTTTCTCCTTATTTAGCCTACTGATTTTTCTTATTGTAACAAGCCCGGCAAAGGGGTTCATAGGCATCGGTTTCGCCCAGCACAACCAGTTTGTCACTGACGATGGTACGGTGTGAATATTGTGCCAGGGTGCCGCAATCGACGCATATGGCGTGCACCTTGGTAATGTACTCAGCCATGGCCAAAAGGGCGGGCATAGGGCCGAAAGGTTTACCCTTGAAGTCCATGTCAAGCCCTGCCACAATCACCCTGATTCCCGAATTGGCAAGCTGACTGCAAACATTAGGCAGTTCTGCATCAAAAAACTGGGCTTCATCTATGCCCACAACATCAACATCATTGGCCATTAACAGGATGTTTGATGAGGCCGGGACGGGCGTTGACATGATCTCGCGGGCATCGTGCGAAACCACCTTCTCTTGGTCGTAACGAACATCGATGGCCGGCTTAAAGATTTCTACCTTAAGCTGCGCAATCTTGGCCCGCCTCAGCCGGCGGATCAGTTCCTCGGTCTTACCTGAAAACATGCTGCCGCAGATTACCTCGATCCAACCCCGGCGACGTGAACGATCTATGTCATTTTCAAGAAACATGAAGCTTAATTCTTTAATCTTTGTTACCTTTATGCGAAATTTTTCTGCCCGGCAGACACAAAAATAAACATAAACTTAACAACATCACGTTTAGATTTTGACCTTGTTTTTTAAAACTTTTCCCGTTTTTTACCATGCAAGAAATTAAGGACCGCATCATTCACCTCCTCGAAGAAATTGTTGAACGCGCCAACTCAATAAACCAGCAAAAAAGTATTCACCAGGAAATTGAAATAGACCTGGTTATGGAGGATATCCGACTTCTGTACCGTGAGTTTGAACTGCTTCGTCGCGAGCAGCCAATGAAGATTGAAAAAACGGAAGCAAAACCTGTATCTGCAACCCCCGTTCAGGCTCAACCCGATGCGTCGGAAGGCATCTCCCCTGTGGCCGGGAGCCCTTCAGAACCTGAGCCCGAAATTGAAGAACCGCAGACGATTGCAGATGAACAGCCTGAAGAGCTGCCGGAGGAAGCTCCTGAGCCTGCGCCGGCTCCTGAGCCGGAAGTGGAAACGGTAAAGGAAGTGATTGTGGAAACCACTCCCCCGGCAACTCAAAAGAAACCTGAGCCGGTTAAAATCAAACCCGAAGCGAATAATCCTAAGGAAACTCCCCAGAACGGCAACCGCTCCGTTGTTGACCTTTTTTCGCAGGATGGAACGAAAAGCGTGGGCGAACGTTTGGCAGGCGAAGACAACTCTCTGTACAAAAGAATCATTGCCCAGAAAGAAGACCGCAGTATTGGCACCCGCCTTCAAATGACACCCATAACCAGTCTGAAGGACGCTATTGGTGTGAATGAAAAATTCCTTTTCATCAACGAGCTCTTTGGCGGAAACATTCAGGTTTACAACGAGGCCATTGCCAGACTCAACTCATTTGGCGACATGCACGAAGCCTTTGATTACCTCAACGAACTGAACGACCTGCTTACTTGGGATGAAAGCCGCTCAGCACAAACCATTGAGAAGCTGGCTAATTTTGTGCAGCGGCGTTATATGGAGCGATAAAAATTTTGTAAAACCTTTGGGTCATGTCAAAACTTTATGTAGTTCCCACGCCCATTGGCAACCTGGAAGACATGACCCTGCGTGCCATAAGAATAATAGGTGAAGCCGACCTTCTTCTTGCCGAAGATACCCGCACCACGTCAAAACTTTTACAGCATTATGGCATCAAGGTACCCATGATGGCGCATCACCAGCACAACGAGCACAAGGTTCTGACTTCTTTGATTTCCAAACTTAAGTCTGGTATTACCATTGCCCTGGTAACCGATGCCGGCACCCCGGCCATATCTGACCCCGGGTTTTTGCTTATCAGGGAATGCATTCGCGAAGGGATAGATGTGGAGTGCCTTCCTGGTGCCACGGCCTTTGTGCCTGCATTGGTAAACTCGGGTTTGCCCAGCGAAAAATTCTGTTTTGAGGGCTTCCTTCCACAGAAAAAGGGCAGGAGCACCCGCCTGGCGTCTCTTGCCAATGAAACCCGCACCATGGTGTTTTACGAATCGCCGCACCGGCTGGTAAAAACCTTGATCTCCTTTGCCGAAGTATTCGGGCCCGACCGCCGTGCCGGCGTATCGCGCGAGTTGAGCAAATTGCACGAAGAAAATGCCCGGGGCACCCTTCAGGAATTAATCGCTCACTTCGAAAATGGCAACATTAAAGGTGAGATCTGCATTGTGGTGGCAGGAGCAGACCCAAAAGGGAAAACAGAAAACCCGAATCAAGATTAGTCGTCGAGCTTTAGCACCGCCATGAATGCCTGCTGCGGCACTTCCACGTTGCCTATCTGGCGCATACGCCTCTTACCCTTCTTTTGCTTTTCAAGCAACTTGCGCTTTCGCGTGATGTCACCGCCATAACACTTAGCTGTAACGTCCTTGCGAAGGGCTTTTACCGTTTCGCGGGCAATAATTTTTGAACCGATACCTGCCTGGATGGCAATGTCGAACTGCTGGCGTGGGATTAGCTGGCGGAGCTTTTCGCAGATACGTTTCCCAAAATTGAATGAGTTGACACGGTGAATCAAAGCGGAAAGGGCGTCTACCGGGTCGCCATTGAGCATTATGTCGAGCTTCACAAGGTCAGAATGCTTGTAGCCGCTTGGGTGATAGTCGAATGAGGCGTAACCCCTTGAAATAGTCTTAAGCCTGTCGTAAAAATCGAAAACGATCTCGGCAAGGGGCATTTCAAAACTCATCTCCACGCGGTCGGTAGTCAGATACACCTGGTTCTTTACTATACCCCGCTTGTCGAGACAAAGCGACATAACCGGGCCGATATATTCTGATTTGGTGATGATCTGGGCGGTGATATATGGCTCTTCAATATAATCGAGTACGTTCGATCCGGGCAGGTCTGACGGGTTGTTTACCACCACCATTTCACCCTTGGTGGTAAAGGCATGGTACGACACGTTCGGTACGGTATTGATCACCGTCATGTCAAATTCCCTTTCGAGGCGCTCCTGCACGATTTCCATGTGAAGCATACCAAGGAATCCGCATCGGAAACCAAACCCCAGCGCAGCCGACGACTCGGGCTCAAAGGTGAGGGATGCGTCGTTTAGTTGCAGCTTTTCCATGGCGGTGCGAAGCTCTTCGAAATCTTCGGTGTCCACCGGATAAATGCCTGCGAAAACCATAGGCTTCACGTTTTCAAAACCCTTAATGGCTTCTGGTGTCGGGTTTTTGACATGGGTGATGGTATCGCCCACCTTCACTTCGCGCGCATCCTTAATGCCTGAAATAATATAGCCCACATCGCCGGTTGAGATCACCGGTTTGGGCACCTGCATAAGCTTAAGAACACCAACTTCATCGGCATCGTATTCGCGCTTGGTGTTCATAAACTTAACATGATCGCCGGGTCTGATCTCGCCGTTAAGCACCCTGAAATATGCGATGACCCCGCGAAATGAGTTATACACCGAGTCGAAGATTAAAGCTTGCAAGGGTGCGTTGGGGTCGCCTTTGGGCTGTGGAATGCGTTTTACAATGGCTTCGAGAATATTTTCAACGCCAAAACCGGTTTTGCCACTGGCGGGAATAATGTCATCATAATCGCAACCGACCAGGTCAACGATCTGGTCGGCCACCTCCTCTGGCATGGCTCCCGGAAGGTCCATCTTGTTAAGTACGGGAATGATAACAAGGTCGTTATCGAGTGCCAGGTAAAGGTTAGAAATGGTTTGGGCTTCAATGCCCTGCGAGGCATCTACCACCAGCAAAGCGCCTTCGCAGGCTGCAATGGAGCGTGATACCTCATAACTGAAGTCAACGTGACCAGGGGTGTCAATCAGGTTCAGCTTGTATGATTGCCCATTGAGCTCATAATCCATTTGTACAGCATGGCTTTTAATGGTTATGCCTCGCTCGCGCTCCAGGTCCATGTTGTCAAGCAGCTGGTCCTTAAAATCACGATCGCTTATGGTATTGGTGGTCTGAAGCAAGCGGTCGGCCAAGGTGCTTTTCCCGTGGTCGATATGGGCAATTATGCAGAAGTTCCTTATGTGTTTCATAGCCAGCAAAATTACAATTAAAAAACCATATTTTTTTTAATTTTGGAGTTTCCGGCTTGCATAAAATAAAAGGCATGATTTAACCGTATTTATCAGTGATAACCTTTGCGTCGGAAAACATTTCTAACGCCATCAATAAACTCATACATGCTTCAATTCAGACTTTTTGCCTTCCTTTCCTTTTTGCTTTTCAGCTTCGGCGGTTTTTCCCAAATCACTTATCCCATAAGTGTTCATAATGGTCAAACCATTGAGACGTGCTCCGGGGTGTTCACCGACAGCGGAGGCAATTTTCAAACACCTTATGGCCCCAACGAAGACTTTTCGGTGACCTTTTGCAGCAGTGACCCCCTAAAACCGGTACTTGAGGTATTTTTTGAGAATTTCCAGCTTGGATCGGGCGATGTGCTTTACATTTACGATGGCGCCAACAGTTCTGCACCTCTGCTTTTTGAAGCAACAGGCGTTCAATTGCAAGGCAACAAGGTTTATGCTTCCAGTGGCTGCCTGCACTTCAGATTTGTTTCATCACCATCAGAGCAGGGTAATGGTTGGACCGCCCCCATGCAATGCCTGGGCCTTTGCGAAACATTTTTGGCGCGAATCAACCCTTCTGCCGGAACTTTTGAATATTGCCCGGAGATTGGCAGTCTTGAGTTTGCTGCCACTTCAAGCTATCTTCCTCAAAATGTAAGCTTCAATCCTGCAGCGGTACAATATTCCTGGAGTTTTGAGGGTGCAACTTTTCCGGGTTCCGTTTTTTCAACCTTCTTATCCGAGCCCGGTGCCTATCCACTCACCCTTGCAGCAATTGACCCGTTAAATGCTTGCCAGGCTAGCATAACCGAAGTAATAAAATTGGGCACTTATCCCAGCTTTAAAGGCACCATTGCCACCGTTGATTCTGCTTGCTCAGGCGAAACATTCTCTTTGGTTGGTATGGCCACACCAACCATTTGGACTGGCTTTCCCACATCTGTAACCGAAACCGTGGCTATACCTGATGGTACCGGTCAAGCTTACGAGTCTTCATTGAACTTTGATATTTTCAGCGATGAAGACGTCATTTTATCGCCACTTGATTTTGACCGGGTTTGCCTGAATATAGAACATGCGGTGAACGGCCAGCTTCAGTTTGAACTTGAATGCCCCTCTGGAAACCGGGTGACATTGAAAGATTTCGGGGCAGGCACTGCTAACCTGGGAGAGCCTGTAATATGGGATAATATTACTCCGGGAGTTGGATATAACTATTGTTTCTCGAACCAACCGTCCTACGGCACCATGGCCCAGACTACACCTCTGTTTCATGAATATACCGATCAGGCTGGAAACTACTATTTCAATGCGGCATACCTGCCTGCAGGCTCCTATACCCCCGAAGACAGTTTCCATGGGCTTATTGGCTGTCCGCTCAACGGTCAATGGACACTCAGGGTAAAGGACCAGGTGCCTGGCGACAACGGTTTTATCTTTAGCTGGAGTCTGTTCTTTAAGGAAGAATATTATCCCGATTCGCTTATTTTCTTCCCAGAAATTGTTCAGCGCCGGTGGTACAAAGGGGCTGCCCCTTTACAGGGAAACCCCGTTGCCGTTGCGGTTGACGAACCGGGAGACCATACTTTCCGCTTTGAAGTGACCGACAATTTTGGCTGTACCTATGATACTACCTTAGTGGTTTTTATTCGCCAGCTTCCAATAGCCGAAATCCTTTCCGATCTTGAATTACCTATTTGCGAAGGGGATTCAACCCTGCTTATCGTTTCGCCCATCAATAACATTAATCCCCTTTGGTCATACCAGTGGTATTTCGGCACAAACCAAATACCCGGAGCAGTTTATGACACCCTTATGGCAAAAAACCCCGGCATTTACATGGTGCAAATTACAGATGATGCTACCGGCTGCTTTGATTTCTTCGATTTAACCCTTAGTGAACAAAACTGTGAACTGACCATACCCAATGTGTTTACCCCAAATGGAGATGGTATCAACGATTTCTTTGAAATTTTGAACCTTGAGCATTACCGGGCGCAAATGGTCATCTTCAACAGGCACGGCCGAAAGGTTTTCGAACATTCTGATTATTACAACAACTGGTGGGATGGCCGCAATGCCCCCGATGGCACTTATTACTACATCCTGACCTATACCCGTGGCGACCAACGCAGGTCGGCAGAAGGTATCATCACCATTGTCCGCTGACAAAACGTCGTGTTTTTTATTGCCTTATTTCCTGACATTTTGGAGGTTTTTTTGTTTATATGCCAAAGGGCATAATCTTTGTCCTTGAATTGCTTCAGGTTTCGCTTTCAAAACTCAAAAAACATAAGCATGTTTCAGGATAAGGTTAACAGAGATTACCAGCGAATCGTTTCAATGCTTCATTCAAGGCGGGTTTACGATGCCGTTGATCGCTTGCGTCTCCTTGTGGGCGAGTCGCAAAAGGAATATATCAATGAACGCATCGACAGCCTCGTTGAAACCTACCGAAACATCCTGAGGCATTCCTTTTCGGCAGTATATGACCCCGAGCGCGAAAAAGTATATCTTTATCTTATCCGAAGCCTGCTCGAACTAGCCGATGAGTTGAAAGAAATGCTGCTTACTGAGACACGGGCAAATAATACCTTCCGCCTAAAATATGAACTTCAGCGCCAGCGGCGGCCCGAACGTCGCGAAGCCCTTTCATACCTTGAGCAGCTTACCTTCGACAATAAAATATCAAACCTGCTCAGGGAAACCCAGGTGCAGGAAAGTCAGCTGCTGCCTGGCAGAGAAGAGGCCCTGATCAAGATTTTCAATATGATTTGGCTTTCGGATAAATATACCGACACCGAAATTGACCTGCTCAATGCCGCCTGTGATTCTGATCGCCTGCCCTGGCACGACAAGTCACTCGTGGTAAGCGCACTCACACTTAGCCTGTTCAGGTTTTTTGATGTGAATAAATTCATGGTGCTTTTCAGGTTTGCAGCCAAAAAGGAAGAAATGGTCTGGGAAAGGGCAATGGTGGGGCTTTTTATGGCCTTCCTGAAATACAATGACCGATTCTACCTTTATCCCGCACTTGAAGAGAAAACCCTTGCATTCCGCGAATTTCCTGACATTGAGCAAAACCTTGAAGCCATAGTTATTCAGTTTACCAAATCGAAAGAAACGGAGAAGGTGCGCCGTAAATGGGAGGAGGAAATTATGCCTGCCATGCTTAAAATGAGACCAAAAATTGAAGAGAAACTGGAGTTAGACCAGATCTTCAAGGAAGAGTTTGGTGAGGAGAAAAACCCTGACTGGGAAACAGTTTTTGAAGACGCACCAGGCCTGCTCGACAAATTGCAGGAATTTACCGAATTGCAACTCGAAGGCATGGATGTTTTCATGAGTGCTTTTTCGCAGCTTAAAGGCTTCACTTTTTTCAGGGATATAAGCAATTGGTTTGTGCCTTTCTATATTGAAAATGAAGCCATTCAATCAACCTTTGGCCCAATAGAAGGCAAAGCTGACCTTACACCCCTGATCAGTAACCTTGAAAACAGCTATTTTATGTGCAATAGCGATAAGTACTCGTTTTGCCTGAATCTTAGCCTGGTTCCTGAACAGCAAAAGGCCATGATGCTCAATATGCTTAGTAATGAAATGGCCAATTTTACTGAAGTTCAGCAAGACGAAAAACTGCTAAACAGCTTTGCGGCCACCAAAAGCATTTACACACAATATTTTCAAGATCTTTACCGGTTTTACAAGCTTCACCCCTGGAGAAATGAATTCGATGATATTTTTTCTCTTGAAGTTGACCTTTACGAAACAGCTTTTGTTAAACACCTTATTTCGGGCCAAAAGACCATTCGAAACATTGCTGAATTGTATTTCGACAAGAAATTCTATTCTGATGCACTGAAGATTTTTCTTTCAATAATCGAAAACGACAAGACAAACATTGAGCTTTTCGAGAAAATCGCCTTCTGCTTTGAAAAGACCGGCCAACTTGAAAAGGCTTATGAATACTACATGAAGGCCGACCTGATTGATTCTGACCGCCCCTGGATTATCCGCAAACTTGCCTTCTGCACCAAATACCTGAATCGCTGGCAAGAAGCTCTTCGGTATTACCGGCAGGTTGAAAAAGCCGAGCCTGATGACCTGAAGGTTCAGGCAAATATTGGTCAGTGTCTGGTGCACCTCGAAAGGTATGATGAAGCCCTTGATTATTATTTTAAGATTGAAGTTCTTGCCCCGGAAAATCACCGCATCAGACGTCCCTTGGCATGGTGCTCCTTCCTTACCGGTAAGCTCGACACCGCCAGAGACTATTTGGAGCGGCTGCTGGCTTCCGATCCCAATAATCCGCATGACCTCGAGAACCTTGGCCATGTGTTCTGGTGCCAGGGAAAGCCTGCCCAGGCTCTCGAATGCTATCGCCAAAGCCTGACCAGAATGGGCAATTTTGATGCTTTCCAAAATTCATTTAACGAAGACCGAAAACACCTGGCAAAGTTTGGAATCGGACAGTTCGACATGGACCTTATGCTCGATTTCGTTAAAATGAACCCCGAATAATTGATGATTTCAGAGTGTTGATTTATGATGTAAATACAAAATTCCAAATTCATAAATCATTAATCATAATTTTTTTTCAGAGTGGCGCAGCGTTTTGGCACTTTTTCCCGTCTAATAGTTGTGAGTTAAAACACTTTCGTTTTTACTGGCAAAAGTTCTTTGTTTTTTGAATGGTTTTTAAACCATTAGACCTGTTTCTTAGGAGCGGAAAATTCTCCTTTTCAATATATTTCCGTTTTTTCAGGTTTTGTATGCGTTTCAGGGACACACGGTAATGGCCGCACAAACTTTTCCCGGAGTAATTCGGGTAAAGAAGCTGCAAACAACATTAACCAAACCAACTAACCCCGCGGCCATTTCCCTGGAACCTTTCCGCACGGCTTGTTTTCCCTAATTCATAACCAACTATTCCGCTAGGGCCAGGTTAAACCCCTGGTCTGTTGCGGGATTGTGATTGGCCGGTGCTGCCGGTTAATGGCGCAGCACGGCTCGATGAGACAGTTTGTTGGAATGAAAACCTGTTACGTTCTTTGAAATTCAGTCTGGAATTTTTTTCCGGGATTTACCAATTTACAAGAATTCTTATCTTTGCTTATTGCTTTTGCATTTAGTTGGTGGAATCCCTAAAAAAAATAGTAAAGGGTTGTCTTAAAAACAATAAGACAGACCAGTACAGGCTTTACTCCCATTTTTCCAAAAAAATGTATGGAGTATGCCTGCGCTATGCCGGCAGTTACGATGAGGCCCAGGATATCCTGCAGGAAGGATTTATTAAGGTCTTTGACAAACTGTCGACTTTTAAGGGTAAGGGTAGCCTTGAAGGGTGGATCAAACGAATCATGATTCACACCGCCATTGAAAAATATCGTGAGCGGATTTATCATCTTACCGTTGAAGAGATCAGCGAAAATGGTGGTTACGTACAAGATAATTCTGGCCCGGAAAAACTCAGCCTTGAAGAATTGCTAAACCTGATTCAATTGTTGCCCGACCAGTATCGACTGGTATTTAACCTTTCGGTGCTCGAAGGCATGAGTCATAAAGAAATCGGTGAACTGCTCGGGATTACTGAGTCCACATCGCGTTCGAACCTTTCAAGGGCAAGAAACATCCTTCAGGAGTGGATTGAGAGGGCGCAAAAAATTGTTGAGAAGGCCATTTGATAATAAACATGGTAATTGAGCATAAACATTTTGATGAGAAGATAAGGGAAGCCTTCAGTGGATTTGAATCCAGGCCTCCTGTCAATGTCTGGTATGGCATTGTTGGGGGCATGGCAAAACCTGCTTCCAGAAGGCTATTTCCTGTTTTGCTTAAAATTGCTGCTGGCTTGGCCCTTTTAGTTGCAGTATCTATTACATTATGGTATTTTGCTCTCAGGCCTTCAGCTCAAAAGGCAATAATGGCAGGTATTGATAACATTGAAAAAACCTTTGAAAATGCCGAAATCATTCCTGCCGAAAATATTGAGCAAACATCAGAAACTCCGTTTTCCTTGCCGGTCGAGGCAAAGCAAACTGCCCAAAGTATTAATGAAAACCTTACGGCAGAAGAACGGATGCCCGCATTATATCACCCCATTCGTATTACTCCTGTCTTAGCTTCATTATCTCCGGAAAAACCCGCTTTGATTTCTTCCTCAATTAAACTTTCTCAGGAAATTCTAACCGTTGATGATCAACCCGGTTTCTTTTCTTTTTTAAGCGATGGTATTGACCTCTCGATTCTGAGTTTTGGGCTGCAAGCCGCTCCCCAATATAGCTTCCGAAATATCAGAAATTCATCCGAAGCAAGTAAGGCTGGAATCCCATTTGAAAGTCTGGAAGAACATTATTTTAATTTTGGCTTTGGATTTTATTTGGGGATAGACCTTAGTGAACGGTTTAAAATCCAAACAGGGTTAAACTACACCAAGATGGGGCAATTCTTGAAAGATATATACTCTTTTACACATCCTGAGGATATCCCCTTTTTTGTTGCTGACCGAAACTTTATTTTTGGGCACCCTCAAACAATTATTACCTCTCAGGGTAGCATAAGGCTTAGTGAGCCTAGTTTATTTTTTGCCGATGCAAAATCGCACCGGGTTATTACAAGTAAACAATATTTTCCGGATGGTGATCCGGATAAACTTCAATTCAGTGATTTTGGGTTAAGCCAACAATTTACCTTTTTAGAAGTTCCTTTAGCGTTTCAGTATCGTTTATATGAAAAACAGGGGGTTTCTTTACATATAAAAGGGGGAGGCGGGATTAGCTATTTGCTAAAAAATGAAGTTTTTGTAGCCCGGTATTATCACCAACGATCTATTGGTGAAACATATGGTCTTAGAGATTTTAATTTTTCAGCTTTTGGTGGGGCCGTCCTTGAAATTCCTATTTGGCGCAACCTATCATTTGATATTGAGCCGAATGCAAAAATTTTCTTACGTTCTATGGTAAAAGAAGTTCGATTGGTTGGTAGTGTTCTTCCTTTTCAGTATTCTCTGCTCACCAGAATTACTTACGGATTCTAATTTCTTCTTCGAGATATTACTTCAAGGGGCTTGGGGCTGAAAGAGCTCTTAAGAATGACATCATTAAGATTACCCACGCCCCTTGCGGCAAGGCTGCCATAAAGGGTTAGCCTGAAGCTGCGGGTATCCGGATATTTTTTGTCAAACCGCTCGGCAGCGCGCCTTGGCCCATAGTATGGCTGCCCGAGGGGCCACTCCCAATTTTGAATAACTCCTAAATGGCTTTCATGAGAGTTGAAAAAATCAGATTTTGCCCACCGGCATCATGTATAGTACCCGGTATTCTTCACCAAAATTGAGAATGGCTTCAACTTCTTCGTCGCGGTAAGCACCAATAACCACGGTGCCAAGGTTCAGGGCTGCCACCTGCAGGTGAATATTTTGCGAAACATGGCCTATCTCATTGTGGACATATCGTATTCCGCGCTCTCCATAACGCCTGGTAGTGCGTTCAAAGATAGCGGTGAAGATAATGACCACCCCTGCATCGCTGATCATGCTCTGACTGAGTGATGCCCGGGCAAGGTCAAGTTCAACTTCGCGCTCATCGATCAATTTTAGCTTATGCTCGCCAATCTGATAATGATAAATCCCTTTTTTAAGGCCTTCCACATTGTTAACCATTACAAAAAGCTCAATGGGGAAAGTAGCTCCTGCCGATGGTGCTGTACGGAATCCCCTTTCGTTGGTGAAGCCTTGACCTGCCCAGAGAAGTTGTGAAAGTTCCTGAAGGCTCACAGGCTCGTTCTTGTAACTGCGAATGGAGCGGCGAAGAGTCATGGATTTCTCAAGGCTGACTTGGCCATCGGTTTTCGGTTGGGGTAAAGTGATCATAACTCCAGGTTTTTGTTCTGATATTTCAGGTAAAGGCCATTCAGTAATTTGTATTGAACCCAGGTCACGGGCTGGGGTCACGCTGGTAAAAAAAATCCTGAATACTGCTGCAGCAATAAGAATAAGACCAAATATTGCTGCCACATACATGTACTTCTTCATTTCACAGGAGGTTTTTGATTTGTGCAAAGATAGGGTGGCAGGTGAAATAAAAGAAATTTAACACCTTGTTTAGAATGGGTATAAATACCGGGAAAGGGAATTTGAATTTTTCAAAAAAATTACCTTTGCACCGGAATTGCTTAACTAACAAGGCATAGCGAAAGTTCTGAAAGCCTGAATTCTGACAAAACGGTTTGTTAACAACATCAACAAGGTTTTAAAATGCATAAAATATCCCAACACCCTATTATCCCGATCAAGGATACTGAAAAAGTCTTTTTCAAATACAACGAAGACAGTATTACCGGTGAGAAGGGTTTCACCATTGCCGCTGCTCTTCACCAGGCAGGTTTCCCGGTGCACAGCCACAGTTTGACCAACCGAAACCGCAGCCTCGAATGCGGCATAGGCAAGTGCGGTGCCTGCGAAATGCTTGTGGACGGCGAGATCAGGCGCATTTGTATTACACCTGTTGATGGGGTTTCTGAAGTGGCTGAAATTCCGCGCGACTATGTGGCGAGGCCTTCGGTTTTCATTAAGAAAGACGGAATTAAGGTTTACAAAACCGATGTGGTTATTGTTGGTGCAGGCCCGGCTGGCCTGGCCACGCGAGAGATACTTAACGAAAACGGGGTCAACAACATTGTGGTTGAAAGCAATGCCGAGATTGGCGGGCAGTTTAACATGCAAACACATCAGTTTTTCTTCTTTGAAAAAGAGAAGAAATATGGCGGGCTGCGGGGTTTTGAAATTGCCAGGACCCTTGCCGGCGAAAACCATGAGGGTATTATGCTGAACTGCACCGTTTGGGATATTTTTGAAGGTAACCGGGTGGCAGTTAAGAACTTTCGCACCCAAGAGATATTTTATATTGACTGCCAGCATTTTGTGGTAGCTACAGGAGCTGTTCCTTTTTTGCCGACCTTTCATAACGACGACCTTCCGGGAGTTTACACCGCAGCGGTAATACAGAAAATGATGAATACCGAGCTAACCTTGTTGGGCCGTAATGTGCTTACCGTCGGCGCGGGCAACATTGGTTATCTCACCAGCTATCAGCTTACACAAGCCGGTGCCCGGGTTAAGGCTATCATTGAAGCTCAGCCCAAAGAAGGCGGTTTCCCGGTTCAGGCCAACAGGGTCAGAAGGCTTGGGATCCCAATCCTGCTTTCGCATATGATACTTGAAGCCCTGCCAAATGAAAAAGGCGATGGCATCAGGGGGGCGGTCATTGCAAAGGCTGAGAATTTCAATCCCATCCCGGGAACGGAAATGGTGCTCGAAGGAATTGATGCCATTAATATTTGCACAGGCCTTATGCCTGATGATGCACTGCTGGAAAAGGGCCAGGAAATGTTTGGCAGAAGGTGCTATGGCGCCGGCGATGCCATTCGCATTGGCGAGGGTACAAGCGCCGTGCTTCGTGGCAAGCAGGTGGCATACGAGATACTGGAGAACATGAAAAAGCGGTTCAATTACGATGATTACCTGTTGGTATCGAAAGAATATATTGATTCTCAGCAACATCCCGTAAGGGTGTTGGAGAATCCCGCATTGCCCGCCACCGAGCGCATGGAT
>Ga0114946_10001835_pt1 | contig 14608 bp, 11 predicted proteins | sample WalLakDeSediment_FD_88676 | JGI IMG/M metagenome (GOLD analysis project Ga0114946, IMG submission 88676) | Lake sediment microbial communities from Walker lake, Nevada to study Microbial Dark Matter (Phase II) - Walker Lake 11/02/13 Deep Sediment | ecosystem: Environmental > Aquatic >... | reverse complement strand
GTACCCTTCTTCGCTAATACCTGCGTAATGGCTGCCGTTAAGGTCGTCTTGCCATGATCAACGTGACCAATCGTGCCTACGTTGACGTGCGGCTTACTGCGATCAAATTTTTCCTTTGCCATGAGTTCCTCCAGGATTTTTCACTTTTGTCTATTTTGATACATTTGAGATAAGTTCTTTCGCAATCGAGTCAGAAACTTTTTCATAATGAGAAAATTGCATTGTATAAATGGCCCTTCCCTGGGTCAGCGAGCGTAAATCGGTGGCATACCCAAACATTTCGCTTAAAGGTACAAATCCACTGACAACCTGGGCATCCTTCCGCGGCAGAATGCCGGTTATTTTACCCCGTCGTGAATTCAGATCGCCAATTACCTCACCCAGATACTCTTCGGGCACTATGACCTCTGCGCTAAAAACAGGTTCCAACAGAACCGGATCGGCCTTTCGGGCGGCATTTTGCAGAGCCATCGAACCGGCAATTTTAAAAGCCATCTCGTTGGAATCCACCTGATGATAAGAACCATCAAAAAGACGTACCTTAACATCTTCGAGAGGATAGCCGGCCAAAACTCCGTTTTTTAATGCTCCTTCAATACCCAATCTTACCGGAGTAATATATTCGCGTGGAATGATTCCACCAACGATAGCATCGATGAATTCAAAACCCTTTCCCGGTTCATTGGGCTCAACCTCGATTTTAACATGCCCGTATTGTCCCCTGCCGCCGGATTGTTTTATGAATTTGCCCTCCGCCTCGACTTTTTTGGTGATGGTTTCTTTGTATGACACCTGCGGTTTGCCGACATTGGCACCGACTTTGAATTCCCGCAACAGGCGGTCTATAATAATTTCCAGATGCAGCTCCCCCATCCCGCTGATAATGGTTTGACCCGTATCCGCATCCGTTCGGATATGAAAAGTCGGATCCTCATCACCCAGTTTGGACAAGGAAATCGTAAGCTTTTCCTGATCTGCTTTGGTTTTTGGCTCAACGGCAACAGCGATGACCGGTTCAGGAAAATGCATGGATTCGAGTACAATCCGATTATTAACGTCACAAAGGGTATCACCCGTTCTTGTATCTTTTAATCCGACTACGGCTGCAATATCACCGGCGGCCACAAAATCGATATCCTCCCGGTGGTTGGCATGCATTTTTAATAAACGGCCGATTCGTTCTTTTTTCCCGCTTATGGAATTATAAACCATAGCGCTCGATTTAAGCGATCCCGAATAAACGCGCATGAATGTCAAACGACCGACAAAAGGATCAACCATTATTTTGAAGGCTAAAGCCGAAAATGGTTCGGTATCGGAAGCATGCCGTGTCAGTTCTTTACCATTATCCGGATGTTTTCCATGGATGGTACCCTTATCAAGGGGAGACGGTAAGTAATCCAGAACGGCATCAAGCAGACGCTGAACTCCTTTATTTTTGAAAGCTGATCCGCAAAGAACCGGGGTAAACTTACCATCTAGAGTGGCCTTGCGAATGGCAGATTTTAATTCTTCCTCACTGATTTCCTGATTATCCAGATATTTGGTTAAAAGTTCATCATCGTATTCCGAAACAGCCTCTAAGATATCCATACGGCATTTTGTTGCTTTATCAACCAGACCCTTGGGAATATCTGCCTCCTCGAAGAGTGCTCCCAGGGAACTTTCATTGTAAAGAATGGCCCTCATTTTTACCAGATCAATCAAGCCTGTAAATAAATCACCTTCACCGATAGGTATCTGAATAGGGAGCGGATTGGCGCCCAAACGCTGCTTCATCATTGCCAGGACGTTAAAAAAATCAGCACCGATACGATCCATCTTATTCACAAAAGCCAATCGGGGAACTTCATATTTATCGGCCTGCCGCCAGACGGTTTCGGACTGCGGCTCTACACCGCCGACTGCACAAAAAAGTGCTATGGCGCCATCCAGTACTCGTAGAGACCGTTCTACTTCTACTGTGAAATCCACATGTCCCGGCGTATCAATAATATTGATTTCATGATTTTTCCATAGGACGGAAGTGGCTGCTGCCATGATGGTAATGCCTCTTTCCCGTTCCTGTTGCATCCAATCCATCGTTGCAGCGCCATCATGTACTTCACCCATGCGGTGTAACCGGCCGGAATAATACAGGATTCGTTCCGTCGTCGTTGTTTTACCGGCATCGATATGGGCCATGATACCAATATTACGGATTAATTTTTTATCCATTTTACGGGACATTTACTGAATTCCAATACTACCATCTAAAATGAGCAAATGCCTTATTGGCTTCTGCCATTTTATGCGTATCTTCACGTTTTTTAACTGAAGCCCCTTCATTTTTTGAAGCGGCGATAAACTCGTTGGCCAGGCGTTCTGCCATGGTACGTTCGCTGCGTAATTTTGAATAACGCAAAAGCCAGCGGATAGCCAGAGCTTGGCGGCGATCTGCACGCACCTCGACCGGGACCTGATAGGTTGCCCCGCCTACGCGCCGTGATTTGACTTCAACGATAGGGGCAACATTTTCCATAGCTTTTTTAAATACATCCAGTGGCTTTTGTTTGGTGCGGCTTTCAACATAATCTAAAGCATCATAGAAGATCTTCTCGGCGACACTCTTTTTGCCGCTGTACATCATGGAGTTAACAAACTTGGCAATAACCCGATCCTTATATTTAGGATCCGGTAAAATCGTTCTTTTCTGTGGTCTTCTTCTTCTTGGCATCGTATCTCCAAATACACCCTATCAATTAAACTTTAGGTTTTTTAGTGCCATACTTTGATCGACCCTGTTTACGGTCGTCAACACCGCTGGTATCCAATGTGCCGCGGACAATATGATAACGAACACCCGGTAAATCTTTGACTCGACCACCACGGATGAGTACAATGGAGTGTTCCTGCAAATTATGTCCCTCGCCGGGGATATAAGCCGTTATCTCTATCCCGTTGGTTAACCGCACACGGGCAACTTTTCGCAGAGCCGAATTGGGCTTTTTAGGGGTGGTTGTATAAACACGGGTACAAACACCTCGTTTCTGCGGACAACTCCCCAGTGCAGGAGCTTTATTCTTTTTTAATATACTTTTCCGACCCTTGCGTAACAACTGATTTATCGTCGGCACAGCGAACCTCCAAAAAAGTGAAAGACTTGTAATCTAATATATAAATACCATTAGTTCAAGTTAAATTTTTATATTTCTTCAACCTCGAAATGTTGCTCCAGGGCTTCATCATCCTGTTTCGCAGTAGTATTTCCATCATCCTCGGGTTGACTGTATACTTCGACGGTCATTTGACTGTATCGGTTCATACCGGTACCGGCAGGTATTAAATGTCCCATAATAACATTCTCTTTCAAACCGATCAAATTGTCCTCTTTCCCGGCGATCGCCGCATCGGTAAGAACCTGAGTGGTTTCCTGGAAAGAAGCCGCGGAGATAAAACTCTTTGTGGTTAATGCCGCCTGGGTAATACCCAACATGATCGGGCTGAATGCGGCCGGTTTGGCTTTTCTGAACTTGACCGGTTTCTTTTTAGCCTTTTTCAAATCCTTGTTCACCGCGTCCACGTTCTTTTTATCGGTAATTGAGCCTTCCCGGAACAACGAATCACCCGGATCACTGACCACAATCTTATTGGCGATTTTGGCATTTTCTTCAAAAAAATCGATTTTGTGCACCTGGTCTCCGGGTAAAAAGCTGGTGTCACCGGCATCTTCGACGCGTACTTTTTGCAGCATTTGACGGACGATCACCCCGATATGTTTATCGTTAATTTTTACGCCCTGCAAACGATAAACTTCCTGGATTTCATTTACCAGATATTCCTGAACCTTACCCGGTCCTTTTATACTGAGAATATCGTTGGGAGATATGGCTCCGTCGGTTAACCGTTCACCGGCCTCAACAAAGTCGTTTTCATGAACCAGGATATGGACACCATGTGGAATCAGATATTTTTTATTTTCCATTTCCGATTCAATGATCAGCTCCCGGACTCCACGTTTAATTGAGCCGAACTTGACAAAGCCGTCGATTTCACTGACAATCGCTTTTGATTTCGGTTGCCGGGCTTCAAACAGTTCAGCAACACGCGGTAAACCACCTGTAATATCGCGGGTTTTTCCAATTTCCCGGGTAATCTTCACGAGTATGTCACCGGCATTGATCATATCCCCGTTATTCACCTGCAAAAACGATTTCACCGGAATGATATATTGAGCGACTGCTTCATCTTGCTCATCAAGTATGTGCATACGCGGGTTAAGACTTTTGTTTTTGGACTCAATAACAACCCGTTGTCTGCGACCCGTTTGCTCATCGGTTTCTTCTCGATAAGTGATGTGTTCGATCAGGTCGTCAAACCTTACTTTTCCCGATTTATCGGCGACGATCATAGATGAGTAAGGATCCCAATCGAATAAAATCTGACCCCGCTGAACCACATCACCCTCTTTAGTTCGTAATATGGCTCCGTAGGGGACGTTATAGGTAGAGATGGTCCGGTTATCATTGTCGCAAAGTTCAATTTTACCGTTACGTCCGATTACGACGATATCATTTCTCACATTTTCAACGGATTTAAAATTACTTAGTTTGACCTTACCATCCACCTTGGCCATAATATGTGATTCTGCAGCAATATGCGCCGATGTACCTCCGATGTGGAACGTACGTAAAGTCAACTGTGTACCTGGTTCACCGATACTCTGTGCGGCCATAACCCCAGCGGCTTCTCCAATATCGACCAGTTCACCGGTCGCCAAATTCCGACCGTAACACAAGGCACAGATCCCCTGCTTGCTTTCGCAGGTCAGTTCTGTGCGTACCCGCACCACATCCAATGAAGAGCGGTAAATTTTTTCAGCCACCTGTTCGTTGAGTATATCTCCGCGCAAAGCTAAAACTTCACTGCTTACAGGATCGATGATATCAGCAGCGGCAACGCGTCCCATAACACGGTCGGCAAGAGGTTCAATTATTTCTTCGCCTTCTTTCAAATCAGTCACATCCATTCCCAGAATGGTTCCGCAGTCGCGTTCGGTGACAATCACATCCTGGGCGACATCTACCAATCGGCGTGTTAAATACCCGGCGTCGGCCGTTTTTAATGCCGTATCAGCAAGACCCTTGCGGGCGCCATGCGTGGAAATAAAATATTCGATCACCGATAATCCCTCGAGGAAGTTAGCGGTAATGGGATTCTCAATAATTTCACCGGTTTGACCGGTAAGTGACTTCTGCGGTTTAGCCATCAATCCGCGCATACCGGCAAGCTGTCTGATCTGTTCTTTACTACCCCGGGCACCGGAGTCAGACATCATATATAACGGATTAAAACCCTCGCGATTGCGGCGTAATCGTGCGAACATTGTTTCCGCCACATCGGCCGTAACGCGCGTCCAGATATCAATAATCTTATTATAGCGTTCACCGTCGGTAATAATACCCCGTTCATATTGCCCCTGAATTTCATCGACTTCTTTCTGAGCAATATCGACCAGCTTGGTTTTCTCTTCTGATATCACAATATCCGATATTCCGACCGATACACCGGATTTCATGGCATACTCGAAACCGAGGTCTTTCAGATCATCAAGAAAAGTGGCGGTAATCTTGTTTCCGGCCTTACGATAGCAGGAGGAAATTACCTCGGTAACCGTCTTTTTTGACAACAACTCATTAATAAAACCAATTTCCTTGGGTACAATCTGATTAAAGATCACCCGACCCGTAGTGGTTTCGAGCAATTGGCCATTGATACGCACCTTGATGCGGGCGTGCAATCCCACTTTACCGCTGTTAAATGCGACGATCGCCTCTGCCGGGATTGAAAATGACATTCCTTCGCCAATATCGCCGGGCAACATTTTTGTAAGATAATAGCAGCCCAAAATAACATCCTGGCTCGGTACTGTGATCGGTTTACCACTGGAGGGTGACAGGATATTATGACTGGACAACATCAGCAATTTTGTTTCAATCTGTGCTTCATAAGATAAGGGGATGTGCACAGCCATCTGATCGCCGTCGAAATCGGCATTGAAGGCCGCACAAACCAGGGGATGAATGCGTATGGCCTTGCCTTCCACCAGAACGGGCTGAAATGCCTGGATGCCCAGACGATGCAGCGTCGGCGCGCGGTTGAGTAATACCGGGTGATCTTCGATGATCTCCTCCAGGATATCCCACACCTCGTAGCCGCGTCGTTCGACCAGTTTTTTAGCGCTCTTCACGGTTTTTACAAAACGACGTTCCACCAGTTTCCGGATAATAAAGGGCTTGAACAATTCGATAGCGATATCTTTAGGCAAGCCACATTCATGCAATTTTAACTCCGGACCGACAACGATCACCGAGCGGCCGGAATAATCGACTCGTTTACCCAACAAATTTTGACGGAAACGTCCCTGTTTCCCTTTCAACATATCGGAGAGCGATTTCAAAGGACGATCACCATCGGAACGCATGGCCGCCGTCCGTTTGGAATTGTCAAAAAGGGAATCCACCGCTTCCTGCAGCATACGTTTCTCATTGCGCAAAATGACTTCTGGAGCCTTGATTTCGAGTAGTTTCTTAAGCCGGTTATTGCGAATGATAACACGACGATACAAATCATTCAGATCACTGGTCGCAAAACGGCCACCTTCCAGAGGAACCAAAGGGCGCAATTCCGGAGGGATTACCGGAATAACATCAAGCACCATCCATTCCGGTTTGTTACGGTATTCGGTGGTTTTTTCCCGGTAACGCAATGCTTCAACCACTTTCAAGCGTTTCAGTGCTTCAATTTTCTTCTGCTCGGATGTTTCGGTCCGAATGATTTTCCTCAGGGAATAAGCCAGATCTTCGATATCGAGCATACGCAACAGTTGATGGATGGCTTCACCACCGATTTTGGCAATGAACTTACTTGGATCATCATCCGCCAGTTCATCGTTCAGTTCACCATGCGCATCAAGCTGTTTAAAATACTCTTCCTCATCGATGAGCTGCTTAAACTTGAGATTACTCTTGCCCGGATTTACTACCACATAGCTTTCGTAATAGATGATTTTTTCAAGATCTTTGGGTGACATATCCAATAAATAACCGATCTTCGAGGGCAAAGACCTGAAAAACCAGATGTGAACCACGGGTACAGCCAAACTGATGTGGCCCATGCGCTCCCGACGCACTTTTTTCTGAGTAACTTCCACACCGCAACGGTCACAAATGATACCCTTGTAACGAATTCGTTTATATTTACCGCAATGGCACTCCCAGTCTTTTACCGGTCCGAATATTTTTTCACAAAACAAGCCATCTTTTTCGGGCTTGAACGACCGGTAATTGATGGTCTCAGGCTTAGTGACTTCGCCATGCGATTGCTCTAAAATATCATTCGGTGAAGCTAAACCAATAATGATTTTATTAAATCTGTTTGGTCCTCTTTTGATATTCAAGATATCAACTCCTAACTGTTAATCGATTGATTAATTAATTGTTGATCCTCTGTTTATTCCAATCGTACTTTTAAACCCAGTCCCTGCAACTCACGGACAAGTACATTGAAAGATTCAGGGGTGCCGGCGTCCGGCAAATTTTCACCCTTAACGATGGCTTCGTAAGTTTTGGAGCGACCCGTAACATCATCACTTTTAACAGTTAAAATCTCCTGCAGGGTATAAGCGGCGCCATAGGCCTCCAAAGCCCACACTTCCATCTCTCCGAAACGTTGACCGCCAAACTGGGCTTTGCCTCCAAGTGGCTGCTGGGTGATCAAAGAGTAGGGACCGATGGAGCGGGCATGAATTTTATCATCCACAAGATGGGATAATTTCATAATATAGATATATCCGACGGTCACATCCTGATCAAACGGTTCACCGGCGCGGCCATCATACAGTTTCACCTTACCCGATTTGGGCAGATCGGCTTTTTCCACTTCTGCCAGTACATCATCATATTTGGCCCCGTCGAACACCGGGGTAGCGTAAGTCTTCTTCAACTTATAGCCAGCCCAACCAAGGGTCGTTTCAAAAATTTGCCCGAGATTCATACGTGAAGGCACACCGAGCGGGTTCAAAGCGATATCAACGGGTGTTCCATCTTCCAGAAAAGGCATATCTTCAATGGGTACAATTTTTGAGACGACACCCTTGTTACCATGGCGCCCGGCCATTTTATCACCCACGGAAAGTTTTCTCTTTTCAGCGATATAGACCTTTGCCAATTGAACAATTCCCGGGGGTAGCTCATCACCGACAACGATCTTATGCTTCTCCCGCTTCAGATCATTTTCTATATCGGCAATCACTTTGCGATAATCGGAATAAAGATCGCGAACGAAGGTATTTTTAGGATCCTCGGCGAACCAGGTTGTATTGATATCCAGATTGGTTACATCAACCTTGGAAAAAGTAGCCTCTCCGATGATGCTGTTCCCCTTAACGGCGACTTTACCATCCACGTATTTGATGCCGTCGGTTTTCATACCCTTGAAATGCTCAGCAAGATTTTCAGCCAATCTGTCGATCGCCATTTCTTTCTTGCGTAAGGCATCCTGATCCAGTTTATCAATCGTTTTCTTCTCGTTCTTTTTACCTGCTCCCTCTTTCTTTTTACGGGAGAAAAGACGACTGGCGACTACGACACCCTTCATTCCCGGGGGAGCCTTCAGGGAAGCGTCTTTCACATCACCGGCCTTTGTGCCAAAAATGGCCTTCAACAATTTTTCTTCCGGAGTGGGATCGGTTTCTCCCTTGGGAGTTACTTTTCCGATGATGATATCACCGGCCTGAACCTCAGCGCCCACACGAACGATACCCTGGTCGTCAAGGTTTTTTGTGGCATCCTCACTCACATTGGGTATTTCACGGGTGAGTTCTTCTTCACCACGCTTGGTATCCCGAACCTGTAACTCGAATTCCTGAATATGCATTGAGGTATATACATCATCGCGTACTACCCGTTCACTGACGATGATGGCGTCCTCAAAATTATATCCCAGCCAGGGCATGAAGGCAACCAGTATATTTTTCCCGAGCGCCAATTCACCGCGATCTGTGGCAAAACCATCGGCAAGGATATCTCCCTTTTTCACCCGCTGACCGGGTAATACCAATGGACGCTGGTTGATACAGGTATCCTGATTGGTGCGCCGAAATTTTATTAACTCATATTCAACGGGATTCACGGGTTCGATCAACCGATCCTTACCGACGCGAACCTCATTGGTTTCATCTTTTCTAACAATGATTTTATTGGCATCAACATATTCGACAACACCCGGGAACCCGGCAAAGAGCATATTTCCAGAATCTTCGGCAATTTTTTTCTCCATACCGGTTCCGACAATCGGAGTCTCCGGCATCAGCAGCGGCACGGCCTGGCGCTGCATGTTGGAACCCATAAGCGCACGGTTGGCATCGTCATGTTCGAGAAATGGAATCAGAGAGGCTGCCGGTGATACAATCTGATTGGTGGCAACATCCATATAATTAACTTCTTCAGGAGACACAACCGGGAAATCACCCTTATAACGGGCCTTGATACGGTCATTAAGGAAATGACCATCGGGTTGCAAGGGCGCATTTACCTGGGCGATGGTGTAACTATCTTCTTCGGTCGCGGACAAAAATTCAATATCCTTAGAAACCAGACCATTGACTACTTTTCGATAAGGTGTCTCGATAAATCCGAAGTCATTTATGCGGGCATGCACACACAATGATGAAATCAAACCGATATTGGGTCCTTCCGGCGTTTCAATCGGACATAAGCGGCCATAATGCGTATAGTGAACATCGCGTACCTCAAAGCCGGCTCTTTCCCTGGTAAGACCACCTGGTCCAAGTGCGGAAAGCCGACGCTTGTGGGTCAATTCAGCCAGTGGATTGGTTTGATCCATAAACTGGGAAAGTTGCGACGTCCCGAAGAATGTATTAATCACCGAGGATATGGTACGGGCGTTAACCAGATCCTGAGGAGTTAACTTATCGGAATCACCAATATTCATGCGCTCTTTTATGGTGCGGGCCATACGTGAGAGCCCAACGCTGAACTGGGCGGCCAACTGCTCACCAACGGTGCGTACCCGGCGGTTACCGAGATGATCGATATCATCCGTCGGCCGGATACCAGAGTGTAAATCCAACAAGTAGCGGATAATGGCAACGATATCATCCCTGGTGAGTACCGTTACGTCGTAGGGGATATTAAGATTCAGTTTTTTATTGATACGGTAACGACCCACAGCACCCATATCGTAGCGTTTTTCATTAAAAAACATCCGTTCGATTAAACCGCGGGCGGTTTCAATATCGGGTGGCTCGCCAGACCGCAATTGCCTGTAAATCGCTTCAATGGATTGCAGATCATCCCTGGCCGGATCCTTTTTAACCGTATTCAAGATAATATTGGGAGAATTGGGATCCGAGGGTTTTATAATTTTAATTGTATCAATTCCCAGAGATAAACACTGTTCCAGTAAATCCACCGTGATATCACGACCCTGCTCTGCAATCACTTCACCGGTACGTTTATCGATGATATCCGACCCAAGATATTGCCCTTCCAGGAGATGAAATTCCTTCTCCGCAATCTTGACCTCTTTACTTAAATTGAAAAGATCAAAAATTTCGTCGTTGCTCGAGAAGCCTATCGCCCGCAGGAGCATCGTAACCGGAAACTTCTTCTTACGGTCGATATAAACATACATCACATCGTTTACATCGGTGGTAAACTCTACCCAGGACCCTCTGAAAGGAATAATGCGCGCCGAAAAAAGTGGCGTTCCATTGGGATGAACCGAATCGGAAAAGAAGACACCGGGCGATCGATGCAGCTGACTCACCACAACACGTTCAGCGCCGTTGATGATAAATGTGCCTCTTTCGGTCATTGCCGGCATATTACCGAGATAGACGTCCTGTTCAATGAATTCCGTAAAATTTTCGGTCTCACCGGTTACGTCCTTAATAGCCAGACGCATTTTGGATTTAATAGGTACAGAATAACTTACCCCGCGTTCCTGACATTCGCGTGTATTGTATTTGGGTTTATCCAGGTAGTATTCAACAAATTGCAGCTCAAAATTACCGGCGCTGTCCGTAATCGGAAAGATCGCATTAAATACCGCCTGCAATCCTTTATCTTCGCGTTGGTCAGGGCTTATTTTTGCCTGTAAAAAATCTTCAAAAGATTTAGTCTGAACATCTAAAAGATTAGGATATTCCGTGATAGGCGGAATTCTCATAAAAAAATGACGTTGTATTGGCTCTTTGCCTTTCAAAGGTCGTACCTCTTTTAAATTAATGGATCGAAAACTCGTGCTTCTCTATTTGATCTCGACAATTCCACCGACTTCTTCGATTTGCTTTTTAATGTCTTCGGCTTCTGCCTTAGAAACACCTTCCTTAATCGCATTCGGGGCACCATCAACCAGATCTTTGGCTTCCTTAAGACCCAAACTGGTGAGGGATCGAACCACTTTAATAACCTGAATCTTCTTGTCACCGGCAGCTGTCAACACGGCATCAAATTCAGTCTTTTCCTCAACTTCAGCTTCCGCAGCTCCGGCCTGGGCAACTGGTCCTGCAGCAGCAACGGGAACAGCAGCAGTTACTCCGAATTTTTCTTCGATATCTTTAATTAATTCGGAAATCTCTAGCATGTTTGCTTTTTCCAAATAAGCAAGCACATCACTTCTTTTCAACTCAGCCATCTTTAACCTCCAATATTCTACTATAGTTTATCTGTTTTATTTACTTTCCTTAACGGCATCTAATGTTCTGATAAATTTTTGCATGGGCGCTTGCAAAGTACCCAAAAGTCTGGCCATCGGGGCTTGTAAAACACCGACTAACATCGACAAAAGCTGTTCCTTGGTCGGCAAATCGGCCAAAGAAGAGGCCTTATCGGCTAGTATTACCTGACCATCCAGATAGACCACTTTTAAGCGCAGAATTTCTTTCTTCTTGTTGAATTCTTTCAATATCCGAGCTGGAGCCAGGGGATCATCATAACTAATCACAAACGAAGTCACTCCATTGAGGTGCTCATCAAGTTCAGTTATCTGAGCATTGTTCAAGGAGCGCTTGGCCAAACGGTTCTTTAAGACCTTATATTCAATTTTTTGCTCACGAAATTTACTGCGAATGCCGGTAGCAGTGCGTACATCGATACCGGTATGATCCGTTAAAAACACACTTTTAGCTCGTTTAAATTTATCGGTGTACTCATTTACAATATCAACTTTTTGTTGTGTAGCCATGGTTTAACCTTTGCGTTTCTTAAATGGTATATGACGAAGCATTTTTATCGAGAAAAATACCCGGGCTCATTGTACTGGATAATGAAATGGATTTAAGATAAGTCCCCTTTGCCGAAGGTGGTTTCAGTTTAATGATGGCGTTGACAAACGTACGAACATTTTCAACGATCTTTTCTTCTGGGAACGAAATTTTGGCAATCCCACTATGAACGATCCCAGCCTTATCGGTGCGGAAATCAATTTTTCCCGCTTTGATTTCTTTTACGGCATCGGTAACGTTGGGCGTAACTGTGCCGCTTTTAGGATTGGGCATCAAACCACGGGTACCTAAAATTTTGCCTAACCGACCTACCATACCCATCACATCAGGAGTGGCGACGGCAACATCAAATTCAAGCCAACCACCCTGTATTTTCTCGATATACTCTTCGAGACCGGCATAATCCGCCCCGGCAGCCAGCGCATTTTCCACATTTTCACCCTTGGCGAAAACGAGCACACGGACGGTTTTACCCGTTCCATTAGGCAAGGCAACTGTACCGCGCACCATTTGGTCAGCATGCCGCGGATTGATTCCAAGGCGCATGGCAATTTCAATGGTCTCATCAAAGCGGGGTTTAACCGTTGTTTTAAGTATCTTGACCGCTTCTTCTATCTGATATTCCTGGGTGCGATCAATCTGTTTAATGATTTCACGATAACGTTTACTTCGCTTCATCCTTATTCCATCCATTCATTTTGAACATTATTCGACAACAATCCCCATGCTGCGCGCCGTTCCTTCAATAATGCGCATCGCTGCCTCGATATCGGCAGCGTTTAAATCCGGCATTTTCATTTCAGCAATTTTCTTGACCTGGTCTTTACTGACCTTGCCTACTTTATTGGAGCTCGGCTCACCGGAACCCTTTTCCAACTTGGCTTCTTTCAGAAGCAGATCGGAAGCAGGCGGCGTCTTGGTAATAAATGTAAAAGAACGATCAGCATAAACCGTTATTTCAACGGGAATGATATAGCCAACCTTTTCCTGGGTTACCGCATTAAAAGCCTTACAGAATTCCATGATGTTGACACCATGCTGTCCCAGGGCCGGACCAACCGGCGGAGACGGTTTTGCCTGTCCGGCAGGTATTTGAAGTTTAATTTTACCAATTTCCTTTTTTGCCATAACTGTAAACCTCTTCGCTTATTTTTCCAGCTCAACCTGTAAAAAATCCAATTCCACTGGCGTTGGTCGGCCAAAAATACTGATATTAACTTTTACTTTATTTTTTTCTTCATTGATTTCCTCAACAAAACCGGTAAAATCATTGAATGGGCCGTCGATGACACGAATCGGATCACCAATCCTGAAGGGTACGGTCACCTTCCCCTTCACCTCGGTTTCCCGGCTTCTCTCGATCTTACCTAAGATCGCATTGACTTCGGAATCGCGTAAAGGCACCGGTTCATTTTGCGGACCGACAAAACTAACCACTCCCGGGGCATTCACGATGACATGTTGGGTCTGGCTGTCCAGTAGCATTTCTATGAGCATATAGCCGGGGAAAAATACTTTATTTTTAACCCGCTTTTTGCCGTCCTTCATTTCGATGATATTCTCAGAAGGAATAATTATATGCCCAACCTTATCCTCGATATTCTGAAGTTTTATTTCTTTTTCAATGTGCGCTTTAGCCCGGGTTTCTTTACCGGAATAAACTCTCAACGCATACCATTTCTTTTCACTCACCAAAGAAACCTTTCGAATTAGTAGAATAACTGGACGATATTGGAAATCAGAATATCCGCCAGAAAGATAAAAATTGTAAAAATGATGCTCACTAAAATCACGATATACGTTGAATTCAGAAGCTCATTGCGAGTCGGCCAACTTACTTTGGCCATTTCCCGTTTCACGTCCTCTAAAAACCGTTGTGTCTTCTTGATCATTTCTTCGCCCTGTTCTGCTTTTTTTAAATCAGCAGGCGTGAAGGGACTCGAACCCCCAACCCCTGGTTTTGGAGACCAGTGCTCTGGCCAATTGAGCTACACGCCTAACTGTTTATTATTTGGTTTCTTTATGTATTGTACGAGAGTCACAACGCGGACAAAATTTTTTGTACTCTACCCGACCGCTGTGAAGTCTTTTATTTTTTGTCGTCGAGTAGTTTCTTTCTTTGCATTTCGTACATTCAAGAATAATTATATCTCTCACGATTAGCCACCTTAATGTTAAGCGATGATATCGGCCACCACGCCGGCCCCAACGGTTCGGCCACCCTCGCGTATGGCAAAACGTAACTCCTTCTCCATGGCGATCTCTTTCAACAACTCGATCTCCACCGTGATGTTGTCGCCCGGCATGACCATCTCCACT
>Ga0114946_10001834_pt1 | contig 14609 bp, 12 predicted proteins | sample WalLakDeSediment_FD_88676 | JGI IMG/M metagenome (GOLD analysis project Ga0114946, IMG submission 88676) | Lake sediment microbial communities from Walker lake, Nevada to study Microbial Dark Matter (Phase II) - Walker Lake 11/02/13 Deep Sediment | ecosystem: Environmental > Aquatic >... | reverse complement strand
GTGGGCGGGGGAACCAAGACCGCAAGATTGGAATTCATGCCAAGGTAGGGACTATCCCCGCGTGGGCGGGGGAACCCGGTAAAGTGAAGATTGTTGATTTCTATTTTGAGGACTATCCCCGCGTGGGCGGGGGAACCCAGCACCGCTCAAATCTCCGCCCAAGCTCAATAGGACTATCCCCGCGTGGGCGGGGGAACCGCCAGATCCTCGATGCTCTGTGGCGCAGGAGCCGGACTATCCCCGCGTGGGCGGGGGAACCACCTCCCCAACGGCATTGATCGACGCGAAAACCGGACTATCCCCGCGTGGGCGGGGGAACCTATATCCGTTGCCCTTTGTCAGATAGTCCCTAAGGACTATCCCCGCGTGGGCGGGGGAACCTACGCCGCCGATTCTTTCGATTCTGTCCCACTGGGACTATCCCCGCGTGGGCGGGGGAACCCGCAAAGAAAGCTTCCGCCACGACCTAGCGGTGGGACTATCCCCGCGTGGGCGGGGGAACCGCAGCATCCACGCCCACCAAAGCCCCCTGATAGGGACTATCCCCGCGTGGGCGGGGGAACCCAGAGGGTTCGTACATGCTCCATTCTTCCTCCGGGACTATCCCCGCGTGGGCGGGGGAACCTCTTGCCGGGAGGATTCAACCCAAAAGGAATGAGGACTATCCCCGCGTGGGCGGGGGAACCTGTGGAGGATCGACCAGCCTACTCGGCCACTCGGGACTATCCCCGCGTGGGCGGGGGAACCCCCCCCCCGAGGCCCCCCTTCTGGCAAAATATAGGACTATCCCCGCGTGGGCGGGGGAACCCGAATAACCCCGAATAAACCCAACTAAACACGGGGACTATCCCCGCGTGGGCGGGGGAACCCTTGCTCATTATCCGGTCCTGGATGACGAGAGAGGACTATCCCCGCGTGGGCGGGGGAACCTGATGAAGATCAGATTGATGACCAATATGCTACGGACTATCCCCGCGTGGGCGGGGGAACCACTGATCGGGTAGATCTACGCCTTGTAATAAGCGGACTATCCCCGCGTGGGCGGGGGAACCTGGCCTGGAGGTCCTGGAGGTCCTGGAGGTCCCGGACTATCCCCGCGTGGGCGGGGGAACCGTCCGGACCTGCCAGCAAAATATCAATGTCATCGGACTATCCCCGCGTGGGCGGGGGAACCTTCTCTCAATCCTATCCCATTGCTTGTTGATCGGGACTATCCCCGCGTGGGCGGGGGAACCACACAGGCTCATCAAACACCATATCCATATCTAGGACTATCCCCGCGTGGGCGGGGGAACCCCAAGTGAGACCAGCCTACTTCCCTACTCGTTGGGACTATCCCCGCGTGGGCGGGGGAACCAGGCACACGTATCGTCAGCGTGTCGCTGGCATAGGACTATCCCCGCGTGGGCGGGGGAACCTACGCTCCGGGCAGCATCAAGATCATAGTCCGAGGACTATCCCCGCGTGGGCGGGGGAACCGTGGCCAAGGGAGGCCAGGGAAGGCTCTGGTGGGGACTATCCCCGCGTGGGCGGGGGAACCAGACAGGGTTTCAAGAGATTGATAATAACAGAGGGACTATCCCCGCGTGGGCGGGGGAACCTTGTGGCGGTATCCCTTTTGAGTAGTTCGTCGAGGACTATCCCCGCGTGGGCGGGGGAACCGTGGCCAAGGGAGGCCAGGGAAGGCTCTGGTGGGGACTATCCCCGCGTGGGCGGGGGAACCGTGTACGGAGAAAGAGTCAGAAGTACCGCGTCGGGACTATCCCCGCGTGGGCGGGGGAACCTATTCCACAACGAGATATTCACCCGATCCCCCGGGACTATCCCCGCGTGGGCGGGGGAACCTCTCCGCCCCAAACACACCCGACTCGATGTGACGGACTATCCCCGCGTGGGCGGGGGAACCAGCCCCTTGATCACCCAATTGGCTGCACCCATGGGACTATCCCCGCGTGGGCGGGGGAACCCAATGCCCCAAATCGGCAAGATCATCAACTTGCGGACTATCCCCGCGTGGGCGGGGGAACCCCATACGATTCTCTGGTGTGGATTCCTCCGGCGGGACTATCCCCGCGTGGGCGGGGGAACCGGTCATGGGAGAAGCTTTCTTTGCGTGTCATCAGGACTATCCCCGCGTGGGCGGGGGAACCGCGTAGATATGGATGCTGTGATCGACGAACCGGGGACTATCCCCGCGTGGGCGGGGGAACCATCCGGCTGTGGCCGCGCCACTCACCGCAAGACGGACTATCCCCGCGTGGGCGGGGGAACCTCTCAGGCGTTCCCATTTCGCGCTCAATCGTCGGGACTATCCCCGCGTGGGCGGGGGAACCTGGTCAATCCTCGCTTGGTCGATCCAGGTAGGGGGACTATCCCCGCGTGGGCGGGGGAACCATCAACGAATCAGGCGAATCCTCTCTTATCGCAGGACTATCCCCGCGTGGGCGGGGGAACCCCAGGTTGAGGATAATCTTCCTCTTTCGCCTAAGGACTATCCCCGCGTGGGCGGGGGAACCCCGCTAGGCTGCCGCGTGTTTCGTCTTGTACCAGGACTATCCCCGCGTGGGCGGGGGAACCCCTGTGTTTGGATTGATTTCTTCGCCAAACGAGGGACTATCCCCGCGTGGGCGGGGGAACCTGATCCAGCGGGGGCATATCGTCTATTCGCCGAGGACTATCCCCGCGTGGGCGGGGGAACCACTCAAGGACTGTGGAGATATCAGATAGACTACGGACTATCCCCGCGTGGGCGGGGGAACCTGACATGGGATGGGAGACAGAGCTTGAGTTGGGGGACTATCCCCGCGTGGGCGGGGGAACCGAAGCCGGGAAGGTCAGAAAAATATATTTTCACGGACTATCCCCGCGTGGGCGGGGGAACCTGTACCAGGTGGGCTCACAGGCTTCGAGGTGGGGGACTATCCCCGCGTGGGCGGGGGAACCTTGTTGTGATCATACTCTTAATATAACATAGTGGGACTATCCCCGCGTGGGCGGGGGAACCGCTCGAGAGGAAAGGACGCTGTAGCACAAAGCGGGACTATCCCCGCGTGGGCGGGGGAACCGACCAGGTCTACCCCTTGGACCAGGTCTACCTCGGACTATCCCCGCGTGGGCGGGGGAACCTTGGCGAGGTCTTCTCCCGACCAAGTCTACCCCGGACTATCCCCGCGTGGGCGGGGGAACCTATCGAAAAAAACACGCTGAAGGGTCATTTTTCGGACTATCCCCGCGTGGGCGGGGGAACCCCGGTCTCAACATTCTGAAAGGTTCTTCTTGTCGGACTATCCCCGCGTGGGCGGGGGAACCCTTGACCTGTACGGCGGCACATAAGCCCCGTAAGGACTATCCCCGCGTGGGCGGGGGAACCTCTCCCGATCTTCTCCTCGCACAGGTCTTCCCCGGACTATCCCCGCGTGGGCGGGGGAACCGACGAAGCCTGATCGTGCGCAAAGAAAATATTGGGACTATCCCCGCGTGGGCGGGGGAACCGATCTTCCGCAACTGCAACACCTTCGATCCAAGGGACTATCCCCGCGTGGGCGGGGGAACCTTCAGGGGGCCTTGGAGGATTGGCATGAAAAGGGGACTATCCCCGCGTGGGCGGGGGAACCCCTAATTTCTTCATCTATGGTCTTTTGTATCTGGGACTATCCCCGCGTGGGCGGGGGAACCTCTCAGATATTGTGCTTGAATCGGTTCTTGTATGCAACCGCTGGCAACTGCGATCCAGCATTCCTAGGCGGAGGTAGCGGGGTACTTTCTTCATTACAATCTAGAAGTAGTTTATTTAATTCATGCATGTTATTTATTTTCGTTAATTCTCGATGGGCTAGCCACCTTCCTTCATGGTTAATGAGTTCGGTTTTAGCCCAGCCTACGGTCCCGATACCCAGACCAGACGGATGCTTGCTATCTCGCCATAATATCATGACACCACCGTCCTCGGGAATAAAAGCTGCCCACTCAAGCATGACCTGGTATATTCTATCCCTGACCCCCGCATTCATATTGGGTTCCACATAGACACCTGGAGCGATCTCCAACATGCAAGAGGCCAAGAAACCACGGAACCTGTCAGGAACATTCCTTGTTACAGCTATCGTCATACTAAGAGAGAACTTCCTTGATCGAATCGATCATGCCGGCGATGATTCTCTGCCTTTTCAGTTCCTTGCCAATGGTTTGACGTACAATTTTCTCAAGGTTAGCCTTTCGTGACTGTCCTTCTCTAGCAACGGTCTGGAAGGCAAGAGGCAACATAAAGCTGCTGCGATAGAGATCTGCGATGTCCAATGAAAACGCTTCTGCAGAGGTTTCATGAATGAATCCGAGCTGAGGAATTGTTGAACTCGCTGCTACTGCGATCATGGATGCTGCCCTTACAGCAGAGGAAGCATGGTTGATTGCAGTATTGATTGGGTCGTCGCCGGATGGGTTCTCTCGATCGTAGAGCCTGCCTGCCCAGATTAGGCCATATTGAGTGGCTAGCTGACGGTATGTTTCTTTCATCCGGACGCCTTCAATACCCCGAAGAGTCTCTATATCATCTCCTTCCACATCCTCGCCGAGCCTCATCGAGTACATCCGCTTGGCTACTGTGAGACGGCTTTCTGGATTTGCCCACAGGGCCACCTGCTTTCTTGAGAGGGCTGAATCGTCCTGACCAAAGGGCATGCTGGCGTAGTAGCGGACTCCATCTGATCCAGTGAAGATCAAACCTGTACCATGCCGCGCCAGGATCCTGACGACATCATGAGTTAGTGAGCAACCGGGACCTACGAGGATGTTCGAAATCGTCTGGAAGGGTATTTGGTATGTTCCTGTTTTCAGATCACTATACCCGGCTGTGGCAAAAGTGAGGACGCCATCCTCAATATACAACTTGCCTCGCTCTAACCACATGAGTCCATGGCGATCCGAGTGGGGTACTCGGGCCGTTTCCAGTCCCAAGCGGCCTGAAAGCAATGTTTACCTCCTCATGGGCCTCACCTTGATCATGCCAAACCCTAGGCGCTTGTGTCTACCGATTCCTGCTGTGAGTAGTTCTCGGAATTCCGAAGTACTTGCCACTTCTAGCTCCCCATTAAATAAGACATTGGGTCTTTTCAGGAGCTTGCCTTTTCTCTCCAATCCCTGGGTCCTCCTATAGAGCCGATCCAGCGAGAAGGACGCCACCTCTATACTTATCGGAGTACATCCACCTTGGTTGAGAAGCCTATCGCGCAACCAATCGCGGTACACATCTTCCCTTCTGATCGGTACCTTTGGATCATTGATTTCCCAGACCTTTGAGAGGAATGCATCCACCTCTGCTCCGGCCTTGTGGTAAGGTCCCGAAGATGACTTCCGTATCACAGGGCAGGCCCTCACATTGAACGCCAACCTAATTCCTTGAAAAAATGCGTTGGGCATCGGTTTTCCCGCTAATCGAGACCAGTCACACACTTCGTAAACCATCGGAGATGCCCCTATCTCTGCCAGTTGGCGCAGTTCATCTGCGTGTGACATCGAGTACATCAATACACGCATGAAACGGCCATCGTTGGCCTCCACAGAGAAAGGACAATGAGCTGCCTCTCCGAAAAGCTCCTTTAACGCGCAATGGACAATGTAATTTTCATCCACTTGCTGTACTGGGAGAGAAAGGGCCCTTCCTAACTCAACCAGACGCTTTGTAATGAGCCAAAACTGTAGCATATATACGGTTTCATTTTGCACTGCGAGAGTAGGCATTTTCATCCTCCCCAAGAGTAAGTTGGATGGGTCCACTTGAGATCCATCTTTCTCCAACGTGAACTTGGTTGGCCCAGTCCCTCGCGTCGGTCACCGGCAGGGGACTGGGTATGCAGGCAGAATCCGGGTCGTCTACTTCCCAACACGCCAACGGTGTCGGATCGCAAGCCACCCCAACAGGTTGAGGGGCCCTCTTGAGAGCTTCTAAAAGACTGTCACCTTGTACCATTCCGATCAGTACCGGCCCGGCGGGAAGGCAAGGTTTTCGTCCAAGAAATAGGGGTCTAGCGGGTCGATCGAGGGAGGCGGCAACCATATCGCAGTCTGGGGCCTCGTCCGGAGGATCAAGAGTCAAAGCAAGGGTGTATACTGCGTCGACCCAATAATCGCGCAGACGTATATGAGTCCCTTTGCTTGAACCGCCTGCTCTACGCTCGATCTGCCCACGCGTCGTCCATCCCAAGTCGTCGTTCATATAAGACGTACCCAGGTCGACCGTTTGAAAGTCAGTAATCCTATGTCCTCTTTTATCTCGACGCGACGCGTACCGCAAACGTTGCTGTAATCTCTGCAGGGCATGTATGTCCCTGTGGTGATAGCCCAATGCGTTTGCCACGAGCCCGCATACCATTGACATAGCCGGCCAGGGCTGTACAAACCCGAGCTTGTCGACTATGTGTGCCCCGAAGCTGATCAGTGGGGCATCAAATCGTAGCAGTAAGATATCCATTTCCCTACCCCCTAATGTAGGCCGCAACCCAGGCGGCTGCCTCTGATAGGGGGACTGTCCCTGTCAGTTGCAGAACATCGCAGAGAAGAGATGGCTGCCCAGCGGCGGACAGCCTTCGCTCCGTAGTGCATCCATACATCTCATCGAGCTGACGGATATGTGCGGCCATTGCAGAATACGAGTTCTCCAAGACATCAGGAGACTCGTCCACTGCTTTTCTGAAAGCATTGGCCAGGGTTCTCGGTTGAGCGTTGCCCATTTCGAGCAGGACGCATTCCGAGCAGGCATAGGGTGCCGTGGAGCCGAGTTTGGCGCCTGGGGTTACGGTGGCAACCAGTTGGACGAGCCTATTGACCACTTCTGCAGCCAGACTGCGATCAGCGGATTCCCACTCCTTCCGACTACATCCCTCTATATTGGAGACCAGCAAGGGGACATCCACCACTAGATATCCGTAGAAAAGGCCGCTATTCAATTCCGACGTGTTTATATGACCACTTCCCAGTTCCCCTTCCGATTCAAACGCCTTGAGCTCGTCGACTGCCGAAAAGTAGTCGCTCTCACTTTCCTCAGCGTGGGTGGTAAAAGAATGTGCAACGTGAACGGCAGCGTCGCCCCTTGCCAGCACGTCGCTGGTAGCCATTCGGCCGAACATGGCTGCATCCAAACCTGCAGCACAACTGAGAGCCTTAAGGTTTTTCTTCAGGTCTCCCTTGGACATATCAGAGCATGCTTTCAGGATAGCGTCACAGCAGGCTTTGTGGCTCTGTTTATCTTCTGCGGACTTAATGTCAATCTCCTCATAAAGCGATCCTAACTCCTCACGTATACCATCCATGATTTCACCAGCGAACTGTTTGAGGTAATTGACCTCTGGTTCTCCTAACACAGTAACCTGAGCGGTCTCAATCTCCCCGAAAGGATCAGGAGAAGTGGAGATTTTTTCGAAATCGCTTCCCGAAAGCTTCTTATCCGAAAGCAAAAGCTCTTGTAATGCGCCGGCAACGCATGCCGCGATCTTCTTGGGGTAACCTTGTTCCGCCAAGGGAGCTGCGATTTTTCTCCAGAAAGTCTCTCTGGAACGCAGGGATTGAGGGACTTCCATGGCTGAGAGTGAATGGGGGCCATCGAAATTGCGCCAGTGATACTTGAGACATTGAGAAGAAATGCGGGTTCGTGTCACTCCTCCAAAGGGAAGCCTCTTTGCGAATCCAGCGTCGTCCCTGTTGAGAAGACATCCTGAGTAAGAGGTCAGTGAATGCATCTGAAGAAATCTAGGTTGAGACATGATAGAGTCCTTCCTTTCTATCGAACGTTTTCTCCTTCACGCGTGGCTTCTTGCACATAGAGCGCTCTATAGAAATCCCGCGCGATTCGATGCCGATGGCGTTGTGCTCGTTCTCCCTCTTGATTTAGGACGAGAATGGCTATATCTGCCCAGTTGGCAGACTGATCTTTGCTTGCCAAGTATCGGGCTAACAGACGAACGCTTCTAAAAAGAGCGACTCCTCGTTCCCTTAACAATCGTACGAAACGCAGCTCCGACCACTTGGCTTTCGCAAGAGCGGCTCCCAAGGAAGCGTGGGGATCGTGGGCGCCAATGGCATGGGACATTCCCATGAATATGCACGCCCAGCAACGTTCCTTATCCTGCATTTCTGGTCCAGACAGCCAAGAATCGGGCACAAACGAGACAAGCAGCCTCCAAACGCCTGGTGAGTAAGGATAATCTGGGTCCAGCCTGCGAAGACTCGCCAACTCACCTGGCGGCAAATCTTCCTGCATTGCCCTTGCCACGCGACCTATTACGCTTCCGAGGGAGACCTCCGGATTCGTTCTATTCTGCTCTGTCGCAACTTGCATTTTTCACCTCCTTGTCATGGGTGTTTGGGAACAGTGCTGTCAGTTCACGTCGCAAACTGGCGTTGAAAAGAGCCTCGGCTGCGCTAGTTACCCTATATTCAGCCATGGATGCCTTGGGGGAACTTCTCTTCGCATCAAGGAATTGCTCCTCAGCGAACTCGCGAAGGCATGTTTGCCAACGTATATCTGATTCTTGTTGATTCATTTCTACGGATTGCCAGAGTTCCTCGAAGAAGACATCATCGACGGACTTATCAAAACCCTTTAGCCAGCGGGCCGCTGAGGCCGATAGCTTCTTCTTTTGGTTGGTAGATAGTGATCTTGAACTGCCTGAGAGGAGTACGTATAGAGAGGGCCGTAAAACCGATTTTTGTAGCCTATCAGCGGTTTGTACCCAGTGTTCACCTCGTTTCGCAAGCTTCTCTCTTTGGTCAGGTCTCTCCAGAAAAGATGTAGCCTTACGTGGCACTGGAATGATCCGGTGGTGGTAGCCCTCGGTTTGGCCTTGACCTCGTACGAGAACTGTTGCAATAAGAAAGTTGTCTTGATGAAAGAAACCTTCCAGGGACATGCAACTGGGCTTCAGATATTCGCCGCTCAGGAGGATGTCATTCAGTAGATTGTAGGAAAAGCCACCTCCCGCCACGGTAAGAGCCTTTTCATCCTTCTTGTGAATGGGCGTCCATGGATCGCCAGTGATGCCATGAAACTCCTTTAATGTGCCTATTCGTGCGGCGTTTGTGTTGGCACTCATACAATGAAGATGCTCGCCGTCCCTCTTGAACCTGACTCGTCTGCAGACTTCAATGAATAGGGGGTCACATTCGCCAAGAGAAAGAGAAGTTCCCTTCTCTCCATTCCAGGGCTGAAGCCACAGAAGGGCCGTGCCATCCAGGCGATACCCGTAATCCTCGGCAAGGGATCTCCGTGCCTTAATCAGGATGTGCACATCCTTTCCGAAACGTGTGGACCAACCCAATCCGGGAGATATCTCTATGAGAGGCCTACTAGCAAACCCTCCATTCATTCGAACGATTCCGTAGTTGCCCTTACCAAGGTACCCTTCAAGAGTCTGAAGTGTTACAAGTGCATATATCCAGTGCTCTGGTCGCGGATACAAGATTTTTCTCATTTTTACGTCATGGTTCTTGGATGTGACGAGTATATCCAATGCATCCGGAGTTGGAACTTCAGACTTATACTTTGCCTTTTCCAGTGAACCTTCGGGTACAGGAGATTGCATAAAGGCCGGTTCTGACAGATCTTCCACCACCAGGCTCCAAGGGCTCTCATCTCCATCCGTCAATAGAAGGAGCAACTCCTTCCAGGAGCCAGGATCATTTGGCAACTGGTCACATGCTCCGCGGGCCATTGCGATGGCTGCCAGCTGAACAAGGAAGCAAAACCATGCTTGCTTCTGATGGAATCTGAGGGCTTCGAAAGAGTGGATGTTGCCCCGGGACAGGAAGCCCAATACTTGGGGAAGGGTCGCTTCCACCGTTTCATCCCTCGCCTTTCTCACCATGATAAGTGGATCTGAAATAAGAGAATAACTACTACTTGCCATGGAAACCGTCCTCCTCCCTGTTGTTCTCGGCCGGCCTGAGGCCAAGTCGATCATAAATGAAAGTTCTCCCAGAAAAGGTGAAGTGGACATTGTCTACAGTCGGTATGATATCCTGAATCCTCGCGTCATCTTCCGCCGTCCGCGCGTACTGTCCAGGCAACACCAACTCTCGGAAGGGGTTTCCAAAGGGACTCAAAAGCTTTTCTGGGAACTCAATTCGTCGATCTCCAGTACCCAACCTGGTCTTTGCCCTCTCCAAATTTCTGGGGAATTCCTCGTCACCAAAAGGCTTTTCCAGAGAGAGAAGCCCTAGCTTTGCATGTGCTTTGTGGGCAGCCTGAATCCCTAGAATATACTTATGGTGCTCGATCCACCTGCCACCCATTTTTATGCATATCTGCTTAAGCACGTCAGGGTGAGTAGTGAGTTCAACCAACTTCCTGTTCATCTCTGGGATATTCCATGTGCTCCATGCCTCGATCATGCGCCAAGTCGCCTCGATACAACGTAGATCCTCGTATACAGTGCCAAGACCGTTTGGTCCAGAAGCTGAACCGTCGCATATTCTAATCATCTTCTCCATGGATCGTTCGTGAGATACAAGTACAATGCATCTTGCGGTTCTGAAATTTTTGGGGCGTCTTCTTTGGTAAAGGCCTGCCCCAACATCGCTGGCGTTGTGCCGGTGTAATCTACCTATCCTCTGTAGTAGGACATCACAAGGACAGAGATCGGTGATCATGAAGTCGGCATCGATATCGAGGCTTTGCTCGACGGTCTGGGTTCCGATCACAACTACCCCAGATCGACTAGATTCCTTGCCAAAAGTATTCTCAATTGCTGCGTCAAGTAGCCGCCGGTCAGGGACTGCGTATCTGGAGTGGTGGGGAGTTGTGATACCTTTGGCCTGGAAGAGTACGTTCACATCCGAGGCGGACAGCGTTTCCATCGCACGTTGCGTTTCGATACAGTCCCGTACCGTGTTCCTGATAACAAGGACTCTGGCGCCTTCTTTAGCGGCAGCTAACGCCAATGCAGCGACCCGGTCAGGAGAACCAGCATAGGGAACCGTTTCAATGCATACCTTCTTAGTACGAGGCTCAGCTTGTACCTCAATGGATACCACATCTTCTCTGTCTCCTACACGGCATGTAACAAGAGGATAGTGAATACTGGTTGCCTCCTCCGGCAGCGGCACTTTGGTTCCACTTTTCATAAGTAGCCTTGAACTCATTACGCTTCCCAGGGTCGCCGAAAGAAGGAGAGCATGTCCACCACAGGATATATGGTTGTGCAGTACCTGGTCCAATAGCCTGCCCATGTAAGTATCAGATGCATGGACCTCGTCTACTACCAAAAAATGTCTGCAGAGCGCTGTCGCACGCAGGTGAGCGTGTTTCACTTGGATAGCCGATAGCAGGACTTGGTCGATCGTGCCAACGATCACTGTACCGGCAAGATACCGTTTTGGCGTTTCCGCAGCCCATCCCCGGTGGCGGGATCTCTCTGAGTCAGAGTCATCCCAAAGCACTTCGAACGGAGCGAGACGTTGCCCGATTATCTCATCGACTTGGAGATAGCCTGGTACCCCCAGAATGACTGCCGGTCTCGATTCGATCCGCGGAAAGGCCCGGGTCATTGCTTCTACTACCCTTCGATGGATCTGTGTCGCCGCTGTGCGTGTCGGCAAGGCGAAATACATTCCATCCACAAGGCCTGAATGGAATAATTCCACAAAACGTGTCAGTGCCGCTTCTGTTTTACCGGAACCTGTTTCTCCCTCGATTAGCGCTATACTGCCCTCAGGATAGTCTGGAAGGGCCTGACATGCTTCTTGCACTGGTCTCGGATTAAATGCGGAAATACTGGAAAATCCGGGACGATATTTTCCCAGATGAAATCGACTTGGCTGAGGGTTGATGCCTAAATCAAGCAGAGCTTTGTTTGCACATTCGTTGCGTAATCTTTTTGCATCCGAATCAGAGGTAGCGAACGGAAATAGTTTCGTATCCGATGCTATCCAATCGGCTAGGGTAACAAGACCATTTACTGCATGCCAAAATTCCGGTGCTGGAGGAAATGAAACACCTGTCAGTTCAAAGCCTTCTGGATACCATGTCTCAGCCGCCCTGCGGATTTCAGAGATGCCATCCAGTGGAATGCGATTACCTTTCGGCTGCCAAATATAGGGATCAAATGAACTGGAAGCTCTAACAGGCGTGCCATGATGGCAGATAACTGACAAAAGAGCTGAACATAATTCTCCCTCATTGTCGAACCATGAAATGATTTTCCGTAGGCCCATGGCTTCGATAAGTTCTTCCTTTTCCTCGGCTCCTAAGAGGAAACCCACAAAGGGTGAGACATGGCCTCTTGGCATTTTCGATTGAAACGCAAGATTTTGAAAATGATGATTTGTCTTTCCGATATCATGAAGAGCGGCAAGAAAAGCGAGTCGGCTTATTTCTGCATAAGATAAACTTTTGTTGCCTATAAGAGTGGCCAGCCTGTCTCCCAGCAATGTCTGCAACAACAAGGCCTCTGTTACACTTGCTACGTCACCACAATGGGATAGAAGAGGATGCCACTCCAAAACCTCGCCTTCTTTTGTATGTATGATTTTTCCCCAAAAATCGGAAACCGGAGGATTCATAGCCTTCCTCTGTCGGTGACATCTCTCATCTTTCCTCCATCTCCTAACCATACACCACTTGCTGTGACATCTATGGTCAGTCTGCCATTCCAGTAAAAAATTTTATGTCCCTGGTATCACTTTTTGCCGGCAGGGTGCCTCTTCTTTTTATAGAGTTTGGCCATGTCTGCGGCGGTCTTGGTCATCATTTTCCTGAGTTCCTGGGGTTCCAGAACCTCGCAATGCGCACCATAGGACAGGATCCATCGTTGGACCTCCTCCAGGTTGGACAATTCCATGCTTAGTTGTACTCCTCCGCTGGCCAGGGTCTCCAGTTCCTGACTTGCGTGCCAGATTCGTTCCTTGATATACCGAGCCTGGCTGGAGTCGAAATGCAAAACTACCTTGTACTCGCCCGTGCCCTTCATGACGCGGAACGTGGACCCCAGGTACTCGCTCAGGTGAAAGTTCTGAGGCTTTTCAAAGCGCTCTCCTGTTTCCTCCACCTTGTATACGCGCGAAGGGCTGAACATCCGCAGTTGTTCCCTTTCATGGCAGAAGGCAATCAGATACCAGTCTCCGTCGATATTCGTCAGATGGTATGGGTCCACGATCCGTTCGGTATCCACATCTCGGTACTGCGTGTGGTACAGAATCTTCAGTTGCTTCTGCTGAACCACTGCATTGGCCAGGGCAGAAAAGGTCTCCAGGTCCTGTACTGTCGTCGCTGTGCTTTGGAAGGAAAGCGAATCGTCCATGCCTGACAGATCAATCGTGATCTGTTCCGGAAGAGAGGAGACAATCTTGTGAAATGCCTGATTGAGACTCTGTTCATAGGGTGTACCCCTGTACTGCCTGAGCGCCTTTTCTGCGATAAAGATTGAAAGAAGATCCCCCTGGGTGAGCTGTACAGAGGGCAGGACAAAGCTCTCCATGGTGTAGTAGTAGCCTCGCCTCTTCTTGCAGTGTTCGATCGGTGCGGACAATGTACTCCGCATGGTCTCCACATCCCGGAAAATACACCGGACCGATACCTCCAGATCCTGTGCCAGTTGTTCCGCATTCGGAAACTTTCCTGAGCGGATTTCCCGGTCAATCTGGATGATTCGGCTCATCATAGGCCGATTGGCTTTAAAGGCCATGCGCTTTCCTCCTCCGAATCCAGGTGTGTTGCATAGGGTACCAGGGTTCCACTTTCTATCTCAATGGATCAGATTTGCTTGGGGTCGATGCCGTTGCGGCTCCATCCTTTCTGGCCTTTTTTCATCAGCGCTTGGATTGGGTATTGGACAATCAATGTTTCCTAGCCGTTGCCCCAGAATCACGCTTGCGGTCAGCCGTCCGCTGGAAAGACAACAGATCTCTTGGCATTTGCAGCGCATACAAGGGCATCTCATCTCCAGCAGAATGCCTTCACCTTCCATGGATTCATGGTTGATCAGCCCGGTCCTGAGATGCGAGATCGGATCCATGGTACCTCCTTTTCTCTTGGATATGGGAACCTTGTGGTCTCATCATAAACCAGGCACCATGACAGCAGTGGGCAGTGTAAAATAAAAAAGAGAAAAACAGCGCAACAATGGAAAATTTTGGGTGCTTGGTCGTCCCCCCATCTCATACGACGTCAATGACACTGGGTGTGAACTCCCGCCGATTTCTGGCACAGGACTCGATATGGGCAAGACAGATCACTCCCGGACGTCTATGCGGGCCGTGAATCTGATCCCCATTTCCCTGCCGAATTGAAAATCGTTTATGCAGCCTATCCCGAGAGCCTTGCAGACATCCGGAATCTTGGTGCGTGTCTTTGAGGCGGCAGGGACTTCCTTTGTCACTACGACCGCAAACTCGGCCCAGGCATGGGCTATGACCCAAGGGTCAGCGACGGATCTCTGCTTACACGAGTTGCGCAGTGATTTAGGGGGCTAAAGAAGGCGCGGTCGGGGCCGTTTATGACCGTCGACCGCGCCCGTGGCAGCCGGCGTCTTTTCCGACCGCCATGGACAAGTATAGATCTGGGAGCGTGGGCATGTAAAGCGTTCGAACCTAAGGGGGACGTACTATGAGTGGATTTTTTTTCT
>Ga0114946_10001833_pt1 | contig 14614 bp, 9 predicted proteins | sample WalLakDeSediment_FD_88676 | JGI IMG/M metagenome (GOLD analysis project Ga0114946, IMG submission 88676) | Lake sediment microbial communities from Walker lake, Nevada to study Microbial Dark Matter (Phase II) - Walker Lake 11/02/13 Deep Sediment | ecosystem: Environmental > Aquatic > Freshwater... | reverse complement strand
GAGCAAGCCTCTGCCTTAATCACCCAAAGACTGGATTACTCCATGCGCGGCAGCATTGCCTTTCAGGATGGCGCCAGGGTGTGGGTAGCCAAGCCCAACGAGCTGGGCTTGTTCCTGGACCCGCAAACCAGCGCGCTGGCAGCCTATCAAAATGGCCGCCAGGGCAACCCTCTTGTACGTATAGCTTCGCAGTTCCAGACCTGGTATACAGGGGTCGATATCCCTCCACTGTTGGTGTTTGACGAGCGCCTGGCCCATAAATATCTGAAGAACATTGCCGCTGAAATCGATCTTCCAACTATCGAAGCCTCGCTGGCGGTCAGCGGGATCGACGTGGTGGTCAGCCCAGGTCAGATCGGGCGCACCCTGGATATCGATGCCGCCTTGGAAGACTTGCGCGTTCACCTCCCCAGCATGACCGATGGTATCATCAACCTGGTGGTCCACGAAAGCCCTCCGCTGATCCTGGATGTGAGTGAGCAAGCTGAAATCGCCCGGCTCATCTTGAGCGCGCCGCTTGTCTTACAAGTTCCAAATGCAGAGGAAGGCGACCCGGACTCCTGGGTATTTGAACCGTTTGCGCTGGCTCAAATGCTGGATATCGAGCGGGTCGATGCCCCTGAGGGAGCTCGTTACCAGGTGGCGCTGGATACAGAAACCATGCGACCTTTCCTGGCAGGGGTTGCCCCCCAACTGGCACGCTGGCCGGAGAACGCCCGCTTCATATTCAACGACGATACCAGGCAATTGGAGGTCATCCAACCGGCCGTCATCGGAAGGTCATTAGATATAGATGCAACCCTGCAAAAAATTAACCAGCGAGTGGCAGAAGGGGACCACAACCTGGAGCTGGTAGTGAACTACACCCAACCGCAAGTTGGAGATGAGGCCACGGGAGAAGATTTGGGCATCCGCGAGCTGGTGGCTTCGCACACCTCCTATTTTTACGGTTCAAGCGGGTCCCGCATCCAAAATATCCAGTTGGCAGCCTCCCGCTTCCATGGGGTGTTGGTGCCTCCTGGGGCAACCTTTTCGATGGCAGAGGTGCTGGGAAGCATCAGTCTGGATGACGGCTACGCGGAGGCGCTGATCATCTTTGGCGGGCGCACGATTAAAGGCGTGGGTGGGGGAGTTTGCCAGGTTAGCACCACCTTCTTCCGCACTGCCTTCTTCGGCGGTTTCCCCATTGCCGAGCGCCACCCACATGCCTACCGGGTCGGTTATTACGAGCAAACTGCCAGTGGTGGGATCAACACTCGCCTGGCAGGGTTGGATGCGACCGTTTTTGTACCGGTGGTCGATTTCAAATTCACCAACGATACCCCTGACTGGCTGCTGATGGAAACTTACACCAATGCAGCCGGACGCAGCCTGACCTGGAAATTTTATTCCACCTCAGATGGTCGCACCGTGGATTGGAACACCACTGGACCACTCAACCGTGTTCCTGCACCCGAACCACTCTATGAGGAAAACCCTGAGCTGGCCAAAGGCGAAATCAAACAGGTAGACTGGGAAGCAGAAGGAGCGGATGTGTCCGTGACGCGCACAGTGATTCGCGCTGGAGAGGTATACTTCACCGATACCACCAACACTCATTATATGCCCTGGCGGGCAGTATACCAATACGGTCCGGGGACAGAGGGCATGCCACCGGAAGGATCTGAAGACAAAGAAGAAGAATAAAGGGAGCCATCTATGGTAAGTCAAGAACTACTCGAAATCTTGCGCTGTCCGGCCTGTGTCCGAGAAAAAGAGGGGTTATTGGATCTCATCAAAGACGCCTGGTTAGTGTGCCAGGAATGCGGGCGCAAATACCCTATCCGGGATGATATCCCGGTTATGCTGATCGACGAAGGGGATAAATGGGTGAACACCAAGGTGGAGGACTTGCCGGTACCCCCGCCAAATTAAGCCAGATGGAAGAAAATCAAATCCTGATTCAAGATCTAACCAGCGGAGACGATAGCCGGGCAGAGGCCTCTGCCCGGAAACTGGCCCAGCAAGGGGAAGCTGCCTTGCCGGCTTTGCGAGAACTGCTGCAAGCCCCGCAAGCCGACGTCCGCTGGTGGGCAACCTGGGCTTTAGCCTCCTTATCTCACCCAGAAGTTGGCCTTATGCTGCGTGAGCTACTCAAGGACGCGGACCATGGTGTACGCCAGTGCGCGGCCTTGGCGTTGCGCGAGCAGCCAAATATCGATGCAATCCCAGATTTGATTGGCCTGCTGGAAGAGCAAGATCCCATCCTGGCCCGCCTGGCAGCAGCAGCGCTGATCGCCGCAGGAGCAGAAGCTGCGCCAGCCCTGCTGGAGGTGGTCCAAAATGGATCGCAAAGAGCGCGCCTGGAGGCTGTTCGTTCCCTGGCAAGTATTGGGGATGAGCGCGCCATCCCAGCATTATACGCAGCCTACCAGGAAGGCTCAGCCATCATGGAATACTGGGCAAACGAGGGTCTGGAAAAGTTAGGCGTGGGGATGGTTCTGTTCGCTCCGGGAGAGCAAGCGCCAACCGTGGACGACTAACGTAACCACACCCAAAACCCCCACAGCACAAACATCAACAGACCAATCCCAAAACGCACCAGGAACGACAGTCCCCAACCCTTTGCCAAACCGCGCACCGCCTCGATGACCTTGGCCCAATCTCCCATCCGCAGGTATTCAACCAAAAAGACCGCCAGCGGCGCCGCGATGAGACCTCCGATCGGGGGCAACAGCAAGGTCCCCACGATTCCGGCCAGCAGACCTAAACCAATGGACAGCCAGGACGCGCCACCCTGCCGCGCCCCAACCCCCATCAAAACATTATCGATGGTAACCCCCACCAACATCAAAACGGTAATGATGACAAAAAATACAATGCCAACCGTGTTGAAACCGACCAACAGGCCATAGCCCAAAGCTGCCAGCCAGATTACCACGATGCCGGGGAATATAGGTATCACCAGACCGACCAGACCAACCAGCATGACCAGCATGGTGATACCAAAGATGGAGATGTTTAGCCACGGCTCCATTGGGTTTAGGCCTCTGCCCCAGCTTGAATGCGCTCAATCCCACCCATCCAGGGCCGCAGCACCTCAGGGATTAACACCGATCCATCAGCTTGCTGGTAGGTCTCCAATACTGCAATCAAGGTGCGCGGCAAACCCAAACCCGAGCCGTTTAGGGTGTGCACAAAGCGAGCCCGACCGCCGCCGGCTGGTCGATATTTGATGTTAGCCCGGCGGGCTTGAAAGTCCGTTACATTCGAGAGGGAGGAGACCTCCAGCCATTCAGCGCAGCCCGGCGCCCAGGCCTCGATATCATAGGTAATGCTCGAGCCAAAGCCTAAATCGCCGGTGCAGAGCTGTTTGACCCGGTAGGTCAGACCCAGCTCCTGGCAGGTCTGCTCGGCGTTTTCGCGCATCTTTTCGAGCTCAGCCGGCGACTCTTCTGGCAAGCAGAATTTGTACATTTCCACTTTGTCAAATTGGTGGCCGCGCTTGATGCCCCGTACATCTCGCCCGGCGCTCATTTTCTCGCGGCGGAAGCAGGGTGTATAGGCGACATAATGCAGGGGCAAGGCGCTCTCATCCAGGATCTCATCCATATGCAGGCCGGTCAACGGCACCTCAGCGGTGGGCACCATCCACAGATCTTCTTCATGATCCCGGTACAGGTTATCGTAAAACTTGGGGAGCTGTCCGGCTGCATACAAAGTCTGTCCCTTCACCATAAAGGGTGTGTATTTCTCCCAATAACCCTGGCGAATATGCAGATCTAACATCCAGGAGATGAGCGCCCTTTGCAGGCGAGCTCCGGCCCCATTCAAGACGTAAAAGCGCGAGCCGGTAATTTTGACGCCCTGCTCAAAATCGATGATACCTAGAGCTGGTCCCAGATCCCAATGAGGTTGGGGCTCGAAACCGTATTGCGGAATCTCGCCGGAAGTAAAGACCACCACGTTTTCATCCTCATCTTTCCCAACCGGAGTGCGCGGATCGGGGATATTGGGGATGAAGGCCAGGAGCTCGTTTAACTGCTCTTCCAGGCCCCGCAAGGTATCATCAAGCTGGCTGATCTGATCGCCCACCGCACGCATCTCTTCGATCTTGGTCTGGCGCTGCGCGGCATCAGCCATCCCCCCGATCTTCTTCGAGACAGCGTTGCGTTCTGCTTTCAGATTTTCCACCTCTTGTATGCGAGCCCGGCGCTGTTCATCCAGGCTGAGGATTTGGTCCACCGGAGAAGCATCCATCTGGCGCAATTGCATAGACTGGCGAACCAGGTCTGGCTTCTCACGGATCAAGTTGATATCGATCATTGTTGCACCTCCTTGTAATAATAAAAAGCACCCCTCGCCAGCAGGACGAGGGGGCGCTCGTGGTGCCACCTGCTTTCACCGTTCGGACAATGCGCATCTCCAGATGCATTACCAACGGCCTCAACCGCGCGCTAACGGGCGTACCCGGTCCCCTTACAGTGAGCAAATCCCAAACAACTCCTGCACACTCCTGCGGGGTCGACGGACCTGAAACACTCTTAACCTGTTTCAAGCCGGTGGAGGGGACTTCACCAACCTGCTTGCCGCCTCACAGCGCCCGGCGGCTCTCTGAAAAGCTGGCTGATTACTGGTCTCCACGCTAGTCGTTCAAAACAAAAGTTTCAGCGATTATACCCGAGCGGCGAAAGATGTCAAGCCGTCATTTTGATCGTTTTGGCGCTTCTGCTGGGCTGGCGCAGCGGGATCATCAGGTAAAAAGTGCTGCCTTTACCCAATTGGCTCTTAACCCATACATCCCCATTATGCCGCTGAGCGATGGATTTCACAATCGCCAATCCCAAACCGCTGCCATGATGTTTTTTGGGCTCGCGTTGACCCCCGCGATAAAACTTTTCAAATAAGCGCGGCTGGTCGACTGGCGCTATCCCAATGCCCGTGTCCGAAACCTCAAAGATCATACCGCTCTGGCGAGTGTACACGCTGACCTTCACCGTCCCGCTGGTTTCAGTATATTTGATGGCATTCTCAATCAGATTATGCAAGGCCTGCTGGAGCAGCGCTGAGTCGGCTTCAATCAGAGGCACGGTCTGGGATGGCATCTCGAGGGTAAGCTCTACGCGTTTCTGTATAGCCTGCCCTTGCAGCCCACTGGTCACCCTGGTGACTAGATCATGCACCGGCAGCATCTCCAATTGCAAGTCAATGCCTGCCTCGATTCGCCTGAGATCCAGCAGGTTATTCACCAGGTGAGACATGTTTTCAACTGAGTTTTTAATGTTCTTCATGTAGCCGCTCTGCTGCTCATTCAGCTCACCAACCATTTCAAGCATGGTGGTGTAGCCTTTCATCATAGTCAGTGGTGAGCGCAAGTCATGGCTGACGGTGGCAACAAACTCCGATTTTAATGTGTCCAGCTCCCTGAAATGGGTGATATCGCGCATCACACATACTCGTCCTACCCGTTGCTCTTCGGCAAACACCGGCGAAACAGTGGCAAAATACACTCTCCCGTCTTGCAAATGGATCTCTTCAGACTGCTTCTCGTCAGATGGTGAAAGCAAGAGCTTGATCAATTCTGAGTGTGAGGTGATTTCCTCAATCGGTCGCCCTCCTTCCGGCTCTGCCGCCAGGCCAAGCACCTGCCAGGCCGCGGGATTGGTCAACAACAGCCGGTTACGGTAATCGGTAACCAGAACAGGATCGGGGCTAGAAGCCAGGATAGCTGCCAGACGTTGGCGACCGATTTCGGCGCTTTCGAAGAGGCGGGTATTGGCAGCTGCCAGGGCTGCCTGCCCGGCGATGGTGACCATGAAGCGGATCTCGTCGCTGGAGAATTGGTGGGGACGGTTGAAAGCAATCCACAGCGAACCATAATACGTATTTTCGTGCCGCAAGGCCAGAGCCAGGACAGCTTCCGGGCGCGGCATTCCGGGAGTGATCTTCAGCAATTTGCTGCGCAGCAGGTTGGTCATTGGAATGCAATCTTGCTTACTGGAAAGCTCCAGAATCTGATCATCGAGCAGGGCATAGGCGTCACTATCCGGACCAATACCAAAACACTCATGGCAGGAGTCTTCCAGAGCCATCTCCGGGCTTTCCATGGGGGCCAAAACCACCCTGGCTGCTGAAGCCCCGGAAGAAATGGCCGATTCCAGGACCGGTCTGACGGCTTCTTCCATTTCCAAACTGGAAGCCACTCCCTGGCTAACCACCAAAAGCTGGTTTAGCTCATCCAGGCGTTCTTTCAGGCTGGCGCGCATCTGGTCAAATGAGCGCCTGAGGTCGCCAACTTCATCTTCACCATATACTGAGAGCGGCTGATCTAATTGCCCACCGGCGATGCGATTTGCTTCGGCGCCCAGGGATTGCAAAGAAGACGTAACCCTGCGCAAGCCAAAACGCAGCAACGCAATGGCAAAGACGAACAGGATCACCAACATGATCAGCAATGGAGCAGCGATATTGAGGGCCATTTGCTGTGCTCGCCGGGCCGGGACGGCTAAAATCACACTCCATGGATGCCCCATCACAGGCTGGTAATATACCAGGCGGCGGGTGCCGTCCGGCGCAGTATCATCGTAAAACAGAATTTCTTCCGCTGTCCTGCCTGTATAGGACTCCATCAAACGCAAACCATTTTGGTGGTAGATGATCCGCCCGCTGCCATCCAAAAGCATGCCTTCGCCATCTTCTCCAACCATATTTCGAATGCCTGCCAACACGGGTTGCGTAAATGGGTTGTAAGACAGGTCGCTCCTGCCCACCAATACCCCTCTGACCTTGCCGCTGTCATCTAAAACGGCTGCCAGGAATGACACTTGACCAGCCAGCTCACCTTCCTGGGGTGGAATCGTATAGGTCTGGATGGGTACACCATTGATTGCCAGCTCAATCCCCGTAAGCTCTTCTGGGGGAGGATATGCATTGTAATAATTGGCCTGAGGGTACCCCGCGACAGAATTGCCACTCTCGTCCAGCAAAAACAACTGGCGGAAAAATGGAACTGATCGCAATTCCTGGCCCATTAGCTCCGGCAAAGCATCGGCCGGGGCAGAATACAACATGGGATTCTTGGCAAGTTGCTGGATCAGGTTTTGTCCGGACTCGAGGAAGAATGGCAGCGTATCTGAAGCAACCTGGGCCGTGCTACCCATTTGCTCACGCAGCATATGCCGGGCTGCACTGCCTGCCACAATCCAATCTCCTGCTAGCAGAAGGGTGAACAGGATGAAAGCCAAAGGCGCCATGCTGAAGAGGAAGCGGGTTTCCAGCCTGCGTTCAGCTGGAGAAGGCAACCAGGGGGCTTTACCGCCCCAGTCCTCGGATAAAAAGATGGCGATTACCTGAGCAAACACTCCTGCCAGGAGCAACGGTACACCCATGGCCAAAGCGGCAAACCCGACGTGAGTTATGGCGTAATCCAGCCGGTTGGCTATGGAGCCACCCGCCAGGAAAAGCGTATTGATGAAGAACAAAACTGGATAACAAAGCGCGACCAAGGCGGCTGCCGCCAAGGGATGCCGCAGCAGGTGGAATAAACGGGTGCGATACCGCTGGCGCAGAAAGAGGCTGATGAGCACAGCCAAAAGGCTGGTTTCCAGAGGAGTGAAGGGGCTGTGAGTCCCCCACAGAGCCAGCAGCAAACCAGAAAAAAGACCCAGGATGGCGGCAGGAGCCGGACCGAGCAAGCCAGCGGCGAGCACCCATGGCAAGGCCGCAAAGAGTACCAGGGCAGAACCAGAGGGATCGATTGGTTTCCCCGGCGGTGGCAAGGCTTCACCAGCAGGCAGACGTAAGACAACAAACAGGCTGGTCAAAGGCACCAATACCAGCAACAGGAACAACAGGCTCCACTGGCGATTGCGCCACTTGAGCGGGTGATAATCCCGCAGCAGCCAGATCAGGTAAGCCACCACACCCAGGAGCGCTAACCAAGCCAGCCACCCCCAGAAATCATGCGGTAACTCAATATACAACGAATCAGATAACAGCATTAATTCCAGAGACATAGAATGATCAATGTAAATAATGTATAGAGTTACACAGCTCAGCCGGAGAGAGCATGCACCCCCGCGCATACCTGTTATCCGGTCATTTCACCGTCATGCAAATCATTAAAAAGATTATAGCATTAAGCAAATTTCGGGGTTGTTTTAAAGCCACTCGATTGTGGTCATAGTCCCACGCGAAAGATCGGCATATACGCCGCGCCGATGCTCAGGCAGCAAAGATGCCATAACGTACATTGCTTCGTCGGTCATGAGGCGCAGCTCTTCCCGGTCTGGACGTTTAATGGTTTCCTTGAAGCGAAAGGGCCTGCCAAAGCGGACCTGTGCGCCAGGACCTTTCCAACGAGGGGAAAGGGGCGTGGTTGGGAAACCGATCGTGTTCTCAATAGCAACCGGGATAACAGGCGCGTTCCCGCGACTGGCAATGTAAGCAATCCCCCCTTTAGCTTCCTTTAAGCTATCCCCACGGGTACCCTCGGGAGCCATTAAGATCAACTCACCAGCCTTGAGCACATCCAGCGCCTGGCGAACAGCTCGCCGGTCCACCTCAGCCCGGCGAACTGGGATAACATTCCAAATCCGCGGGAAAATTCCAACCACTGGATAGTTATACACTTCGATTTTAGCCATGGGAACGATATTGCGCGGCACAATATGCAGGACCACAATTGGATCCACAAAGGCGATATGATTGATCATCAAAATGCCTGGTCCGCTGGCAGGAACGTTCTCCAAGCCTTCAACCCGGTCCAGCTTAACCAGAATGTTAAACCCAATATACCGGATGAGAAATCGTAATATTCGCCGTCGAAATTCCCACCGAGAGTGATTGTATACTTCGATTTTTAGCCTCTGCTCTGTCTCGATATCGCTAGCCGCCATGATTAATCACATACCTCCGTAATCGGGTTGAGTTCTCAGCTTAAAATACCTGCCCTACCTGGTGGAGAAAGATTTTACCGGTAAATGCCCCGGTATTCAGGTGGTAGTTGCGAAGCCAATCTCTCCATGATTTTCTGTGTCCCCAGGCGGATCGACGCGCGCCGGTCGGGCAACTTCTCCAACCGGAAGATCGGACCAACTGTTAATGAAACCTCTGTCCTGCGCAGTCTCTTCAGGTTAGGGTAAATCCTGTTGTTCATCGTTCCGGTAAAGGTCACCGGCACGATTGGCACATTGGCTTTGAGGGCAATGTATGCTGCCCCCTCCGTTCCCTCTTCCAGACCTCCGGTCAGGCTTTCGCGGCCCTCAGGAGCAATGCCAACCAAACGACCTTCTGCCAGACTATGTAAGGCAGCTCGGATTGCGCGGCGATCCGCATGCCCCCGGTGCACCCAGATGACGCCATAGGCGTGCATCATACCACCCAGCAGCGGGAAATCATACAATTCCATTTTCGCCAAAGCATCCACGGGCGTTGGGAAAAAGGCCAATCCCAGCAATGCATCCGCGTCTCCCAGGTGGTTGACCACGACCAGGGCCGGACCCTGGCGGGGGAAATTCTGCAATCCAGTCACTTTACAGCGAGTGAGAGCCAAGGCCAAGAAACGGGCCACGGCAGGCAGGAAACAGCGGACCAGCCTTCTGCCCCAGGTTAGGAGCGGTAAGGCGGTGAGCTCGGGGCGCACATCCTTTGCCCGGGGCTTTTCGAGTTCCGCATCAGGGGAATGGTCATGTTTACCAAGTAGGTGACGCTGATCCGGTTTTTGCATGCAATTTCGATGACGCCTTTCAACTGGAAGAAACCCGGATTTCACGGGCCAAATGAAAGGACCAATTCTTTGACCCGTTCGAATACTTGATCGGCGTCCAAGTCATCCGAATCTAGGATAATGGCATCTTCAGCAGCTCGCAAGGGGGACATCGCGCGAGTCGAATCGATCCGATCACGTTCCTGCATGGACTCAAGCACTGCCTGTGGATGGGCGGCTTGACCCCGTGCTGCCATCTCATTGTAGCGCCGTTTCGCCCGTTCCTCCACAGAGGCATTCAGGTAAATCTTGAGGTCAGCTTCCGGCAACACTACCGTCCCAATATCCCGACCAACCATCACTACCTGCCCGCGCAGTCCAATGCGGCGTTGAGAGGCTGCCAGGGCACGCCGCACAGCTGGATAGGCAGATATCGCGGATACACTGGCTTCCACTTCAGGACGGCGGATTTCCCAGGTGACATCCTGACCGTCAACAACTACGTCGTAAGCCCGCCCATCTTCGATAGAGGCTGACTTCACATCGATCTGGAGCTGAGCAGTCAGCTCGCTAACAGCAGTCTCATCCTCAACTGGCACCCCCTTATCCAGAGTTGCCAGGGTCACGGCCCGGTACATCACCCCTGTGTCAAAATATAAATAACCCAGACTATTGGCCAGTTTTTCTCCCAGGGTTGATTTGCCTGAACCCGCTGGGCCATCTATCGCGATGATCTTTGCTCGTACCATTGCTTCTCCTGCCGTGTCTTGAAGGTGTAAAGGCCTTAGGAATCAGTGTGATGGAAGCGCTTTCGGTATGAAACCCAACAACCGAAATTATTCAGCTCCTGGGTCAATCAGGATATCATCCACTGGCGTATCAAACTCCTGGGAAACCTGGGAGCCATCCGGGAAAATATCGTCGCGAGCCCACAGGATGATCTGGCTGTGTTGGATAGGAGCAGCCCGGAAAGCCAGCCATTGCGCCAGGTTCTCAGGGACCACCCCCTGCCAGCCTGGATAAACCTGCCAGGCGAAATCCTGTCCCCGGTAACTGGCAGTCAGAGTGGGGGTTTCCTGACCGAGATAGGCCAGGATGGCTGCTGGCATCTCCCCCGCTGAAAGATTGGTTCCATAACGCGCCCGCGGGAAATCTCGCAAGACCCAGCGCAGGGATGGCGCTTCAACAAAAACGGCAACGTCCAGCGTATGGCGGTGACCACTCTGCCAGGCTGATAGATCTCCCAGTGTAGAAAGCAACAGGTCATCCTGGGTAGTGACCGGAGGTTGAGTCCATAGCTCCTGTTCAGCGCCCTGGCGCAAGTGAGTGGAACCAGCCACGCCGGAGAGCATCCACAAAGCCAGACCGGCCGTTATCCCCCACAACAAACCTTGCCGAGAGACGTCCCCAGACCAACCCAATGCCACCAGCGCAGTGGTCAAGCCGATCATCAACAGGGCTCCAGAGATCAGTACCAAGGCGTTCTGCAAGATTTCAGGCGTGACAACAGTACGCACGTTTCCCAGGCTGGCCAGCATCAGCCATGAAAATATCAGCAACAAAAAAATCAAGCTGGCCTGACCCGCAGAGATCAGCAGCGCAGGATGTTCAGCGGGGCGGGTAAACTGGCGGGCCAGCTCATAAGAGGCCAAGGTCCACAGCGGAACGATCACCCATACCAGATCGCCAACCTGGCGAGCGGGGTAAGCCAGCGCCAACAGGAGCGCAAAGGCAGCCCATAAGCTCAGGTATCTAAAGAATGCACTGTGTGGTGCATCACTGCGCCAGACTCGTACAACAGCAAAAAGGCTGAATAGGATTACCAACGGCTGGTAGACCAACAATGCTACCGGTAAGCGCAGGGCAGGCACTCCTGATGATTGCGCCCAGCCTTCAAGGTAAGCCGGCCAGGTGGCTGCCAATGCCCCTAATCCTTGTGGTAGGCGCAAGAAAAACGTGCCAACCAGGAGCAGGGCGCCCAGCAACCAGAAGAGAAATTGGCGACCGGCTGGCTTATAATCTTCAGGAGCACTTTCATCCAGGAACAATGAGCCCAGCGAAGCCAGACGGGCTTTTTTTGGCAGCCAGTATCCCACACCCCAGGCCAAGGCCAAAGACAAGGCGCCATAGACAACGCTGGGGCCCGAAAGCAAAGCCAGAGCGCAAAAAATTCCCGCCGCGGCCCAATAACGGGTGAAAAGGGCGGTTAGAGCTGCCAGGCTGAAAACCAGAGCCGGAATAGGGCTGCCAGCTACCCGGGACATCGCCAACAGACCAGGGTCCAGGGCCAGGGCAAAGGCCAGCAGCAAGCCAGCCGGCCGGCCAAGTAGACGGCGGTAGGCTAATGGCAACAACACCAGACCTGCTCCCGCCAGAGCCGGTATGCAACGCGCCAGAAAATTGGTAGATCCAAACAGGAAGAATAACACCCCCGTCAGGATTCCATAGAGCGGTTGCGGACCTAAAGCCACCGGTTCTCCCCTGGCAATAGCCAGAGCCTGAAGGGCCCACACCGCTTCGTGGTCCGCCAGCGAAGCTTCCCCCAGACGGTAAAAACGCACACCCAGGGCTAACACAAAAGCCAAGGCGTACAGGCTATGCTCGAAATTCCAACGACCTTTAGTCTCTTGATCCGTGTGCATGACAACACCAAACCGTATTATACCGCCCCACGTATACCTGTTTTTTGAATCTATTTTCTGCGAGGTTTCTCCATTCAGCTATCATCTGGGCGCCTCATAGATGACCATATCATCCTGGCTGAAAACCGGAACCAACCAGCGGTCGAATTTGGCTTCAAATAAGCGATAGGTGCTACGCTCGCGAGGACCGACAATCACGTAGCGGATATCATACTGGCGAATGACCTGCTCGGCCTGCTCCCAACTACGAGTCGTATACAGGCGCTCGATATCTGCCTGGCGAGAGCCAATCTCAGCAGTACCGCCGCGCCACTGGATCTGGTGACCGATCCAACCCAGCACAGTTGGCATGCCGCTGTGAGCGGCAACCCGCCCAAAATCACTATACTGCCCGCCATCCGGTCGAACAGCCTCTACAATGACGCCCAGCGGAGCAGAACGCAACCATTCGATGGCTGCCATCTCTGGCGGAGACTGGCGAGCGATATAGGCGGCCCCATCCAACGTCAGACCATTGGGTGGGTCGAAGCCCCGGGTCTTATCCCACAGGCTGAGAACAGGGTAAACCAAAGCCATACCCAACACCAGGGGCATACCCAGGCAAAAAATACCCGCCCAGACCCCGCGCCGCTGCTGCAACAACATCGCAGTGGCGTAAGCGGCTGCAACTCCCCAGAACAACCAGGCCTGGAAATAAAACTTAAAGATGGTGTTCATGCGGGAGCTAAACTGGTCGCGCAGGTAGAAGAACTCCGGAGCCAGCACCAAAAAACCACCTGAAAGCACCAGCAACAGGACAAAGATATGCGCAGATGGCATTGACCGGGTGGAATTAAGAGAGTCTGCCTGCTCGTCAACAAGATCGAGATCTACCGTTCCTGGCTCTCCCTGACCTTTAGACAGCAAACCGGCGCAGGGGACCAATATCAAGAGCAAGGTGAGCCAGCCACCCGGGAAAATGAGGCGGCGCATGAGCGACTCCTGCAGCAACTCACCCCAGCCAGGCGCGCCCAGGTAGGCCAGGAAAATCTCCTCCGCAGAGGCAGCCAAGGGATTCAGACCTGCAAAAAGTGGCAGGTTGGTGATAGCCAATACCAGCAGCAGAACAACCAGGGTTAACAGGCCTAAAACGACCCCCATCAAGAAGAGACCGCGACGCAAAGTATGGCTGTTTCCATACCCTCTCCAAAGATAAGCCAACCAGGCAAACAACGGTACAAACAGGGGAGCAAACATAACCCACAGGTGTGTCCCCCGCGTCAGGAAAACCAGGCTGGGGAGCAAACCTCCCGCCTGGGAGGAAAAGCTCAGGAAAAAGGGCAGGTACAGCAAAAGGCCGCTAACGCCGAGCGCCAGCCCCAATCCGGCAAAATCTGCCAGGCGCTGCCAGCCCCACCCGCTACGCCGGGCATTTTTTAGGACATAAGCGCCGGCAAAGATAGCAACATAAATCGGCCAATCCCAGGTATTCAGAAAAGCCATCCCCCCCAGGGTCAGCGCGGCCAGCAGGAATGCTGGCGGGCTGATGTTCCAAGACAGACCGGCGCTGGACAAGCCGGTGCGACCGTGACCGCCGCCCAAAAACAGGCTCAAGGTCAGGGCCAGAGCTAAAAAGGCAAAAGGCATAGCCAGGACATGCGGGTGCAGGTCCCCCAGCAGATATGAGAAAAAAGGAAATTCATCAATGATTTCGACCGGGTTGGAATTGAATTTGTAATCTTGTACGACGCGTGAAGCCCGCCACCACCACCAACTGCCGCTCCCGAACAGGCGCGGCAACCACGATAGCGGCTGACCAGGCGGCGCGGTCAGGTCAGCGATATCCAACCAGGTCCAAAAGCGAGAGGTGGCCTCGCCACCCGCGTCGGTGCTCCAAAACAGACCGCGAGCATGCAGCACTTCCAAGAAGCCTTCGATATTGCTGACGATCAAGATAAACAGCGGTCCAAACAAAGCCAGCGCGGGATTCGGGCGGGGGGGGGCCGTAAAATCTCCTGGATAGGCAGCGCCTGCCTGGTCGGCAGCGATTGCCTCTACAGCAGGGGGAGACCTGCGTGCTGCTGCGCTTCGCGCGGCCAACAGGTTATAGACCAGGCCAAAAGATCCAATTGCCGTCAGGGCATAGACCAGGGCCAGCCCCAGGTTAAAAGCGACGCTCCCAGGTACAGCCGACAGTTTAGCCAGCATGGCCACCAGCACGTAGCCAAAATAGTAATATGAGATAGCGTAGCCAGACAGCCAGGGATCATGCGGTGGGAAAGTCTCCGAACGCAGAATAGCGTTGATG
>Ga0114946_10001832_pt1 | contig 14618 bp, 12 predicted proteins | sample WalLakDeSediment_FD_88676 | JGI IMG/M metagenome (GOLD analysis project Ga0114946, IMG submission 88676) | Lake sediment microbial communities from Walker lake, Nevada to study Microbial Dark Matter (Phase II) - Walker Lake 11/02/13 Deep Sediment | ecosystem: Environmental > Aquatic >... | reverse complement strand
TCATGCCTATACCAATGATCAACGAATTTTGGATCTGGCTCACAAAGACCTTCGCCGAGCACGAGCAGCTGCTCTAAATATAATTCCAACCACTACTGGAGCCGCTCGAGCACTGGCACTGGTAATTCCTGAGTTGAAGGGGAAGTTCGATGGTTTTTCTCTCAGAGTCCCTACACCTACAGTTTCGGTAGTTGACTTTGTTGCTGAAGTGGAGAAGTCAACCACAGTAGAAGAACTGAATGCAGCCTTCAAAGCAGCTTCTGAGGGCCAGTTGAAGGGTATATTAGGCTATTCGGAAGAACCACTGGTCTCAGCAGACTACACTGGTGATAAACGTTCATCGATTATAGATGCACTATCTACCATGGTAATGGAAGGAACATTAGTGAAAGTCATAGCCTGGTATGACAATGAATGGGGATACTCTGTCCGAACTGCGGATCTTACAGAACGAATTTCGAAATCTTTATAGGTTACATCGGACACGGAGGGTATTCATGTTCAAAAAGAAAACTGTTAGCGATGTCAATGTAAAAGATAAGCGCGTTCTTGTCAGGGTGGATTTTAACGTTCCTCTATCTGAAGATTCAGATGGAAGTAAGAAAGTTGCTGATGATACTCGTATCCGTGCAGCGCTCCCAACTATTCAGTACTTGTTGAATAATGGTGCAGCAGTCATCCTTATGTCACACCTGGGACGCCCTAAAGGTGAGGTGAAAATAGAATTCTCCTTAAAACCTGTAGCTGATTATTTGAGCGGATTACTGGGTCTGTCAGTGATTTTCTCGAAGGATTGCATAGGACCGGAAGCAGAAAAAATAGCTCACTCTCTTGAACCAGGTCAGGTTTTGCTTCTTGAAAACACTCGTTTTCACCCTGGTGAAACGAAAGATGATACCGATATGGCAAAGCGATTGGCTTCTTTAGCTGATATCTATGTGAACGATGCTTTTGGTTCAGCTCATCGCGCTCATGCTTCTACTGAAGGAGTAGCCAAGTATATCCCTGCTGTTGCAGGTTTCCTGATGGAAAAGGAAATTCGGTATCTTGGTCAAGCTATTGCCAATCCTGGAAGACCATTTATTGCAATATTGGGTGGAGCTAAGATTAGCGATAAGATCGGTGTGATCCGACACCTGTTGGAAAAAGCTGATAAGGTTTTGATTGGTGGTGGCATGGCTAACACTTTTTTCAATGCACAGGGTTATCCAGTGGGTGCTTCTCTTTTAGAAGAAGAAGCCCTTGACACTGCGCGGGAAATCATCGCTGAAAGTGGAGATAATCTAAGACTTCCATTTGATGTTGTTATAGCAGATGACTTTAATAATGATGCTGAATGGAAAGTAATGGGCATGGGACCCGTGCCAGAAGGATGGCGGATACTAGATATTGGTCCAGAAACCGTGAAAGCATACAAGAAAGTTATTCTGGATGCGAAAACTGTGGTGTGGAATGGGCCGATGGGCGTATTTGAATTCCCAAAGTTTGCCAATGGCACAATAGGTATTGCCAGCGCAGTGGCGGAATCGAAAGCTGTTTCCATTATTGGCGGAGGGGATTCAGTTGCAGCAGTTCAACAAGCTGGCTTGGCTGATCAAATTGACCATCTTTCAACTGGAGGTGGTGCCTCACTTGAAATGCTCGAAGGTAAAGAACTGCCAGGGTTGGCTGCTTTACAAGATAAATAACCAGGGGGAATACAAGGCGAAAAATTTTGGTTGACCTCACCTGACTTAAATACTTGCAAAAGGTGAGGTCAACAACTGTAACTCTTGAGGATACGATGCGTAAACCATTTGTTGCCGGAAACTGGAAAATGAATATGTTAGTTGCGGAGTCGCGCCACCTGGTCTCTGAAATGGTGCCAGGGTTACAATCTATAGAAGGTGTCGACAGAGTAATATGTCCTCCATTTACCGCCCTCTTAGCGGTTTCAGCCTTGTTGGAGGGTACTGATATTGGTTTAGGAGCACAAAATCTATTTTGGGAAAGCGCAGGCGCTTTTACCGGAGAAATCTCACCATCGATGGTGGCTGAGATGTGTCAGTATGTAATATTGGGGCACTCAGAACGTCGAGCTAACTTTGGTGAGATAGATTCGATGGTTAATAAGAAAATTCATGCAGCCTTAGCCCACGCTTTAACCCCTATTGTTTGCGTAGGGGAAACATTAGAAGAATACGAATCCGGACGAACTGAAGAAGTAGTTTTTCGCCAGGTTAAAATGGGCTTAGCTGGTTTAGATCTTCGCCAAGAGAAGGATCAATCAAGTCCATTAGTTATTGCATATGAACCTGTTTGGGCGATTGGAACGGGGCGAGCTGCTACTCCAGACGTTGCCAGCGATATCATTGCGAATGTTATTCGCGCAGCTCTCATTGATGGTTTTGGTGATGATTTAGCTCGTACGACCCGGGTTTTATATGGAGGGTCAGTAACTTCGGAAAACGCAACTGACTTTTTTAATAAAGATGAAATTGATGGAGCTTTAGTAGGGGGGGCAAGCCTCAAAGCTACGGAGTTCATTAAGATAGTTCGTATAGCTAAAGCTGGATGACAAATGTTATTGGCTTGGTTTGGTTAATCTTACTTGCTGTAGCACTATCTATTATTCAACGCAAGCTTCATTTTGAAACTCAGGCGATTTTCTTGCTCCTCACCCGGCGCAGGGAGATCGCCTTGGTTTTATTTTCCATTATGTTCCTTCCAGGGATAATTTTGCATGAGTGCAGTCATTATCTAATGGCTCGATTGCTTGGTGTTCGAACCGGTCGATTTTCAATTATTCCAAGACCGAGAGCAAATGGACGACTCCAGTTAGGTTTTGTTGAGACAGCTTCTACTGATATTTTTCGAGATGCCTTGATTGGGTTTTCTCCATTATTGATTGGAAGCGCCTTCGTGATTTATGCTGGTATGAACCCTTTGGGGTTATCAGTATTGTGGGAAGCAATCAGGTACGAAGAAATCGGTATCATCTGGAAAGTAATCATCTCTCTGCCTTCAGCCACGGATTTCTGGCTATGGTTTTACCTTACCCTTGCTGTTAGCAGCACAATGTTTCCTTCCGCTTCAGACAGGCGAGCATGGTTCCCTGTTGGTATTTTTTTCGCGGTACTACTCATTTTGTTCATTTTATTAAATTTAGTGCTTGGCTTTCATGAGAATTTTAAATCTTTGATTATTTATTTTAACCGAGGAATACAGGTCGTTGTGCTAATTTTAGCTGTAAGTACAATTGTTCATGGGTTGACATTTCCCTTGGCATGGTTAATTCGTAATTTGCTCATGAATATGAAGGGTAAAAGGCTTTCAATAGTATAGGTAGTCGAAATTCAATTTCTCAACGTGTTTCACTATTATTAATGGTTTCTTTAGAAAATTGTAGACTAACCTATAGATAGACTTCTCTTTGTAAGGGGGATAATTACGACTTTCATAATTGTAATTAATTTTTCCTGAGATTATGTTTACTTAACCTGCAGTTGGTGTAACACTTCATGTTTACTATCGTTATACTTTATACAGAAATCTTGTTTGATTTGGATTACTGATTGAGTTTGAAGTAAAGGGTAGTTTCTTTTTTCTCAATCCTTTTCCTTCGTAGAGGTGAAAAAATCCCGCGAGGATATTTTTTTTCGGTCGATATGCGGGAGGTAAAAAATGACCTTGATGACAACAAAATCGAAAAACAATGAACATAAACTTGAACATCGGACCCTTAGTTTTTTAAATCCCCGACAAGTAATGATGATAGATGAAGCCTTATCACGTGTTGGGGATTTTGGAGAGGTTCGGCTGATTATTGAAAAAGGACGCTTGCGATTTCTCACCACTCAAAATAGCTATGATGTCTTAAAATGGAGGCCTACAAACCTGCTGGATCAGGATAGTTAGCACTGAGGTTTTAACATAAATTTAATTATTTAGTGGTAAAGAATAAAGTCACCTGGCATATCAATGGTATAATCCTAGATTGTCAAAAACCATCCAGGTTTCTTTATGGGGATTGGAAGTCATCTAATTATTTAGCAAGAGGTAAATTGACTTCCAGTTATTGAGGCTAACTTATGTCCTTTCAATGGTATACGCTAAGGAGTAAACCACGTAAAGAAGAAGTCCTTTGGAAACAATTGCGCTCACAAGAATTCGAAGTGTTCTTTCCAAGGCTAAAAGTTCATCCAGTAAATCCCCGTTCTCGTAGGCTAAAGCCATATTTCCCTGGATATATGTTTATCCAAGTTGATCTAGATGAGGTTGGAATATCAACCTTTCAATGGATGCCTCACGCTATCGGATTGGTAAGTTTTGATGGTGAACCGGCAACAGTCCCTGAGAATTTAATTTATGCAATTCGTAAACGAGTTGAAACAATCATGAATGCCGGCGGTGAATTATTCGATGGATTGAAACATGGAGATCAAGTAAGAATAAGCGACGGGCCTTTTTATGGATACGAGGCAATTTTTGATACAAGGTTGCCAGGGAGCGAAAGAGTTCGCGTCCTGATTCAGATGCTCAATGATCGCCATTTGTCTGTTGAGATGAATGCTGGTCAGATTCAGCGCAAGAAGTAATCAGATAAAAGCTTCTCTCTAATCAGATTGATAAGGGGGTATACTTCTGTTTTGTACTTTGGGGGATAACCGAACCATTTGGTTATTCAACAAAGAAGATTGACTGGAAAACAAGACTGTCATACCCCTTCCATTTATGGAGAGAATGGTAATATTAATTCGAGGATTAATTTATCTAGAATAAGAGACACAAGAAGATGCCATCAATTTTGTTCATTTGCACAGCAAATATTTGTCGTTCTCCTATGGCGGATGCGCTTTTCAGGAAAATTTTACAAGAGAAGGGAATTTCTGAGGGTTGGCGAATTGAGTCAGCCGGAACCTGGCCTCTCGAAGGTCAGCCTGCTGTTGAGAAGACACAAAAGGTTGTAAGAAAACGTGGGATGGATATTAGCGATCATCGCTCAAAGGGTGTGAACCGTCACTTAATGGAAGCCTTTGACTTAATTTTGACAATGGAAAAAGGTCAAAAAGAAGCTCTTATGGTTGAGTTCCCTGAATATGCTGAAAAAATTTTCCTTCTAAGTGAAATGGTCGATATTTTCGAAGAGATTGAAGATCCCATTGGTCTCTCAGAAGAAGACTTCGAGGATACTGCCAACCAGATTGAGTCTTATTTAAGCAAAGGTTTTGAGAAGATCATCGCTCTCACAAAAAATCGGTCTGATAACTAAAACTCTAAGGTTGGGTTTGACTGGATTTACTAAAAAATGCAATTTTCCAATGCATTAATCACTATATTCTAAGATGGCGTATGTAGTTGGGAACTTCTTAGATGATTTCTTCACAGGGAAAACCTTGATGATTCGAAGTATCTGGATTGGGTCGCTCATTGTTTTGATGATGTATACTAAAAATCCATGGTAGCAAGAATACTTTCTCTTAGTGATGTCATTGTTGGGTTTGTGTATAGTCCCCAGATATCTCAGGTTTTCCCCAATATTGACCTTATTCTAGGATGTGGAGATTTGCCCAATTATTATCTTGATTATGCAGCCAGTGTACTAAATACTCCACTATATTATGTAAATGGCAACCACGACTTACCAACTGGGACCAATGGCACTAAACACAACCCCGAATCTTTAGGAGGTGTAAATATTCATCGTAAGGTGATTTATGATCAAGGAGTATTATTAGGTGGGGTGGAGGGATGTATTTGTTATAACGATGGTCCTTACCAATACACTCAAGCTGAGATGTGGGGTCATATTTTTAGCTTAATGCCAATTTTACTTCTGAACCGGCTAGTCTTTGGGCGGTATCTGGATGTCTTTATTAGCCATGCACCTCCTTGGGGGATCAATGATCGACCTGACTTTCCTCATCAAGGAATCAAAGCTTTCCGTTGGTTTATAAAAGTTTTCAAACCCGCCTACCATTTTCACGGTCACATTCATGTATATCGCCCTGATATTCCTGTTTATTCGAAATTTATTCGAACCACGGTTATTAACTCTTTTGGTTTTTCAGTGAACGAGGTAGGATTGGACTGAGCCAAAGATAGGCAAATTTTGCATCTAAGATAAACATGGACACTGTTAGCGACAAATTAATACTGGTTGTGAACATTCCCTTAGGATTTGGTCCACCGAGCTCCCAAGAGTAATTTCAATTATTGGGGGTTGACCATATCCACCCATGATAATTACATCACTACCTGTGGTTTGGGCAGTATCTAAAATGGCACTCCCAACTTCACCACTTCCCTCCACGAATGTTGCATGAACCCCTAAATTATTTAAATAATCACGAACCTGATTTAGAACCATATCGCTTACTTTTCCCGGTTCAATAACCGTTATCACGTTTAGTTGTAAACCCCATTTGCTTGCCAGATAAGCGCTGAGGTATAACGCTTCTCGTGCTTTCGGGCTTCCATCGTAAGCTAGTAAACTTGTGTTCATCTCAGTCACGGTTCCTGGTACAGCTAAAATTGGTCTAGGGCAGCGCCTGATCAAGCTGCTGAAGCCAGAACTAAATTTCGCGCTGATTTTTGTGGGAGGCGGGTATTTTAAACTGATCACTAAGAGATCTACCCAACGAGCCCAATCACATATCTTTGTTGAAATTTTGCCAGAAGTAATTACCAATTTGCCAGGGATTTGCGCCTCTTGGCAGGTTTGATCAAAAACTTGCTCAATCAAAACTAAGTCAGGATTGTTTTTTTCTTCTTCATCCTGCGTGATATGCAGCCCGTGTATTATGGACTTTTCCCTTTTTGCAATGACGAGGGCTTGACGAAGAGCGTCCCAACTCTCATCATTACTGCTGACAGGTATCAATAAATCAGAGAATAGGCTACTATCATTACTTTTAATCTTTTGTTGACGCCATTCGCCGGGAGGGGGACCACCTTCAAACTCTTCTGGAATTAACGTATCCCATATTTTCTCAGTCAAACGCGTCGTTATTCGTTCACGTTTGGGATTGCGTTTGGCAGCAAGGTCTGTAGCTGCTGCTTCAGGATTTATCTCCCAACCTAATTCTTTTTCCAAAGCAGCGCGATGTTCTGCAATCCACAAATACAGGTCTGTTTCTGTCCGATTTGGAAATTCTCGTAAGATGCCCCGTTCTCGGATAGTTTGTGCGACTGGTAGATAAATTGAATCATACCAATGGGTAAAGGCTTCTTCTGGTGATATAAACCTCTGCAATTCAATCCCCATGTAGTAACGATGAACTTCAACATGTTCTTCTAACATTCGATAACCACCTGCGGCAGTTATACTCAAGTCCGGATTTTGACGAAGTTGGTTTATATGAAATTTTTGAAGGAAGTCTGCATATTCTGCTTTAATAATTAAATCATCAGGTTTCACGTCGGGTGTTAGGGGGACTTGTGAATTGATTTCGATCACATTTGCTTGGATGTATTTTGATCCCATCTGGCGTGCTACTGAAACACGGTGATGCCCATCTAATACAAAATAGGTGTCACTAATCTTGTAGACCTCAATATGTGGTAAGCCACTTGGTTCATCAACTGCAATCTTTATCTTAACCCATCGGTTTTCTGAATCATCTTGTAGAGGCAGAAAATCACGCGTAAATTCGCCATATCTACCAACACTACCAATTATTGCATCTAATGGTATATCCTGTAAACCTCGGGAAACTCCTCCGTAAGCTTTCATTTTCTGGCGAACATCTTCATAAGAGAGTAGACCAATAGGCTGGCCAGTGAAGCGCGCCATAACAATTCTCAAATCAGCAAGACGGCGAGCGCGTTCAAAATCTTGCCTTGCTTTAATCGAACTTGATGAATTATGGTCTATCATTTGTTATTTTCTCTTAAGAGAGATTGCGTGCAGAATAAGTTAAGAAAAGAAAAAATCTTGACATTTGATGAGACATATCTTTTTGGTTATTGTGAATTTTTTTCTTCCGCGTATCCAAATGAGTACTATGATAGTTGTATCAGCTTTTCCAATGCTTCAGCCAAATCATTGTAAATTCGAAGAGACTTTATTTGGCTTGCTTCAATTAGTGAAGCTTGTTTTTTTCCTCGACCAGTCAAGACTAGAACATTGGTTGGAATGCCAGCCTTTTGACCTGCGATAAGGTCAGTCAGAGCATCGCCAATCATTAATGATTGTTTTAAGTCTAACTTGAGTTCTTTGGCTGCTTGAATAATCAATCCCGGTTTTGGCTTCCGGCATGTACAGTCATCTTCAGGACTGTGAGGGCACATAAATATTCCATCTACTTGCCCTCCTCGAGAATGAATTTCGGCTATCAGTTGCTTATTAATATCTTCAGCAGTTTCATAAGAAATCAGTCCACGACCAACAGCAGATTGGTTCGTGATAATTATGACTTTGAATGAGCTATTAACAATGCGACTTAAAGCATCTATAGCTTCCGGATATATTTTCACATCAGACCACGAACGTACATAATATGGGTTATTTTCTATCAATACTCCATCGCGATCTAGAAAAATGGCTGGATGCATGCACACATTATACACCTCAGGTACGTAACGTATAAGTTTGACGCCAATTCATACATTAGCCAGACAAAAAAACCAAACAGTATTCAATGGTCAAGATGCATTTTCCAATGTTTATTATTTTCTAAGTTTTGATTTTCTTTGATAAGTGAGTGAACGCTGAATTATCTTTGACGGTAACATCCGTGATAAAACTAAGGATATTAGATGGAATGGGTGCAGGGTTTGGCAAAGGTGTAGTTTCTGTAGCCCTAATTCATGGTCGAAATTGAATTATCATTAATAGAGAAAATGACGCGGATGAGCATCTACCTGATCCCCAGGTTAAAAAAACACCCCAAACTTTGGGGTGTTTTGGACGCTTCGATAGAGAAGTTACTATTTCGAGCTAGTCTTAACCTTATGTTCGAGGGTTCGTGTGAGAATCTGTTCAATTTCCTTCTTGGATTTTGATATTTTCTTCTTCCCCCTAATCGTTTGTTGATCCTCAAAGGTTTGGGCTTTTTCCATGGCATCGCGTAGAGCAATTTCCATTGCTGTCGGCACCAACTCTTCGCGTTCACTGTCGGTTTCAACTTTTACTTCCCTCTCTCTGACTTTCTCTTTATCTTTCTGAGAAGGTTTTGCAGATTTTACCGGTTTTTCTTCCAGGGCTTTCATGCTGAGTTTGATCTGTTTCTTACGTCTATTGACGGCCAGGATTTTTACCTCAACCTCATCTCCTTCGTTGACGACATCGCTTGGACTGCGAAGATAATCATGTGTCATCTCGCTGATATGGACTAATCCAGGCCTTTCAGCACCGATATCGATAAAAGCTCCAAACTTTTCTAACCGGGTTACCTTTCCTTTGGCAACCATATCTTTGGAAATTTCACGCCATTCCAAAGCTAAAGGTTCTATCATCGTCAACTCAATCCGACCTTTGCTTGGATCAACACGCCTTACCCAAACATCTACCTCTTGGCCTACCTTGATGATGTCTTCAACTTTATTTACTGGGTCTTTTTGGAGCTGGGATATATGCACCACACCTGGAACATCCAGGCCAATATCAACAACAGCACCTGCTAAGGTTGTCTTTACTATAGTCCCAGTAAGGTGCATTTTCCTTTTAATTTGGCTTATATCGGAAACTTGCGCGTTATCAGGGGTTGCTAGGGGATTAATGTCCATAGCACACTCTCCAATCATTAGATTCTTCAACCGCCCATTTTGGCGAGGAACTTCAACAATATGGGGGAAGGCGAGAAAAATTCGCTTACTGCTCGCAAAATTCAATTATACCAAGGCGATTAATAAAAGTCAAAGTTTGTTTGTTAAAAAATCCTTATTTAGGTTATCTTCTTTTATAATTGCTGGATTGCTCTTGTCATCTAGCATTTTGTGCAATGTTTCCAGCAAAGTTATCGTCCAATTCTGGTTGTTTTCTAAGGGAAGCCACAAGGCAGTTTTTCCGATACGGATTTTTGAGTTTTGGGTTGTAAACTTTTCTGGAATTTCTCCATTTCGGAAACGCAAAGCAATTTGATTGTTTTCTAAACTGACTGATATTAGTCCCACCTTCTCTGCTAGTAATTTGATTTTCATCTGGAAAAGCAGGTTTTTGACTGAATTTGGCAATTTACCGAACCGGTCCTTTAATTCTTCCAGCAATTGATCAACGTCGTCCAATGTTCTCAGATCAGCTATGCGGCGGTAAATGTGTAACCGCATATTCTTTCCAGGAATGTAATCTGGCGGGATACCAACCTGCAATGGCAAGTCGACATTCACCAATGGTCGATAAATGTCCATTTTCGTTAGTACAGGCTTAGGAGTTACGCCTCGTTCAACCTGTGATAGTGACACTGCTTCACTTAACAATCGGCTGTATAGGTGGAAACCAACGGCTGCTATATGACCATGTTGACGAGTTCCTAAAATATCACCTGCTCCTCTTATTTCCAGGTCCCGCATAGCAATTGAAAAACCTGCCCCAAGTTGTGTGTTCTCAGCGATAGTTTCCAAACGTTGACGACCTTCAAAAGATGGATTTTTACGAGGGTGTTTAAAGAAATACGCGTAAGCACGTTGAGCTCCTCTTCCAACTCTCCCACGCAATTGGTAAAGTTGGGCTAAGCCAAAGGCATCAGCGCGATTCACCATTAATGTATTGGCATTAGGGATATCTAATCCAGATTCGATGATTGATGTACTAAGTAATACATCGACTTCACCGTTTGTAAATTGCTCCATACGCTGGGCAAGTTCATTTTCTGGCATTTGCCCATGAGCTACGGTGATGCGAGCTTCAGGCACCAGGCGTTCCAGGTGAGCGTACATCGCTGGTATGGTTTGGACACGGTTGTGAACGAAAAAAATCTGACCGCCACGTTCAAGTTCACGAAGGATTGCTTGACGAACGAGCCGCATTGAATATGGACCAACATGGGTTATTACTGGTAAACGCTCTTCAGGTGGTGTGTTAACGGTAGATATGTCGCGAATTCCGGTTAATGTCATATACAATGTTCTTGGGATTGGTGTAGCAGTCATGGTAAGCACATCAACTTCAGTGCGCATTTGTTTCAAGAACTCTTTGTGGGTCACACCGAAACGTTGTTCTTCATCAATGATTAATAAACCTAGATCTTTAAACTTAACATCAGATTGAATTAAACGATGAGTGCCAATAATAATATCAACTGCCCCCATTTCCAATCGACGTAAGATATCACGCTGCTGTTGTGGAGTACGGAAACGGGAAAGCATTTCCACTTCAACTGGGAAGGTTGCCAGCCTTTGCCGAAAGGTATTAAAATGCTGTTGGGCTAGAACTGTCGTTGGTACTAACAAGGCAACCTGCTTGCTATCCATTACCGCTTTGAAGGATGCCCTCAAGGCGATTTCTGTTTTCCCGTACCCCACGTCTCCACAGATCAATCGGTCCATTGGACGCGAGTTCTCCATATCACGTTTAACCTGATCGAGGACTGTTAATTGATCATCAGTCTCTATGTATGGAAAGCTTGACTCAAGTTCTTGTTGCCAGGGAGTATCAGGGCTAAACGCATGACCCCGAGAGATTTGTCTCGTTGCATATAGTTCGAGCAGATCGTTGGCTACTTCCTTTACAGCTTCTTTGACTCGTGCTTTCACATTTCGCCATTCGACGCCTCCCAAACGGCTTAGTGCAGGTGGTCTACTATCATAACCAATGTACCGTGAAATTCGGTCAGCCTGGTGTACAGGTACAAATAACTGGTCACCTTCAGCGTATTCCACTGCCAGATATTCGCGTTGGATACCGTCCACTGAGCGGTTTACCAGTCCTAAGAATCGTCCAATACCATGATCTACATGTACAACCAAATCTTCAGGTTGTAGATCAGCGTAGAGCGCTTCTGGTGCGGATGCCACGATACGGTGTTTTTGACGAGGCTCTGGTCTACGCCAGCCGAATATCTCACCATCAGTTATTAGGTGGATTTTGGGATATCGAATAGGAGTAAATTCCCACCCTTCACTCAATGAACCTTCAATAAAAACAGGCGATGAGCTCTCAGGTGAGGTATGGTGATATTGTTCATCCCATAATTCTTTTAGCCGGGCAGTCTGCCGAGATACCAAATACAAAGAATCACCTTGAGAAGAAAGACGCGATAAATGTTCTAGTAATGGTTTTAGCCGACCTCCGAAACGTGGACCTGAAACAAACCGGTTGGATAGCTCTGGTTGTTTTTCTGCTACGGTTGGACCAAGTAAGATGGTCTGGTGAGACGATAGCGAATCCTCAATTTCTGACCAGGTTAAATAAGGTAGTGGAAACTCTTCGCTGAGGTTGCCATCTTTGATCATTTCTTTCCGCAACCCTATGGACTGTTCTTCTACTTCGTTTATCGTTGTTTGAAAATCATCCCAGTTGTCGATAATGACCAACCCTTGTCGGCTCAAGTAATCTAATAGACTGGCTGGTGTTTTATGAAGGATTGGTATATGAAACTCTGAAAAAACTTGATCAACTTCTGGCTTGAAGTTATTTTCGCTACTAACTATGAATTCACGGGCTGGTGAAATTATCAAACTCGAGCTATTATGCTTCGATGGACGAGAGCGCTGAGAAACCGGATCGAAATACCTCATTGTGTCGACAATGTCACCAAAAAATTCTATTCGGCACGGATGGGGCTCTACGGGAATCCAAATATCAAGGATGCCCCCGCGATGGGCGAATTGACTGGGTGCTATTACCGTAGACACTGGCTCATAACCCAATTTCACCAGGTTATGGATCAACTTGTCCAATGATATCGATTGACCAATTTTGAGAAACTGTATGGCTTTAAGGAATTCGCGTCGGGGTATTGTGCGAGTCATGATCGCTCTAGCAGATGTGATAATGAGAGAAGGCGTCATTGATAACCGTTCACCAGGGATGTGGTGCAGAGCTAGTTGTGTCATCACCGACATTCTGTCACGGCGTGTGGTCTCACCCCAGGGAGAGTCTTCATAAAAGAGCGGGGTTGGCTCAGGGAAGAAGTTTCGGAGTGACGAGGGGGATAGCAATGCTAGTTCATCAAAGAGAGTTACCGCACGATCAAGGCGATCAGTAACTAATATCGTTGGTCGTTTTAACTCGGTGAAAAGCGCTGCAACAACTGGCAAGCGAGCAGAACGTCTTAAAGCCAGGTTTACACGAGTTTCGCCTGCCTTCAAATCGCTGATTAATTCTTGGGCTGATTCTGCAATCCATGTAATAAGCGCTTCAATTGTCATAATGGTGAGCAGTATTGAAATTTGTCATTGCCAGATCCAGGCCATATTCAATGTACGCCAGAATGGCATCAGTGCTGCGTTGGAGAATTTCTGGAAGATACTCTGTCTCATACTTTGAAAAGTCTTGCAAGACATATGCGGCTGCATTCATCTGACCTGGGGGACGGTTAATACCTATCCGCAACCGAGGGAATTCCTGATTTCCCAAATATTCAATTATCGAAGCCATCCCTTTTTGACCGGAAGAACCGCCTGATGGACGCAAACGAATAGTTCCCAATGGTAGATCAACATCATCATACACAACCAGTAAATTACTCAGAGGCACTTTATAAAACCGGACCAGAGCACTTACAGCTTTCCCTGAATCGTTCATATATGTCTGTGGTTTTGCTAAAATTATTCTCTTTCCTATGTAATCACTCTTGGTTACTAATGCTCTATTCTCAAAGCGCAAGAACGCGGCCCCTAACCTATCAGCAAGTTGGTGCACAGCCATAAATCCTACATTATGACGATTGTGCTGGTATTTACGACCAGGATTACCAAGACCAACGATCAAGAATGGGACATTTATTTGTTCGTTTCTCGGGCTTAGTATCGCCATGATTTTCCGAAGAAGGGTTTGATAACACAACATGCAATCAGGTAGTTTAACATGTAGAATACCCCGTGTCAAATTTTTGACGATTTTAAAAAATTATCTATTCTTGCACATAACTGAGTAAAAAATTTTGGACACATAAATAAATTGCATAAAGATATCAGAAGGTGTATACTCATCAGGGTTTATGTCCATCTTGATCACTATCCAAGCATAGTTAATCCTGTTTATTAGAAGTTGGAAAGGATAAGTAATGGCATCTTCTCAACCTCATTCAGCGATTTTAAAGTGGGGAATTTTGGGTACAGCACGCATAAACCGCTCAATTATCCCAGCATTAAATCTCTCCAGCCGAAATAAACTGGTGGCGATTGCCAGCCGGAGTAAACAAAGGGCTGATGCTCATGCTTTAGAATGGGGTATATCTGCTTCATATGGAAGTTATGAAGGCTTGTTAGCAGAGCCAGGTATTGATGTGGTCTATATCCCGTTACCGAATAGCTTACATTGTGAATGGGTAATCAAAGCAGCCCAAGCTGGCAAGCATGTGCTTTGTGAGAAACCTCTGGCATTAAGCAACGAAGAGGTCAATGAGATGACAAATGCTTCAATTAAGGCGGGAGTGGTGCTTACAGAAGCTTTCATGTATCGTCACCATCCCCAAACGTTGAAAGTCAAAGAACTCATTGAGGCAGGTGCCATTGGTGAAGTATTACTGGTGCGC
>Ga0114946_10001830_pt1 | contig 14621 bp, 28 predicted proteins | sample WalLakDeSediment_FD_88676 | JGI IMG/M metagenome (GOLD analysis project Ga0114946, IMG submission 88676) | Lake sediment microbial communities from Walker lake, Nevada to study Microbial Dark Matter (Phase II) - Walker Lake 11/02/13 Deep Sediment | ecosystem: Environmental > Aquatic >... | reverse complement strand
CCAAACCAAACTCCTGTATTTTCATATCCATCGTGACCCTTTACTATAATTGTCATTATTATAGAAATGATAAGCCATGAAATAAATCTTTCAATATTCCCCGCAATCAATGATAACACAGCAAAAGCGCCTGCACTACCGGCCATCACTATTAAAATCCATGCAAATAAACTAAACATCATATTCTCAAAATTGTATCATAAAATAAATTAAAAACTAAATTCCATTCAATAAAAAACCATAACAATACTATTGCTAATATTCCCCAATATTTCCAGTCATTAAGCTTAAATATAATTTTTGTAGCCTTGAAATAAAACACAATCAATGTTATTATAAAGAAAAATATCATTGCAGCCTTAAATAGATGCCAACTATCAAAAAATAACGGATGATTTAATGGAATAATATGAATATCTAAAAACCAATTGGGTATTCTCTTGCCACTTTCGTCAAGTTTGGGTTCACCATTCTCATCGAGAACCCATTTATTTCTCCAATCCGATTCAAAATATTTATATATTGGAGTTCCCGGTTCTGCAATTTTAGAATAAACTGAACCATTAAAATTATGAATTGTTATGTCCATACTTGCATTAAGAAATGCCGCAATAGCAAAAAAAACAGACGCGAATAAAATATCTTTAATTGTTTTTGTAAATATGTTCCAATAAGTTATCATTTATCCTCCAGCCAAATTGTGTATAATTCCCAATATTTTTCTTCATAATGATTTTTTGCAATTTCAAAATCATCTCTTCCATACCACCAGCCAAAAACTTGCTTTTTGTCTTTTTCAAATTCTTTATAAGCTTTGTCAGCTTCTTTTTTAGTTTTAAAAATAAAAGTGTGCTCAAACAATAAAATAGTATAGCCCATTAATTTATAACCATCTAATGCGAATTTCTCTTTAAATTTATTTGCATTGTTTTTAATAGTTCTTTTTACTTTTTCACTAAAACTATCTTTATTTTCTTCTGTCATATTAAAATTGGTGGAGGTAGCTTTATGTTGCCTCATACGTCATTCGCTGTTATCCTTACTTCTCATAGTTCTTGCAAGTACTATAATTTTTATTAAGCAACAACCTCCATATTTTTTATGAAAATGATTTAAACATTTGTCCATAAACAAATACATGTTCTAGTTTAATCGGTTCTCCCTCTTCAAACGACAATCTTTTAACTTCGTTATTAGAATTATAGACCAATTCACCAATTGCTTGACCATCTAATTTTCTTGCAACATATACTTCTGAAAGTATAGGTGTTTCTTCTTCATCAAATTTTGCAACACCAATTATTTTTTCAACAATAAAAAATACATGATCTGAATTATTTATTTTGAATATGTGGCCTTCAACTAATTCACCTGAAGTGTTTAGATGTTTTATTTCATCAAATTTTATCATAATTTTATCCTTTAAATTATTTAATATTTATATAAATATATAAACAATTGCTTTCTTTAACGTTTCGTGCAACCTGTAGGATTCGAACCCACATAGTTTCGGGTAAGAACCGAATACATAGCCATTCTGTCAAGGTTGCTTTTTAATAATACTTTTAATTTTATAGTAAATTGACTTACTTTTTGTTAGTATTGGAGTTAATAGTCCAAGAACAATTAAATCAATTAAATTTATGTGCGTAAAATGATCGGGACAAAAACCTAAAAAATGCAATAAACTTTCTATCATTTTAATGTTTTCTTATTGACATTGATTTTTTTATTGTGCCAAGTTTTATTATTGTGATATTTACTAAAATCTTTATACTTATAATTTCTATAATCTATTATCAACAATTTGTCATCCTTTATACCAAAATTAGAAGAATGCAAATCATAATGCCAATCTAAATCATGAGCATTTATTTTTATTTTTTTACAAAATTCATCAATAAATTTCTGTTTATCTCTTGTTGTTTCTATGTTTACTTTTTCTTGAAGTATTATTTTTTTGTTCTTAGTTCTATATAATACTTTCGCATAATGTTTATAAAATATAGAATTTTTTCTGGGTATAGAGTCATGGTGATCACTTAGTTTAATAACATAATCTATATTTCGATTTAAAAATACAAAACAATTTATGCCAGTATAACGATGATAAAATTTTTTAACAGATAGTTGAAGTTTTATTTTATCAAAATCTTTTTCTTTACTAAGATTTTCAAAGAATAATTTTGTTTCAGAGTCAATATTCATAATCACAAAATTTAATTGGTAGACCCGGCCAGAATTGAGTCTATTTTAATTTTCTTTTAAAACATTTTTCTTTATAAAAATCTAACATAAACTTTTTCATCCAACCATTTACCTTTTGTGGTTTTTGATTTATTATTTTAGCTATTTTATTTACCCAGCCAAATTTAGAAAAATCTATTTTTGAATTTAAAACTAATATAATGTATGGTTTTTGTTTTTCATAATTTTTTAATTTTAATTCGTCAAAATATTCTTTACGATTTCTTCTTATTTTTAACTTTAATAAACTACCTTTAAATAAATTTTCGTCTAATTTTTTATTCTCAAAAATTTCTATATTATTTAATGAATTTAAAAAATTGTTTATTATATTTTCATTTGTTTCGTTGTAAGCAATTCTATAAACTTTCCATCCATTTTTTATTAAGTGATTATCTTTATTTATATCATGTTGTAATCTATATTTCCCATTTTTAAAATGTGAGGCACCGTCTAATTCAACTGCTAATTTTATATTCAAAAAGGCAAAATCAATAAAATACGGATAAAATGGATATTCATTTATTATATCATATTTTTTTAATAAATTATGTTTAATGATGACATTATCAAAAAACCATTGTTCTAAATAACTCATTTTTCCAAGATTTCTTCTTTCAAAAGCACTATCTCCATTTCTCTGTTTTAAATATTCAAATCGTTTTTGTCTTAATTTTTCTTTATGTTTTTCAGATAATGGTCCATTTTTCTTTCCTGATAAAGAATTTGATATTTTGTTTGCAGTTTCTTCACTAACAATTCTATGGTTTGGATTATATTTACACCAACTTTCATGTATTTTTATTTTCTTTGGTGAATTATATTCTTTTTTATTACAAAATTTACATTTATATATCATTTGAACTTCCATTTTAATATAAATATATGAAGGTTCAAAAATTTTATTGTTTCGGTATTTAGAATCGAACTAAATCTACAACTTTCAAAGAGTTGTGTGCAGCCCTTACACTATACCGAAATAACTATACTCTACAAAACAATACATCACTAGACGTCACAATAGAAGACAGAAGCCAACCTTACAATACAATATTGTGGTGTGGGTAGATGGATTTGAACCAACGTTAACTATTCGCCTCCTGTTTGTAAGACAGGTGCTCTAAACCAACTGAGCTATACCCACAAAATAAACTATTTCTGTTTTGCAAAATGTGTCTGAATTCTATTATTCAAATCTTCTTTTGAAGTAGAACCAATTATTCTATCAACCAAAACTCTATTTTTAAAAAACAATATTGTTGGAATTGCTTGAATACTCATTTTAAAAGTTATATTCGGTGTTTCTTCAGTATTTAATTTAGCAAACATTACATGAGTATTTTCATTTGCCGTTTCTTCGAATATTGGTTCAAAAACTTTACAAGGTTTGCACCATTCAGCCCAACAATCTACTATAACGTTATTATAACTTTCTAATGTAGTTATAAAATTATTATCAGTTATTTCTATCATTTTGTTTCCTTATTTAATTAAAACATTTTCTAAATCACTTATTGCTTCTTCAGCAGTTTTATGGCCATCACATTCACATCTAAACTTTTGTTTCATATTATTGCTTGGATGATATATTTTTGGATGATATATTTCCCAAAAAATTCTTGACACAAAATCTCTATTATCATTTTCTAATGTTATTTCAATTATTTGATGAAATATTTTTACACTCCAACCATTATTTATTAATTCAACTATTTTCATCTTATAACCCTCAATATTTTATTAAGCTGGTCTATTGTGAATTGAACACAAATTTTCTGTTTCAGAAATAGACGTCTTTAAATCATTGGACTATAGACCAATTTATTTTTCGATTAATATTGTTTATAAAATTCCAAATAAATAAAGAATTAATAAAACAATTAAAACGACACCGAAAAAATGAATTTCAATAGTGACTTTCTTTTTCATTATTTACCTCTATTATTTTATAAATTTTTAATTAATAAAAAATTAATGCAAATATTCCCCAAGCATTATAGACATATACAAAATAAGTTAAATATCCCATTTTCACTTTTTGTGTTTTTCTTATATTATATAATTCAAAATATGTTTTGATACTTCCTGTTTTAATAACACTCATACCAATCCATAAAATATTGAAGGCTAATACTATTAAAAATAAATTCATATACACTCCTTTATTTGTTTGAGTGAACACCGGACAACGATTCCGGAACCTCAGCTTGGAAGGCTGATATGTTGCCAATTACACCATGCTCACAGAATTTATCTATTTTTTTGTAGTGGAGGTCGGACTCGAACCGACAAACTTCTGATCCTAAATCAGAGCGATATACCATTCTCTACTCCACCATTTTATAACTAAAACAAAAAACCTATAGCTCCAGATGTTATTAATATTGCTATTAAAAGTGCACTCACAATTATGTTTCCAGTTTTCCAACCCCATTTAATTACAAATGCTAAATAAAATCCTAGAAAAACTATTATTGAACTTATTATTATCATCATATTTTTATTTATTGAGCCAGCAGTGGTGATCGAATCCACATCGCCGGTTTACGAAACCGGTATAATTAACTCATTTATACTATACTGGCATATTAAACTGTGGGGCCGTTATCAATTTCTTTATAATCTAAATAATAATAATGTTGTCCGCATAAAAAACAATAATCTTCTGGAATTATTTCCAATGTGTCAGAACTTCTTAAAACAGGAAGTATTCCGCCACATTTTGGACAAATTCTTTTATATAAACTTTCTTCATCCCAAATTTTCAAATGTTGATGAAAAACATTGATTACTGGTTCATTTATATTTACTCCAGCAAATTTATTTAAATCATTCATGATAACCTCAATTTATTTTGGTACCGTCGGCAGGATTCGAACCCGCATTCTCAGTTCCTATTACGGTTAAAAGTTTAGAAAACTTCCTCGACTACAACGGCATTATTTCATAATCTTGAGTTTAAAGGAAATTACAAATAAGAAACATTGAGCTTTTCTTTCTTACCTACCTGCATACTCTCTCATCAGGATTATATGCTTCCTGAAGATTATGAGTTGTAGCGCAAACGGGATTCGAACCCGTATTTACTGACGTGAAAGGCCAGTGTACTATTCCATTTATACGATTGCGCCATATTACTTTGTTGTACTCGTGAGTGGATTCGAACCACCACTGTAATCCTCTTAAGGGATTTGCCTCCTGCCAATTGGGCTACACGAGCATTATTTCAAATTTGGAAACGGATTTAATTTTTCACCAGTTTCTTTATTAGTAAATTCGTTAAGCCACTTGCCTCTTCTTTTAGGTCTATTTTTATACCATCTCCACAACCAAGGAAATAATTTATAAAAAATATGTTCAGCATAATATGTCGGCATAAATACCCATTTACCACATTCACAGAGTTTACATCCCTTTTTGTCTTCTCTATGTCTAAAACAAATACTGAACCATTGATATAATTTTTTGTTTTTCATATTAATATTTCGGAGGCCTTGATGAGACTCAAACTCATACTTAACAATTTAGGAAATTGCTCGACTATCCGTTATCTTACAAGGCCTTTTTAAATTTTATAAAAGATACTATATAATATACAATTAAAACAAACCATAATTGAATTGCAATAAATGACCAAATAACATTGGGTGCTTTATTGACCCATTTTAGTATTTTTAATTCTTTATTTAATAATAAATATATAAATTTTTCAGTTAAGAATAAAATGATTATTCCCGAAAGAAAATTAAAAGCTATTATTTGTATTATTGTCATTATTCTATATATCCATGTCTACATGTTCTTCATGTTCTGGTTTTGTGCAACCAAATATATTACAGCCTGGAAATTCACATAATTTCATTTCATCTCGTTCATATTTTTCTCCGCAAATTGGACAAAAACAGTGTGCTAATACTATAGTTTTTTGTTTCTTCTTATCTTTAAATTTAATATAAACATCTGAATAAGTTTGTGAATTAAATAAATTAACTTGAAAGGTTACACTTTCAATTTCTTGATTTTTATCTTTTTTATATTTTTCTTTTATTTGTTTTTCAACTTCATTTAAACAATCACACATATTATAACTTTCTTTTTGTTTTGAGGCCAAGGACGGAATTGAATCGTCATTGACTGCTTACCAAGCAGTTATTCTTCCATTGAATTACAAGGCCAAATTATTTTCATCAGCATCTATTTCAAATTCCATAGCTTCATTAAATTTAATAGTCATCCAAGTTTTTAAATTTGGCGGGAAGTGAGGGATTCGAACTCTCATACCGCTTTTTAAACGATAATCTGTTTTCAAGACAGAGGGATTACCAGTTATCCTTAAACTTCCCAATTTTTATTTTTGTTGCGCGGGCAAGATTCGAACTTGCGTCATTTTGCTTATGAGACAAAGCTGGAACCAACTCCAGTCCACCGCGCGTATATTTTGTGGTGGAAGTAGGATTTGAACCTACAACTACCAGGTGCTTCAAACCTGAGCTCTACCGGATTGGAGCTATTCCACCAAAGATTTTTTGTGAAACCCTCAAGAATTGAACTTGACTTATTCGGGCTTCAACCGAGCGCTATCACCAGATCAGCTAGGGTTTCTTCTTTGTCCGCCTGAGTGGAATCGAACCACTATGTGACCAATTAAGCTTTCTATTCCTTATCAGAGAAAGGCTATACAGGCGGTTATTTGTTAATAACAATTTTAGTAATTGATTTACTTGGCCAATTTTCTTTAATAAATTTAACAAAATTATTTTTTAATAAATATGTTAACTCTTTAGATGGACCAATACCATATTCTGAACAATAGTTCATTCCACCATATTTGGTTTCGTTATCACTTATTTTATTTAATAACTTCATTGATCTATCATGAAGTTTATTTTTATCACTGCTCATATTTATATTTTCAATTAATTCATACCTATAGTTATTTTGTTCAAATGGTTCATATCAAAATTAAATGTAAGAAATTTTTCATCACTAATTTTAATTTTAAAAATATTTCTTAAAGTCAACATACCTGGTCTAAAAAATACTATGGTGTCTAAATGTTCTACTTCTTTTTTAATATGTGTATTAAGTAAAAATTCACCTTTTGTCTTAGAAAATTCATTAGATAATTCTGCTTCAAATTTTAAAAAGTCTTGCATATTTTCATTTTTATCAAAAAATTCTTGTAACTTATCACCATTTTCTTCGATAAATTTTTCATGTAATATCTTTGATAAATCGTTTGGCTCAAAGCCTATTAAATCTTTATTTTCTTGTGATGTATTATCTACTAAATTCATTATACAACCTTTTATTTCGTACCGATGAAGGGAATTGAACCCTTAAACATAAGTTTATGATACTTAGTTATCTCCTTGACTCATCGGCGTTTATTCGTCCTCGAAATTTTTACCCTCAAATATCAATTCTTCACCATTTTTACCAGCTTCATATACTATTTCTATTATTTCTTGAATTTTATAAACATCATTGAAATTTCTACTTAATGTATTATCTTCTGGTTCACCGTCAGCAACAGCAAATACTGATATACCATCTATTTTTATTTCATATCTATCAGAATAATCTCGATCTTTCAATTGCTGTTCTGTTAAAGTAATTTCTGTAATTTTCATTCTATAACCCTTTCAATTTATTTAGTTATTTTGAGACCGGTGTCAGAATTAAACTGACGTAAATGGTTTTGCAGACCACTCCTTAATTCACTCAGGCAACCGGTCATTTCAATTTTTCAATAACTTCTTCTAATGATATTGGTTCAAAATTATTTGCATCAACTCCAACATCCATACTATTTCTTATTCTACTTGTTTCAGTGTTTCCATGAACGTGACCATACAAATGAAAACTTTCATGAATTGATTTATTCCAGGTTCTCATTGGATAGTGAAATAAAACAAATAATTTATCATTAAGTTTCAATTCAAAATAATTATCTATCCATCTAACGTTTTTACAATCACTTAAAATTTTAAGTTGTTTTCTGCTATCATGATTACCTTTTATTAGATAAATATTACCATTAAGTCTATAAATTATAGATTCGATATCTTCTTTTTTATCTGTCCAAAAGAAATCACCCAAATGATATATATCATCTAATACATCAACTTTTCTATTCCAATTTTCAATTAACTTTTCATTCATCTCATCAACATTAGCAAAAGGTCTATTACAAAGCCTTATAACATTCTTGTGAAAGAAATGCGTGTCTGCCGTAAAAAATATTTTTTTCATATTGTCAAATATAACAAAAATATATGAAAAAGAAAAATATTAAAAATTTACAAAATCATAAAGTTTATGATACTTAAAATCGCTCTTTTTTGTATTTGCTTGCAATTTTATATAATTTTCAAAATCATTAAATTCTTTTAATACAACATTTGAAATTTCATTTTCTGTTTTATTTTCACCAATAACAATATTTGCAAAAGGATTTTTCTTTGCTCTTCCAATTGCAATTGTTTCACCGAGTTTTCTATTAAACCTGTCTTTTTTAGAGCAAGTTGATATACCAAGTGATATAACTCCATCTTCTGAATTATAAATGCTTGCAAGTGTTGCTTTGCAATATTTACTCTTCTGATCAAAGTTACAATACTTCAAAACAATGTTGTTCATTTTTATAACCTTTCTTTTTGTTTGTTAGTTGAGCTCCTAAGTGGAATCGAGCCACTTTTCCCGATTTACAAGACCGGACATCATCCATTAAATGTTTTAGGAGCATTTTTTTCAAAAAGGAATATATGTTTCTCTCTTTAACATTTTTTCAGTTTCAGGACCTATTGACATATATAAAAAATATTTATCATCAAAAACTTTATTTTCATATATTTCTCTATAATCAAAACTATCTTCCATTTGGTCAACACAAGTTATTACCAATTTCTTGTTTATGTTATATAACTTATTTTTTCTGTGAATTATATTGTCACATTTAATTGCATAATCAAATAAGTTTTTATCAAAGTTTCCTGTCCTAAAATTACCCTGATTGTTATTAAAAACATTCGTTTCATTTTTATTATTTTTAAGATCAAGTTTTCTTTCATCTGACATAAAACCATTGCCGTGTCTAGTTTGATATGTTCTTGTTATATAATAAATATCAATAAAATTATTTTCTAATTCACCAATTTCTCGCAATATTTCTATTACATTTTGTGAAGTAGTATTTGACCAAGTTGTGTTTGGGGCAAATCCAAAATCTCTGTCTAATAAAATTCCTTGAGCACCTTCAAATATCAATTCTGAAAATTTTAGCAATAGAAAATTATTAAAATATTCTTTTCCAACAATTTGTATTAAAGTTCTACAATCTCTGATAAATAAATTAATTTTTTGGTCAGCGACTAAAATTTCACCATTTTTTCTATAATATTCTTCTATATTTTCTAATTTTGCTATAAACACAGTCTCATTAAATAAATCTGAAAAATACAATGGTATTTTTTGGTGTCTTTCAATTGTTTTTCCAAAGCCTACACCACAAGTTCCATCTTTATTGTATTTTACACAATTTCTATTTGCTTCAACATCAAAAGGTGTAGTTATTGGAGACAGTTCATTTATATATATTGTTGGTTTTATACCTAATTTATCCAAAGCTAAATATTCATTTATAAATGCAACTGGATAAACAGTACAATATTTACTCCAATACGTAGGGACTCCCTGAAGGGTGCCAGATGCAAAACTTGAAAACACATGTCTTATACCATTATAAATAACAGTATGTCCAGCTTGATGTCCCCCGTTGAACCTGACAACACATTTTCTGGTTTTTTCACTTAAAGAAGACAGGTAAGAGACTGTTCTTCCCTTACCTTCATCTCCAAAACCAGCGCCTAAGACGACTGATATTTTCATTTATGCAATTTCCAATACTGAAACAATTTTTTCTGCAATTACATCGCAGATATCTTCATAATTTTCCAGGATTATAAGATTTTCTTCACCCAACAAATCTCTCCAATAACCGAGAGTTGTTGGATTATCGCGATACGAACCTTGCTGAACATGTATGTGATAAACATTGTATTTTTCTTTTGCTTCGTTCAACAATTGTTCATCAGTCATTCTTTCTGCATCGGTATATCCTAATACTTGTTCAAGAACATCTGCATTTACATTTGCATGTGATCTTTCATCACCAACAGTGAATAAGAAACCTTTTTGATTTCTCTTTTCCATACAATCAATTGCTGTATGTCTTGCTGCAACCAACCAAGCAAGTAAATAAGATTCGTGATTTCCACCACCGCCACCACCTTCAAGATAAATTGATGTCAACCATTTGTGCAACAATTCAGTTTCAGCTTCAAATTGACCAACTTGCAATGGAGCTCTATCTGAATATTGATCGCCAATTCCACCAAAGAAAACATGAGCATCTTCAACTCCGCTTTCAATAAGTTTATTCATCAATTTATCAAGTTTTTTTCTTACGATCATTTCGGGAACCTGTCCCATACTTCCGGTTTCATCCAAAAATAACATTATTGCAAGTGAATTTGGATGCTGTTCACTATCTCTTGATTCGCGAACTTTTAGATCTTTTGGATCCATTCCATTAGATATTTTCCTTTCGCGATTTTGGACGAAAATATCATCTGTTGATTTGCTTATGTAAGACGATGTTAATGTCCTACTAGCATTGTCTGACCAACTACCATAACCCATAGTTTTACCTCTTTTGTTTTGTGAATAAGTTAATTATATCTTGAATTCATGAAATTTCTTTTCAAAATTATTTGATATTATTTTTCTATATTTTTCAAAAACTTCTTTAGGATTTTCTTTATTAAAATTTAATAAAAAATCAACAAAATCTGAATTATATTTTTCTTTCATTGCCGGACTTAATGAACCAGTCATACAACTCGCAATTGTTCTTTTTGCTAATTCAAAATCTATAAAATAACTCGCTTTGTTGTTAGATAAAACATTACTGGGATAATATAAATAATATTTATTTGATACATCATTATCGATTCTATCACCAAGTTTTTTCATGTGATAAAATGTTATTGGTAGAATACCATGAGTTTTTGGAACAACATAAATAGAGTCAGGATTTATGCCTAAATGTGTATAATTGAATTTACTTATTAACGCAACAAATTCTATCATTCTGCTTAAAATCCAATTGGCGTGAATTTGTTCTAAATTTTGTATTTTAGATAATGGAACTGCTTTGTCAGTAAGTTTAATTTCTAAATTATTGTCGGCATCGAATTTCATTGATCTTGGCAGATAATTTTCAAAATGGTGACCTTTGGATAAATTTTTTATTATTTTATAATTAGCAAGTGATTTTTCTAAAATATCTCTTTCACCTTTAATTACAATTTTACTATCTGAGAATTCTATATTACAATTATCATCTTGGTGTTCGCTACTTGTGATTTCATAATCGTCAAATAAACTACGATTACCAATCGCTCCAAATTTTAACGGTTCAATATTATTTTTCATACTTCAATTAATCTCTTGCCTAAATAACCTTTTTATTGCTCAACCACTCAGGCTCGAACTGAGACGAACAGATTAACAGTCTGTCATGATACCTTTTCATCATGGTTGAATTTATTTTTTTTTGCACGTGAGAGGAGATTCGAACTCCCATTAAGCTACTTGCTCTAACAGTTTTGGAGACTGCTGCATCCCTTTCTGCCACCCACGCATTTTTATGTATCGTGATTTCTTGTGCATAAATTTTTTAAAACCTGATCTCTCATTCTCACACCAAATATTTTTTTAATCTTTTCAAATGTATCCCACGTTTCTTCACTCAATTCCAACATATCTCTATCAAACATAAACGTCGCCAATAAATATGCAGTTTCATCATTAGTAACGGGTTTCCAGTCATCAAAATAATCTCTTCCAAAATATTTTTCATCAAATTTTTGAAGTTTTCTTACAAATATTAAATTTACAATTTTCATATAACCTCTTTTTATTCATTGTGGCACTACAAGGACTCAAACCTTGACCTGACACTTTAAAAGAGTGCTGCGCTATCTTTACGCCATAGTGCCAAATTCTATTTATCAACGACATAATAATTAATACCATCTTTACTTAATATAACTTTCGTTATCTTTTCACTTTCTTTTAATTCGCCAGATTTTTTTAATTCTTTTTCTAATCTTAGCCAAGAAATCATAGAGACTACATTAGTTTCTTCATCTCTAATTTTTATTTCTGCTCTGAAATCTTTTGGTTCAAGATATTTATTATAAGTTAGTTCTTTTAATATTGCCATTTTTATAACCTTATATTTATTGAGTGCTAATATAATAAAAATAATTGACAAATAAAATTTGTGCCGGTTAATGGACTCGAACCACTGGTGTTAGTCGTAAGACACTTGCTCTACAGGCAAGCCCAATCGCCTCTATGGTGAAACCGGCATTTTTTATTCATAAACTTTCAATTTATACTCTTTATTGACAAAATCATATTCTATCATAATTAAGTTCTTTTAAAACAGTTTTGTGTTTATTTTCTGGTTCTGGCCATACATTCATATTAAATGAATCGAACCTTATAATACCTAATATGTGAGTCCATTGTGACATTTTTATTTTTCCTTATTTGTTTTTTCGTACGCGCAGATGGAATTGAACCACCGTGTTACCTAGCTACCCTTTCTACTGGATATAAGCCAGAGGGGATATGCGCGCATTGATTTTTCTCAACTCATTATCTACTTCTTTCAAATTTTCTTAATGGTAATTGTTTTGCTCTTTCAAATAAAGTAAAATTTCTTTCATCTACTATAGAATTTGGAATAACTTTCAAATAATATTCGTCTTTTCGCCAATCTTCAAAACCCATATTACCTCTTGTTTTATTACATTTTTTACAAGCAGATATTAAATTATCTTCAATTGATTGACCCATATCTTCCCAAAGAATTATATGATCAACAGTCAACGGAACATTATTTTTGCCACAATATTGACAAGTATAATTATCTCTTCGAAAAACATTCCATTGAATATTAGTATCAATTTGACGTTGTGATTTTCTTAAAATTATTTTTTGTAATTTACCATTATCATCTTTAGCTCTGACAATTACTTCTAAATGATCTAATTGAAATAACAGTTTATCCCAATCTTCTTTTGTCATATCAATAATTTCAAAATCAATATCTGAATAATCAACACTTGTGAATGGAATAATATATAATTCTTTTCCATTTCCTGTTATCATTCCGCAAATTTCTAAATCATTGCCAAATTTATGTATATCAATAGAACTAAAAGTTAATTCAACCAACTTCATTTTTAACCTCAATTATTTTTATAATTATTTCTTACTTTTTCTATTTGTTGTGACAATTTATTTAGATAATCCATTAAAGAAACAATAACTTCTGGTTCTAAATAAATTGTATTAGTTATTTCTATACCATTTTCTGTTGTCAAAACTATTTGACTATCTTTAAAATCAATGTATACACCGTCGCCAAGATATTCTTTTTTTATTTGAAGTCCAAGCATTTTAATAACCTTTCAATTTTTTAACAAGATTATCTCTAAAAGAAATATAATTTCTATCATCAAAATTTTCTATATCATTTATTTCATAATATAAATCATTGCAAGATTGAAAATTTATTATTTTTTTATTTTCTTTTAATTGCAATCCAAAATCTAATATTCTTAATGAATGAAAAATTCCTTTTTTAGCCCTATCTTTAAAACCATTTTTAGATTGTTCTGTTGCTATATGCCAACTTGCAGATGATTGTTGAATAACTTTTTTAATTAATTCTTTTTCATCCCATTTATATACTGCAAATTTCCACTTGTTAAAAATAATATCTTTTTCAAGCGAAAGACATTCCATTGCTGGCATATTATAGTTATTTATTGCATCAATAAAACCAGTTCTTGAATATAAAACACCCTGAATGCTTTTGTCTTCATTTGAAATTGCATTATCTCTAAATGAACCTGATTTCAAAAATGCGTTTTTAATAACTATTATGTAATCTTCATCTGAATTTTCATTTGCAAATCCATAAACTCTGCTTCCATAAGGAAATATTGCAATTATTTCATCACTAATTTTTAATTCAGTTATTATTTTATTTATATCCATTGTCTGGAAGACAGGACTTGAACCTGCAATCTCTTGACCCCAAATCAAGCGCCTTGCCAATTAGGCTACATCCAGAATTATTGATTGCGATCCGTAAGGGATTCAAACCCTTCATCTTCCGGTAGACAGCCGGATGTCTTCATCAAGCAGACCCACGGATCGAAATTATTTAGTAGAGAACCTAATACTCTCTTCTTTTGATTATAGAATACGTCTATAACTTTAAACAATGT
>Ga0114946_10001829_pt1 | contig 14623 bp, 21 predicted proteins | sample WalLakDeSediment_FD_88676 | JGI IMG/M metagenome (GOLD analysis project Ga0114946, IMG submission 88676) | Lake sediment microbial communities from Walker lake, Nevada to study Microbial Dark Matter (Phase II) - Walker Lake 11/02/13 Deep Sediment | ecosystem: Environmental > Aquatic >... | reverse complement strand
GCCCCACAGCTAGCAGGAGGCCACCAGGACGCGCCAGGAGCCGCCACAGCGTGCCCAGGCCGCCACCTGGCGTCACGCATCGCAGAAGTCAACCAACGCGCCACAGGGCAACTCAGCGCGTCTGACGGCATGCCGCTTGTCGCCTACTCAACCGCGACGCTAGAGCAGGCGCAAACGTGGGCGCGCAGCAAGAACGCGCACCCGCGGTTCGTCGACGACATCCTCCCGGCCCTGTATGCCGCAGGAATGGAACAGTGGCGCGCCAACGGCGGCCGCAGCATCAACCCAGCAGTAGTAGCCGCACAGGCAGCGAAAGAGACCGGCTGGGGACACTTCCGTGGCGTCCTCAACCCCACCTTCCACAACACGGCAGGCATCAAGACCGGACCAGGCGGCGGCGACTTCGACCCGGACGCACACCAGCGGTTCCCATCTTGGGCTGAAGGCGCACGCGCCCACTGGAACCACCTAGCAGCCTACACCGGCCTGACCGTCGTAGGCGAACCGCACCCACGCTACCACACGGTTGCACGTTTGGCGTGGGCCGGCACTATCACAACTGTTGACCAGCTTGGGGCAAGGTGGGCGCCGTCCTCCTCTTACGGCACCGACATTGTCCGCATGGTCAACGAGTTGTCTACCGTCGCCAGCAATAGTGGTAAAGCTTCGGCAGACACAAGCAAGCTCCCGACGCAGGGCGGGGAACCTGCGGCCACCCCACAGGCCGCAACCTCCTCCTCCCCCCGCCCCGTCCTGCGTCGTGGAGCGCGCAGCCCGCAGGTTGCGGTCCTACAAAGCGCCCTCGGCATCACTGCCGACGGCGTGTTTGGGCCGCATACTGAGCGGGCTGTTCGCATTTTCCAACAGACGCACGGCCTGACTGTGGACGGCATTGTGGGTCCGCGAACGTGGGCGGCGCTTGACAAGCCGCAGCCGGCACGTCCGACGTTGCGTCGCGGCAACCGCGGCACAGACGTCGTTCACCTTCAGAGGCAGCTGGGCAGCCGCAACCCGGCGTTCCGCTGGCGCAACGGCATCTTTGGCCCACAGACCGAAGCGGAAGTCAAAGCACACCAGCGGCGCAGCCGCATCACGGCTGACGGCATCGTCGGCCCGCAGACGTGGAGGACGCTCAGGTGAAAAGGTGGCAGCACATTCAGCCTGGCGACGTTGGCTTCGACCGTGGTGTCGGCATCTCCGGCTTTCTCATCCGTCTGGGCACCCGCAGCCAGTACGCCCACTGCTGGGTCTACCACAAGCCGCTGCCGGACGGCCGTTGGGTGACGGTTGAGGCGGGACCGCGTCGCGGTGTCGTCTGGCGCATTCGTGACGTCAGCCCCAACCTGGTGGTGCGCACCTGGCGCGACGCCGCACAGCAGCAGGCCGTGCTGGACAGGTCGCGTGCTCTTGTTGGAAGCAAGTACGGGTGGGGCGAAATCGTTCGCATCTGCCTGTACATGGTCGGCATCAAGCTCAAAACGACACGCGACAACCCGAACAGGGTCATCTGCTCCAACCACACCGCCCAAGCTGTCCTGGCCGGCGACCCCTACATCCGCAGCCACATGCGCTACCCGCACTACGCCATCTGGCCCGGCGCCCTCGCACAAGACCTGGCCGCCTGGCAGTGGTGGGACCTTCACGGCTGGAAACAGCAAATCTTGGACGGTGACCAGCAAAAGTGACGGCATGGAGGAGCAACCGCGGCTTTTCTCTGAACCGGCGCCCGCACCCGTCAAAGGTGGAAAAGGGTTCCTCAGTAGGAACGTGACCCTGTTTCGAGCTCTTGTTAGCTCGCCAACGCTACAAGCGTGCGCGCAGCAGGCTGTCGTCGGCAACGCCAGGCAGCACGGTAACGACCGTAACGCTGCCGCGCCGTTTGAGGACCGTTTCAAAGCGCTTCTGCTTGACGTGGACACGGCGGCAGCGATAGAGGCAGATACCATCTTCAACGCCGCACAGGACGGCCTCGAAGTGTCCAGGGTGGCCATCACCAACGGTCGGGACAAGACACTCGCAGACGTCATCATCAGCTACCAGACAGGCACTGAGCGCGTCTCAGTCGCCACCAACATCAAGCGGCTGCTGCCCAACGCCACCGCAACCGAGGGCGGCTCCATTCTGTCGTTCTTGCGGCTAGCTCTTGACCCCAGCTACGACCCGGCCAACCCGCCCACAACCCGCGGGTACGCCTGGGAGCAAGTCATCGTCGAATGGCTCGCCGGCCGCCACAAGATCCAGCCGGGCCGAGACTACATGCTGCTGTGCGTCTACGCCCAAGCCGGCAAGTACCAAGGTGTCGAAGCGTGGCCGGTCATCTCCGGCACAGCGAACGGCGGGCCCGTCGCACGACGCCACGTCAACCGTGCCGTCCTAGAGGTGGCAAAGCCGACCGGGACGATCGCGCCAGGCTACGACATCAACGCTGCCCTCGCGTCGCAGCTGCTACCCGCCGCCAACCCGTCAGCAGCCCGGGCGGTGCTGACGTCGCTGGCGCTAACACAGACGCACCCGGAACAGGCCCGCAAAGTAGCAGCCAAGATCGCGTCCCTAACTGACGCGGAAGTAGTCAAGATAGCAGCTGGCGCAACCGGTCCCGCAAGTCAGCCTCAACCTCTTTGACCTCCATCTCGGTCACGTTCAACTCGACCGCGATAGACTCGACCGACCGGGGCTGTTCCGCCATCAGACGGCCGACCAGCACCGCCTCTTCCAACAGGTCGGCACCCAGCTCCCACACGGCGTCCCGGACCCGCTCTACCTCACGCAACCGCTCGTCCAGGTCGGCCACAATGTCTGCCGGGTCGGTCGGTGCTGTCACCGCATACTGGACAGCGTCCTCAGCCTCGGACAGCGGCATTTCGCCACCCTCACCGTCCGCCACCACCATACCGACCGGACGCGGCAGCGACAGCAAACGCGGCACACGCTCGGGAGACACCGGCTTGCCGCACCGTTCCCGCAGGTACTCTGCGACCGTCTCGTTTGACGGGACAGGACGGCCCGCAGCCTGCTCTGACGCGATGAACCGGCGCGCATCAGCAGCCAGACGCACCGTCTCGTGACCTAGACGCACCGGACCACGGCTGCCCTCCACCTTGTACCGCACCATCTTAAGATACGGCTTCACGTAAGTGACGAACTGGGCGGCGCGCCCGTCGTGAAGCGTTTTCCGCGAATACGTCGGGATCTTGGAGACCGCTACCGCTAGCAGCTCCGCCAGATAGTCTTCGCGCGTCTCACGGTTCCACTGTCGAAACGCCGTCTGGTGAGCGTACTGCGCAAAGAACGGCAGGTGTCGGCGCATGATAGCGTCAGTGGCCTTCGCTACCTTGGACGCGTCACCGGACGCCACCGCCGCATCGTAGAACAGCCACAGGCTCTCGTCAGGGAAGGTCGACACTTTCTGCCTCCCCGGCACCAAGCGCCGACTGGGTCGCGGCAGCTTCAAGCGCTGCCCGCTTCACCTCGAACCGTTCGCGCAGCTCACGCAGCCGGCGTGCACCCTCCTTCGCCTGAGGAGACAAGCCAGGCATCGGCTTGAACGCCGCCTGAACAGTGCCGACGTCAGCGAACCGCTGCTGAGCACCTACCCACACCATCTTTTCCCGGGCAGTCGCAACCTCGCGGCCCTTCAAGATGAGTAGCTCCGCCTCGTTGTCGTCCGCGTCAACCGTCTTGGGTGCGCCCGGACCTGCGAACGGGTTGTCCTTCTTCGACGGGCGCCACGGCACCACCACCAGGTCGGCCTTGTGCACGATCCCGCGGCTGTCCCGGATAGACCGCAGCGTCGGCGGGGCGTCCTGACCGTGGTTCTCGTTCAGCTGGTGAACCAGCACCACCATGACGCCCAGGCGCTTCGCCATCGCCCGCAGGAAGAACACCTGCCACTCGAGGACCTTGTCTTCACGGGCGCCGGCCGGCGGCGGTGGCGGCCAGCCCTTCGCCAGGAACTGCTCACGAAGCGCCGGCGAGCTGGGGGCGATGTGGGACAGCTGGTCGATGATGACGACACCACCGTCAGAGCCAACGCCACGGTCCTTACCCCAGAGCCACACCTGCTGCCCTATCTGCTCCACCGACAGGGCTGCCGCCTCGAGCGTGTCCAGACCCAGTGTGCCGAGGTACTCCGCAGCGGACAGCACCTGCGCCGGGACGCCAGGAGTGCCGTTGAACCCGGACCGGATGCGTCCGACGTTCTCGCGGGACACGTTGGCCAGCTGACGACGGACCGTGCTGCGCTCGTCGTCCTCAAGCGTGACAACCAGCGTCGGCACCTGCGCCGAGAAGCTGACCGCCAGCTGCGCCGCAAACGCCGTCTTGCCCTTGCCGGACTCGCCGGCAACAACCATCAGCCGGCCCGGCTGGAGCGCCTCCCGGGCGTGCTTGTCGAAGCACTCCAGCCCGGTGCGATACCCACCCAGGTCAGGGTGCTCGTTCCGCAGGTGCATCTCCTCAACGACCTCGGCCACCACGTCGGCAACCGGACGGTACAGCGGCGCCATCCGCTGAAACCCTTGCGCCTGAACCTCGCTCACTTGTCCCCTCCCTTGGCCCAGTCGGCCTTCCCCCCTTCTGCCACCTTCACGACATACGACACGACGTTGCCCGTGATGCGGGCCGTCGCGGTCCTCCACAGCGCCCAGATGACCCAACGGGCACCCTCCGGGCCGAGCGTCGTCGCCGCACGATAGAGGCGCGACAGCTCGCTACCCTCGACCCGGTCGCCGTGCACCCGCTCTGTCGCGTGCGCAATGATCGTGTTGCGCAGGTGCTTGCCCATGTCCTTCGACAGGTCCGTGTACTCTGCGGCCAGCTGAGCCGCAACCGCCAGCCCGTCCATGTACGCTTGCGTCGGGTCGTCCGGGTAGTCGTCCAGCAGACCGTCCATCACCTCACGCAGCCCAGCAGCCACCTCGGTCGCGGTCAGCTTACCGTCAGCTACCTCGGCAGACGCGGCCTGGACCGGCTCGACGTCCTGCGCGGGAGGGAGCGACACGCCCGACAGGTGCGGGAAACTGTACCGGTTCGCAAACCGTCCGCCGCCCTGCTCGATCGCCAGCACACCCTTCGCCTCAAGCTGCTTCACGATGCGGCGGCAGTGACGGTCACCAACCAGCGACTCGGCCGCCAGACGCTCCATCGACGGGAACGCGTACCCCAGCTCGCTGTTGTAGTAGTCCGCAATGACGAGCGCCACAAGCTTCTCTGCCGGTGTCAACGCCTCCCCAGACGGTGCGACCAGCATCTCCTTCACATACCCCACAGCCTTGATCATGTCCTCCTCCTTCGCCCGGGGGCGGGCGCATACCCACGCCCGCCCCCGAGCAAGTGGTCAAACGGTAGCCGCCTCGGCCCCGTCGAACTGTACCTCTTCCACAGCCTGTACGGTGTCAGCCTGCGCCTCAGAAGCAAGCTTTTGAAGCTTCTCTTCCATCTTGGCGATGACCTGCTGCGCGTCGTCCGACGTGATGAGCGTCAAGTCACCGACACCGGCGATCTGACGCACGCCCGCCTCAAGACGCTCAGGCGTCAGCTCCAGCTCACGAGCCAGCACGTCGATGCGGCCCAGCTGCTCTGACGTCGGCGCGTCCAACGGCTGCGCGTCCACCACGATCATCTCGCCCTCAGCGTCAACCGACACCTCGGCACCCAGCTCCTCGGCCGTGTAGATGACCCCGTACAGCGACTCCGGGGCGGCGTCACGCGCCACCTCGGTGATGGCTCGCGCCTTCAACATCGCGTCCGGGTACTGCTTCCACACAGCCTTGCCCGCCAGGTTCGCGGCCTTCGCCCGGTCCAAGTCCCACACCGACTCGAACACGTGGTCCGGGTCGTCGGCACGGATGATCTGGGCGACAGCCCGCATCGCCTTGCGGTCGAAGGTGACACGCAGCTTGTGGCCGGCCCGGCGAACCAGACCCCCGATCAGCTGCGCCGAGGCGGAAGGCTTCCCCTCGATCACGTGGATGCTGGTGACGGCCACCATCGGGTGAACCCCCAGCGACTCTGCGTACTGGATGGCCCACAGAAGGTTCTCCGGGCGACCCTGGTACTGCTTCGGTAGCAGGTTAGAAGCGGCCAGCTGCTTTGCCAGCTCGATCTGTGTCCGGACCTGCGCCGGCTGTGTTGCGACAAGAGACGACATAGCGTCCTCCTCATTCCCAAGCCGCAGTTGGCTGCGGCGCCCTATCCACTACGGTGCGAGCGGAAAACTGTAAAGCAGGTACCTCAGGCCCCGATTTGGGACCGGTTTTTCACCAGGACACCTTGTCCCAGTCGAACGGCCATACTGCGATCGCGTCCTCACCAGCCGACCGCAAGTAGTGCTTCGCGTCGTCCCGGTTCGCGCACACCGTCACCGGCTGCTTGACACCTAGGAACCACCGGATCTGGTCGCCCAGCTGGATCGCCTTCTCGGCCGTGTCCGGGTAGAAGCCCGAGTCGACCAGCGACCGGGCCGAAGCGCCAACACCAACATCCCACAACATGTTTCCCTCCTCGTGCCCTGGGACCCTCCCGCGGCACACTTGACACAGTCACGGCGCGAAAACGTGACGCAAGCAACCTGGCCAGCAAAAGTGGATGTAGCCTACCGCGGAGGGCAACATGCCAAAGAGCAAGCACAGGAAGGGCCGCAAGCCCATGCGTGACTACGGTCCGCTCCACCCCATCTGGACCAACGACGACCTGACGCACGCGCCAGCGCTACCACGGCCGCACGTCCAGTCAGACGAGCTGGCCGGCATCCGGATGCTTACGATCTGGGACTACGCCAAACCAAGCTACATCACGATCGGGCTGTACGCTGCCGCGCTGCGCGAGCTTGGCCACGAACCCGACCCGGACGAGACGCTCGACCAGTTGCGCGCCCGTCTCACCCGGGTAGCGGCAGACCAGGCGATCGACGGGGTCAAATCGGCACACCCCTGACACCCATGTCACCCCTGACAGGATGTCACCCCTGACAATATGTCACCCCACCCCTGACACCCATGTCAGGGCACCCCTGACACCCAGACCCCCCCCACCCCTGACATGGGGACCCCCCTAACCGTTAAGTAACCGTCAAATAGCAAGATCAAGGCGCCGACGCCGCCCAAATGGTTGCGCCACACAAACCAGCAGCAACAGTAGGATCAGGGAGACAGAGGAGGCAACATGATCGAGCTAGCAGCAGCGACAGCGGCACTGACCGGGCTGTTCATCCTGTTCAGGTCCCGACAGTCACTACGGGCACAGCGAGACATCCTGCTAACCGACTTCGTCGACCTTGCCAAGGTCAACAAGCAGCTGGGGCGGATAGTCGCTGTGCACGGCTGCGCACCTGATGACGATCTGCGCCCGGCCGGCACCCTTCACGAGTGCACAGACTGCGCCAGCACCTGGGAAGCGCAAGAGTTCCAGGTCGAGTGGCTCGACGACGGCCTGAAAAACCGGATCACGCAGTCTTGGCGCCTTGCCGAACAGGGAAAGATGACGTGAGCTGGTGGGGCAGACGAAGCGGCAAAGCGTCCGGCCGCAAACCCGCAGGTCAGGTGTCCCTTCGCGAGTACCTGGAAACTGGCATGTGGCGCACACAAAAGCTTTCCAACACATACGCAAACAGCAACCACCCACGCTTCCAAGAAGCCGCCCGCAGTCACGACGACGCGCTCCGTCACGTTGACGAGCTGCTCAACATCATGCGCGGCCAACAGAACCTGATCGACCTGCTAGTGTCTCTCGGTGAAGAAACCGACGACGGGCTTTGGCTACCCAAATAAACGAACCCCCGGACACGATGCCGGGGGTTTCGTTGGTTCCGGTTAGCTATTCCGGTACCGTAGACCGGGGCGGAAACCCTGGTCGTCGAAAAGCAGCTCAAGCTCCTTCTCTGTCTCGTACAGATCTTCGAAGTCGTCCGACCATGAGCGGCTGACCTCTACCTTCCAAGACGTGCCCGGGCGCACAATGTCCCAGTTGTCCATGTTTGGCATGGTGTTCTCCTCCTCCTGTTGTTTTTTGCCCGCGTTTCGCCTGGCGAGACGTACCGTGCGGGCGCGAAACTGTGACGCAAGCATCTGGGGGGTCGAGTTTCAGCAAAGGTGGCACAGAGTAGAATCAGGAGGCCCCAGTGGCATCGGACAGGAAGCGGCTTACGCCGGATGAGAAGGACCGCATCGTCGAGTTGAAGCTTGACCGGGTGCCGGTCCGTGAGATCGCGGAGTTGGTGGACTGTACGGTGACTACGGTTCAGCGGACGTGGCATCAGTGGCTTGACTCGACGGCGAAGGAGCGGGCGTCGAAGTTGGAGCGGGTGCGGCAGGAGCTGATCCAGCGTCAGCAGCGGATTGCTGCGGATGCGCGGCGCGGTTCTGCCCGGGCACGTCAGGAGGGGAAAGCTGGGGACGAGCAGCGGTTTCTGGCTGAGGAGCGGGCGGCGTTGCGTGAGATCGCACGTCTGACCGGTTCGGACGCGCCGACCAAAATCGAGCAGACGGGCCCGGGCCTTCATGTGCTGGTGATCCGTGAGGAGGTCGACAGTGCTGAAGCCGACGCTGCTGGGGGTTGAGGCGCATCTGGTGCAAACTTGGTGCGCGTGTGGCGGCATCAACGTGAAGGCGACGTTGGCGTGGGAGATGGGTGACGAACCGTTCACGGTTGAGACAACTTCGCTGTGTGTCGAGTGTGGAAAGCGTGAGGCGGGCGCTAATGAGTAAGGTTGAGCTGACGTGGCGGCCGCAGCCGCACCAGGTGATCCCGGACTTGCCGGACGCGTTGACGCTCATTTTTCAGGCGGGCCGCGGTACCGGCAAGACGTGGAACGGTTCCCGTTGGCTGCTCACCTGCGCGCTGCGCTATCCGGGGACGACGTGGCTGGCGGTCGCTCAGACGTGGCGTGACGCGCTCCGCATCTTGGCTGAGGGGTCAGGTGGCCTCAAGTGGCATATCGTCGGAGACGAGGACCAGGGACGTCCGAACCTTGAGTTTGCGCTGCGGGGCGGGTCGTGGTCTTCCGCGTTCGTCCGGTCCCCCGGTGCGATGGCGCTGTTCTTTGCCAACGGTAGCGAGATCCGGTTTGCGTCTGCCGACATTCCCGACAGCCTACGAGGCAACAACAGTCACGGGGCGCTGGCAGACGAGGTCGCGTTCTGGCCGCCCGAGTCGTACGACATGCTGCGTCTGGCCGTCCGTCTACCCCTCCCGGACGGCACACCACCACGCATCTTCTGCGCCACCACCCCCGACGGGGAAAACTGGCTGTGGGCACGGTTCCTTGACCCGGAGAAACTGCCACGCCCTGACGTAGCGTTCGTAGGCGGCGCAGACGGCGGCCGTCTACCCCCAGACCCTCCACCCTCGACGCTGGACAACAGGCACACAGACGCCACCTGGCGCGCCCAGCTGCTCGCCATGTACGAAGGCACCGACCTGGCCGACCAAGAAATCTACGGGCGGATCGTCACACGGCACGGCGCCATCTTCAAGAAGCTCGGGCCGCAACACACCCGCAAAGGCATGGCGGCTCTCGGCTTGACGTGGCCCACCCCAGGCGACGGCGACATCGTCATCGCCGGGCAAGACCTAGGCGCCGAGAACCCGTCCGCGCTGGTGGTGCTCGCACGTCAAGGGGACCGGTGGTGCGCCGTCGACGAAGTGTACGGGCCCGCAGCTACTGAAGCGGACTGGCACCGCCAGATAGACGCGACCCTCGCACGTTGGCAGCCTGGGCGGCTGTACTCCGACCGCAACTTCCCCCAGACAACAGAAGCGCAACGCCGCCGAGGTCTCCCCATCGTCCTGGCAGACAAGAGGCCCGAGTCCGTCCTCGACGGCATCCGCGTCATACAGCAGGCCGTCCACGCTGAAGAGCTTGCCATCGACACGGACGCCTGCCCGAACCTGTGGCGGGAGCTGCGCGGCTACCGGTGGCAGACCGGGTCCGACGGCCAGCCGATGTCCCCCGAACGGCCAGTCAAGAAAGACGACCACGCCGTCGACGCGCTCCGCTACGCACTGTTCATGGAGGCCGGGAAGCCACGCCGAAAGCTCCTGATCGCCGGCTGATGGCAGGACTCGCAGACGCCCTCAACTGGCAGCGTGACACGTGGCGGTCCATGGGCATGACCGAGGCGGCGCTCGACCGCAACTTTTCCCCGGGCGGCCTGCCATACTACCGGACGATGCACGCGTGCGGGATGCTGTCAGACGATCAGATGCTGCTGATCGAGCAGCTGTGGCCCACGTGGGAGGGTGACCGGCGCGACCTTTTAAAACTGGCGTGCCAGCTCCTTGCGTGACATTTTCCCGCCGACACTGTGGTGGGTAGGCGCAACAAGGCGCCCGGGATCCTGAGGAGGAAACCATGACCGAGAACCAGCACCAGTTCAACCGGGCGTACGAGCAGTTTAACGCTGCCCGTGACGCGTACAAGGCAACCGGGGACCACATGCACTTCGAGTGGGCGGCCCTGTTCTACGACGAGATGGTCACGTTGGCTGCGCAGGCGGTGGCGTGATGGACGACTTTGTTGAGGCATTCATCGAAACCGAGTGGCTGTGGAACCGCAACCACGAAGACTACGAACCCAACATCTACGACGGCACCTACGGGGAGGGCTGACATGAAAACAGCAACCGCAACAATCAAGCCGACACGACTGCTGACCGCCATGCTTGGCGCCACAGTCATCCTGACACAAGCATCCGACGCGCTCACCACCAACGTGGCGCTAGCGCTCGGCGCCGCAGAAGCGAACCCGATCATGGACGCCGTCATCCACACGATGACACCCGGCCAGTTTCTGGCGCTGAAAGTTGCCGCCGGAGTCCTGATCGCTGTCACGTTGCGACGCCGGACCGAAGTTCTGTCGGTACTGTCGGCAGCTTTTGCCGCTGTAACCGTGTGGAACTTGACAGTGATCGCCCAGCTCATCTGACGCGGCAGCCCGGGTTGGACGGGCTGACGGCGGGGCGCCTACCTCCTTGGGCGTCCCGCCTTCGCATGTCCAGCAAAAGTGTCAGCATGACCCTGCGACGGATAGACAGGTGTGACGTGTGTGGCGCTCAGGCGCTGGTGCTGACGGTGTTTGCGTCGGGCCGGCTGATGTTCTGCGGTCACCATTTTGCGAAGCATGAGGCGGAGCTGGTGTGGCAGGCGTTGGAGGTGTTGGACTATCGGGAGAAGTCCCGGTAGACGCGGACAGAAGGGAGCGCGGCATGAGCAAGGACATTACCCTGTCGTCTGGTCGTGTGCTGGTGGGCGACTGTGTTGCCCGAATGCGTAACCTGCCGGACTGCTCGGTGGATGCGGTGGTGACGGACCCGCCGTACGGTATCGAGTTTATGGGAAAGGAATGGGATAGCTTTGCCACAAGCGTAGACCCGCGCACGGCCGGGCGGACTGGTAAAACCAAAATGGCAAAAGACGGCAAAATTTCAAAAGACTCGCGCACGCCGCAAGGACGCACAGGGGTAGCTTTTGGAGGATCTCGGCCCCGCACCAGCCGGTGCTCAGGCTGCGGGAAGCGCGACCAGTTTCGCAACTCGCACGAGTGCGCGCCGGACGCGTCGTGGCAGAGCGAGGTGATTGACCCTCATGCGGCGCCGCCTTCGATGCTGACGTTCCAGGCGTGGTTCACGGAGGTGGCGGCGGAGGCGTACCGGGTGTTGAAGCCGGGCGGGCATCTGCTCGCGTTCGGTGGAACTCGAACCTACCATCGGATGGCGTGCGCTATTGAGGATGCCGGGTTCGAGATTCGGGACTCCATCCATTGGGTGTACGGGTCGGGGTTTCCGAAGTCGCTGGACGTGTCGAAAGCGATTGACAAGCAACGGCACAAGCCGGCCGACGTGCTTGCTGTTGTGTCTTGGCTGAAAAAGATGAAATCCGCGTCGGGTGCGTCTGCGTCAGACTTTGACGAGGCGTTCGGAACAGCGAACGTGTCGCAGTACTGGTTCAGCGAACACCGCAACCCGCGCGTGCCGACGCTCGAGCAGGTGCCGACGCTGCTTGACGTGCTTGGCGTTAACGCCGACGAGGTGCCTGCCGACGTCCGCCGGCTGTTGTGGGACCTGAACGGCAGGAAGGGTCAGCCGGGCGAGAACTGGGCCAAGCGTGAGGTTGTTGGGACCGACACGAAGGCACGAAGCACGAGCGGAGCGTCCGCTCTGCCAACGGTCGGAGGTGAGACGGTTTATCGAACTTGGGATGTGACGGCTCCTGCCACCGACGAGGCGCGCCGTTGGGAGGGTTGGGGTACGGCGTTGAAGCCTGCTCACGAACCGATCGTGGTGGCGCGTAAGCCGCTGGCGGGGACGGTGGCAGGCAACGTGCTGACGTTCGGCACGGGGGCGCTCAACATCGACGGTGCCCGTGTAGGCGGCACAAACGGCCGGTGGCCGGCAAACGTCATCTTTGACACCGCAGCCGGCCACGTGCTCGACCAGCAAAATGAGGGCGCCTCACAGTTCTTCACCTGCGCCGACTACGGCCAGGCAGACGTGGTGCCGTTCATCTACCAGGCCAAGCCGAGTAGGGCGGAACGCAACGCCGGCACAGACGCCAACGTCCACCCCACCGTCAAGCCGGTCGCCCTCATGCGCCACCTGGTCCGGCTCGTCACCCCACCCGGCGGCACCGTCCTCGACCCGTTCCTCGGCTCAGGCACCACCGCCGTCGCCACCACCCTCGAAGGCTTCCAGTGGATCGGCTGCGAAATGACCGACGAGTACCTCCCCATCATCAAGGGCCGCATCGCCTGGGCCGAAGCCGAAGTCGCAGCAGGCAGGGCCGAAAAGCCACAGTACAAGAAACCCACCGCCAAGCCCACACCACAGCAGCCCACCCTCACAGAAGACGGCCAGCAACAGTAGAAACATGGCAACACTCGCGGCACTATGGACCTGGCGGCTCATCGCACTCGCATGGGCCGGCGCAGCCATGACAACCGCAGGAGCCGCCACCGTGGCACACCAGATCGGCAGCCTACTCACACCCGCCACCGGCATCGGGGCAGCCCTCGCAACCGTCGGCGCCTGCCTCATCACCATCGCACGCGCCGCCAGCCGCTACCAGATCGTTGAGGAGACCGCCGAATGAAGCGCATAGCACCACGCCGCCCCGGCACCCCCACGCCCGCAGGACGCAACGCAGGGCTCCTCACCCCGGTCAATTTCGTTCCGGACACCGGCGTCGGCACCGTCACCTACCGGCAGCCATGGGACCGTGAGCGCGGCATCAAGTCCGGACACGACCGCGAGTCGATGGTCGCCGCCGTCACCACCGCCATCGCCCGCGACGTCGCAGACACGTCCCGGTTCATCACCCGGGCAGAGCTGCTAGGCACCGGCCGCGACTACACCGACGAAAGCCTGTACGCCTACGCCCTCAACATCGCAGCCAGCCAGCAGATGACTGCGTCCGCGTTCTGGCAGCACGCCACCCTCAACCTGCTGTACTCCGGCGAATGCTACATCCTCGAAGCTGGCGAAACCCTCACGCCGCTGGTCGGCGGCACCGTCGAAATCGCACCGGGTGCACAGAACGCCGTCAACGCTGACGGGTCGCCGCAGCTCATCTCCGGATACATCGTACGCAACGCACAAGGTGACGTCGTCGGCACATACGCGAGCGACGGCAGCGCCATCGGACGCGGCGCCCTGCCCGGCTCCGTCCTCCACCGCGCCTACATGCCGCACCCCGAGAACGTCCTGCGCGCCAACGCCCCGTTGGAGCAGGCCGGCCTCCCGATCGACGTCCTCCACTACTTCCGCCAGGCGACCAAGTCAGTGCTGCTGAACGACGGCATGCCCGCAGGCGTCCTGTCCGTTGAAGACCCTACCGTCGATGAGGACGGCATCCGCCAGCTGGAACGGCGCGCCAACTCCCGCATGGCCGACCCGCAGCGTAAGGGCCGCATGCTGGTCGTCGATGCGCACACCAAGTACACGCCGCTGGGACAGTCTCCATTGGGCCGCGACTGGGTAGAGATGGCCGACCACTTCCGCCGTGAAGTGCTGGCCGTGTTCCGTGCGCCCGAGTCCGTCCTGGGCTCCGTAGGCGGCATGACGTACGAGAACCAGCATGTGGCCAACCGGAGCTACATTCAGCAGGTCGTCATGCCGCTCCGCCAGCTGGTCCTCGACTCCCTCAACGTCCGCGCCCGCCGCGTCGGCCACGTCCTCTACCTAGACATGGAAGCCATCCCGGAACTGGCCGAAGACGAGGCACTCGTGGCCGAGCGTGCCACCCGCCTGTTCGAGGCCGGCATCATCACGCTGAACGAGGCACGCAACATGGTCGGCCTGGCCGAGGTAGCAGAGCAGCCCCAGGCACCCGCACCCGCCCAGGGCGGCGAGCCGGCACCGGAGGGACGTTCCGCCCCTTTAGCTGAGCGGGCAGAAGCCCGCGCCACACAGCCGAACCCCGACCGGTGGGTAGCGGCCCTTGACCGCGTCACAGACGCCGCAGAAGCGTCCCTGGCCGAGTACGCGCAGTCCTACCACGCCCGCCTGTTCCGCAACATCTCCGGGGCAGTGAGGCGCATCACAGACCAGCAGCGCGACATCCCCGTCGGACCTATCGACGCCGACCAGCTGTTCGACCTGCTACGCCGCAACGGCGAGCTGGCCGACGACCT
>Ga0114946_10001827_pt1 | contig 14627 bp, 14 predicted proteins | sample WalLakDeSediment_FD_88676 | JGI IMG/M metagenome (GOLD analysis project Ga0114946, IMG submission 88676) | Lake sediment microbial communities from Walker lake, Nevada to study Microbial Dark Matter (Phase II) - Walker Lake 11/02/13 Deep Sediment | ecosystem: Environmental > Aquatic >... | reverse complement strand
GGTATGGCCATTGGTGCCCTTGAAGCAGTCATTGCTGCAAACCCGGATCCATACCCGTTAGGTGTGGGTGAAGGACGCGTTAAATTCCTCCAACTGTGGGGTGAGATGCTTGAGCGAGACCCTTCCTTCGAGACCATTGCTGTAGCCAACGCACCTGGCGTGAATGCCACTGCATTGCGAATTGCAGTTGAGATGCTTGCAGGACGTGAACTGGATCGATCTGTTCTTGGTGGTCAATTTGGCACCACGATCGTGATTGACATCCCGATTATTGTCACGCCTAACAACTTTGCTGAAGTTTACGAACAATATGTTGCCTCTGGCGCATACCCTGATTCCTACCTGCTGGATGGCATCATGACCCGCGATGAGGTCATTGCCGCCTTCTTCCGATAGGAGATAACCTTTGGAGGTTCTCTGGTAACCCAGAGAACCTCCAGAATTCTTAACTAGTCATTATTCATTACAAGGCATAGCCTGTTAAAGGCTATATTTATATATATCTAAGTGGTCTTCTATGGAAAATATCAGCCTTAAAACAACAGAAATTCAAAAACGTTTCGGCGGTGTGAGAGCCTTGATCAACGGGACAATCGAAGTCCGGTCAGGTGAGGTGCTCGCTTTGGTGGGCTCCAACGGCAGCGGGAAAAGCACACTGGCTAAGATCATTACGGGAGTCCTGGCTCATGATGATGGGCACATCATCTACAGAGACGAACCTGTTCAATTTCCAAACCCGATGGTTGCCCAAAAAGCCGGAATTATGGCTGTTTATCAGGATCTCAGTCTGGTACCCTCTTTGACTGTAGCAGAGAATATTTGGTTGGCAAACGAGCCGTTGACAAATATGGGGTTTTTAAACAGCCGGATGATGATCTCAAAAACAAATGAATATTTAGCCCTGTTTGAAAACACATTTCAAGCAACCCTGCATCCTGAAGCGTATGTGAGCACTTTACCTCCGGATGAAAAGCAAATCGTTGAGATTTTAAAAGCCGTCAGCCGTGATCCCAATGTGATCATTTTCGATGAAGCCACAGCCAGTCTGGACAGCAACCAGGTAAATTGCTTGTTTAACCTGATCAAAAAACTCAAACAAGAGGATAAAGCCCTGGTATTTATTTCCCATCGAATGGATGAGATTTTCCGGATTGCTGACAGGGCTGTCGTCTTGAGAAATGGAATCACTGTCGGCGATGCGATCATTTCAGAAACTTCTGAAGAAGCTATCGTCAAAATGATGATTGGCAGTGAAACAATTTTTGAGAATGGAATCACAACGTTTATCGATACCAGGGACGCTGAACTTGCCCTGGTCCTGGACAATGTTGAAAATTCTCGTTTATCAGGCGTCAGTTTTTCTGTCAAAAAGGGCGAACTTGTCGGTATTGGCGGTCTACGGGGGCAAGGACAGAGCACCTTACTACATACGCTGTTTGGCAATCTTCCCTATGATGGCCAAATCAATTTATTCGGTCAACCCATTCAATTCAAGCATCCCAAAGACGCTATGCGTGAAAATATTGCTTTCATTCCTGGTGACCGTGCAGCAGAAGGGCTGCTGTTGATAAGATCGATCCTCGAGAACTTTCATCTTCCCAGTTGGAGAAAGTACGCAAAACCATTCTTGAATATTAAAAAAGCAAAAACTGATGCTAAGAAGGTCAGTGATCAGCTCAGTTTGGTGATGGAATCGCTTGAGTCACCGGTCAGCAATCTCTCAGGTGGTAATGCCCAAAAAGTGGTCATTGGGAAATGGCTGCTGCGTAACCCTCGATTGTTACTCCTCGATGATCCGACAAAGGGCGTCGATGTGGGCACAAAAGCAGAATTTTATCATCTATTAAGAGAATTAACCAACGCTGGTACCACGATTTTGTTCTTTACCTCAGATGACCAGGAATTGTTGGACCTCTGTCCGCGTGTGCTGGTCATGCAAGATGGCCGGATCAAAGCCGACCTCAGTGGTGAACGATTGACAGAGACAAACCTGGTATCGGCCAGCATGGGTGCCCACGAAACCGAAAAAAAGCAAGAGGTACTTGAGCATGCCTGAGAAGAAGAATAATCATAAATTCATCAATTGGGTGACGGCAGTTAATAAAAAATATGCTATCGGTATCCCATTGATCTTATTAGTCGTATCGACGGTCATTTTCTTTTCTTTGCAAACCAACATATTTGAACCCGGCACGATCAGTCGTTTAACCAATAGTAATTTCAGAACATGGCTTCCCGTTCTTTTACTGACGATGGGACAGGGTTTGGTCTTAATTGGCGGCGGTTTAGATCTGTCGAATGGGTCGATCGTTTCTGTTGGAAATGTCGTCCTTGCTCTGTATATCACATCTGCGGATGAACCCTGGCATAACCTGGCTATTGTTGCTCTGGTAATCGCTTTTGGTTTGGCTGCAGGCTTCTTAAATGGTTTCTTAACAGTCTATTTAGGATTGCAGCCAGTTATTGTGACCTTTGCGACCAGTTTTATTTACGCAGGACTGGCGTTATTACTGCTGCCAACGCCAGGCGGCGCTATTCCTCGAGATTATACAAATTTCTATCGCAACACCCAATATTTAGGGGTCCCCTTTTCACTTCTTTTACTATTCTTCCTCTTGTTGCTCTGGGGAATCTTCCGACACCGAAAATATGGCCGTTTCCTTTATGCTGTGGGCGGCAACCCAAAGGCCGCTTACACCACTGGCGTTCCAGTCACATGGGTGAAAATCTCCACTTATGTGTTATCGGGCTTATTAGCTTCATTCGGCGCGATATCTTATAGTTTGTTGACAGGATCAGGATTTTCCGGAAGTGGCGCCGATATGATGCTACCCTCCATCACAGGTGCGATTATTGGAGGGATTTCATTCAGTGGCGGCTCAGGCTCGCTGGTAGGCGCAGTCTTTGGTGGAATCATTTTGGGCAATATTCGCCGGATTATATCAATAGCAAGGATTGATTCTTGGGCGGTCACATTGGTTAATGCGCTGGTGATCGTGTTTGCTTTGGCTGCACCTGGCGCTATCAATTTGCTGCGCAGAAAGAAATAACATGAACGAAACTGACGTAACAAAAAACATTACAAATAATAATAAGAAACACGTCAAAATCTCCCCACCTTTGATTGCGATGCTGCTTGCCATGCTGCTTTTCTTGTTAAGCGGTTTATTGCCTGCAGGTTATAGCACCTTACAAGGCGCAATTCGGCAAGGATTAAACATTTTACGCCTGGCTTCATTTATCGCCATCATTGGCGCAGGTCAAACCCTAGTGATCATCTCTGGAGGTGAAGGAATTGATCTATCCGCAGGACCAATCGTCACCGTCGGTGCACTGCTGACCTATATGATCATCAATGGGCAAAACAGCCTCATTCTGCCGGTTTTGCTCCTAGTGATTGCTACAGGCGCAGTAATTGGACTTTTTAACGGTCTTGGGATCACTTATCTGAAAATTTCTCCCTTTGTGATGACATTGGGTATGGCAGGCGTTGTTCAAGGCGCATTGATTCTCTGGACGAAGGGATACTATGATGGCAGAGTCGCACCAATTATGACCCAGCTTGCTGCCCGAGATCTGATCTGGGGCATCCCTGGCATGATTTTCATTTGGATCCTCATCGGTATTTTAATGACCCTGCTGTTAGAACGCACCCGCTATGGAAAACAACTCTTTGCGATCGGAGTTAACCGCGTAGCCGCTCGCCTTTCAGGGGTAAAGGTCAAACGCATGGTGGTCTTCACCTATGTCCTTGCCGGTGCCATGGCAGCTTTTTCAGGTTTTTTGCTCGTTGGCTACACACAAAATGCTGGCCCAAACCTGGGAAACCAGTACCTGTTCCCATCGATTATCGCAGTTGCTATTGGCGGCACACAGATGTCAGGCGGAAAGGGCTCCTATTTTGGAACGATCGCGGGTGCCATTGTTATCCAGCTTATCTCCAGCTTGCTTACGACGATGCAATTGCCCCAGGCCTTACAACAAATTATTTATGGTTCACTGCTTGTTTTGATACTTATAATTTATGGACGTGAAAAAAGCCTGCGTTCGTAGTCATTCTCATTATCTTCCAAATAGAAAGGAGAAAATATGCACAAAATCACTATGTTGGGCGCCGGGTTTATCGGGATGTTTTATACGAAGACCATCCAACGAAGTCGTTCGAAGGACGAAGTTTCGGTTATTTTTAATCGCACAGCAGAAAATGCCAAAACCTTTGCGGAGACCTATAACATCCCTCGCTGGACGGGTGACATGGACGAAGCCATCAATGACCCTGAAACGGATGTTGTTGTGGTAGGTTTGCCTAATTACCAGCATAAAGAAGCCATCATAAAAGCAGCTCAAGCAGGTAAAGCAGTCCTTTGTACCAAACCACTCGCTCGTACAGGTAAAGAAGCCAAAGAGATCTTGGATGCTGTTGAAAAGGCAGGAGTCTTTCATGGTTACCTGGAAGACCTGGTGTACACACCCAAAACGCTTAAAGCCTTGGATTTTGTTCGTAAAGGTGCCTTGGGTCGGATTTTATGGGCTCGCTCAAGAGAAACACACCCTGGCCCACATGCTCCCTGGTTCTTTGATAAAGAATTAGCTGGAGGCGGTGCATTGATCGATATGGGATGCCATTGCGCTGAAATTTGCCGAAGTTTCATCGGTAAAGATGTCCGGCCTTTAGAAGCCATGGGGCAACTGGACACGCTGGTTCATCCGATTGCAGCAGAGGATTTTTCGATTGGACTGGTACGGTACGAAAATGGTGCTGTGGCCCAGATCGAGTCAAGTTGGACTTTCCGGGGCGGGATGGATCTGCGAGATGAAATCTCCGGTACTGAAGGGACAATTTGGTTGAACCACTGGTTGCGCACCGGGTTTGAGGTTTTTACAGCGGGTGGAGGGACAGGTTATGTCTCAGAAAAAACCGAAGCTGAAAAGGGCTGGCTCTTTCCAGTTGGTAATGAAGAAGATGCATTAGGTTACATCGAAATGTTCAATGACATGTTTGATTCCCTCGATCAGGATAAAAAACCAATTGAGGACTTTTATGACGGTTATGTTATCAACTGCATCCTGGATGCCATTTATAAGTCCGCAGAGAGCGGAAAATGGGAACCTGTTGAAATCGAGGATTGGCGGGGTGGCAAGCATGAAAAAGTCAAAACCACAAAGGATTATGACAAAGAGCACATCCTCATAAAAGATGAAGTCATGCCGGACGGAAAACACAAGTTTATCATCCAGCATAAAGAAACCGGCCGTGTATCAGAGGTCGTCGAATAGATAAAAGGTTAAATGGAGAGCTATCAACGCTCTCCATTTATATATTTTCTGAAAGACCCAAAAAGCATGAAATACCAATCAGCGACCACACACAATCAGTTTGGTATTGAATTGATTAATTGTAATATTCCTCGCGGCAGGATCAGGTTTGCGATATTCGATTTTGATGGCACCATTTCCCTCATCAGGGAAGGTTGGCAGGATATCATGATCCCAATGATGGTCGAAATCCTAATGGCCACCCCTGATCATGAGCGCTTGGAAGAAACTCAACAGATAGTTCGCAAGTATGTTGCCAACACCACCGGCAAACAAACCATCTACCAGATGATCCGATTGGCCGAGGAGGTTGAAAAAAGAGGAGGAATTCCTCAAGCCCCCCTTGAATACAAAACAAAATATCATCACCTGTTGATGGACCGCATTATCGAACGGCTGCGTGGATTGCGTGAAGGAACAATTACGCCCAATGAAATGGCTGTGCCTGGATCGTTGAACGCGCTCCATCAAATCACCCAAGCTGGTGTAACTTGCTTTTTAGCCTCAGGAACGGATGAAAAATACGTGCTCGAGGAAGCCGCTCTGTTAGGGATCACACCATATTTTCAGGGAATTTATGGTGCCCAGGACAACTATGAAAATTATTCCAAACGGATGGTGATCCAGAATATTATCAAAGAAAACCATCTCAATGGACCAGAATTGGTCGCTTTTGGAGATGGGTATGTTGAAATTGAGGACACCAAAGCCGTTGGCGGGGTCGCGATTGGCTTGGCGACAGATGAAGCCAGGCGGGCAGGGATCGACCTCTGGAAGCGAGAACGCTTGATTGCGTCTGGCGCAGATGTGATCATGCCCGATTTCAAACCTTTCCCAGAATTGTGGCAATATTTGATGCCGGAGTTATGAATCCATGCCTTACCCTATTTTTGATCGTAATCAGTTGAAGTTGAAACCGCTTTCAGAACGGTTAAATGATCTTACCAAGGAAATTATCCTTAAACTCGATGATCCTATCCCGGAGTATGGCAATCAATTTTTAGAAATTTTAGCTGATCGCATCATCACAGCAAAAGCCAACAATGCAACCATCATGGTAATGATCGGTGCGCATGTTATTCGGAGCGGTGTAAGCTTATTCCTGATTGACCTTATGCAAAAAGGGTATATCTCTATGATGGGCACAAATGGCGCCTGTGCCATCCACGATATGGAATTAGCCATGATTGGTGAGACGACAGAAAGCGTAGCCCGTTACATCCAGGAGGGCCAATTTGGTCTCTGGGAAGAGACTGGCAGGGTAAACGATGCTGCCAGGTATGCCTACGAAAACAATTGTGGCTTGGGAGAATCATTAGGAAAAATGATTGTCGAGAATCCAGATGCATTCCCCCACCATGAGACCAGCATATTTGGTGCAGGATATCGCCTAGGTATTCCTATTACAGTGCATGTCGGTATTGGGCAGGACATTGTCCATGAACATCCAAACTTTGATGGCGCTGCTGTTGGCGCATCCAGCTACCGGGACTTCCTCACACTGGCTTATTTTGTCCAAAATCTCGAGGGTGGTGTCATTCTCAATATCGGTTCCGCGGTTATGGGACCCGAGGTTTTTCTCAAAGCCCTTTCAATGGCGCGGAATGTCGCTAAACAGAAAAACCAAGAGATCAGGCACTTCACCTCGGCTGTCTTTGACCTAGTTGATTTAGGTGCAAATCCTCACACAGAAGCACCCAAATCAAACGCTGTTTATTATTTCCGACCTTATAAAACGATCCTGGTGCGCACTGTAGCAGATGGCGGTGAGAGCTACTACATCCGCGGAGATCACCGGGCAACCATACCCCACCTGCACCGCTGGATAACCCAAAAAGCAGGATAGAAAGGTGCAGTTATCTTGAAGACTGAACGACTTGAACAGATTCTTTCAAACTTCAATCATAAAAAGGTGGCTGTCTTTGGTGATTTTTTCCTGGACCTCTACATCCACATGGACCGCACCCTTTCAGAATTATCCCTTGAGACTCACAAAGAAGCCTTTCAAGCAACCTCACTGCGCGGACAACCAGGTGCTGCAGGGGTCGTTACCAACAACTTGGCCGCCCTAGGTGCGCAACCTTCAGCTTTCGGTTATATCGGGCAGGATGGTTTTGGCTATACATTGAAAAATGCCTTGGCATTGAATGGTACAGAAACAACTTACCTAATCGAAACCAAAGACCGGTTAACGCCAACTTATACCAAGCCCATCATGAAAGAAGTGGATGGCGTCAATATCGAATTAAACCGGATTGATATCATCAACCGTACCCCCAACCCGCCCGCCTTAAACGATTCATTGGTCGATCATCTCAAACAGGCTTTATTAACCCATGATGGCATCCTGGTATTGGAACAGGTGTGTAATGATGGTTGCGGTGTCGTCTCTCCTTTACTGCGCAATGCTATCAGCAAGCTCACCAATCATTACCCTGAAAAAGTAATTTTGGTGGACTCTCGTCATTTTGGATCGGCATATCGTAATGTTGCTCTGAAAACGAACCTGCTGGAAGCCAAGAGAGCCACAAAAAACATTGGTGAGCACTCTATTACTCTAGACCAGAGTGATGCAGTTAGTGCATCGCAAGAATGCTCAAAAGCTCTTTGGGATCTATACCAGAAACCCGTTTTCATAACCCTTGGTGAGGATGGAATTGGCGGTATCGATAACGGTGCTTATTTCCACCATCCCGGATTTATAACTGCCGGTCCTATCGACATTGTTGGGGCTGGAGATTCTGTTCTTGCTGGAATCGGTCTGTCTTTGTGTGCGGGTGCATCCCCCGCAGAAGCGGCTTACATCGGGAATTTGGTGGGGTCGGTCATTGTTCAACAGATTGGTACGACTGGCTTGGCTACCCAAGAGGATGTTCGTCAACGTCACATCGATTATCAAAACCAAATCAAAGGATAAATTATTAATGTCTGAACACTCAATAACAATTCAACAATACTTGGCTGATTTGGTAAAGGTATTAGATCAATTTCCAGAAAAACAAGTAGAAGAAATTATTTCAGTGTTGGAGCATGCAAGGGATAACGATGCGCGCATCTTTATCTGTGGTAATGGCGGCAGTTGGGCTACAGCTGCACATATGGTATGTGATTTTGGTAAGAATACCCGGACGCCAGGTACGAAACACATCAATGTGTTTGGGTTGGGAGATAACATCCCTATGTTAACAGCCTATGCGAATGATGAGGGATATGACCGGGTTTTTGCAGAACAACTCTTTAGTTTGATGAAACCCTCTGATGTGCTGATTGCCATCAGTGGCAGTGGCAATTCACCTAATATTCTGCGTGCGGTCGAAACTGCCAAGTCTATCGGCGGCATCACCATTGGTTTAACCGGTTTTGAGGGAGGGCACCTCATCAAGTTGGTGGATCATTGCCTGGTTGTGCCTTCCGATAGCATTGAAATTATTGAGGATTGTCACTTGATTGTCGATCATCTGATGACACTCTGCTTGAGGAAATGAGATGTTAGCTTCACCCAAATGAACCACTCACCACCAAAGCAGACGGCCATCGTTGAAGCGCTTTTGGCAGCAGTGAAGAGCGGATTACGGCACAGGCAACCCGATAATCCCCTGCATCGATGCGTGCCAAGCCAGCTATCAAGCCTTCACCTCTGAGGAATTCTAACGGTCCCAACTCGTCGATGATCAACAGGTCAGCCGTGGGGCTTTTTGCAAGCGTAGTATTTGCCCATTCCAAAGTATCCAGATCAAACGTCCAGCGTGGTGTAGCCAGCTCTGCTTCTTCCCCATCACGCAACCTTGCTAACTGTCGCTCTTCACCGGTGTATAGGTCTTTTGCGCCAATGCCAATTTTCCGATCCCCTTTGAAGATACCAGGTGAAAGTATTCCACTGACTTCCACCCCCATTTCTGCTGCTAGTTTTGCTAACCTTGAACACCAGGTTGTCTTTCCTGCGCCGCTCAACCCTGTTACCAGGATTAGTCGTGGTGAATGGCGGCTTTCTTCGAATACCTTGCTTAGGGGGCTGTTGTTGTCTCTCAGCGATTCAGGCGTCATCTTTAATGGTCGCCGAGGGACAACCGCACGAGGGATAGGTATTCCATTTTCCCAATTAAAAATTACTTCTGTTTTAATGCCATAAACTGCTGACAACATGGGTTCGGTCAACGTCTCCTTGGGTGGGCCATATTCAGTAACCCACCCCCCGTTAAGCAGCAGTACATTATCAGCATATGCCAGGGCATCATTGGGTGCATGAGAAGAAATGATAAATGATAGGCCCTGGCGGCTTAACTGATTGATGATCTCTAAAACCCGGTGTTGATTGCTGAGATCCAGGTGAGCTGTGGGTTCATCCATTAACAGGATCCGGCATTTTTGAGCCAGACCTCGGGCGATCAAAACGAGTTGCCGTTCTCCGCCGCTCACATCCGTATAGGGACGGTTGCGCAACTCGTATAAGCCGACCTGCTCCAGGGCTTCCTCAACAATAGCATCGTCTATACTTGTGGGCGAACCCAGCCAACCCAGGTGTGGAGCACGGCCCATCATGACCATCTCCTGTACTGAATAAGCAAAAGCAGGCGAATGCATCTGGGGAATAAGACCGATTGATTGGGCTAACTCTGCAGCTGTATAATCAACAAGGTCCCTATCTGCCAGTATGACCTTTCCAGTTGCCGGTTTGATCAAACCGGCAAGACAATGTAAGAGGGTTGTCTTCCCGCCCCCATTGGGACCAAGGATGTACAGCATCTCACCTGCGCCTAACTTGAGCGAAACATCATGCAGGACAGTTTGTTCCGTTACGTAGGCGTAACTGAGGTTTTGAGCTTGCAGGGCGATCATCATTACCAGCCTGTCCGGGCTCGTCGCAGCAGGATAATTAATAATGGAACTCCGATTAAACCCGTTAGAACACCTAATGGGATTTCCCCGGGCAGCAGTGTCCGGGCGACATTATCAACCAAAATCATAAAAGAACCCCCCAGTCCTATTGAGACTGGCATCAAGCGTTTGTGATCTGGGCCAACAATCAACCGCCCGGCATGGGGAATGACTAAACCCACCCATCCAATCACGCCGCTGATGGATACCGCAACTGCTGTCATTAAAGTCGCAATGAAGATGATCATAATTTTCATTTGGATGGGGTCGACTCCCAGTGATTTTGCTTCTTGATCGCCAAGCGAAAGGATATTCAACCGCCAGCGCAACAGCCAAAATAAACCCAATCCAATCAGAGTAATAACAACCAATGCAACCATCCGATTCCAGGTGATATTGGTCAGACTGCCCAAAAGCCAAAAGGTGATCGCTGGCAGTGCATCCAGGGGATCAGCGACATATTTTAATAACGATGTCAGTGAATTGAATAGTGATCCAACCAGGATCCCCATCAATGTCAGCACCAGCAGGGGTGTGGTTTTATATAGTCGACTTCCAAAAAATGACAGGGATACCGCTACCAAGCCAAAAGCAAATGCCGAAAGCTGGACCTGCCAGGTGCTCCGCATTAATAGGATCGCGATGGCTGCACCGAAGCCTGCGCCTGACGTCACACCAAGAATATTGGAATCCACCAGGGGATTTTTGAAGATTGCTTGAAATGCTGTGCCAGTTGCGCCGTAGCTGGCACCGATCAACAAAGCAGCAAGAACGCGCGGAACGCGTACTTGTAGAACCAATTGCCGAGCTATTAATGGGATGCCATCCGCAATGTCGGGGAATATCGGCGAGAGCAGAACCCGTACCACATCTGGGGCGCTGATTTGATAACGTCCGAGGGTTAGCGAAATAACAAACAGCAAGATTGGCAAGAGAAGAATCAATCCCACCGTCAACCCCTCGGGTAGGCCCAATTTTCTTTTACTCAACGAGACAGATCGCAGCAATCTCATCTCCGGATATGGCATAATTTAGAAAAGTGTTGTAAAAATATTCGGCTTCGGATTCACAACTGAACGCAGTTAAGCCTGGATAGAGTCGCTCCACCATCCAGACAATCCCCATAACCGAATCCGGTCCCGGGGTATCCCAGGGGGCGACCAATCTAGGCATACGATACACACGTCCATTTTGAACAGCCGTTAATATTTGCCATTCTGTGCTCTCGGTAATGGCTTCTACACTTGCACCGCCATAGGGCGGAACAATAATGATGTCAGGATCCCAGATAGCAATTTGTTCGAGATTGACATCATTCCAGAAACCAAGTAAATCAGCACTGACAGAGATCCCGCCAGCCGCTTCAATCATGTCTGTCTGGTACATATCCCCACTAGCAACCCGTAAGGGTTCAGTGCCGGTGAAAAGGACCTTGACTCGCTCTTCTGGTGATAGATCACCCATTTGATCGGCAATTTCGGTAATAATGAAGTCGTAATATTCGATCCAGGCTTGTGCCTGTGCAGATGAATGCGGACCGAACATTTCACCAAATAAATTTACAGTCTCTTGCAATTGTTGAGGGGTTTCTGCATCCATTAAAAATACGCTGATCCCCAATTGATCAACCACGTCCAGCCAGGATGAGCGCGCGCTGCCGATGATCAGGTGTGGATCAAGTATGGCAGCTTCCTCAATATTGAAATTTTGTCTCGAAAAGAAATCGTCGCTGGCCAGGGTCGGAAAGCGTGGGTCAATCCTTTCCATCACCGAAGCTCCCTGCGGATCCCCAGCACCTGTATAGCTGGCTGCCACTAGCGTTTCTTTAGCGCCAATGCTGTAAACAATTGACGTTGCTGGCCCAAAAGCTGAAATGACACGCTGGAGGGGCTGTTGTATTTCCAGGGAATTCCCTGCCTGATCGGTTATGGAGATCACTGCCGGGAGCTCCCCAGCATCAATTAATACTTGTTGCCCTTCGGGCGAGATGGCGAAATTGATAAACCTGCGCACATCGAGTGACTCACTACCAGGGAGTAAAACAAAACCAGGCAAAAAGGTTGCCTCGAATGTGGGTCTGCCAGTATTTATAGAAATTGACCTGGTTGCGATTAAATCAGCGTCAGCATTTACAAATACCGGTGTTTCCCCCTCAAAAAAACCTTCATAAAGCTCAGTGATCGGACCTTGTAATACACTGTCCGCTGTAATCGTGAAACGTGCTTCAGATGAAATACCCTCTTCATCTTGCAGTCGATCGTTGTCTTCGGATACCTCTTCAACTTCTTCAATTTCATCGACTGGTGGTTTGGCGATCATCTCTTGTTCTGTTTCTTGGGGGAATATCTCTGTTGCCGCAGCAGTACATCCGATCATTACAATACTGAGCAGAATGTAGACAAGGATGATCCAAAATTGTTGTTTTTTCATTTGTCCTACCTTTCGTAAAGCTTCAATAGGGTGTTTTTGGTTCACAGATTTAGTCTTTATTGTGATTGAGCCGCTTTGCTGGTCATTGACCATTGGAATTGGCTGCTATTAAGCCACAGGATTGCTGAATCAAGCTGTTGAATAATAAAATCAAGCGTTAATCCTTCAATTTCTGAAGTATGTTTGTGCCTTTGCTCTTTGAATATTTCACATTGTCGTTGACATGTCTGAACTTGAGCCGTTACAATCTGATCAATCGAAATAGATAATAAATTGGCTATGTAAATCCGGCTTAAGAATAAGACACGGATGCGGTGAACGCTGGGAGAAGGATGCAGGTCGAGCAGCCAGGCTTCTAGTAGACGTGAACCATGTTCGGTGACCCTGTACTCGATCCGCGTAGGTGCATCAGTTGCCTCAAACTCCTGCCCAACAATCGCGCCCTCGAGCTCCAGGCGCTTTAGAACCGCGTACAGCTGGCTTGTGCTCAACCTCCAAATATAACCCAGCTGTGCCCGTGATCGGAAGCATTCCAGCAACTCATAACCGTGAGCAGGCTTAGCTTTTAATAAGCCTAGTATCACTTCATCAGGAATGGGTCTTGACATAATCCTATTCTATTATGGAATAGGTCGTTAAGCAAGTCTTTGCACTGATCAAAGGTTCACAACCGAGGATGCACAAATTCAGGCATTGTATTAACGCAAACAAAAATATTTCTATACGAAAAATTCGAATAATAATTTTTTAAGGTTCATTTTCTTGACAGGAGTAACCAATTGCTGTAAAATATTTGCATGTGAGTAAATCACTCACTATTTTCTCCTACAACCACTAGTAACTGTAGGGAATCCAGGGAAAGCCCGTTGCAGCGGGCTTTTCGCTGTTTAATGACGCCCATTCCATATCAGAGACATCATTCACCCAAACAAAAGCCAAAGGCTGATAATTTAAGCCGCCCTTCCTGTAGTCTTTTCCCATTATCTCAAACCTAAACAATGATCTGAATATTTTTACGGCAAAGTGGTTTATAATATTGTGGATCAGCGTAATTATGTTTAGTCACAGAAAAGAGGTATGATGCTTGAAGAAGTTGCCTATGGCGGGTGGGCTAATTGCTACAGGTTATTCAACGATCAGGTTGACTTAATTATTACTGGGGATGTTGGACCGAGGATCATTCGTTTTGGGTATATCGATCAAGTTAACTTGTTTAAGGAATATCCCCAGCAAATTGGTAAAGTGGGTGGTGACGAATGGTTGATCTTCGGTGGTCACCGGTTATGGCATGCTCCTGAAGCGCAGCCGCGCACCTATTTCCCAGATGTCGAACCAGTCCTTATTCAAGAAATCGAAAATGGCCTGGTTGCAACCCAAAAGCCAGAAGGCACCACGGGGATCCAGAAACAAATCGAGATTACCCTTTCTCAGGATGAACCTGAGGTCTACCTGAAGCAGCGACTAATAAACCACAATTTGTGGGCAATTGAAACTGCGCCGTGGTCACTATCTGTGATGTCACCAGGTGGTACGGCGATCCTTCCACTCCCGCCCCGGGGGACTCATCCTGAATGTCTTCTCCCTACCAGCACGTTGACTTTGTGGCCTTATACAGACCTCAGCGATGCCCGCTGGGTTTTGGGAAGAAAATTTTTCCTATTGAAACAAGACCCGACAATCAATAAACCTCAAAAGATGGGCATGTTTATTCCAAATGGCTGGGGGGCCTACGCTAATCACGGATGCCTGTTTAAGAAACAAGTGCCGCTTCAATTTGAAGGTATTTATCCAGACATGGGCGTAAATTTCGAGGTCTTCACAAATGACGAGATGCTGGAGCTGGAAACCCTTGGTCCACTAGAAAGTATTCCTCCATCAGGTCAGATCGAGCTCCAAGAACACTGGACCTTGTACCCGGATATTCCTCTCATCCAATCCGAAGAGGATGTAGAAGATATCCTTTCACAAATCGACTAAAGACTCATCCACTCGAAAAAAGTGCTGGC
>Ga0114946_10001826_pt1 | contig 14628 bp, 11 predicted proteins | sample WalLakDeSediment_FD_88676 | JGI IMG/M metagenome (GOLD analysis project Ga0114946, IMG submission 88676) | Lake sediment microbial communities from Walker lake, Nevada to study Microbial Dark Matter (Phase II) - Walker Lake 11/02/13 Deep Sediment | ecosystem: Environmental > Aquatic >... | reverse complement strand
TGGGCAGTGCATTTCTGGGCATGTTTGGATGGGGGTACGTGGACGGCCTGGCAGCGCTGTATGGATTGGCTACTTTGCTACTGCTGATCAGTGGAAGGGCAAGCCACCAGCCACTCCTGGTGGGTTGTTTGATCGGTTTTGCCGCAGGTGTCAAGCTTACTGCGGGTGTTCTGCTGATCCCAGTGTTAGCGGTTATGGCTACAGAGAACAGCACTGCGAGCACAAAGCGATGGGCTCCGATTCTATGGGCCGTGCTGGCGGGCTTGGTGATTTTTGCACCGTGGCTGCTGAAGAACTTGCTGACCACTGGCAACCCGCTGTATCCACACGTTTGGCCCACAGCCTGGGTAAGCCAAGACCGTCTGGCAAACTATAGCGGAATGGGCCGGTATCTTGGAGACCAGATTGCCTGGCTGCCATTAGCAGCTACCTGGCTCGGAGTGGAAGGCGGCGGCGGATTCGCCGCGGACTTGGGACCGCTCCTGGTTATCTTGGCAGTTCCGGGGCTGCTGGCATATCGGCGAGAGCGCAACTCTAAGATTCTTGTCGCCTTTGTGGCGATGGGATGGTCGGCAATCGCAGCGGGCACCTGGTATTCACACTATCTGCAGCAGGTGCGCCTCTACTATGTTCTTCTGCCAAGCGTGGCGCTGGCAGCAGGCATAGGTTGGCACACCATCAGGCGAATTGCGACGGCCGGGGTACGGCTGGGCAAAGTACTGGGTGCCATTACGATCCTAGTTCTGGTCCTATCAATCTGGAAGGAAGCCATTTCGCTGACCCACCTTAACCCGGCCGGCGTGCTCCTGGGTACGGTTTCAGAGGAGCGATACCTGGACGACTCTTTAGGCTGGTATGCGCCTACCATGCGCGCATTGCACCTTCTGCCGGAGCATTCTCACACTCTGTTTCTTTGGGAGCCGCGCGGCTTATATGCGCCGCCGAATACACAGGCTGACGTATGGATCGACCGATGGTACACCGATCGACGCATCCATGGCAACAGCGATGCCATTGTCCAAGCATGGCGCCAACTGGGGTTCACCCATCTGCTGCAGTACCAGTTTGGGGCGGATTTTATGCGCCAGGACTCTTCTCTACTGACACGGGAAGACTGGCAAGCGCTGGACGAAACGATCGGAAAGCTCAATGTGATCGAGGATTTTGGTGGAGTCTACACACTTTTCGCCCTGCCCACCGGAGAATAGAGCCACTGTTTGAGACACATGATACCTACAGGATAGGCCATGCCATTTGAGAGGATTCATGTTCGTGACAGCAAGCATCTGGTACGCTCCCGATAGCATCAATACTGGCGTGCTGGCCGCCGCAGTGCTCTCGATCGTCGGGCAGCGCGCGATCTTTCTGGCAACAGTCGATGGGGATTTCGAGACCGCGCCCTCCTACCTGTTGCTCCCACTTGGACTTCTGGTCACGCAAAGCACTGTCCGTGGTCGGTTGACAGAAGACCACCCACGAACATATTTTCTTCGGGCCGCCGGCAGTGAACACATTCCTCGTTAGATCCTGGATCGCCATTGTGTCAATCGGACACTATAGTGCGCACAATCCGATCAGACTGACTCAGGCTACCATCGGTGGGCGTAACACCCTCAGCGTGTCTTTGGTGGTTAGAGCAGTTACGTTGGCTGGCGACATTGGGCACCGGTTCCTCTTCTGGTTGACCGGATGGGGAGTGGGTGCTTGTGGCGGTTTGAATACGGTATCTTTGGTCAGATTCGAGCAACGCTGCTGTCTGGTCGTAACCTTGTTCTGGCGAGTATATCAACCTGTGAGTGGACCCAATGGCGAACTCTTGCTGCCATGGGTGGCGACGGAGTCAGGGGCCCTGTTGAGACAATCATGCATTATGTCTATTTACTGCTGTTACAGACCAGATGGTGTCTATCGAAACGCCCATATGATGCAACCTCTGACAACTAGGTGTGATGCACATAAACTGTAAAAACTCGCCTTGGTGGTGCGATCTTGCTCTTCTCGCGTCAGCAGCTGTGGCCGTCCTATGCTGTGTGACGTTGCCCGTTGACCAGCCGGGCACCATGGATTCGCACTACTGCTACAGCGGCGGCCGGAGCCTGCTTGAGAACCGCGCCTTTGTCGAGCCCTACATCTGGAACTACCTCGACGCTCCCCCTTCCCTTCCTGCACCGAGCCACCTCTATTGGATGCCGCTTCCCTCGATCCTGGTTGCTGTGTCCCAAGCCCTGGCGGGTTCCACATTTCGGGTGGCCCAACTACCTTTTCTCTTGCTGGCAGCCACTCTGCCAATCGTCAGCTACATGACCTGCTGGACGCTTTCTCGCAATCGTCGCCATGCGTTGGTTGCTGGCTGGCTGACCATTTTGAGCGGCTTCTACGTACCGTATTGGGCTCTGCCCGAGACATTTGCACCGTTCGCAGTGGTGGGAAGCCTGGCGCTTTTTAGTATCGGCCAGTGGGTTGAAGGCCATAAGCCAGCGTGGTTGCTGGCCGCCGGGATTTTGGCCGGCCTGGGGCATCTTTGCCGGGCCGACGGCATGCTCCTAATAGTTGTTATCATCCTATCGGTCTTGGCAACACGGCGCGGATTACCATCTCGCCGCTTGGCGTGGGCTTTGTCATTCGTCATCGGTGGTTATCTCTTGGTAATGGCCCCTTGGTTTGTCCGCAACTGGCAGGTCATCGGCGCACCGCTCCCAACGGCCGGCACCAAAACGATTTTCCTGCGCGATTACGACGAGATCTTCAGCTATGGCACGCCGCTGACCCTTGGACGTTATCTCGATTGGGGATGGCACAACATTCTGCGTTCAAAGCTGGTAGCTGCCTGGACCAACCTGCAGACGTTCGTCGCGGTCAACAATCTCGTCTTTCTGACACCGTTGACGTTGGTCGGGCTCTGGCAGTTGCGCCACCGGCCGTTCATATGGCCCACGCTTTTCTACGGATTGGCCCTCTACGGCGCGATGACTTTGGTTTTCACCTTTCCCGGCATGCGGGGCGGCCTCTTCCACTCCAGCGCAGCGCTTCTGCCATTGACCTTTGCCGCTGCGATGGTTGGACTCGACACTGCGGTTGACTGGATCGCACGGAGGCGGCCGAGTTGGCGCCCCCAAGGCGCCAAACGCTTCTTCAGTATCAGCGCACTGCTTCTGGCGGCCGGTTTGAGCGCTTTCGTGTACCAACAGCGGGTCATCGGGGATGGCACCTGGTCTGACCCAGCCTGGAATCGGACCGACGAAGCCATGGTGCTAGTAGGCAAGTGGCTAAAGGCCCAGCCCGAAGCTGACCCTGTCGTCATGGTGGGCAATCCACCAGCCTTTCACTTCCATACAGGCCTGCAGACAATCGTGATTCCAAACGAGAACATCGACCGGACCCTGGCTGCGGCTCAGCGGTACGGTGCCCGTTATCTGATTCTCGACAGGAACTACCCCGCGCCTTTGGGAGACCTTTATCACGGAGTTGAGCACCATCCCGCTCTCGACAGGGTCTGGGACTCGGCTCACGGAGCACCGTCGGGCGTGGTGGTCTTTCGGTTTCCAGAACGTAGCGAGCCATAACTCGGTTGCTCCGCAGAAATCGCCATTCCACTAACGACTCGCGCCATCGCGCCATGGGTGCCCGTCACTTTTTTGCGCCGGTGCCACGATCACGGTGGGATGGTAGGCAAGAGGGGTACCGCCGCCATGGGTGATCCGCTGCTGGACGCCAGGGCTTGCCAGACCGAGTCTCCACGCGCGGCTCTGGGGAGGCGGCCGCGGCAGTAATTGCCTCAACCAGGGGCGCGGCAGTTTGCTGCGGCGACGTGTCTACGACCACCTGGCTCGCGACGAGCGGCGGAACCTTCAGGGTCATTCGACGCCGTTCACGGCGCCGCTGGCGACTCTGCTGCACCTGCCGCCTTCGCAGTTGGCACATCTGAGACCAGGCCTCATCCCAACGATCATTACACACAGCGTTACGCAGGCCTAGCATGGGATTGACGTGCTCCCGTGCCCAATGCATCCCTGACCCTTTTAAGCGGGCTTCCACAACTAGCTTGTTGCCGCTCTCCACTGCACCGCTGCCAATTGGCCAGCCTTGTGCCTGATAGACTGGATATTGCATATGGGCCTCTCGTTTCTCCAGGTAGGCCACCCATCCGCTCAAATCGGGCGTCTCCGGATGCTCCGCCACCAGCGTCCGCAGCTCTACCACCATCTCGGCTGGCCCCTGGTGCTTGAGGCGCTTGTTTTGGGCCGCTATCCACTGCATCGTGGTCGGCGTTTCCGGTCCCCAGATAGCCCCGCCGATGCGTCCCAAGTACTCTACCGCATGGGGGAAATCCAATACCCGCTCAGCATCAGGTCGGTGGTAATCGATGAATCCCTGTTCCCATTCTGCCCCGTCAGTGACGGCAATCACTTTCCCCGCCTTTTCCACACCCCGCCGATGGGTCTCCACCAGCGCCAGACGTGCAAATGTATCCGAGTCCGTTAGCCGGGAGAAGTAGCTCAGCTCGCGGGCGTGCACATGCGGCTCCCCTCCTTCCATGACCGGCTCTTCGATTTCCCCCAGCGCCAGGGTTTTCACTTCGGCCCAGACACCGCCAACCAATGGTACCATCGCGCCGTCTACGCTCAGTAATTGTTTCTCCGGCCCCGCAGGGGGATCGGGCAATTCCTTCTCGATTCGCGTCACCTCCGCCGTCTGTGTGGCCACGTACGCCGCACCCTGCGTCTGTGTCTGACGACGGACTGTCGCCTCGCTCACCGCCACCCCTCGCATTCGCATCAACATCTGCGCGGCTTTCAAGTACGGCATCCAAGCCGCCAGATGGATCACGTCATCCAGGAGCCGAGGAGTTAGGCTCCCGGGCAGTAGCTCCAGCTCCTCATCCAGAGGGGAAAAAACTCTCGCCACACTGCGAGCAGACCCCGTATCCCCGCTCCAAGTGGATCTCTTCTCCTCCATTGGTTTGCAGGCGTCGTCCCGCTTGTCCGCGTGATTCCAACGGTACTCCACAGTGGGGACACATCGGTCTGGACCCCTTCTGCGCTTCCTTCCAGTCCGCTGCCGTACTTGCAAGCGCCATATCCTCCAGCATGCGTGCTCGCACCCGAGCCAGCCGCTGGTCCAACGCCCTCTCCATCTCGGTGAAGGTGGCGCGCGGATGCTGTAGCCGCCATTCCTTCATGCCCGTAAGCACCTCATCGGCCAACTGCTCCCACCGGCGGTCAAAGTCCTTCTTCATTGTCGACTCCTCGTGATTGTCCTTTGCCCAACATTGTGTCCTACTCGGCCGGCGCAAAAAAGTGACGGGCACCCTCGCGCCATATGGGATTTGCCAAACGGCCGCGAATCCTGTAAACTATCCTTGGTTTATGACAACGGGCATAGCCTAAGAAATGGAAGCTAGGGAACAGGATGGCTAAAGAGGGTCGCGAGAAGGCGCTGGATATCGCGCTGGCGAATATCACCAAGAAATACGGTGACGGCGCTATTATGCGACTCGGCGAAATGACCCACCTGGACGTCGATGCGATCCCTACCGGCTCGCTGGCGCTCGATATCGCTCTCGGCGTCGGCGGTATCCCCCGCGGCCGCGTGACAGAGATCTATGGCCCCGAAGCTTCCGGCAAGACCACCGTCTGCCAACACATCATTGCCGAGGCCCAGCGCATGGGTGGCGTTTGTGCTTTTATCGACATGGAACACGCGCTGGATCCCGTCTACGCAGACAAGTGCGGCGTCGATATCAACAACCTCTACATCGCCCAGCCCGACACGGGTGAGCAGGCGCTCGAGATTGCCGAGATGCTCATCCGCTCCGGCACCTTTGATGTGGTGGTGGTCGATTCGGTGGCAGCCCTGGTCCCCCGCGCCGAGATCGAGGGCGAAATGGGTGATGCTCACATGGGCATGATGGCTCGCCTGATGAGCCAGGCACTGCGCAAGCTCTCCGGGGCAATCAAACAAACAAACACCGCGATGATCTTTACCAACCAGCTGCGGGAAAAGATCGGCGTCATGTTTGGCAGTCCAGAAACGACCACCGGAGGCAATGCACTCAAGTTTTATGCTAGTGTGCGGCTCGATGTCCGCCGCATCCAAACCATCAAGAACCAAGGAGAGGTGGTTGGCTCCCGGACCCGAGTCCGGGTAAAGAAGAACAAGGTTGCTCCTCCCTTCCGCGAAGCTGAATTCGATATCATGTACGCGGAGGGGATCAGCAAAATAGGAGACATTCTCGACCTAGGAGTCAATTTCGGCATTATTGACAAGCGGGGTTCCTATTATCGTTTCGATGAAGAGCTAATAGGCCAGGGCAGAGAGAACGCCAAGGATTTCTTGCGTGACCATCCCGAGATGGCACTGGCGATTGAGAACAAGGTCCGCCAGAACGCCGGGTTGCGTCCGCTGGCTGTCGAAGAACCTGCCTTGGATAATGACCCTGCAACATGATACTAACCAAGGCACCACCAAGATCGTTCTGACCCAGAAAGGCATCCTGAAAAGGATGAGTGCGTGATCGATTACGTGTGCGTGAGGTGCGTCGTCAGAGCCGGAGAACGGCAGACCCACTGAAGGCATCGGATTGTAACGTATGGAAACTCGAGCCCAGCCGCGGAATAATGGGTAGAAATGCAGTGAAGTGAGAGTGAACCGCGCTTCTGAGTAGTAGGCGGACACTGACGCCCAGGTCTCACAGACGAGTGAGGCAGACTACCCAAAGAGCGCAAACTCGACGGCCGGGTCTCGCAGGCTTGTTCTCGGCGATCAGTTTCATAGCCGCCTAAAAGGGACAGTTCGAGCTGATTGAACCGTGGTGCCTTGCATCACGGTTTTATTGTTGTCTGGAAAAGTAACAGCGTTAAACCGCCAGAAACGGAATATCAAGCGGATCAACGTCCATCTGGATGGCGAATATGCCTTTGCCTTGCCAGAGATCGAGGCAGCCCGTCTCAGGATCGGACAGTGGCTGGACGATAGCGAGATAGCGGCCCTGCAACAGGCCGATGAGCACGAACGGGCACACCAGCAGGCGCTTAATCTGCTGTCCTATCGGCCCCGGAGCTCAGTAGAGATTCGTCGCAACCTGGAAGGCAAAGGCTATTCCACAGAGACAATCGAGCAAACACTGGAACGCCTCGAGGCCGTAGGATTGGTCGACGACCTTGACTTTGCCCGCTACTGGATCGAGCAGCGTCGGGATTTCAAACCCCGTGGCGCTGCGATGTTGCGTCACGAGCTAAGGCAAAAGGGCATCAGCCCCGCAGTCGTCGAAGAGGTAGTCAATACCGTCGACGAAGAGGAACTCGCCTGGCGCGCCGCCCGAGCATGGGTCGGGCGAAAACGCGACCTCGGTCCTGAAGAGTTGAAACAAAAGCTATCTGCTTATCTGGTCCGCCGTGGCTTTGCCTATTCCGTCGTGCGAGAAACGCTGAGCCGTTTAGAGGACATTTCGAGCCTCAAATAGACAATCAGCTATTCAGAAACCTGAGGAGTGGTGGACATGGAAGAGATTGTGATAGGGGTCCTGGCTCTGATCGTCGGAGCGACCGCCGGGTTCTTTATCGGGCGATCCTATTATCAAGGTGTTGTTGAAAGGCGTGAACAAGAACGAGCGGCCGAAGCAAAGGGCATCATTGAGCAGGCGCGCAGGGAGGCACGCGAGATTGTTCTGGCAGCCAAAGACGAGGCACTGATCACCAGAGACGAAGCCGAGCAGGAAACCAAGCGGCAGCGCGAGGCTCTCCAGGAAGAAGAGAGCCGTCTGGAGAGGCGCCGCACGACAGTCGAGGACCGAGCTGAGCGAATCGAACAGCGTGAGCGCCGGCTGAATAAGCGGCAGGGTGCCCTGGACAAACGGGCCACCGAGCTACACAAGGCGTACGAGAAACACCTGGCGGAGCTCGAGCGCATTGCACAGCTGACGCGGGATGAGGCCAAAGAGCTGCTTCTAGAAGAAGTTGAGAAGGGCGCCCGCCAGGATATGGCGCGGATCATCAGATCGGTAGAAGATGAGGCCAAAGCAACGGCCGAACAGAAGGCACAAAAGATCGTCGCCTGGACGGTCCAGCGTCTGGCAACTGACAGCGTAGCCGAGCTCGTGGTCTCAGTAGTCCCACTGCCCAGCGAGGATATGAAGGGCCGCATCATCGGCCGCAACGGCCGCAATATCCGTGCCTTTGAGCAGGCGGCCGGGGTCGATATCATCGTCGACGATACCCCCGAGGCAGTCACCATCTCGTGCTTTGATCCTATCCGGCGGGAGATCGCCCGCCGGGCAATGGCCAAGCTGGTTCTCGACGGCCGGATCCATCCAGCACGTATCGAAAAACTGCTCGAGGATGCTCGCTCAGAGGTCGATCGTGACGTCAAAGAGGCAGGAGAAAATGCTGCCATGGAGGCCGGTGTCCATGGCCTCCATCCCGAAGTCATCAAGCTTTTGGGGCGCCTCAAGTACCGCACGTCCTATGGACAGAATCAGCTCTATCACGCGGTGGAGACGGCCCACATCGCAGGCCTGTTGGCGGCCGAAATGGGCGGCAACATCGCCGTTGCCAAAGCGGCCGGACTGCTCCATGACCTGGGTAAAGCAGTCGATCACGAAGTCGAAGGGACCCACGCTGCCCTCGGCGCAGAGATTTGCCGCCGCTATGGTATTTCGCCAGCGGTCACCCAAGCCATCGTCTCACACCACCACGAGGTAGATCAAGAGAACATCGAGGACATCATCGTCGAGGTCGCCGATGCGATCTCGGGCGCCCGGCCGGGGGCCCGGCGCGAGAGCCTGGAGAGTTACTTGCGGCGGATCAAGACCCTGGAAGAGGTTGCCAACTCGTTCGACGGGGTGGCAGAATCGTACGCGTTGCAGGCCGGGCGTGAGGTGCGGATCATCGTCAAACCCGAAGAGCTGGATGACCTGGGTGCGATGCAGCTCTCGAAGGATGTCGCACGCAAGGTGGAAGAGCTGATGCAATACCCGGGGCAGATCAAAGTTACGGTGATTCGGGAGAAACGGGCCGTCGAATACGCACGTTAGGAATTTCCGAAACCGATCAACAGAAAAAGAGCCTCTCGATTTGAGAGGCTCTTTTTCTGGTCAAATCCGCGACTATTTCCAGAGATAGTCCAGCGGATTCAGCAGAACGCCGTTGTAGCGAATCTCAAAGTGAAGATGCGCTCCGCTCGAGTTGCCGGTGGATCCTACTCCACCGATAGGCGTGCCTTGCGGAACGAACTGGCCGTTGGCAACCCAAATCGAATTCAGGTGAGCGTAATAGGTTTGGAATCCGTTGCCATGATCAAGCACAATCAGGTTACCATACCCGATAGCACTCCAGCCAGAGTAGATGACCGTGCCGCCATCGGACGCATAGACGGGTGTCTCAGTTGCGGCGCCGATATCGATAGCACGATGCGCCCACCAATAGTATTGGGTGATTCGGTAAGATGCGGTGGGCCAGGCAAAGCGGCCTATCCCTGCATAGATGATCTGCCCTTGGTAAAAGGCGCCGGCCGACGTCAGCTGGCCACGAACCGAGTTGGGCGTATAGGTCCAAACCAGGAAGGGTTTTTCACCACCGGGAACAAAGATCTGGGTGCCCGGCACCGGCCGATGAGGCCATCCAGCGAGGTTGTTGTCGGCATAGTCGATGACCACCTGGGGCTCGACGCCATAAAACGCAGCGATGCTCTCGACCGTATCGGTGACACCGACGGTGTGTAGCACGCCATCCTGAGGCAAGATGGTCAGCGTAATCCCAACCTGCAACAGCTGGGCCTTGTCCGACAGCTCTGGGTTACCCCACAGAAGGGTTGCTGGCTCTAGACCGTATTTCTCAGCCACCTTGTTGGGCGTATCACCGGCTTCGACGACGTGTTTGGCAAAGTTGTGCGTGGGAAGGTTGGGCTCATACGTGTGCGGAATAGCCTCCGGCCGCATTGAGAGGTCGGGGATAACAGTCGGTTCCACGGCCGGCACAGCCAACCCGTCATCGTGGGGAACAGGAGTCGGAGTAATAGCGGCCTGCGCCTGAACTGACGGCAACTCGATCGGCAAGCCCCCCCAGTTCAGATCCAACCGGGCGACAAACCAGACGGCCAATGCCACCACCAAAAGACCGAGATGAACGGCATAATAGCTAACACCCTGCCGAGACGATTTCTCAACACGGTGCAGGGATCGGCTTTCGGCCTCCACAGATGACTCAAGCGGGGGCGAGGTAACGCTCATGACTCCCTCCCGGGTTCAGAACCACGACTATCACCAGCAAACGTCGCCGGGATCGCCGAGACGGGTGAAACATCGTTTGGGCTCCGAGCAGGAACACTCGATTTCAAATGGAGCGCCGCTGCGCAAACAGACACAAAGCTGACCATAAGGCACCTAGGAAGAATGTTACCACAGTGTCAGGCAAAGGCAAATTCCGCCCAGAGATGTCTTACATCAGGTCCCGAGTCAATGTCTCCAGGAATTCATAGTTGTTATCGGTCTGTCGCAAGCGCTTGAGCAAGGCCTCAATTGCCGCTGACATCTCATAGCCAGCACCGCTGGGCGGTGGAGTCATGAGCTGACTCAGCATGCGTCGCATCAGGTAAACGCGCTGCAGTTCATCGCGCGAGAGAAGAAGCTCTTCGCGGCGGGTACTGGAGCGCTCGATATCGAACGCCGGAAAGATGCGACGTTCCTGCAATCTGCGGCTGAGGTGCAGCTCCATATTGCCGGTGCCTTTGAACTCCTCGTAGATGAGATCGTCCATCCGGCTGCCGGTGTCGATCAAGCAGGTGGCGATGATCGTCAGGCTGCCACCCTCCTCGATGTTGCGCGCGGCACCGAAAAAGTGCTTCGGGGGATACAGAGCAGCAGGGTCAATACCACCAGACAGGGTTCGGCCGCTAGGCTGTACGACCAGGTTATATGCGCGGGAGAGACGCGTGATCGAATCAAGCAAAATGGCGACATCCTTTTCGGATTCAACCAGACGCTTGGCTCGCTCCAACGCCATCTCGGCAACACGCACGTGATTCCTGACCGGCTCATCAAAGGTAGAGCTGATGACCTCTGCCTCCACTGAGCGGTCCATATCGGTGACCTCTTCCGGTCGCTCGCCGATGAGGGCCACCATGAGGTGGACGTCGGGGTAATTGGCTGATATCCCATTGGCGATCTGCTTCAGAACGGTCGTCTTACCGGCCTTGGGCGGGGAGACGATCAAGCCGCGCTGGCCACGGCCAATGGGCGCTACCAGGTCCATCAACCGGGTCGTCAGGATATTGGGTGCAGTCTCGAGTTTGAACTTTTCAAGCGGAAAGATAGGCGTCAGTCGCTCAAAGGCAGGTCGGCGCTTGGCAGATTCGGGGTCCAAGCCGTTGACCGCTTCGACGCGCAACAGACCGTAGTACTTCTCATTGTCCTTGGGCGGCCGCACCTGGCCCACAACCATATCACCGGTCCGGAGGCCGAAGCGGCGGATCTGGGATTGCGAGACATAGATATCGTTAGGACCCGGCATGTACTGCTCGGCCCGCAGAAAGCCGATTCCATCATCGACGATCTCGAGAACCCCGCCCCGAAAGTCGTGGCCCGACTGCTCGGCTCGCTCACGCAGCAAGCGCAAGATCAGGTCTTGCTTCTTCATCTTGCTATAGCCCGAGATACCTTGTTCTCGGGCTATTTCACGCAGCTCACTCAAGGTCTTTGATTCAAGTTCTGAAATATCCATAGATTCATTCTCCAAAGTCGTTGGTGACCACCAGCGGGCTGTCCCACAATGCCCAAGACAGGGGCAGACTCTGAGACCACTGTCTGCAAGCAACCAAGAGACGGGCCATCAGGCCCCCTCCTGTACGATCAGTTTCACGGACTCTGAAGCTCTGCTAGTTCACCCTATCTCGGTTCGCATTCAGACGGTCAGAAAGAACACCTCGTGTCAAGTCTGCGCACCTGTGCTCGTCTCGAATGCTGGTGGGTCTTGAACCAGCGAACGGTCGTGGATTGTCGCCCAGAAACCATCTGGCATTGCCCAGCCCGTGGCGTTGTGCTCGCAACCTTCGACAAGAAGACGAAGGGGAGACTTGGGGGAAATCATTCCGACACGGATTATAGCATGGTGATCACAGGCCGTCAATTCGCCAATCGCTCATATACCCTCCCCGTCAAATGTGCGGATGAATTCCTCGGCTTTTTCCACCAGAGTTCGATCGCCGATAAAGACAGGTACGCGTTGGTGAAGGTCGGCCGGCTGCACATCCAAGATACTCTCTCTGCCATTGGATGCGTATCCCCCCGCCTGCTCGCTGATGAACCCCAACGGAGCAGCCTCATAGAGGAGACGCAGTTTGCCTTGCGGTCTTCGGCGATCGCCGGGATAGAGAAAGACGCCGCCTGCAAGGAGATTCCGGTGAAAATCGGCCACCATGGAGCCAATATAGCGTTCTGATAGCTTGGGCGAGTCGTCTCTCCCCCCCTGAAGCCAGCCAACGTACTCCTGCAGGCCACGGGTCCAACGGTTCAGATAAGCGTGGTTGACGCTATAGTACTTGGCCGGCGGCGACTTGATGTCCGGATGAGAGAGAAGGAACTCACCGACGCTGGGATCCAACGTAAAGCCGTGTACACCATGTCCAGTGGAATAGACGAGCATTGTGCTGGACCCATAGACCACGTAACCGGCGGCTTCCAGCTCGTTTCCTGCCCTGAGACAGTCCACCAGCGAACAGCGCCCCTTGGGCGTTTTGCGCCTGTAGATGGCAAAGATCGTCCCAATGCTCACATTGTACTCGATGTTGGAGGAGCCATCGAGAGGATCAAAGATGAGAACGTACTTGCCCTTCTCATCAGCATGGATCAACTCCTCTTCCTCTTCGGAAGCCATAATGCAGACACGCCCGGTGAGCTCCTGCATTCGGATCATCGTCTCGTTCGCAAAGACATCAAGCTTTTGCACCTGCTCACCCTGAATATTGCTTTCGCCAGTCAGGCCGAGGATGTCAACAAGCCCGGCTCGACTCACCTCCCGGGCGATGACTTTGGCAGCCAGCGCAATATCGTACATCAAGTTGGTGAATTCTCCCGTTGCCTCCGGATGCCGGCTCTGCATGTCGAGGATAAAGTGATCGATGGTGATCAACTCATTCCGTCGCATCGCCAAACCTCCTATTGGACAATCCAGAACACATAACCGGTCGCGATTGTCACACTGATGAGCAGGCTATCGATTCGGTCAAAGACCCCTCCATGGCCGGGAATCAGGTTACTCGTATCCTTGACTCCCGCCTGGCGCTTGATCATCGATACAACAAGATCCCCCATTGGTGAGAGAGCTGCAATCGCCACTCCGAGAGCCAGTCCGTTCATCCAATCGAGGCCAGACAGAGTTGCCAGCAACACACCAGCCAGTGCGCCTCCGGCGATACCAGCGAGAAACCCTTCCCAGCTCTTGCCAGGACTCAACCTGGGAACAGCCTTGTGGCGTCCCCATCGCCGGCCGATCGAATAAGCGGCGCTGTCAGCCAACCACGTGCTTCCATAGGCAAGCATCGACCAGAGGAAACCATTCTCCAGTTGGCGCAGACGCATAAAGTTGGCACCCATCAATCCGATATACAGACCCCCTGCCAAGGTAAGGGCCCAACTGGCGGTAGAATCGTTATCTCCTCTGACATGACGCATCATTGCCCAGAACTGACTCGCCAGCAAGACAAGAATCAGGCCGGGCATCAAGATCTCGACCGACGCCCACATGACATCCGCCAGAGGCAGCCAGATCAGAGCCAGCGCTGCCGGAAGCCACACCTGGCGATCAGCGCGCTGCACAAGTTTGGCATACTCCCAGGTCGCCACCGAGAGCACCACCCCAATGAGACCGAAAAACCACCAGCCACCGAGGTACAGGAAACCAAGAACCACCGGCAGCATGATTATGGCGCTGATGACACGAGTTCGCAACATGGAGGAAGCAGATCCGCGATCCTGAATTGTGGGTCAGAAAAAAAGTCCGGTTATTCCGTCACCAAGCCAAAACGTCGTTCCTTGGTCCCAAAGTCCTCGAGAGCCTTTTCCAACTCGGCCCGGTTAAAGCTGGGCCAGAACGTCGGTGTCACATAGTACTCGGCGTATGCGCCCTGCCAGATCAGGAAATTGCTGACACGCATCTCGCCGCTAGTTCGGATGATCAGGTCCGGGTCCGGCAGACCCGTTGTGAACAGGTACTGGGCAAAGAGAACCTCGTCAATCTCTTCAGGAGAGATCCCGGCCTTGAGGATCTCGCGGACGGCATGGATAATCTCCTGCCGTCCACCGTAATTCCAAGCAACATTGAGAATGAGGCGATTGTTATCTTGGGTCAACTCAACGGCTGCGCGAACCTTTTCCTGCAGGCGCTCAGATAATGCGCTCAGGTCACCAATGTGACGTAGCTGAACTCCCTGGGTATGCAGGTCCTGCAGCTCACGATCAATGACATCTTCGAGTATATTCATCAGGCCCCGGACTTCTCGTTCCGGCCTGCCCCAGTTCTCGGTTGAGAAAGCATAGACAGTCAGGATATGAATACCGAGATCGACACAGGCCTCAATGATGCGGCGTAGGTTCTCCGTCCCGGCCCGATGACCGGCCTGTCGCGGTAGCATCCGGGC
>Ga0114946_10001825_pt1 | contig 14632 bp, 12 predicted proteins | sample WalLakDeSediment_FD_88676 | JGI IMG/M metagenome (GOLD analysis project Ga0114946, IMG submission 88676) | Lake sediment microbial communities from Walker lake, Nevada to study Microbial Dark Matter (Phase II) - Walker Lake 11/02/13 Deep Sediment | ecosystem: Environmental > Aquatic >... | reverse complement strand
CCGACATCGGCCGCACGAGCGTGACCTATGCCTTTGCGTTTTCGGCGGCGGGCCGGCCCGTGGCGACCGGTCGCGTGGTCGCCGTTCGCTGTCTGCTGCAGCCAGATCGGCTGCAGAAGGGCAGGCGGCCGGAGCCGGTGCCGATTCCGGACGACATCCGTGCGCGGCTGCAGGCCTTCCACGCCGAGGCCGGGCCTGATGGGACGGAACACCGGAGCCGTTGACGTGCTCGATGTTCGGGAGATCACCAAGTCGTATGCCACGTCAGCCGGCCCGCTGCGGGTGCTCGACGGCGTCTCCTTCACGCTGGCTGCCGGGCAGCGGATGGCGATCATGGGCCCGAGCGGCTGTGGGAAGAGCACGCTCCTCGCCATTCTCGGCGGCCTGGAACCTCCGTCGGCGGGAAGCGTGCGGCTCGACGGCATCGATCCGTTCGCCGCGGACGCGGCCGGCCGGGCCGCCTTTCGCAACCGCCACGTCGGGTTCGTGTTCCAGGATCATCACCTGCTCGCCGGCTGCACGGCGCTCGACAACGTGCTCGTGCCGGCGCTCGCCTCGGGCCGCGTGACGCCCGCGCTCGAGGAGCGGGGCCGGCTCTTGCTCGACCGGGTCGGGCTCGCCGACCGCGCCTGGCATCGCCCAGGTCAGCTCTCCGGTGGTGAGCGGCAACGGGTGGCCGTGGCCCGGGCACTCCTCCTTGCCCCGCGGCTGATCCTGGCCGACGAGCCGACAGGGCAGCTCGATGGGCCGACGGCCGGAGCCATCACCGAACTGCTCGTCGATCTCGTGACCGAGGCCGAGGGCATGCTCGTGGTCGTGACCCATGCCGACGCGGTGGCGGCCCGGGTCGGCGGCGTGCGGCGGCTCGATGCGGGACGACTCGCCCCATGAGACCGCCTCAGGAGACCGCAGCCCCGAGCCATCGGCGTCCCGTGCGTTCCCTGGCCGGTTTGGCCCTGGCGGTCGCCCACGAGTGGTGGCCGCAGCTCGTGGCGTTGGCGTTGTCCGCCGCGATCGTGTCGGCCACGATCGTCGGCGCCGCCGGAGCCGGCTCGGCCGTGCAGCGGGGGCTCCGCCGGCTCGCGGTGGCCCGCCTGGGAGGCATCGAGACGGTCATCCGGGCCGACTATGGGGCCAGCGGGCGGCTCGTGAACTCGGTCGTCAACTCGGTCGTCACCGGGCACGGGACCGCCGTGCCGGCATTCGTCGCGACCGTGGCCGTGGCCACCGCCGACAGCGGTCGACCGCCGGTGCGGGCCACGCTCCTGGCATGCGATGCGCCCGAGTCGCTCGGCTTTCATCCCGCGCTGCCGCGGGGCGCAGGGGGCGTCTTCGTCAACGAGCCGCTGGCCACGCTCCTCGGCTGCGGGGCGGGCGCCGCGGTCGTCGTGCGCATCCCCAGTGGTTCGGATGTGCCGGCGGACAGCCCGCTCGGGCGGCGGTCGGGGGAGTCGATCGGCCGCCGTGTCGTGGTCGACGCGGTGCTGCCCGCCACCGGTCTCGGTCAATTCGCGCTCCGGCCGACCCTCGTCACCGAACCCCTCGTGGTGCTTCCATTGACGGTCGTGGAGACGATGCTCCGGCGTGCGAACGTCGCCAATACGATCCTGCTGACAGCGGCCGGATCGGACTCCCGCAGCGCCGACCCGGGGGAACCGGCAGACCAGCGGGAGCCGGCCCTCCGGGCACCACTCGGCGTCGATCTGTCCGACGTCGGGCTCGTGCTCGACGAATCCGGGGCGGCCGCCGGCGGCCTGCGGCTCACGAGCCGGCGGCTGGTCCTGCCACCGGAGGCCGACCGGATTGCCGCGGCCGTCCTGGCACCGCTCGGTGGCCGGCCATCGCTCGTGTTTCTCGCCAATGCGCTCACCGTGCCGGATGCCGCGGGGCGGCCGACGGAGGCCAGGGTGCCCTACTCGACGATCGCCGGCATCGACGCCACGTCACTGCCGCTCGGCGACGTCCGCGACGAGACGGGCCGGCTCCTGCCACTGCCGGCGTCCGACGAGATCATCATCGATCAGTGGACCGCCGCCGACCTGGCCGCCCAGGGCCGCCCCGTGGCCGTCGGCGACAGGCTGCTCGTGACGCTGTTTGCGCCGGAGACCGTCGCCGGTCGGGTGGAGGAAACAACGCATGTCCTGCGGGTGTCGGGCATCGCGGCGGTCACCGGGGCGGCGGCCGCCCGCGGCTTCGTGCCCGACGTCGCAGGCGTGACCGACGAGCAGTCGATCGCCGACTGGGATCCCCCCTTCCCTTTCGATCGCTCGCGGGTGCGCGCGACGCCGCCGCACGACGAGGATGAACGCTACTGGAAGCTTTATGGTCCGGCTCCCAAGGCGTTCGTGCATCTCGACACAGCCCGGCGGCTGGCCGGCAGCCGCTTCGGGCAGACGACGGCCTGGCATCTTCCCGCGGGCACGGCGGCTGCCGAGAAGACGATTCGGGATCAGCTCACGGCCGCGCTCGTGCCCACGCAAATCCCCCTCGGCGGGAGCGCGGCCGATGCGCCGGCAGGTGCCGGATCGCTGGGAGTGAGCGTGGAGCCCGTGCGCGCGGAGGCGTTGGCGGCCGCCCGCGGCTCGACACCGTTCGGAGGGCTGTTTCTCGGGCTGTCGAGTTTCATCATCGTCGCGGGGCTGCTGCTGCTCTGGCTGCTGTTCGGTCTCCTCGTTGCCGCCCGCCGTCGCGACATCGGACTGTTGGCGGCCCTCGGCTGGCCGCCAGCCCGCCTGGCCGGGTGGCTCTTGCTCGTGGGTGGCGGTGCGGCCGCTCTCGGTGTCGCCGCCGGCGCGGCCATCGGGCCGTGGTGGACGTGGGCCCTGCTCACCGCCCTCGCCGGCTCGTGGCGCCGCGAGGTCGCAGCGGGTGCGGCGGACGCCTTCACGCTCGCGCCCCCCGCGGTCACCGCCGTCGGCACGGCGGCCGCGACCGCGCTCGCCTGCGGCCTGGCGGCCGTCGGCTGGGGTGCCTGGCGTGCCGGCCACGCGCCGCCGCTCGGAATGCTGCGTGGCACCGACGGCGTCGGTTCTGGTGCGTGGAGCAGCGGGCGACCCATCCGCTCGCTCCTCCACCTGGCGGTGCGCGGCCTCGGCCATGCGCCGCGGCGAACCATGACGGTCGCCGCGATCGTCGCACTGGCGGAGTTTCTGCTCGTCGCCGTCTCCTCGTTCACGCTCCGGCCGTCGGCGGATCTCCACGCGCGCACGTCACCCACCGGCGGCTGGACCTGGCTGGCCCGGTTCGGCGCGGACACGATGATTGACCCCTCCGATCCTGAAACCCGGGCGGGCCTCGGCCTCACCGTCCCGTTCGAGGCGGCCCTCGCCGAGTCCCGCATCTCCCGGCTCCGCTCGAGTGGCGGCGACGAGGCCAGTTGCACGAACCTGTATGCCACGGATCAGCCGACGGTCCTCGGCGTCGACGGCGGATTCATCGCCCGGGGCGGGTTTGCCTTTGCGGCCCATGCGGCCCGTCCGGGCACGCCGGAAGCAGACAATCCCTGGCTGCTCCTCGAGCGACTGTCCGACGATGCGAGGGCCGACCGCGTCGTGCCGGCGATCCTCGATCAGGCGACCGCCCAGTGGGCGTTGAAACTCGGTGGCGTCGGCGCGCGGTTCGAGATCGTGGCCGAAGACGGCCGGCGGGTCTCCCTCGACATCGTGGGCCTGCTCGACGGCAGCATCCTGCAGGGCTTCGTCGTCGTCTCCGAAGACGACTTCCTGGCCATGTTTCCCGGACAGTCGGGCTACCGGCTCGCGGTCGTCGATGTCTCGGGCGTTCCGGCAGCGCTCGAGTCTGTCGTGCCCGGTGCGCTGGCGGCTGCGTGGGCCGATGCGGCGGTCGCGGTCGAGTCGACGGCCGCACGGCTGCGGAGCCTGCAGGCGGTGCAGAACACGTTCCTCACCGGCTTCCAACTGCTCGGTGGCCTGGGGCTGCTCCTGGGCACAGCCGGTGTCGCGGCCGTGCAGGCCCAAGGGGTGGTCGAACGCCGGGGAGCCCTGAGCCTGCTCCGGGCCGTGGGCTTTGGCATCGGTCGGGTGCGGCTGCTCCTCGTGCTGGAGACGGTCGTCATGGTCGGGATCGGCCTCGTCGTTGGCGCGACGGCGGGCGGGCTGGCCGTCGCCTCGCTGGCCGCAACTTCCGGAGGGAGGTGGCCCGGGGTTTGGATCACCGTCACCTGCGTGGTGTCGCTTGTCGTCGCCAGTCTGGCGGGCCTGGCCGTGGCCTCCCGCCAGGTGATCCCGGAGCGGCCCCAGGCCGACTGATTGCCCGGGAAATTCCCGTCGCTTTGCCACGGTGGCCGCCCACACGCTACCGTCTCGGCATGCATGTCGCGGTGATTCTCCCGAATTGGGTCGGTGACGTCGTCATGGCGACCCCCCTCCTCCGCGCCCTGCGCGGCCACCTGGGAGCGGCGGCCCGGATCACGGCCGTGCTGCGCCCGGGGTACGAGGATCTGCTCGCCGGCACCGACTGGGTCGACGCGATCATTCCCTACTGCCGACGGGCGGGCCGTGATGATCCGGCCGTTGGGTTCCAGGCGGTGTCCCGTCGGCTCCGCGCGGACAGGCCCGACGCCGCCCTCATGCTGCCCAATTCGCTCTCCTCGGCGGCGCTCGCCTGGGCGGGTGGTGCCGGGCGACGGATCGGCCTCTCCGGCCATTGGCGGCGGGCGCTGCTCACTGACGTCGTGCCCCTGCCGAACGCCGCCCAGCTGCCGACGCCCCTCCGGTTCGTAACGCTCCTGGCTCCGCTCGGCGTGCCGCAACCGCCCCTCGCGCTCGAACTGGCGACGACGCCGGCCGAGCAGCAGGCCGGTGACGATCTCCTGGCGATGCTGTTTCCCGCTCACCGGGGACCGCTCGTCGTGCTGAACGACAACAGCGTCAACGGCGCCGCCCGGGGCTGGGGCGACGACCGCTTCGCTGCCCTGGCTCACCTGTTCGTTGCGCGGCTGCCCGATTGCCGTGTTCTCGTGCACTGCGGTCCCGCGGACCGCGAGTCGGCGCAGGCCGTCGTGCGGGCCGCGGATCTGCCCCAGGTCCGCGGCATGGGAGACGTCGCCGCGCTGCCACTCGGCCTCTCGAAGGCGCTCTACGCCCGCGCCGCGCTGGCAGTGACCACCGACAGCGGCCCGCGGCATCTCGCCGCCGCGTTCGGCGTGCCGACGGTAGCGCTCGTCGGGCCGACGAAGCCGCTCGACGGCCGGTCCGACACGGAGCGGTGCCACGAAATCCGCCGCGATCTGCCCTGTTCGCCCTGCGACCGACCGGTCTGTCCGCTCGTGCACAACGACTGCATGCGGCTGATCGGCGTCGAGGAGGTGTGCCGCACCGCGCTCGAGCTTTTCGCCCGCGTCGGCCGGGCTGCGACTCCACTACTGTCCGGTTCCGCCACCTCCCCGGTCTCGTCCGGGGGAGCCTCTATCACGCCCTTGGGAGATCGGCCGTCATGATCGAGTTTCTGGGAATGCTGGCCGCCATCGCGCTCACGGCCGTCTGCTGGGGCGCCTACGGGCCCGTGCTGCACTTCGGTCGCGAGGCGATGGAATCGAGCCTGCGGCCGTTCGTCTGCGTGGGCGTCGCCTATTTTCTGATCGCGGTTCTCGTGCCGCTCATGCTCCTCGCCCGCGGCGGGGAAAAAGGCAGCTGGACCCCGAAGGGAGTGCTCTGGAGCCTGCTCGCCGGCACGGCCGGTGCCCTCGGGGCGCTCGGCGTGATCCTGGCACTCAGCTGCGGGGGCCGGCCGATCTACGTGATGCCGCTCGTGTTCGGCGGGGCGCCGGTCGTCAATACGCTCCTCTCGGCGTTCCTGGGCCGCGCGTTCGACCAGCTCAAGGCGCCGTTCCTCGCCGGTCTCATGCTCGTCATTCTGGGCGCCGTGACGGTGCTCGTCTTCAAGCCGCAGCCCGCGGCGCACACCGCCGCTGCGCCGGCCACGCCCGCCGCCGTCGAGGATTCCCCGGCGGAGCCGGTGGCGACCGGGCTGCCCCAGGGGATCGCGCCCAAGACCGAGCGGTTCCTCGAGATCCTGCTGGCGACGACGCTCGCGGTCCTTGCCTGGGGCTCGTATGGACCGGTCCTGCACCGCGGGCAGGCCGCGATGGGAGGCAGCCGGCTGCGGCCGCTCATCTGTGTCGGTGCGGCCTACTTTCTCATCGCCGTGGTCGTGCCGCTGTCCCTCCTCGTGCCGTTGGGCGACGCGGGTCGGTGGACGCTGGGAGGCGCCGCGTGGAGCATCGCCGCCGGCTCCTTGGGCGCGCTGGGCGCGCTCGGCACGATCCTGGCCTTCACCCTTGGAGGCAAGCCCTTCACCGTGATGCCGGTCGTCTTCGGCTCCGCGCCCGTCATCAACACCCTCGTGACGCTCGGCTTCGCTGATTCGCGGCCCGAGTCCGTCAGCCCGTTCTTCCTGGCCGGTATGCTCGTGGTCGCGGCGGGCGCGGCGATCGTGCTCGTCTTCGGCCCGCGGGGCCACGCCCCGGCCTCCCGGCCGACTTAGGTGCCGCGGGTGTTGCCGTACCAGGCGATGTGATGCCGCGGGGCGAACTGGAAGCCGCTGTCACGACAAGCCGCCTCGAGCCACGTGCCGGTTCGGTCGAGCGCGTCTGGATCGCGGCCCTGGGGCATCATGAACACCCGCCGATCGGCGAATGTGCCGCCGGCCGCGCGGAGGTCGGCGATCCAGTGCGCGGCGGCGGTGAAGTCGGCTGGGGTGTCGATCACGAACTTGAGCTGCGCCGGCGCCTCGAGCAGGCCAAGCAGCACGTCGTCGCGACGGCGGGTCGCCTCGTGCCGCTCCCGCCAGCCGCCCGGTGTGCTCGCCGGCGGTGCCGACGAGGCGAGCTTCGGGCTGATCGACATGAGGTCGGCGACGGCCGGCGCCGCTCGCGCGGGCAGGACGGTGCCGGCGGTCTCGATCGTCACGTGCCAGCCCGCTGCCCGCAGCCGGATGCAGAGGTCGGTGGTCGCGGCGGTGATGAGCGGTTCGCCGCCGGTGACGACGACGTGCCGGCCGCCGAGGGCGAGCACCCGGTCGACCACGGCCGCGACGGGCCAGTCGCTTCCTTCCGGCTGCCATGATGTGAACGGTGTGTCGCACCAGATGCACCGCAGGTTGCAGCCGCTCGTGCGGACGAACACGCTCGGTGTGCCCGCGAGCAGGCCCTCTCCCTGGAGCGAGGCATAGATCTCGGCGATGCGCATGGTCCGCCCCGCTCAGGCACCTCTCCGCGGATCGACGAGACCGGCCGTAGCGAAGCCGGCGGCCCGCAACCGGCAGGCGTCGCATGTGCCGCAGGGGCCGCCGTCGGCCGCCGGGTCGTAACAGCTCGTGGTCAGGCCGTAATCGACACCGAGCGCGGTGCCGAGCCGCACGATCTCGGCCTTGGAGAGCGACACCAGCGGCGCGAGGATCTGCACGCCGCGGCCCTCGACGCCGGCCTTGGTGGCCACGGACGCGAGCCGGCGGAAGGCGTCGAGAAACTCCGGACGGCAGTCGGGATAGCCGCTGTAGTCGACGGCGTTGACCCCCAGCACGATCGCGGCGGCGTCGCGGGTTTCGGCGAACGCCAGCGCCAGCCCCAGAAACACCGTGTTGCGGGCCGGGACGTAGGTCACCGGGATGCCGTGCGCGATCGCCTCGGCGGAGCGGTCCTTGGGCACGGCGATGGCCGGGTCGACCAGGGCGCTGCCGCCGAACGCCGCGAGATCGACGTGCACGACGACGTGGTCGGCGATGCCGAGCGCCGCTGCGACGTCCCGGGCGGCAGCCAGCTCGGCCCGGTGCCGCTGCCCGTAGTCGACCGTCAGGGCATGGAGCCGGTAGCCCTCGGCGCGGGCCCAGGCGGCCGCCGTCGCCGAATCGAGGCCACCGGACAGGAGAACGACCGCCGCGGCGGTTTCGCCGCCGGTCGCCCGCGGGGCCTGTCCGCCGGCCGACGGGGTGTCTATTCTGCCGCTCACGACCATCTCTCTGTTTTCAGTCTCTCTTGTGTCAGGCCCTTATGACCACAGCCCGCGCATCTTCGACTCCGCCATCCCGTGACCAACTGGAGACGTTTGCCAACCAGTCTCCGGGGCGGGACTACCTCATCGAAATCGTCTGTCCGGAGTTCACGTCGGTCTGCCCGAAGACGGGACAGCCCGATTTTGGCACGCTCACGTTCCGCTACGTTCCGGAAGAGCGCTGCGTGGAACTCAAGAGTCTGAAAGTGTACCTCCAGGCGTTTCGCAACGAGGGCATCTTCTACGAGAACGTGACCAACCGCATCCTCGACGACCTCGTGGCGGTGCTCCAGCCCCGCCGCATGACGCTCGTCGCCCAGTTCACGCCGCGGGGGGGCATTTCGTCGCGGCTGACGGTCTCGCACCCGGGGGCGGAGCATCTCGCGGCGGCGCCGTGAGCGTCAGGTTTTCCGCGCGATCCTCTCTCGGGCCGGGCCTATCATTTGGCCGCCGCCGACGTCACAATCGCCCCGTGCCGCGATCACGTGGCCCGATCCCCCGTTCGTGTTCGCATTGCCGCAGGAGTTTCCCGCATGGCCCAGCCCCAGGTTTTGCTCTCCGCACTCGCCGATGAAGCCGCCTTCGACCTGACGGCCGTCGAGCAGTTTGCGGCCCTGGCGGCCCTGGGGCTCGAGTACTACTCGCTTCGGAACATCGACGTCGGCAAGGGCGTGAAGAACGTGATGAAGCTCACGCTCGGCGAGATCCAGAAGGTCCGCCATCTCGAAGACCGCTACGGTCTCAACGTGACGTCGATCGCCTCGCCGATCGGCAAGGTGAAGCTGGTCGACAAGGCCGACGGCACGAAGAACGTCTACGTGCCGTTCAAGCAGTATCTGGCCAAGGACGTCGCCAGGGCCTGCGAGCTCGCGCACGCCTTCGAAACCAAGCTCATTCGCGGCTTCTCCTTCTATCCGCCGCGGGGCAGTGATCCGGCCGACTTCCTCGAGGAAGCGGTGGAGCGGATCGGAAAGATCGCCGAGGCCTGTCACCGCTCCGACCTCACCTTCGGCCTCGAAGTCGAGGCCAACCTCGTCGGCCGGACGGGTGAACTGCTCGCCGAGATCCACCGCCGCGTCAACCATCCGGGCCTCATGCTCGTCTTCGACGCCGCCAACCTCACCTGCCAGGGCTTCTCCACGGCCCAGGTCTGGCGGCAGTGGGAGGCGATGAAGCCGGGGCTCGGCTGGGTGCACATCAAGGATTACCAGAAGGTGTCTGCAAAGGCCTCGGCGGCGGCCGGCAAGCACGTCGAAGAAGATCAGCTCAAGGGATTCGTGCCGGCCGACCGCGGTGCCGGCGGTCACGAGCGGATCCTCGCCGACCTCAAGACCATGCTGCCGGCCCTCACGAAGCGATTGCAGCGGCGGGGCATCCCCGGCGTGTTTCTCGATCTGGAGCCGCACGTCCGGGGCGGTGGCCAGTTCGGCGGCACGAGCGGCCCCGACGGCATGGGCATCGCCGTCCGCGGCCTGTGCCGGGTGCTCGATCAGGTGAAGCTCAGCTACCACCTCCGCGACTTCGATGACCTTCGTGCGGCCCGCGGCTTCTAGAGCTGCCATGTCCGACATCATCGCATCGTCCGGCCAGACCGAACCCGGCGGGTATTTCGTCGCCAACTATCCTCCGTTCGATCGCTGGCACGCGGGAGCGGTGCCCGATGTCCTGGCGGCCTTCGCCGGTGTCCTCGCGGCGTTCGCCGGGGAGCCGGCGGCCGTGCCCCTGGGGCTCTATGTGCACGTGCCGTTCTGCCGCAAGCGGTGCAAGTTCTGCTACTTCCGGGTCTACACCGACGTCGCCGCCGCCGACGTCGAGCGGTACACGCAGGCGCTCATCCGCGAGGCGGAGCTCGTGGCGGCGACGCGGGCCGTCGCCGAGCGGCCGCTCCGCTATGTCTATTTTGGCGGGGGCACGCCGTCGTTTCTCTCGGTGAAGCAGCTCGAGCGTCTCGTGGCCGGGCTGCACGGGAGTTTCGGCTGGGACACCGCGGAGGAGGTCACGTTCGAATGCGAACCGGGCACGCTCTCCGAGGCGAAGGTGCACGCCCTGCGGGCGCTGGGCATGACCCGGCTGTCGCTGGGCGTCGAGAACTTCTCCGACGCGATCCTCGAGGCCAACGGCCGGGCGCATCTCTCGGCCGAGATCGAGCGGTCCTGGGGCTGGATCCACGCGGCCGGCTTCGCGAGCACCAATGTCGATCTCATCGCGGGCATGGTCGGCGAGACCGACGCCTCGTGGGAGCAGACGATCGGCAAGACGCTGGCGCTCGGCGCCGATAGCGTGACGATCTATCAGATGGAGCTTCCCTCCAACACCGTGTTCGTGAAGGACGCGCGCGGCGGCCAGGTGCCGGTCGCCGACTGGTCCACGAAGCGTCGCTGGGTGAACGAGGCCTTCGACCGGTTCCTCGCGGCCGGCTATCACGTGTCGAGCGGCTACACGCTCGTCCGCGATCCCGAGCGGGTGCAGTTCCGCTACCGCGACATGCTCTGGGAAGGGAGTGATCTCGTCGCGCTCGGCGTGGCGAGCTTCGGCCATATCAGCGGCCTGCACTACCAGAACGCGCCGCATCAGGACGACTATCTCGCCGCCATCGCGGCCGGCCGGCTGCCCGTCGCCCGCGGCCTCCGCCCTGCACCGCGGGAACTGCTCGTGCGGGAACTGGTTCTGGGACTCAAGCGGGGGCGGCTCGACACCGAGCGGCTGGCCCGCAAATACGGCGTCGATCCCCTCGTGGAGTGGCGCGACCAGTGGGACGGGCTGGCAGCCGAGGGGATGATCGAGGCTGTCGCGACGCCGGTCGTGCTCACGCGGCAGGGCCTGCTCCGCGTCGATGCTCTGTTACCGCGGTTTTTCGAACCGCCAGCAGCCGTCTGAGGCTGCCCGCATGGCGGGGGTTCTGTTAGAATTGGGCGAATTCAACGGTAAACCCTCGTGTCTGGCCCCCGGGCCGGGCGGTGAAATCCGGCCCCGAAGCGAGTCGAGCGTGCGTGAATCAGCGGCGGTGGTGACGGAGAGTAAGCCCACGGGCGGCTCGGCGGCGGAGTCGCATGCCTGCCCGCCCGACAGACGGCTCCGGGATCGGCTCCGGGCACTCGCCGCGGATCTCGTCGCCTCCTGGAAGGCCGACGGCCTGCCCGCCTCCGTTAAAACGTCGGCCGGTCTGCGTGATGTCGCGTCCCTGCTCGTGCGGCGGGCCGGGGGCGAGGCTGCGTATGTCGGCTGGATGATGGTCACGATCGTGTCGGAGCACTGGCGCGAGCGACTCGCCTCCGGCCCGAGCGGTCGACGGCTCTTGCTCCTGCCCGATTGTCCGTGTGCGGCACGTGCCGCGAGCCCGGATGCGGCCGCGACGGTTCCGCTCGTGTGTGGCCCTGCCTGTGGGATCGGCACGATCTGGACGGCGGCTCGGGATACCGGCTGGGTCGTCGAATCGACCGGGGGTGCGGTCGCGGCGATCGGAGGGCTCCTCACCGGCCAATACGATGGCGTGCTCGGCGTGGCTCGGCTGAAGGATCTCGAGAAAGCCTTTGCGATGCTGCCGGCATTCGCGCTGCCGGTGGCGGCGGTGCCCTGCGAGCCTGCGTCTGCCGCGGCGGGACAGACATCCTGTGGCGAAGCGCTCGCGGCGCAGGCCATCGACGTGGAGTGGGTGTTGGGTTTGCTTGGAGTTGCCGGCGGCGCGGCTGCCCCGGTCGGCGACTACCTGCCGCTCTTCCGCGAGGCGACGGAGCTCTTCACGCCGGCCGGCCTGTCCGTCCTGGCCGCCCGGCTCGGCGTCGAGCCGTCCTTCGGCCTCGAGACATTCTCAGGCCCGGAGAGCGGGCACGGCGACGTGGCGTCCGGCCGGCTCGAGCCACTCGCTGCGGCCGAAGCCTTGGGGGGCGGATTCGTCTCTCGGGGCGGCAAGTTTCTCCGGCCGTTCGTGGCCCTGGCGGCCTTCGACGCCGTCCGGGCCGATCGAGACGCAGCGGGCGGCGGACGTGCGGCGGTGCCCACGGCCTCCGGCTACGCTGTCGACGAGGGGCTCGCGCGGGAAGCGGTGAAGGCGGCGGCCGTCGCGATCGAGGTCTTCCACAAGGCGTCGCTCGTGCATGACGACATCGAGGATGGCGATGCCGTGCGCTACGGTCGCCCCACGCTCCACGAGGAGATCGGCCTCGCCTCCGCGCTCAATGTGGGCGATTACCTGCTCGGCATCGGCTATCGGATCATCGCCGCATTGCCGGGCGTCGATCCGGCGACGCTCCGCGATCTCGTGCAGATTCTGGCCGGCGCCCACGTGCGGCTGGCCCGTGGCCAGGGGGCCGAGTTGTGGTGGCGGGATACGGGTGACAAGCGGCTGACTCCCGATGAATCGCTCGCGATGTATGGCCTCAAGACGTCGCCCGCCTTCGAGGCGGCCGTGGCGATCGGCATCCGGCTGGCCGGAGTCGCGCCGCAGGCGGCCGCGGCGATCGACCGCTACGCATTTCACGTGGGCACCGGGTTTCAGGTTCTCAACGATCTCAAGGATTGGGAGGGCGACGTCGAGAACGATCGCCGCGCCGCCGGTGATCTGCTCGGCGGCCGCCCCACGCTCATGTGGGCGCTCGCCGTGGAGCGGCTCCCGCGAACGGATGTCGAACGGCTCGCCAGCCTGGCGGCCGAGGCGGGCAGCGCCGCAGCGAGCGAGGCGGTCGTGGCCCGCTGTGTGGCCGAGGCCCGCCGGCTCTACGAACAAGCCGACGTGTTCGCGCGGGCTCGGGGCATCGTGGCGGACGAGCGGGCCGCGGCGGCTGCTGCGGCGGCCGGCTGTCGACTGCCGCGGCTGCGGGAAGTGCTCGAATTTCTGCTCGACCTGGCCGTGCCCGAACAGGCTGCGGCCGGCGTTCCCGGCTCGCGGTGAGGCATCGGCATGGGCGAGCCTTCCGCGCAGGACCGGGCCGAGTCCCTGCTCCGGTTGTTCGCGCGGCCCGTTGAGCCTGGACATGTGCGGGCGGTGGCTGCCGCCGCTGTGTCCGAGCCGGCGCGCACCCTTCTCGATCATGCCCGGCACATGACCGACGCGCAGGAACGCTTTCACGGCGGCCCGGTCAAGTTGCGGGTGCTGGGCGTCGTCGCCGACGGGCCGAGCTATGCCCGCGAGATTCTGCTGGCCCGTCCCGACGGCCGCGTCGTGCAGTACGGCATCGTGCGGATCGACATGGCGGCCCTCGACACGGCGACGGCGGAACGGATTCGCCGTGCCGACACCCCGCTGGGCCGGATTCTCGCCGACGCCGGCATGCTCTGTGCGGTGGGCGATGTGCAGCTCGTGGAATTCGTTCCCGGCCCGCGGCTCGCCGCCCACATGGGCCCGCAGCCGCGATTCGGGCGTGTGGCCGACATTCGCGTGGCCGACGTGCCGGCGGTGGAGCTGCTCGAGGTCGTCGTCACCGAATAACCTGATGGGCGGGCTACCGCGATGACCTGATGGGGCGGGCTGCAGCGACCGGGTGGGGAGGGAATTTTTCGCCCGCTTTCAACAACTGGCTGAACATGTTGCGGGACAACAGTTTGCGGCGATTGGAGCGATATTGACTCTTCGCGGAAGATGCCTGTAGAGTTGGGTTGTCTGGCAAGGATGGCATGCACGGAGGCGGCGTTCAGGAAGAACCGCCTTGGGTTCCGCAGGCCGGCCTGGGCCGGAATTTCGGAAAACCACGTTGGCAAGGAGTCCGACGAGAACAGCGTACGACATGGCAGCAGCGTTGACTGTCATGAGCAAGGAGGCCTAGGCATGCGGGGCTGGTCCAGAGGACATGCCCCCGCGTGTCGTAACCACTGGCTGTGCCACAGCTAGGGAGAGGGTGGTAAGCACATGCAAAAGACCGTGTATACGACCGGCGAGGCGGCGAAGATTTGCAAAGTGAGTCAGCAGACGATCATTCGCTGCTTCGACTCCGGACAGCTCAAGGGCTTTCGGGTGCCGGGCAGCCGGTTCCGGAGAATTCCGCGAGATCAGTTGTTCCTCTTCATGCGGGACAACGGCATTCCCACGGATGCCCTCGAGAGCGGCCGCCGCAAGATTCTCGTCGTCGACGACGACCAGGATCTCGTCGAACTGATCACCGACGTCCTCGAGCGGGATGGCCGCTTCGAGACGCGGAGCGTCAACAACGGCTTCGACGCCGGCATGATGGTCAAGGATTATCGCCCCGACCTCATCGTGCTCGACGTCATGCTGCCCGACATCAACGGCAAGGAAGTCTGCCAGCGGGTACGCAGCGACTCCACTATGGACGAGGTGAGGATCATCTGCATCTCCGGCATGTGCGAGCCCGACAAGATCGAGGATCTCAAGGCTTCCGGTGCCAACGAGTTCCTGCAGAAGCCGTTCGAAGCCGAAGTGCTCGTCGATCGCATTTGCAGCCTGCTCGACATCGAAACCGGCGTGCCCGGCACCTGATTCTGTAATGGAGGAATCCTCCGATTCCGCCGTGGCGTGGCTGGCAGTGGCAATGTCCACTGCCAGTCAGCCGCGGGTGTCCACTGCCAGCCAGCCGCGGGTGTCCTTGTCCCGTTCGTCGTGTCTGTCGCTCGCCCGGCTCGTGCTCGCGCCGCTGGGCTCGGTCGGCGACCTCAGCGGTGGGCAGGTTCAT
>Ga0114946_10001824_pt1 | contig 14633 bp, 38 predicted proteins | sample WalLakDeSediment_FD_88676 | JGI IMG/M metagenome (GOLD analysis project Ga0114946, IMG submission 88676) | Lake sediment microbial communities from Walker lake, Nevada to study Microbial Dark Matter (Phase II) - Walker Lake 11/02/13 Deep Sediment | ecosystem: Environmental > Aquatic >... | reverse complement strand
TGGCCCTGCGAGACCTGCGCCAACTGCCGGGAGTTGTGGGGTGCCGGGGCGACCGTCTACCCCGAGTGCAAGGCTGGCCGCGACTGCTTCGACTACCACCCGGAGACCGACGGCCGGCGGAAGCGGTGTAGCGACCGCGTCATCCTGCCGGAGGGCATGGAGAGAGAGGAGGTCAGAATTACATGAAGCCTCATCACCAGCACGACTGTAGCAATTGCCATTACCAGGGGTCCACTCTCGACACCGAAGGTGGGTGGCTGGACTGGTACATCTGCGCCAATCCGCGCCGCCGGACGATCCTAGCCCGGTTCGGCTCCAACGGCCCGGAGTACACCACCTTCGACCGCTACCAGTTGGAAGACCTGACGGACACCCTGAGCCGGACAACCGTCTTTGGCGGTCGGGAGGCCGTTCAGGAGCACCTTGCCCGCCTCCACATCGCCAAGGGGTTGTGGACGGCCTACGGGGTGCGGCCGAGGAGGGTAGCCACATGAACCTTCCCAGGCTTTACGGTGTCAAGGAGTTCGCCGCGGCATTGGCCAAGGCGTTCCCGGAGAAGAATTGGAGTTCGCGGATGCTGTCCTCCTACATGAGCCGCGGGTACGCCGGACTACCCGAGCCGGTCCAGGTTCTGGCGGCGACGCCGGTCTGGACGGAGGAACAGGTGGAGGAATACGTGGAGAGGAGGAGGGGCGATGAACACCGGAAACCTTGACGACCGCAAGGCCGCCTGGACGGCGAAACTCCAGGCGATGCCGGACGCCGAACTGGCTCGGGCATGTGCAGTCTACATCCACCTTGCGGCCCGCGTCGGCAAGAACCCTGACGCCGGATACGGCTGGAAGGCAGATGCCTGCTACGACGAGGTGGTCCGGCGCGGCAGGGTGGACATCTACACCGAGGCACAGCAATACGTCCAGACCGCGGCCGCCGAGGCTGAGCGGGCGCGGGAGGGGTGAGACGATGGAAGCGGCAGCGAACAGGCGGCCGGTCTGCCAGGTTACCGGCAAGGACGGAAACGTGTTCAACATCATCGCTTTGGTGAGGCGAGCCCTGATCAACGACGGCCAGCGCGACCGGGCCGAGGAGTGGGCGCAGAAGGCCGGGGAGTGTGACAGCTACGACGAGGTCCTGGGGCTAATGTTCGACTACGTAGACCCCGAGTAGGGCGAAGGAGGTAGACCAATGACCGTTCGATATGACGGCTACCATATCACCTGTTACCTCCACTACCCCGGCTACGAAGGGGAAGTCGAGGAGATGGAGTTCAACGCGCTGCGGGAACGGGTCTGGAAAGCCATCGAGGCCCGCTTCCCTGGGGCCGAGGCTGTAGTGGGTAAGCGATACCGCCACCCCCTGGACCCGGATAAGGTGACTGTGTTCGACCGTTACGCCCTAGCGCGAGAGGGTGACGATCTGGTAGAAAGCGTTTTGAAGGGAGACGAGGAGTAAAACGTGCTCGACTGGGCCAAACCAGGTCTCCACCGAGGCCCGGTTTTCCTTCCCCCACGTCGAACCGTGTCGAAAACTTCTCCCCGGAATCTCACCAGAAACGTAGACAACGGATACCCTGTGTGCTACAATGTAGACGTAGGGGATGACAACGAGGGAGGCGGTAGGGGTGGCAGGCAAGAGAGGCGACCTGGTGGGGCGGCGAGTCTACTACAAGGGCGATGACAGCACTCCCGCAGGTTGGGGTTGCGTGACCAAGCACGAGAGGGTACGCTACCGCACCCACACTGCCGAGTATGTCAGTATCCAACTTGACCAAGGCGCGATGTTCCGTAACCTGAACATCCTCCACGCCTTCGGAGGAAGCCAAAGCAACTTTCAGTGGGAGGATGTTAGCCGGTAACCAGAGAGCTGGTGGAGCACGACAGGCAGAGAGAGGGAGAGGAGGAGAACTGATGAAACGCTTCTGCGGCGAGCAGCTACAAACCACTATCGGAGGCATAATTCACGAGGTCTCCAGTAGGACGGGATACACCGTGACTCACGGGCGGGTGGAGGCACTACTGGAAGAGATGTGCCACGGGGTAATCCTCTCCGAACTCCTGGACCGCGTTTCCAGAGAGGTTCCCGCCACACCTGCCGCTACCCCTCTCCGGGTTGTTCGGGGTGGACGTGGCTAAGCCAGACCGCCCGATGATCCCCCTGGGGGAGGGCGAACCTTTGAGGACCTTTAGCAACTGAAAAGTTTCCCCCCCAACTGGCCGGGCTTCCCACCGGAGCCCGGCACTTTCTTTTCCTGGTTCTTCCTGTTCCTTCGCACCCCGGCAGGTGGCGGTTTGGTGGCAGAGATTTGCCGCGACCCCCGCGCTTGTGTTACATTCGGCACGAATCGGTAAATCCGGCTGAACGAGCCAACCCCGTAACCTGTGTGGCGTAAAGGATTGTTTCCGCAGGTAGGAGATTTGGTCGGAGCGGTGGGACTTGAACCCACGGCCTCCTGAACCCCATTCAGGACGCCATTGCAACTCGCGGGACCGGAAAGCCTTGCGGCGTAAGGGTTCCAGGACAGGGGTGCGGTGGTGGTGTGTCGTTTTGGTGGCAATCTGGTGGCAAGAATATGAGTCTTGCGAATGGGCCGGAATGGGGCGCGGGAAATAGTGGCTAGGAGGCATGGGATGCCTTGGTTCCGCTCGGGAAAGCCCCGCCCATGGCCCGAGTAGCGAGAGGAGCAACGCCGGTCGGGCCCAGCACGACCCGCCGTATAACGTAGTTGCTGGGAGGGGGTGAAGCCCCGGTGATGTCAATGCCGTCCAGGTGTCCCCAGCCGGTATCCAGGACATGCTCCTCGGCATAGACCGGGCCCACCGGACCGAAAGCCCACATCCCGGGCTCAGGTGCTGAGACGGCCAGGATCGGGTTGGCCCAATAATGCTCTTCCATCCATTGGCTGTTCAGCGAACCCCACCCGTGTCTCCTCGTCAGCATGGTCAGCCTCCCAGATTCACAGATTCGCGGATGGTGCGACTATCGCGTCTAGCTGGGTGTCAACTAGCCGCTCAGCATCCCCCTGGTTGACGTAACGAAATTTGGAATATGTTTTGGAATAGGAATTGGAATAATAATCACTGTCAACTAGCTACCAACCGATGGCCTTGGCGGCCGCTACGTGTCTGGCCTCTCCTCCGGGCTCGGCTCGGAGTTCGGCCATGCGTTTGCTCCAGTACTTGCCGGTCTCGTCCTGGAACCATGGGTCAATCGCAGGGGTGTGGCTCCACTTCCTCAGCAGTTCCTCATAGCTCAGGCTGTCGATGTGGGCTTTGTTCTCGGGCGTCAGTTTCACGGTTGCTGTCTCCTCTCTCTGGCTCGCGTTGACTAGCTGCCGCTTGCCACGAACCGCCGACGGCGAACAGGAGCCACCCTATCCGCCAGGTCCTCCGCACCTTCGAGCGGCTCCGTTCCCTCCTGGGCAACCACCAGATAGGTGGGCAGCACTCAAGGATGAGGGTTGAACAGGCCGCCGGTGGTTCCCCGAAACGGAACCCGACGAAGCCCCTGCCGTAGACAACCGTGAACGGGCGGGAGCGGAAGAGAATGGTGAAGGAGGCTTTGCCCTCGCGCTCCGTCAAAACGGCCCCTCCTCCTCTCCCTTTCTCCGAAGTCGCAGCCGCACGAACGGCGTCCAACGCCACATGGGGCGTCGATAGATGCGCTCGGCCACCAGGTAGCGGCCGTAGTAGCGGCCATAGTGACCGTCCCGCCGGTCGAAATTGAGCCAGATCATGTCGGGTCCTCCTCTCCTGTCCCGACAATGCCAACGGCCCGGTGCACACTCGGCCCCAACGGGCTCGGCCGGTGTAGTCTCCAGTGGGTGTCAGGCACCAGGACCAGCACCCGCGGACCATCCACCACATCCTCCTCCGTGTAGCCCTGGCGGCGGTCCTCGTCGGTGAGTCCCACCAGGCCGACGCGCTCCTCGTCCTCATCCCACGCGCCGATGTCGTAGCCGTCCAGTGGGTAGTACTCGTTGCCCTCGCTGTCCTTGGACACCAGGATGTTGAGCTCAGGGTCAAGCGTCTCCAGCAAGTCCAGCAACTCACGCACCGTCATCGTCAATGCCATACCTCCTCTGCTGGTCTCTCCGTAACCCTCCCGTGCAAGCAAATGTGGGGGCGCGGTTCGCCGAAGGAGATGTAGAGTACGTCGGCCTCGTCATCGTAGGTGGAGCGGACATTGCTGGGGTCGACAACGATGAGGCGGTTCACGGTTGGCTTCCTCCCCTCCCGGACTGTGCCACGGCGTAGGCTACAGCGGCCTTGATGTCCTCCCAGCACAACTCAGGGAACTCCTCAAACACCTCATCCAGACTATCGGCGTGGGTGAGGAAACCGAGAACCGAATGCACCGGAATGCGGGTCCCCTCAAAGCAAGGGGTGCCCCGCTTGACGTTGGGGTCGGTCACGATTGACCTAGCCACCCCTGTTCCTCCTTGTCGTAGCGAAGCTGGGTAAGCACCGGGCCTGCAACCGCTTGCTGATCTGCTCGCGCACATCGTCAATGGGCAGTTGGCAAGCCTGCACAAGTTCAAGGGTCCAGATGCGGTTACATTTCGCACAGTGGACGGTCTGGGTCGCACTGCATTCCACAACGGGCCCGCCACACTTGGGACACGATAGGACGGGGGGCTGGGAAGGGTTCGCGTAATCCCTGACAATCCAGCCGTCGATAGACACGACGACGTCGGAACGCCGTCTTCTCCGCTCCGTCAAAACGGCAGTTCCTCCTCTCCCTTTCTCCGCAGCCGCAGCCGCACGAACGGCGTCCAGCAGTACCCCCGCCAGTAGATGCGCTCGGCCTCCAGGTAGCGACCGCTCCAGCCGTACCTCTGCCGGTAGATGCGCTCGGCGACCAGGTAGCGGCCGCAGCGGAAGGGCCATCGTCCGAAACTCAGCCAGATCATGTCGGGTTCTCCTCTCCTGTCCCGAAGATGCCGGCGGCCCGGTGCGGGCTCGTCCCCCGGGTCTCATGGTCCACCATCCGGTCCACCCACTCCCCGGCCTTCTCTGCTATCCGTGACCAGAACGTCTTGACCAGCCAGTCACACTCCCGCCAGGTGATGGCAGGGCGGCCCCTCTTGAGCTTGGCGACAAGACGCTTCACCTGTCGGCGTTTCACTGGGGAACCTCCCCGACAATACCCCCACCTTCAGGTTCTGGATAGACCCACTCCACGGTCACGTCTCGCGGGTCCGTCCCCGGCGACAGGGCCATGCAGTAGATGGTGAACTCTCGCGGGTCGGAGTCGCACTGCCGGGCGATCCAGTAAAGCGAGTCGGGAGAGTATCCCTGTGCGGCAACCTGAGCGGTCAGGTGTGCGGCGGCATCGAGGATGTCCTCCGGGGACGGGATGGCCGGGGCGGTTTGGTGTGCAAACCCGCACATTAGCCATTGGACTTCGCCTACAGGCGCATCCAGCCACTCGCCGTCCTCGCTGAGGAATTGCCAGCAGGCAGTCGTGGTCTTGTCGGTCAAGCTGGTTGCACCTCCCCAGGCAGGCGAACTCCGAACTCCGCCAAGAGTTCACCGGTGATGAAGCAGCGGCCGGGAAGCTTGCGGAATTTCAGGACGGGCCGGAACCGGCGAAGGGCAACGCTGTCCTGATACGGTATGCCGTCGGGGTTCTCCAGGTCAACGAACATATACGGCCCCCGCCGGACAATGCCGGTGATGGTCCAGGGGCCACGATGCGCCACCCGGTCTATCAACACCGGCTGAAAGAACTCCACCTTGTCGCCGCCCTTTAGTTTCAGGCCGCACACGGTTACCGTGTTGCAGACCCTCATGGTCTAGACCCCCTCATCTGTCTCACATATGCCCCGAAGTCTGGCTCACCGTCGCCCTCGGCCAGCAGCCGCTCCAGTGTCTTGAGCGCCCTTGCCTCCGTCATCCCCCGGGCCACCATGTGTTCCACACACAGGCCAGGGTGCGCCTGCGCTTCAGCTATCCACGAAGCCCGGCCAATCCAGCGGAGGCCATTGTCGCACCCGGCCAGACCCGGACAGTCGTAACAGGTGGCCGAGCCGCTCCGGCAGTAGGTCATCCCGTCACCGGGTGCTCAACGTCCGTGATGGAAGTGGTGGGCTCGCCGGGCGTCACGGCAGATGAGGTGGCCCCGACCCTGCGAATCAGCCCCCGAGCCTCCAACTCGTCGAAGCGCGCCATCTTCTCTTCGTCCATCATGGCGGCCACGGCCCCGATGAAACCGAGCGCCTCCGTCTGGCCGCAAGAGTCCGCGACCATTGCCTCCGAGAGGTCTGCCACCTGGCGGATGAGGAAGCGGAGCAGATCGCCGGGTTCCGTGTGCCGCCAGAACTCCCGGCCGTGTTCGTGTTCCAGGATGGTGATAAAGTCGTCAACCTCGCGGGCGTAGCGCAGAGACAGGGGGCGTAGGGGCTTAGTCATCGGTCGTTTCTCCTTCCGGTGGCGTTCGTTGCCGCCATCGTTCTTCCAAGAGCCATAGTGACACCGGGGACGGTCCGTAGACCGCATCGGCGGTCGCCGTTTCCCATGTCGGTCTCAGGGCTCCGATGACCCGTGCGTAGTCCTCGCGGGTCATGCCGAACGCCTCCAGGGCCGCGCCTACGCCGGGAATCGTGTCTATCCAGTGGTCGGCCAGTTCTTCCGAGGTTGGTTCGGGGGAGACAGTCGCGGAGGCCGTCGTTCGTCCACCTCCCAGCCCTTCATTGGGGTTGACCCACTCATCCAGGGACGCGCCGCCAGTCTGGTTCCACGTATGGCCGCACGTCTCACACCTGGCCGGGGTCTGCGGCGGGTAGCTGGGTAGGATGCAGCGGGTGTTAATGCGGATGTCCTGGGAACCACAGTCAGGGCAGGTGAATGGTTTCAACCTCATGGGTCTTCGCCCCTTCGATGTCCTGTCCCGTTATCGGCTGTGAGAATGAACGCCACGCCTTCGCCTGCGTAACCGACCGATGTCCACCCCCCGCACCCCTGGTCACCGATGACACCCCTGCCCCCGCAGGCGCGACACGTCTCCCACGATGCCGAAGTGGTTGAGAAGCTGTCTGGGTTCTCGCTGTAGAACCCCGGCGGCACTTTCCCCTTGCCCTCACAGACTGGACACAGTTGAACACTCATCCTTGTTCGCCTCCTACCTCCGCGTTGTCCGTGTAGCAACTAGGGGTCAGGGGTAGGAGAAATGGCCTGCCCCTGGGATACGACCTCTCAATACGTTCCCGGATACACTGCTTCAACCGGGCTTGCTCAATGAGCAGGGTCGCGGCGGCAACGACTACGAGCAGGACCACTAGGACCGCCAGGCCGCCGAGCCAGACTAGTAAGACCGTCTTCACCCTTGTTTGCCTCCCCACTCCCATGCCGTCTGAATGTCCTCAGCGGTCAGGTCGGGATAGTCGTCCAGGATGGCGGCCTCGGGATACCCGTCGGCGAGACAGTCCGCGATGACATAGACCGGGACACGGGTTCCCTCGAAACACGGAATGCCGCCCATGACTTCAGGGTCAGACACGATGGAGCGCGTCATTCTTGCTCACCTCCGGGTGATGCCTTGGTTGCCTCCAGCAAAAAGAACTCCTCCCAACACCGGGGGGCAAGGTCTTTGCGTATCCTGGACTTCTTACGGCACAACAGCCTACACTCTTCTTTCCAGGGCACCCACTCCCTATTACCACTCAACAGGGCGGGGCACTCGACCTCGTAGGGGGTGCTGATCGCCAGGAGTTCGCAGGCCCGGCGAAGAGCAAGTTCGTGCTTGTTCACCCTTCTCCACCTCCACCTTCAACTCTGACCGGGGGCCGGGAGGAACGAGCCGGGGTGTCCTCGGCGACTCTGGACGCCCTACGCGCCCCGCCGACAGTCGGATACCTTGTCACCTATGACGGTGGCGATCCTCCCGCGCCCCTGGTCAATGTCGGTTGTCATGGCATGCCCAGCGGGGGCCGGTGTAGGCCCTACGTAGCCAGTGCGTCTCCGCGGGTGAGAGTATTAGTCATCGGACATGGCCTCCTCAAGCTGTTTCTTAGCCGACGCCCAGAACTGCTTTCCCTTGAAGCGGTCGGCCTCAGCCTCGTCACCCTTTAGCTTTGCCTCTACCTCATCGCGCAGGGCGGGGACATCGAAGTGCACTCCGTTGCTCATGGTTATCCGGGTTCCCGTTTCCAGCGGAGCCACATGGGCAACGTCGTTCGCGTCCACTTTGACCCATGTGTTCCCGAGTCCAGCAAACTTGACGTAGCGCAGGGCCGGCGGGATGACCGGTAGCCAGAAGATCAGCGTGACCTTGCCAGCCTCGGCCATGGCCACTTCTCGGAACGGAGGTAAGTTGTCCGGCGAAGCCGTGCCCGATAATCCCAGTTCAGCCAATACCCGTTCACAGAATCCGTAGTAGGTCTCGTCCTCTTCCCACGGGTGTTCCTCCAGGTCTACCTCCATCCGGTGGAGGGCCATGATGCGGCTAGTTGTCATTGGTGTCGTCACCCTCCCGCGGAACGTTGTAGTCGATGATGACCCATTCGGTTTGGGGGCCGACCTTGCGCACCCCGGCGCTCACGTCCGCAAGGTGGACTTCTGTTAGTCCGGCCTCCCTCAACTGCCTCGTGGCGTACGTCCAAAGGGTTTCCCCGGCCCCAAAGGGGTGCTTGTCCAGGTTGACCTTGAGTGTTCCGGTAATCCGTCTAGTCATGTCTTTGTCTCCTCTCGAATGCGGTTGTCAGGTCTGGCCAGCGGGGGCCGGGCGCGACCGACGTTGACGCGCCGCAGGGACCGTCGTGTGTCGGGCGGGCCATCGCCCTCACCCTGCCGTGGCAACACCACGCGACCCCGCTGGCCAAGGCTGTTGTCACCGAGGGTTAGGTCTGGGCAGCCCCGTTCTCGGCCTCCCGCTCCTTGCGCTTTCGCTGTCCCTCCTGGAAAGCCAGGGGCCGAAGAACCTCCAATCGCGCTTCCTCGAACCATTTGACGCAAAGCCCACCATAGGCGTTCTTTGTCACCTCGCACCTCGTACCGCCACCTAGTCGCTCCTCTCGGGCCGTGACGTATCCGGCGAATTCCGTCACATCGTCCTGCACCCAGTCGCCAAGCTGTACCACTATCTCCCCACTCCCTTCGCGATTAGCAACCTCGCCCCGCCTGCGTCACGAGAGCCGTGAGGCAAGTCTTCAACTCAAGAGCGCCTCTTGTCAGTTCTTCGTCTGGCGTGGAGGCGAATTCGTCCCAAAGGTAGACAAACTCCTCGGCGAAGTCGCGGAGTGCCTCGTCTCGGGTAGGGGCATAGGCTCGGATGCCAAGGGGGCCGTACTCTACAACGACCAGATGATCCTGAAGGCTGACCGCGCAGGAGATGGGGTAAGTCAGCTTGAGCTCACGGTCTCTCCACGATACGCGGTCAGTGATGTAGGGGGCGGGGGTTCCCTGCTCATTCACCATCTCGTCCACCTCCCCTGTCAAGATTACCAGCCTCGCCCAGTCTGCGTCAAGCGTTGCGCTTTATATGGGCGGTGTCCCGAGGTGCAACGCCTTAAACCCGTCCCCAGCAGGGCAGCACCGGCCAATGGACGAAAATATGCCTAAAAGTATGCCAACCCTGAAGAACTGGCCAGCCGGGGCGAGTTCTCTTTGTCCCTCGTTTCACCGTTCCTCCCCGTCTTCCAGCCACTCCCGGCTGACCCCGAGCACCCGGGCGAGCGCGTCAAGTCGCTTCGCGCTCGGCCTCACCATCCCGGTCTCTATCATCGACACGTTGGACCGGGCGATGCCAAGTTCCTCACCGAGCATCCTGCCCGACCACCCCAGGGCCTCTCTCGCCTGCCGGACCCGGCCGCCGATGGTGTCAAGCGCGACGACGCTACCGGGGGCGGCGGGTAGGGCCGGGGTCTCCTGGCGCACCCGGGCGAAGGCCCCGTCCAAGGCGATGGCGGCCTCCTCGTCCATGCCGGGCAAAACGTGAGAGTAGGTGTCGGCCGTGGTCTTGAAGTGCGCGTGGCCGAGCCGTTCCTGGACGAGCTTCATGTGCAGACCCTGCCGGATGAGGTGTGAGGCGTGACTATGCCGGAGGTGGTGGAACTTGAGGCCGGGGAAGCCCGCCTTGGCGACCAGCCGGTGCCAGCGCTTGCGGAGGTTCTCGGGTTTCTCGATTCCGCCACTGGCGGCGGGGAAGAGGAGGTCGTCGGCGAGGGGCATCCGGCCGAGTGTGACCCCCAGGTGTTCGAGGTATCGGTCCAACACGGCCAGGGGTTCGCCCACGAAGGTGACGCGGCGGCGGCCTGCGGCAGTCTTGGTATGCTCCTCCACCGTGACATCCCCAGCACCGACGCGGCTTACCGTGCGCCCGACACTGACGGCCCCTGCCCGACGCGGGTTGCCGTCCTGGTCATAGACGGTGAGCGTCAGGTCCACGTCGCCGACGCGGAGCGCCAGACACTCGCCGATCCGCAGGCCGGTATAGCCGACAAGGCAGGCGGCGGCATAGTCCCGCAGTTGGGCCCTCTCCGAGGCCACGTTGAACAGGTGGACCATCTCCCGCTCATCGAGGGCGCGGAACGGGGCCGGGTCGGGTTGGGGCGGCGCGGCCCCTATCGCCACGTTAACGGGGATAAGCCGCCAAGCCACGGCCTGCTTGAGCGAGCCGTGAATGACCGAGTGGACAAGGCGGACTGTCCGCTTGGAGAGCCCCTGGCCGGCAAGGTCGGTGTAGAGTTCGGACAGGGCCAGCGGTTGGAGTTTGCCGAGCGGGATATGCCCCAGGACGGGTCTCACGTAGCGGCCGGCCAGGTCACGGTAGCTGTACATGGTGCTCGGCCGGAGCCGTAGGGAGACATGCCGGAGCCACTGGTCGAGGTACGCCCCGTAAAGTGTGTCGGATGCCTCCACCCACGTCCCCCGGTTGTGCTGGGCGATGAGGTCGGCCAGGTAGCGGTCAGCCTCCCGGCGCGTGCCGTAAAAGGTCTTGCACGTCCTGACCCGCTTGCCGCGTGCGTCGGTCCCGTGGCTGAGGGTGACCTTGTGTCTCCTCGGCCCCAGCGTGGTCACATGTCCCGTGGTCATGGGCAACCCCTCCCCTGGCGCGTCCTCCTAAAGTTTCGCCACCAGCGGGGGGAGTCCTGTTGACGCGGTCTGCCGGGAACTAGTAGGGTAAGCATTCACCCTGGCGGGCTTCGGCGTTAAAAAAGGACCGGGCCTCCGCTGGGAAGCCCGGCATTGGCGCGGCCAAACGGTCAGCCCCTGAGGACGACGTAGACTAGGACCCCGACGGAGCCGACGAGGATGGCAAACAGCAGGTAACGCAGGCGCACAGGGCACTCCCCCTTGGCTACTGTATCCACTGACAAACCCCAGCCGGAGGCGACGCCTGATGCTATGGCATCACCCCCGGCTAGCCGGGCGTGGTCATTGGCCCGGAGCCGGACAACCCATGCCGGGCATCGCGTCCGGCCTCGGTGCCAGGGCCGCTCACCCTAGTGAGCCACCCCTTCGCGGCCTCCGTCTCCGGGGGCCTTAGTCTTGTCGTGCTGCTTTTCCTCACTGCCGCTCACCCTTGCCCGGACCAGGATCAGCTGCGGAGTCTTGACCAGGAGGATTTCCTGTCCTAGCGTCTTCGATTGCCGTATCTCCTGTCGCTTGCATCGTCTGTCCATGGGTTTCGGGGTCGCGGTCCTGGCCTGGTGTAGGTGGCGGCCCGGCCTCTTTGAGCGCCTGGACCAACCTGTGGAGCAGGTCAGCCCCCAGCCCGGCGTCGGCCGCCTCTTTCGCTACGACGATATACTCCACTCGGTGCTCCTCGACGAGGAAGCGCCGCATGTCGTCGGATAGGTGGGGCAGGTAGTCCTTGAGATGTAGCCTCCGCCCGGCCCGTTCTGTGTCATCCTCCGTGCCAAGCAGATAGCCTACGTTCACGTCGAGGGCTTCGGCCAGACCGACGACTATCTCGATACCCGGCAGCCGCCGCCCTGACTCGTAGCCACCGATAGCCGCGAATGTCAGGCCGACCATGGCCCCGAGGCGGACCTGGGTCAACTTGGCTTCGAGGCGCAGGGCCTTTAGGCGTTCGGCGAACTTCTGGTTGTCCATGTTTGTTCCCCTGTTCCCCCATGAGCCCGCAATCCCTAGCGGGCGGAATATAGCCATTTGCCAGAGTATGCCCAAGAACCCCTTGACATACAAAGCAGAAGGCTTTATTCTAAGGGTGACTATAAGCAATCGCTTCATGGGAGGGGCCTACTACACCATGTCTGACACACCACGCGCTATCATCCGCACCCGCCGCCAGGAGATGGGCCTCACACAGGCTCAGGCCGCGCGGCAAGCCGGTATCTCCCAGGTCTACTGGAGCCAGGTGGAGCGCGGCACGCGCAACCCGGGCGGCCAGAACATGTTCGCCATGGCTGAGGTGCTGGGTCTGTCGGTCGAGGTTTTCCGGCCGGTCTGCGCCCCGAAGCGCGACACCGCCTGACTGTAAGCCTAAACTGTCCCGGCGGCCCGCGGCTACCGGGAATTGACGGGAGGGCTGGACAAGCATGGCCAAATCAGGAACCGACGCCTACACCACGACACAGGTTGCAGCAATGACCGGCCTCAGTCGCACCACCGTCATACGATGGACCCGCGAGGGCGTCATACCCCACAAGCGCAAGCCACCCACCCGACCCGGGGGCTACAACTCCTACATCTATCCCAAGGCCCTTTTCGATGCCTGGTGGTCTGCCGACGACTCCCTAAAGCCCCTACCCGGCCAGGCGTCCAGTCCTCCCGTCAGTTCCCGCAGGTCGCCCAAGGGTCGTCGCCCCACAGGTTAGGCCACCAGGAGAGGGGGAGCCGCCGATGTCTACCGCTACGGGCCACAATCACCTGGCTGACACCGTTGAGTGCGTAGCCATCAACGCGATGGTCACCGAGTCGGCCAGGTGGCAGGCGCGGTATCGCGGCCTGCTCTACCGGACGCTGGAACGGTCAGGGGTGGCGGGATGCATCACCCCTTTTCTCGCCGCCTACGTCAGCGGGGGTGAGTTGGTGATCCGGGGGCGCGAGTCCCTCTGGTCCCACCTGGCGTTTCGGTCAGACCCGCTGGGCGGGCGGTTTCCCACTTCTGACAACGGAGGCGATACCGCGTGAACAAGATTGAGACGCTGTTTGACCGTGACGAGAATTTCAAGGTAATACCTCAGGTCCGCGCCGGGTGCGAGTGGGTCATCGACGGCGAGGGAGGGGCGACGGAGAAACTGGACGGGACGAACGTGCTAATCGCGCCGCATCCCGTGTCGGGAGAACCCTGGCCGTTCAAGCGGTCCAACCCGACCAAGGCAGAGAAAGCCGCAGGTGTTCAGCCTACCAACGTATTGTGTGTCTCCAGCGACCCGGACGACAGGTGGATATGGGCCGCCTTCTGCCGCACCCCGAACCTGCGACCCGGCTACCACGAGGCGATGGGTCCCAAAATCCAGGGGAACCCGCTCGGGTTGTCGGCCCACGTCCTTGTTCGTATCGACGAGATGCCCGTCTACCCCGACGTTCCCCGGACCTACGAGGGACTGAGGGACTACATGGCCGACCTCGACAGCCTCTTCTCCCCAGGGCATAAGGCGGAGGGCATCGTGTTTCATCACCCCGACGGGAGAATGGTCAAGATCAAGTGCAAGGACTTTTCGAAGGGGCCGGGAGCATGAAGGGAGAGGGGAACGTGGGTGGGTTCGTGGAGTTCGAGGATGCGGGCGGCTGGCAGCACACTCTCCACGGGTCTAGGGTCTGGCTGACGCAGCATGGTGGGAAGTGGTACGCCATCATCAACGATGGCTCCGAGGTTGGTTCCACGCACCCCATCACACCCGCCGTTTACGCCGACCTTCGGGCGCGGCTGCTGGGCGAGGAGCCGCAGGACCCCCGATACGACGCGCTGGCCGCGATATGCCGGGGGCTCGGTTTTACGTCCTCCGTTGAGGTGGACTACAGCCACGCGCCACCGAGGATTGAGATTCTCCTCTGCGACCATGCCGACGAGCAGGACCGACGCTTGCTGGCCGAGGTGCTTGCGACGTTTGTCGAGCGGCACGGGTGCCCGGCGGTGACCGTCAGTGTTGAGGAGGCCAAACCATGACCGACAAACTCCTGCTCATCGTGACCATCATCGCCGCCGCCGTATACTCCTTTCTTTGCATCGTGTGTCTGGTCGCCCGCCAGTGGGGACTTGTCGCGCTCTTTGGTTTCACGACCATCTATGTGTTGCGCGACTTGTGGGCGAGGGCCGTTCGCATCGGCGCAATCGCCGCCGAACGCCAGGCCGCGGAACTCGAACTCGCGGAGGCCGAGCGCGCACTCGCGGAGGCGGAACAGAAGCTCCGGTGCATCGTTGAGGCTGGCCGGGCCGCGGAAGCGGTAGAGCCGACGGACAAGGAGGCCAAGCCATGACCGACCAGATTCTATCCGACCTGTGCCGTGGCATTGTATGGGGTGTTCTCATCGCAGTCTGCCTGTATAAGCCGTTCCGGCCCTTCGTTGTTCTGGCCGTCCTAATTGTCCTGGTCGCCCTGAAGGAGGGCTGGCTATGACTACCCCTGACCCTTACGCCGACCTGCGTCTGGCCGTCGCCGAGTTAAAGGCGGTCGTCGGGGCCGAGTTCCTCCGCCTCGCCCGGTGGCTCCACCGTCACCGGGTGCC
>Ga0114946_10001823_pt1 | contig 14636 bp, 18 predicted proteins | sample WalLakDeSediment_FD_88676 | JGI IMG/M metagenome (GOLD analysis project Ga0114946, IMG submission 88676) | Lake sediment microbial communities from Walker lake, Nevada to study Microbial Dark Matter (Phase II) - Walker Lake 11/02/13 Deep Sediment | ecosystem: Environmental > Aquatic >... | reverse complement strand
CGCGAGGTGCGGGGCTCGATGCCCGACGTCGTCTTTCCTCACCGGCAGCACACAGAGTTGATGGATTGCTCGGCCTGCCATCCGGCCATCTTCATTCCCGCGCGGGGCAGCAACGACATGAGCATGGCCGCGATCATGATGGGCGAGCAGTGCGGCGTCTGCCATGGCCGGGTCGCCTTCCCGGTGTCGGACTGCAGGGCCTGCCATTCGCAACCCAAGAGCGCACGGGCCGAGGCGCAGCCATGAAGCGGGCATCGACATCGTTCCAGCTGAAGACCCCACTGCGCTGCCTGCTGGTCGCGGGTACCTTCCTGGCGGCGCCGCTCCTGATGGCGGGGCACCATGCGCCGCCGCCAGAGCCCACGGCACAGCCTCCGGAGCGTCACGGGCAGCCGCAGCGGCCGCTGGAGACCATCGCGCGTCTGCTCGAGGAATCCTCCGCGGCCCGGATGGTGTCCGCCAGTGGAGACCCGGAGGCGCTCGAGCGGCGTGACGAGGCGTTGGAGGCCTTCCGCCGTGCCGAGGCCGCGCAGGCCGCGGGGAGGCTGGATGAGGCGCAGCGCCTGGGCAACCTGGCGGCACGGATCATGTTCGAGGCGGTACATCTGGCCGAATCGCCGACTGCGGGCGACGCCAAGAAGAGACGCGAATATCAGCGCCGGCTGGAAAGCGTGAACGCCCTGCAGGAGGCACACCAGAGGCTGATCCGGGAAGAGTCCCTCGGACGCGAACACGAGAGCCGGCGCCAGGCCGTCCGCCAGCGGGTGGATGCCGCCGATGCACTGTATGCCCAGGGTCGGCTGGACGAGGCCCGGCACCGACTCGATGAGGCCTATGAGATGGTCCGGATGAATATCGGGGAAATTCGGGACGATTCCACGGTCGTATACCGCCCCAGCTTTGCGAACAAGGAAGAGGAATACCGTTTTGAGCTCCGGCGGCACGAGACGCATCAGCGCCTGGTGCAGTTGTCCATGCAGGGCCGCGGTCAGGAGCAGGGCGTGGTAAGAATGGTGGACGGTTTCGTCAATCAGGCCGAGGCGCTGCGTGTGCAGGCGGAACGGCAGGCGGCGCGGGGCCAGTTCGGGCCTGCGGTGGAGACGCTCGATGCGGCCACCGGGCAGTTGGTGCGCGCCCTGCGGTCCACCGGCTTGTTCATCCCTGGATGATGGGCATGGAGCGAGCTCTTTCCCGGATGTCGTTGCTCCTGGTGCTTTTGCTGGCTTCGTCGGCGCTGGCGGGGCAGGGCCGATTCACGGCACTGTCCGCCGATGGCCTGCACGACCCTAAGGTGCCCGCGATCGAGCTCCTGCAGCAGCCAGCCGACGGGATGGGTTCGCTGCCGCCCTCCAGCTCAGGCAACATGGTGGACTGGAACGAGGCGGTGCGCGGTGGCTACATCCGACCGCGCGCGACATTGCTGGAGGAGGGCGAGGTGCGCCTGCTGGACACGGACATCCTGATGCCGCGCACGGGCGACGCACTCGTGGTGCGATTTCCGCACCGGGAGCACACCGAGTGGCTGGACTGCAGTAACTGCCATCCCAAGCCCTTCGCGGAGGAGGCGGGCAAAACGCCGGTCAGCATGCTCCAGATCCTGATGGGCGACTACTGCGGGCAGTGTCACGGCGCGGTGGCCTTTCCGCTGACGGAGTGCGCTCGATGTCACAGTGTGTCCCATGATGAATATCGCGAGTACCGCAGCAATCGCTGACCGGCGCGGGCGATGGCTGGCCCGGTGGGCCTGTGCCCTGCTGCTGGGGCCGCTGCTGCTGAGCCCGGTGCCGGCGGCAGCCGAGTACGGCGACGTGATCCTGAACCGCAATGCCGAGCAGGAAGGCGTGCCGCCGGTGATCTTTCCGCACTGGTTTCACCGGATCCGTTTCCGTTGCAAGGTCTGCCATACCGAACTGGGTTTCGAAATGAGAGTGGGAGCGAATCCGATGGAGATGAGCGGCATGACCGAGGGGCAGTACTGTGGTGCCTGCCATAACGGGGAGATTGCCTGGGGGCTCGATCAGTGCGTGATGTGCCACTCGGGGAAACCGGGGCTCAGCACGGACATCCGGGGCGGGCACGAGACCTCGGGGCCGGGGCGATGGTAGCGCGGCGGGGAGTGCTGCGCCTGGGCGCGGCGGCGTTGGTGGGAGGCACGCTGTTTCTGTCCGGTTGTGCCGGCCCCGGGCCGGCCGTGGACCGGCGTACCGCTGCCTGTGGTTGGGAAGCGCAGCCGCAGCGGACCCTGGATGGCGGCTTCGTGGACGGGCGTTTTCTCCGTCTGCAGCGTCCCGTGAGCGTGGCGGCCGATCTGCGGGGCCTCTGGATCTACGATGCCGGGCACGGTGCGGTGTTCCGGCTGGAATCCATCGGCGGCAATCTGCGCCGCGTGCTGACCGTGCGGTTGCCGCCCGAGTCGCGGCTGCGGGTGGACGGCTTCGGTCAGATCTATCTCTCCGATCCGAGGCGCGGGGAGGTGCATCGGTTCGACGAAACCGGCGCGCCGCCGCAGACTTTCCGGACCGAGGGACTGGGCGCGCCGCAGGCACTGGCGCTGACCCGCGATGGCCGTGTGCTGGTGGGTGACGTTTCGGGCCGGGTGGCGGTGTTCAACACGGTGGGCGGACTGGAGCGGGTGCTGACCGCACAGGGCGAACCCTTCGGCACCATCGGCGGCCTGGCTGTCGATCGCGACCGGGTGTTCATCTCCGACCCCTTGCTCCGGCGCATTCAGGTCCTCAAGGACGACCGTCCGGTGGGCGCGCTCTCACACCCGGAGCTGAGGAGCCCCGGACCTCTGGCGATGGATGAAGACGGACGGCTGGTGGTCGGCGACACCGCCAACCGAACGATCTTCGTGTTCAGCGGGGACGAAGAGTCTCCGCGGATCTCCGGGCCGGTATCGCTGCCGGCGCATGCCATCGACGACATTGCGGCGGGTTTCGGCGAGGTCTTCGTTGCCGACGGCAATACCGGTCGCATCCATGTGCTTCGCCTGGTTCCTGCGGCCTGTGCCGACCCGGCAGCGCCTGAGAACGACTGAGTGACCGGTATTCCGCGTTCCATCTTTCTGGCGCTGTTCGCCTTGCTGACGGGATGCGCCGTGACCGGACCGCAGGAGTTCCATTACCAGCCCCCGCTGGAGCCGGGGGCACAGGACGCGGTGGTCTGGCCGCAGCCTCCCGAGCAGACCCGTTTTGTCTACGTCGGCCAGCTGTTGGGCGAACAGAACCTGCGCCCGCGGGAGTCCGGCGAGGGGCAGCGGGTGCAGCGTGTCCTGCGCTGGCTGGTGGGGCTCGGTGGCGGACTGGGTCCGGAGCCCACCGTATTGCGGCGTCCGCATGCCGTGGCCGTCGGCGCCGATGGCCGCATCTTCGTCGCCGACATGGGTCGGCCGTCGATCTTCGTCTTCGACCTGGCGGAGCCCAGTCTGCAGGTCTGGGACCGCGCAGCGCCGGGCTTGCCCCTGCTCGCGCCCAGCGGGCTGGTGACGGCGGCGGACGGCGGCGTGCTGGTGGCCGACGCCGAGCGCGCGGAGGTCTACCGGCTGGATCGGGAGGGACGGCCGCAGGGCAGCTTCGGGGCCGGGGAGTTGCTGCGCCCGGGCGGGCTTGCGCGCGATGACACGCGCGGCGAGATCTACGTTGCCGATATCCGGGCACACGCCGTCAAGGTGTTTGATGAATCGGGTCGCCTGCTGCGCACCCTGGGCGGGTCGGGCGAGGGGGCCGGACGCTTCAACGCCCCCAGTCACGTCGCCTTTGCCGATGACCAGGTCTATGTGACCGACGCCTTCAATGCCCGGGTGCAGGTCCTCTCCCGTGAGGGCGAGTCCCTGGGCGTGATCGGTCGGCGCGGTCTCTACGTGGGCAACCTGGTACGGCCGAAGGGAGTCGCGGTCGATGCCGCCGGGCGCGTGTACGTGGTGGAGTCCTATTACGGGCATCTGCTGGTGTTCGATGGGTCGGGCGCGCTGCTGCTCCCGATCACCACGACCGGCACCGAGCTGGGCGGGCTGTATCTGCCGGCGGGCGTGGCCGTGGACGAGCGGCAGCAGGTCTATCTGGCTGACATGTTCAACGGGCGGGTGTTGATCCTGCGTTACGTGGGTGAAGATTGATGGGAGTAATGATTGATATCGGGCGGGGCCACTGGCTGGAGTTGGCCTGCGGTCGTGGCCTCCGTCGCTGGCTCCTGGCGCTGCTTCTGCTGGGCCTTCCTGCAACGGCGCTGTCGGGGCAGCCGGGGGAGGCGACCTATCAGCGCAACTGTTCGGTCTGCCACGGCGAGAGCGGGGACGGGCGCAGCGGTGCGCGTTTCGGACTGCAACCGCCTCCGGCCTCGTTCGGAGACGGGTATGCGGCCAGCCGCGACCGGATGATCGCGGTGGTCGCAGGGGGCAGTCCCGGGACGGCCATGACCGCCTGGGGCGGGCGGCTGGGAACGCAGGAAATCGAGGACGTGGTGGACTTCATCCGGCACCGCTTCATGGGAGCCGGGGCGGCAACGGCCGCTTCCCCGCTGCGCCTGGAGCACGGCATGTCCGCGTCCGCGATCCCTTCCATCCCGCAGGCTGTCATTCCGCCGCGGGCCGCCGGCGGAGGACCCGGCACCGACGGCGAAGCGGCCCGGCTCTACGCGCGCAACTGCTCGGTGTGCCACGGCGAGAACGGCAGCGGCGCGGTCTGGGGCCGCCAGGGACTGAATCCGCCACCGCAGGACTTCACCGCCGCGGAGGTCGCGCAGTGGCTGACTCGTGAGCGCATGCTCGCAGCGGTCCGCAAAGGCCGGCCCGGCACGGCGATGGCCGCCTTCGAGGGCCGCCTCGGCTCCGATGAGATCGAGGCCATCGTGGATTACATCCGCGTCGCGTTCATGCGGCAACCGGCCGAGATGTCGGTTGAGATGCCAGTTGAGGATGGGCTGATCGGCCTGCAGCCTCGGGATCTTCAGGGGTATGCACCTGCGCCCATGGATGCGTCGATGCCGCGTGGGTTGACCGGCGATCCCGGCAACGGTGCCGTCGTGTTTGCCTCGAACTGTGCTGTGTGCCACGGAAGTGGGGGCCGGGGCGATGGTCCGCGCGCGTATTTCATCTATCCGCGGCCGCGCGATTTCACCAGTCTCGACGCCCGCACCAGCATGAATCGGCCGGCGCTGTATGCCGCCGTCCGTCACGGCGTCCGCGGTCGGGCGATGCCGGGCTGGCGAACCGTTCTCGACGAGCAGCAAATCGCTGACGTCTCCGAGTACGTTTATCAGTCCTTCATCGTTCAGGAATAGGACTCATGGAAGCATCCCGGAACAGGCGACGGACCCGATACTCACTGCGCGCCGCGTTTGGCGCCCTTTGCGTCGTGTCACTACTGATGCCCGGAGCGGTGCTGGGCGAGGACTCCGATGAGGCGGTGGCGCATGCAATGCGGATCTTCGGCGAGGGTGATGTGGTCGGGGCGATGATGATGTTGCAGCCGGCGGCGGAGTCCGGGCACCCCGAAGCACAGGTGCGACTTGCGTACATCCTCGACCGGGCCCGCGACTACCAGGGCGCGCTGCACTGGTACCGGGCCGCTGCCGAGGCGGGCAATCCGGAGGGGGCCTTCGGCCTGGCCGCGATGCTTGCCGCCGGAGAGGGAACCTCTGCGGACCCGAGCGAAGCGGGCCAGTGGATGGAGAGGGCGGCGCAGGGCGGGCACCTGCGCGCGATGCTGGCTCTGGCGGGGGCCCATGAACGGGGCGGCCTCGGTCGGGAAATGGATCCGGCCCGGGCACTGTCCTGGTACCGGCAGGCTGCCGAGCGCGGCGACCGCCAGGCACGGCAGCGCCTCGCGCAGGCCTACATGAATGGCGAACTGGGGCTGGAGCCCGATGCCCGGGCCGCGGAGGCATGGCTGTCGGACGGGATCTTCGACTCAGGTGCAGACACAGGAGCAAGGCAATGAACAGAAAAGTGATTCGACGGAACTGTGGCATCGCACTGCTGACGGCGGGCATCGCACTGGCCTCGGGGGCCGCGGTGGCGGCGGACGTCTTCGAGGGCAGGAAGGTCTACGAACGGAACTGCGCTGTCTGCCACGGCCCTGATGGGCGGGGCGAGATGCCGGGAATGCCTGACTTCACGCGCAACAACCGGGTCTTGATGCAGCCCGATGCGGCGGTGTTCAACACCGTCAGCAACGGCAAGGGCGGCATGCCCGCCTTCCGGGGGCTGCTGGAGGAGCGCGAGATCCTCGACGCGGTCGCCTTCATGCGTACTTTCATCGGCCGGCGTTAGTGGGCCGTGCTGAGCATCCATTCCGTTCGTGGTTCGACAGGCTCACCACGAACGGAACCATGCACGGGCCGTTCGTCCTGAGCCTGTCGAAGGACCAGGCCGTTCGTCCTGAGCCTGTCGAAGGACCTGGCGGTTTGTCGTGAGGCTGTCGAATGACCAGGCCGTTCGTCCTGAGCCTGTCGAAGGACCTGGCGGTTTGTCGTGAGGCTGTCGAATGACCAGGCCGTTCGTCCTGAGCCTGTCGAAGGACGTTGATCAGCACTGGCCCAAGAGGTGAATGCACGATGAAGTGTCATGGATTGATCAGGGCGGTTTTCTGGCGAAGCTGGGTAGGGCTGACCGTGGCCCTTGCCTGGAGCGTTGCCAGTGCCGGACCAGCCCCGTACCAGGTGCTGGACACCTTCGACGTGGGCGAGGACGTCTATGTCCGCTCGCTCGGCGTGGAGGAAGCGGCCGACGCGCTGTGGGTGGGCACCTCCGTCGGTCTGCTGGAGATCGACCTGTCGTCTCTGGAACCGCGCAACAGCTTCACCCGCGCCGACGGGCTGGCCAACGAGTACGTATTCGCCATCGGCATCGACAGCCGGGGGTTCAAGTGGTTCGGGACCAATGCCGGGGGCGTATCCCGTTTTCGGGACGGCCATTGGCAGACCTTCTTCCCGATGCACGGGCTGGCCGACTACTGGGTCTACGCCTTCGCCGAACAGCCGACCGGCGCCTTCTGGATCGGCACCTGGGAGGGGGTCAACCGGGTGGATCTGGAGACCCTGGAATTTCACACCTACCTCGACGAGCTGATCAACGAGTGGGTCTACGGGCTGGCCGTCGACTCCAGGGAGCGGGTCTGGTTCGGCACCGAGGGGGGCGTGTCGATGCTCGACGGCGAGTCCTGGCGGCACTGGACGCACGCCGACGGCCTAGGCGCCGCGCCGGAGCGGGACCGCCCGGTCAGCGTCAACACCGGCCTCGGTACCCGGGACCGCCATGACCTCACCGTGCTGGAGCATGGCGAGGAGACCATGAACCCGAACTACATCTTCGCCATGCATGCTGATCCGGAGGATCGCATCTGGGCCGGAACCTGGGGTGGCGGGGTCTCAGTGTATGAAGACGGCAGCTGGCGCAACCTGACCACCGCCGACGGTCTCTCCGGGAACCTGGTGTACAGCATCACCCAGGACCGGGAGGGCGCTTACTGGTTCGGCACGAATCGCGGCGTGAGCCGCTACGACGGCCAGGATTGGCAGACCATCGGCACCGCCGAGGGGCTTCTGGCCGCGCATGTCTACGCCTTGGCGGTGTCTCCGTCCGGGGATATCTGGGCCGGGACTCGGCGCGGCGTGAGCCGGATCGGCCGGCCTTTACAGGCGACGGACTGACGTCGGCCTCACATTGACCCGGCAGGGGGAGGGCAGAGATGGAAATTGGGAAGATCGCAGTCGTCGGCGCGCTGATCGTGGGGGTGGCGGTGACCGCATACCTGATCGGCGGCAGCCAGGCGAACCGTTCCGCGGCGGTGCCGGCGGCGTCGGTGTCGCAGTCGGCGGCGACCGCGACCGTGGCGGACGAGCCCGCCAGGCTGCCCCAACTCGCCGCAAGGCAGCCGTCGCATTTCACCCATTTTCGGGTCGGACAGCGCAACGTCAAGCGTCTCCATGTCGACGGATCGGTGGTCTGGGTGGGCACCTCCGGCGGACTCATCCGCTATGACAGCCACGCGGACCAGTACCGCCTGATCGACAACCGCAGCGGCCTGCTCGCCAACGGGATCTTCTACGTCGGGAAGCTGGAAGGCCGGATTGCCGTTGGTACCTACGGCGGCGGCTTCGCGTTGTTGGGCGCGGACGGCGACAGCTGGGAGCATTACAACGTCCCCGACGGTCTCGGTGACGCGTTCGTCTACGATGCCGCACTGGATGCGGACGGCGATCTCTGGATCGCGACCTGGTCCGGTGCCAACCGTGTTCGTGGCGGTGTCGCCGGCTTGGGCAGTCCCGAGAACTGGGAACTGTTCACCGTGGAGAACACCGGCGGCGGTCTTCCCAATGACTGGGTCTATGCGCTGGCTCCCGCGAAGGATGGCGCCGTGTGGATGGCCACTGAAGGGGGGCTGGCGGTCTGGCGCGACGGCGAATGGACTCACTGGAACCATGCCGACGGACTGGGCGCGGCCTTCGACCTGGTGCGGGACGACATCCGTTTTCTGACTGACCCGGCCGAGGTCTCCGACCACCACGCGAAGCAGAAAGAGGAGATGGGCCTGTCCGACATCGGCGTGGCCTACAATCCGAACTACGTGGTCTCGCTCGAACTCGACGGCAATGGCGGCGTCTGGGCCGGGACCTGGGGCGCAGGCCTGTCGCATTTCGACGGTCAAGACTGGCGGAACTACACCGTCCGGGACGGGCTGCCTTCCAGCCATGTCTTTTCGCTGTACCGGGATCCCGATGGAACGCTCTGGGTGGGTACCAGCCACGGCATGGCGCAACTCAAGGACGACCGTTTTCACGTATACACAACGGAACACGGGCTCTTTGCAGACGCGGTCTTCTCCATCGCGGCGATCCCCAACCAGGACTCGCTCTGGGTGGGCAGCTACGGTGGCGTCGCAAGGCTGGTCGGGCTTCGCTAGGGCAGTGGGCGCTTAGGTCAGTGGTCGGCGTTCGCGGCACTCCGGGAAGCCTGCTCGCCCGTCTGTTCGGGGGGCTGTTTGCCTGTCTCCTCGGCGGTCCGGCGTTCTCCGCACAGACCGATGCCTCCGCGCCTCCCGATGAGGGGAAGCGGGTGTACGAGTTTTACTGTTACCAGTGTCATGCCTACTCCGGCACGGGCCGCACGCTGGCGTCGCGCACCCTGAATCCACCCCCGAGGGATTTCACCAGCATGGAAAGCAGGACCCTGACGCGGGAGCATCTGCTCGATGCGGTACGCAATGGGCGCCCGGGCACGGGGATGGTCGCCTTCGGCCGAGTACTGGGCGAGGACGGGGTTCAGGCGGTGGTGAGTTATGTGATCGAGCGGTTCATGACCGGGGAGGCACCGGACGAGCGCTATCACACGGCCGCGAACGGGTGGCCCGAACACGACCGGTACGCAGCGGCGTTTCCATTTGCAACGGGGGAAATCCCGCTGGGTACGGCTCCGGACGAACTCGACGACGATCAACTGCGCGGCCAGCGCCTGTTCATGGGCGCCTGCATCACCTGCCATGACGGCGGAACCATGCCGGATTCAGGCCCGGTTTGGGAGACCCGCGCAGTGTCCTATCCCCGGGGGCGTTACGATCATCGCAATCCCACCGCCGGCCAGGAGCATTGGGACGCCATCAGCGGCGCAAGCCCTTATCTTCGACATGAGCGGCCGCCACCTCTACCCATGGATGCCGATGACATGCTCGCCACCGGGGCCGCGCTGTTTCAGGACAACTGCGCCTTCTGCCATGCGGCTGATGGTACGGGGAAGAACTGGATCGGCAGCTTCCTCCAGCCGCGCCCGAGAAACCTGACCGACCCGGATGTGATGAGCGGCATGACTCGCCAACGGCTGGAGGCGTCCATCCGCAATGGCGTACTTAACACCTCGATGCCTGCCTGGGGCAGTGTCCTGAGAACGGCGGAGATCGTGGCAATCGTTCATTATGTTGACCGGATCATGTACCCTCTCGCCGACGCCGTGCCTACTGTTCGGGGCAGGGCGGAGGTTTCTCCCACGGAACCTCCAAAGTGGGTACGGCGGGCGATGATCCAATCAGGGCCACCACCACCGGGCGGGGAATAACCATTCATTTCTGAAGACGCGGCTGCTTTTACACCGCCAACGATGATCCACAGAACTCTACCGAGGTTGGCAGTCGTGACATCAGAACAGCGTACACAAGTACGAAAGAGCCTTTCGGAAGGTTACCGCGGTGAACTGACCATGCAGATGGACGGACGCCCTTTGCCCCTGGAAGCGGTTGTCGATGTGTCATCGGTGGGGATCGGGGTCATCACCGCGGAGGACATACGAAGCGGCTCTCTTGTGGAGGTTTCTTATCGATTTGAAACCATCAATATTGATATGTCGGGGGTGGTTGTCTGGACCAGGCGTCAGGACGGGGTGGATGATGCAAAAAACCCCAAAATCCTGTTCGCCGTGGGGGTGAGCCTGACCGGTCCCACGCTTCTATACGCACTGCTTTGACCTGGGCCCGGGCGCCCCTTGAGCTCACGGCGGGCCACCCTGGCTCCGCCGTGAGCCATCGTTCTATGTGGTTGTCTTGCAGGTCTTTACTCCGATGACTGAGTAGGCCGGGCACCAGCCGATCAGCGCGGTTGCCAGGGGAATGATCCCAATCCAGCCCCAAGGGGTCTGGGGTCCGACAAAGACGAGGGCGATCAGCACCACACCGACGACTACGCGCAGGACCCGATCGATCGTTCCCATGTTCTTCATTGACTCCAGGCTCATGTGTCTTCTCCTATGAATTGAGGTGGTGGATTTACGCGGATTTTGCGCGCTTCATGATATCATCAGCGGGAAGCGTAATACCATTCGTTGCGGCGGAGGAAGCAAAGAAAAGCGACCCTCAGGGGCAGACCGAAAGATATTCCAGATCCTGCGGTGCGGTCGATCCCATGACCCGTTCATGGGGCTGCATGGATGATGAAATCGGGGATCGTGCTGGGCTTCAGCGACTGCGCGTTGAGAGGGGGATGGCTGGGCATCGAAAAAGCGGCGCATGGGATAGGGAGGCGCGGATCCGAACCCGGCCATTGATCGTTCAGGGAAGGAGGCTGCATGGGGTTGGACAGATGGGGTGGTGTCGATATCGTGTCCGGAAGGAACGCTGTGGCGCTGCGAAGGCATGGAGAGATGCCTGTGATCAATGGGTTGCAAACGGTGTTGACGGACCCTGCGGAGTCTGTACAATACGCGTCCTGGAACAGCTGCGGGAATAGCTCAGTGGTAGAGCACAACCTTGCCAAGGTTGGGGTCGCGAGTTCGAATCTCGTTTCCCGCTCCAAGTATTTGAAGACTCTCGGTTTTTGCGCCGCCACGGCGTTCAGTCACGGTTCTGAACGTTCACAGCAAAGACGGAGAGCAAAATGGCCACACTGGCAAGTACGATTGCCGCATTCACCGCCGCCCGCGAGTATGACCGGGCGGCGCTGTCGCGGTTGGGTTTCTGGGCCGACGAGTTCGGCGACCGGGAACTGACCGACATCACCAGCGACGAGGTCGACGCCGCCCTGCTGCGGCTCGCCGAACGCGGTCGGCTCTAGCCGCGCCGCAATGGCAAGACCCAGCCGGCGGGAGCACCCCTGTCCGGCGCCACCCTGAACCGCTACCTGAGCCAACTGTCGAGCGTGTACCGCTATGCGCGTCGGCTGCGCCTGGCGCCACGCGGGCATCTGCCGCCGACCCACGGCATCGAAAAATCCCCGGAACCGATTGATCCCGACCGCTACCTGCGGCCCGAGGAAGTGGAACGCCTGTTGACCCTGGCCGAAGTGCTGGATCGCAAGTGGCAGAAACTCCCGGCGCTGATCATCACTGCGTTCCACACCGGCCTGCGGATCGGCAACCTGCTGGATCTGCGCTGGCAGGACGTCAACCTGGACGCCCGCACCATCACCGTGCTGAAAACCAAGAACGGGCGACCGATGGTGTCCGCACTGAGCGAACGCGCCGCCAAGGCGCTCTCCAAGCTTCCAGGCAAGCATCCCGGCGACGAGCGCGTCTTCGGTAACAGCCGAGGCCAGCGCTACCACTTTCGGCGGCTCTGGGCGCAAGTCTGCGACGAGGCCGGTCTTCCCGGTCGCAACTTCCACCAGCTGCGCCACGGCTGCGGATCGGCCCTGGCCAATGCCGGGGTCGGGCAGGCCACCATCATGGCGGTGATGGGGCACAGGACGTTGACCGCTTCGGCCCGGTACATGCACAGCGACGTCAGCGACAAGCGGCGTGTGGTGGATCAGGTATTCACATGAGCGACGCACACAGGGTGACGCACCCGGGCCCCCGGCGCCCTGGGTGCTGGTGCAACCTTTGGCGGGCAATCTGGCAGAAGCGCCGGTCCTGCAACTAGTCCTCGCCTGCCAACCTCTGGCTGGAAGAGACCAGATCGATTCTTTGTAAAAAAGCTGGCCGCACTGAATCCTCCGCATTACGCCGTGGCGGCGTAACAACTGGAGGGTAAGACACGTGGAAAGCCTGAAATCACTAACCCGTATTAAGGACTGGCGCCGCGATGAGGCGGCGCATGTTTTCCCCACGGACTCCTCGTTGGAATGGTTCGCACGGCAGCACCGTGAAGAACTGATCCGCGCAGGGGCTCTTTTCCCGCGCCTGGGTCGTGGCGGCAGCTTCGTGAATCCTGAACGCATGTCTGCCGAGGTGATGAGGATCATCAGCGAGCGCGCTCAAAGCGAGGTCGCCTGATGGCCGCGCACTCGAGCCGACCCCGGGGCGGCACCCCCGGGGCGGATTGGGCAGGGAATGGAATTGTCGATGAACACCGACGCCTTGATTTTAGCACCTCTACGGGCTCCCCGCATATTGGCGAGGTCGTCAAACTCAGACACCTTCCGGGGCGTTTTCTGGTACTGGCGATGGATGACCCGGCACTGCTGACCCTGCGGGCACCGTCGGGTGCCACCCTGAAGGCTGGATGGCGAACCATCATCCGAATGGGGATTCCCGCGCAAGAAGGCCGCCCATGATGCCCGTCAACCGCACGGACGTCGCCATACAGCCGGGATCGCTGGTCACGCTGGACCCTTGCGCCTTGGGTGTTGTTCGTCGCCCTGAAAGCCACCATAAAACGAGTCAGGCTTCGGCATCCATGCGGGGCGACCATCGCCGTTCCCGCTTGGCGCGTGCGGATGATGGCGGGGTGATCGGATGCCCAAGCGACGCAAACCGCACGGCGGCGAGGCGCATGTCCGGATCTACAAGCACGAACTGCGGAGCCCCGCCTACCGAAGCCTATGCTCGGACGCTCGTTCGCTCCTGACCGAGTTCAGGTCGCTATACAACGGCGGTGAGAATCGAATCTACATGTCGGTGAGAGAGGCAATGGATCGCATGAACGTCGGACAACGACCGGCGCAGCGTGCGCTCAAGGAATTGCTAGATCGGGGATGGATTCGTCTGGTTGAACGCGGGAGTTTCAATCGGAAGGCCCGACATGCAACTGTCTATGCACTGACCAATGAGCCCCTGGAAGACCGGGACGGCGGGATCGCACCCAAGGACTACATGCGCTGGACCCCGCCACCGCAAAAAAACACGGTAGCCAGGACGACTACCGACGGTAGCCGAAATGACTACGGAGGCACCTTGGGCGAGCCCGAAAAACAGCATCACGGTAGCGGAAATGACTACCGTCCGGGAGCAAAACCGAAGTCCACGGTAGTCGAAACGGCTACACAGATAAGATACCAGGGTGGGTGCAGTGGATGATCTGCTCTTGTTCCTGCCGGACAGCTCATCAAACAGACCTAGAGCACCCCTTCGTGCTGCGCTTCGAGTTATGCCCGGCATGCGGTCGGTGTGACCGATTCGTCCTACTGGAAGGCCGCAGCACGGTGTCGGTTGGTGAAGTTGCGAGGCGATCCTTCTCTTGCCACCGGCGGGCTGCTCTGTCGGGGGCGCTGAACGGAGGGAATGCCACCGCCAGTAACAATAAATCGCGGCGGCGACCTAAGTGAAATCGCGGAGCCCTGATGTCGCCGAGGACTGGGTGATCGGGGACCGGGGCGCGGTAATCGGTCGCCGGCGATTCCGGGGGGCGACGTGATCGCGGTGTGGGACGATGCGGAGGAACACTGTGCTCGGGCATGCAGGCGTGATCATGGCTGACATGCGAATGGACCGGCAGCGGCGGAGTCTCGGGAGTACCGAGAGGAGGCCCGCCGGAACTTCACCGAGGCGATACTCACCCCGGAAACGACGACCAGAGGGGCGATCCTGGTCATCGATCAGAAGTTCATCGAGCCCTACACCGACGAGCGGCGAGTACGGCAGGGCGAGTACGGCAGGGCGAGTTGATCCGGCGATGTTGGCCGCGGGAGAAGTCGGCCGGACCAAAGAGCAAGGCCGGTACGGCGGTGGTTGCCAGGAACGCCTACAAGGGCAGCAAATGGAGGCTTTTACGCCATCCGCCACGGGCCCTTCGGGAGCAGAAGCGTCGCCGCTCGAGTGGGCAGTCCGAGGGTTTTCGGCGGGTTCCAGGCCCTGCAGTCGCCGTGAGTTCCCCGCCGCCCGAAGCTTTCCGAAAAGCTGCCCGACTGCTTTGATGCCCATAACGCAGCGCCGGATGTCGGAGGCGGGTATCTCATGGTCGACTGGAACGAAGGGCTCACCGAAAAGCAGCGCAGGT
>Ga0114946_10001822_pt1 | contig 14645 bp, 9 predicted proteins | sample WalLakDeSediment_FD_88676 | JGI IMG/M metagenome (GOLD analysis project Ga0114946, IMG submission 88676) | Lake sediment microbial communities from Walker lake, Nevada to study Microbial Dark Matter (Phase II) - Walker Lake 11/02/13 Deep Sediment | ecosystem: Environmental > Aquatic > Freshwater... | reverse complement strand
CGCGGGCTCGTAGGCCTCGGGCGGCGGGACTTGGTCGGGCGCGTAGGGCCCGTTGTCCGCGTCATTGATGAAGTTCTCGTGGTTGCGCATCAAGATCAGCGTGCCCTCGGGCCCCGCGAAGCAAGCCATCCCGTCCGGCCGCCCCGGCACGCGGTAGCCGTCGTCCATCGGGTCGCCCGTGGTCTCGAGGATCTGGTAGGCGAAGCCCTCGGGCAGATCGAAGACGCCGTCCGGGTCGGGCACGAGCGGGCCCCACGGTCCGTTGGCGCGGGCGCGCTTGGTGGTTGCGAGGGTTGCGAGCGAGAGGCTCAAGGTGGCCACGCCACCGGTCACGAGGAGCTTGCGCCGTCCGAGGATTCGCATGAGGGGACGTTCGCCGATCGCGGGCGAGAAACCAAGGGGTTTGTCGGTGACGTTGCAGTGCCGGGGGGAGAACGCACACATGGCTCGCAGCGGACGCGGGGCGCACGCGTCGCTCAGCCGGGGTCCATCTCCGGCTCGGGTGGCAGCCGTGCGAGCAGGTCATTCAAGTTGCACACGCGTAGAATGTATCGTGCGAAAGCACGAGCCTCGGCCCCGAGCCGCGTGAACGCTCGCAAGCTGTCCTCGGCAGCCAGCGCGTGTTCGAACGCGGGGAGCAAGACGAGGTCACCAGCGCGGTCCTGCAAGGCTCGGCGCAAGGTCGGGATGTCTCGACCGCTGGCAATCCACAGGGTAATGCAGATGCTCGAGTTTCGGACAGCCGCGGCCAGCAACGCTGGGGTCGTCGTCGCTGGCGTCCGGGTCGCGTCTTCCAATGCCTCACACCACATCCACGTGAAAAACACGGTAGCACCCGCGAGGTCCTCCTCTGCTTGGTGGCGCTCGCGCAACGCGTTGAGATGGGTTGCGGCGACCTGCCCTTCGAGCAAGCGCGGGAGTTCACCTCGCAGCCACGCGATCAGCGCGAGCTGCGACATGGCCTCGTCCCGAAGCCCACCCGGCTGTGTTTCGAGGAAATCTTTCGCTGCATCGATCCCAAGCCGCCCCGCGAGTTTGCAGGCAATCTTCCCCATCGAATCCTCGTCGAACTCCCGCACGTACTCAACCTTGACATTCTTCGCGCCGACGAACGACCGAGCGAGGAACTCTTCAGTCACTGGGCAACTGAGCCATTCCGAAAATCCCAGCCAGATTAAGTACACTCCGCCCAAGACGCCACCAAGGTCAGCGTCGGCCATGACTTTCGCGTGCTGCAACGCCTCACCATCTCGACCGAGCCACAGCAGGAAAAAGACAACCAGGCCTTGCCAATAGTGGCCTTGCACATGCTGGGAAAGCACATCGACGTGCTCCTCGACCGCTGCGAGGTCATTGGTCCTAGCCGCAATTGCCAGTTGACCCACAACCGTCCCAACATACTCCGAGTCCCCCTCACAAAACCCCACCAACCAGCTCGCCGAGAACTCAACAGGCTCGTCCTTCGCCCCAAGCAAGGCCCAAACCCGCGCCATCCGAGCGATCGCGGCGCCGAGCCGTTTATCTTGCTTCATCGCCCGCGCGATCCGATGCAGCGGCTCGGCGATCTCATAAAACCGCTCCTTCCCCACCGCCAGCGAATGCACCAGCCGATCGCGCCGCAGCGCGCGGAGATGGGTCGAGACGGTCGTCGGCGCGCTGTAGGTCCCCTCCGCGATCTCGGTCACCGACGCGGGCGCCCACCGCTCCGCGAGAAATTCCATCACCGGCCGCTGGCCCGCAGACAAGCGGCCCATCTGCTCTTGAAAGTAAGGGGTCACCTCCTCGGCCAAGCGAAAAAAATCACCCTCAAAGTCATCGAGGCGCTCGACATCGAGGTGGTGAAAGAGCAGCGCGACCACGCGCGGGCTCCCGCCGACGAGGTGGTGGGCGGCGCGAACGTGGGTGAGCGCCGCGGCGCTGGTCAGCCAGGCGCCGAGCTCTGCTTGCTCATGCACCTCGGCGAGCCTGATCATCATCTCCCGACACTGCGCGGGCGTCAGCGTGTCGAGGTGCTCGACGACGAAGGTCCCGTGAAACGGCTCGGATTGCCGGGACAAGGCGATCGCGCTGCGTGCGGTCGCGAAGATCGACCAGCCTGGCTCAGTCTGAACGATCTTGCGCAGCCGAGCCTGGGCCTGCCGGCCCAGGTCGCGAAACATCGCGTCGAGGTTCTCCACCATCAACAGCAGCGATCGTCCTTCGAGCCGCTCGCGGATCATCGCGACGGCCATGTCGATCGCCTCGCTCGCGTCTCGCCGACGCAGGCTCGGGAGCTGCGCGGCGATCGGCGGCCGTGCCGGATCCTCGGGCAGCCCTTCGAGCACCTTGGCCAACAAGTGCAGCAGCGAGCTCGGATGAAATTCCTCCGACAACGAGACCACGACCAGGCGCCCTTGCAGCGCTTGGCTCGCCCGCACGCGCGCCTCGACCAGCCCGAGCATATGACTCTTGCCAACCCCGCGCGGCCCGACCAGCAGATCAAAACGTCCCTGCCCGTGGGTGACCGCAGCGCTGAGGTTGCCGACCAGCCGTACGAGCAGGTCCTCGCGCCCGACCGTGAGCTGCTCGAGCAGCTCGGGCCCCAGCAGTCGGGGCGAGAAAGGCGACGAACGCGGCTTCACAGGCCCCGCTCGACCATCCAAAAGTCACGCAGAAACCGGAGCCGAAACTCGTGTTTTTGGCCGTTGCGCACGATGTAAAAGTCATCGATGAGGTGGCGGAGCAGGTTGGATAGCTGCGTCCGGCTCGTGCCGCTCGGCAACCCCTCGAGCAGCTCGCTCAGGGTTTGCTCGGGCTCGAGCGCGAGCGCATCGAGGATCGCGCGCACGAGGTCGGCCTCCTCGTCAAAGTTGAGGTCGATGCGATCCGCATAATAGCGAAGATCGAGGGGGTCCCCCGGTGGTTCGACGGCCTTGCGGAATTCGGCGGCGACCGCCGCCTCGTCGATTCGCTCGTGCGCCTTGAGCCCCTCGACGATCAGCTGAATCATCATCGGGTGGCCCTCGCTATGTTCAACGATCGCGTCAACGATGGTCGCGCTACTCTTCAAATCAGCGCCGCGGTTCAGCGCCGCGATCACCTTCCGCGCGTTGGCTTCGTCGAACAGCGGCACGATCTCGTCGGCGACGTCGTTGAGCGCCCGGTTGTGATGGCCCGCGTTGCGTAGCCGTCGCTGAATCTCCGGGAGCCCGATCGACCCGGTCAGGACCATGCGAACGTTGGTGTAGGTCTGACGCGCGGCCCGCAGCGAGTCCAGCAGCGCCATCGCGTCGCGCTCGTGTCCGTTGGCCGCGAGCTCGCTGATGAAATAGGTGAACTCATCCCAGATCAGGACCACGATCCGGTCTTCGGTCTTCGCGTGTTCATCGAGGTCAGCGAACAGCTGGTCGAGCAACCTTCGCCAGCTCAGCTCGCCAAGCTCGACTTTGATGTCCTTGATCTCGAGGTTGCCAAGGCTCTTGAGCAGGGCGCGGCCGCGCGTAGCGAAGCGGGTGAAGTTGCTCAGGTGCGCCTCGACATCCTCGAAGAGCGCCCGGGTGAAGTGCACCACGGAGTCGAGATCCTCGAGGTCGCGCGCGTGCACGACGAACGTCTTGGGCGGGTAGGCGATCATCCGCTTGGTGATCGATGTCTTCCCTACTCGCCTCGGCGCCAGAAGCGCGATGCTCTGCGTCTCCAGCTTGCGCCAATACCGCTCGATGAGCTCATCGCGGCCCAAGACGTGCTCAGGGCGCAGGGTCCCCCCTGGATTGGTCGGAATTTCGCGGAATTCCGGCTTTTCCTCGTTACATGTCACCGGCGACATATGTCATGGACGACTTATGACTGTCAAGCAACCGCCGCGCTCAGCGCGTTTTCGCCCATCCCCCGTTCAGCCAAGCGCGAGCAGCGACTCCGCAAGCAGGTCGCACACGCCGTGCGCCTCGTCCTCGCGCAGGCAAAGCGGCGGGCACACAAACACCATCGACCCGCGCCACGGCAGATACACCCCGAGCTCCCACGCCCGCTCGACCATCGGCCCGGCGTTGCGGTCGAGCTCGAGCGCGCGCATCAGCCCGAGCCCGCGCTGGCCGACGACGTCGGGCCGCGCGTCGATCCACTCGGCGAAGCGCCCCTCGAACACCTGGCCGACTCGCTCGGCGTTGGCCGGCAGCTGCTCGCGCTCGAGCACCTCGAGGCTCCCGAGCGCCGCGGCGCAGCTGACTGGGTGAGCGTAATGGGTCAGGCCACACCACAGGACCTCGTCGGCGAAGCGCTGGGCGAGGGCGTCGCTGAGCATCACCCCGGCGAGCGGGGCGTAGCCCGAGGTCAGGCCCTTGCCGATCGTCATCAGATCGACCTCCACACCCCAATGCTCGCGCGCGAACCACCGACCGGTGCGGCCAAAGCCCGAGAAGATCTCATCGTCGATCAGCAGGATCCCGTGCTCGTCACACAGCTCGCGCACGCCGGGCCAAAAGTCGGCGGGCGGGTGCTGCATGCCGTTGGTCCCGGTGAAGCCCTCGAGCAAGATCGCGGCGATGGTCTCGCCGCCCTCGCGCTCGACCAAGGCGCGCGCGCTGGCCAACCAACTCGACGGGCTGGCCGGCTCCACAGGGTAGGGATCGTGAATGTGCAAAGCCGGGCCCATGGTCGCGACGAAGGGCTGCTTGCGGGGGTCACCGGCGATCTCGAGCACGGCCAAGGTCGCGCCGTGATAGGAATGCTCCCGGGCGATGATCTTGCTGCGCCCGGTCGCTAGCCTTGCGATTTTAATCGCGTTCTCGACCGCCTCGGACCCGCCGGTGGTCAAAAACACCTTGGCCAAGCCGGTCCGCGCGGCGAGCTGCTCGCCGAGGGCCGCGCGGACCGGGAGCACGGCGTTGGGTGCACACGCGGGCAGCGTGTTGATCTGCTCGATCATTCGGGCCTGCACGTGCGGGTGCCGATGCCCAACATTGACATTGTAGACCTGGCTCTCCAGATCCCAGACCCAGCCCTTGCCCGCGACCTCGAAGCGGGCCCGCTCGGCGTCGATGATCTCGAGGGTCCGGGCCCGCTGCTGGGCGGACCAGGTGAACATCACGTGCGCGCGCTGGCGCTCGGTCAGGGTGCTCGGCGTGGTCATGGGGCGTCCTCGTGGATCGACAGCGGGGTGTGAAAGCGGGTGGTCTGGACCGGCGCGTCGGCGTGGCGGCGCCAGTGGGCGAGCCCCTCGGTGAGCTCGATCGCCAGCAGGGTCTGGGCCCGATCGCCGGGCTCGGCGAACGCGGCCTGCTCGACGGCGTCGAAGAAGTCGAGCAGCTCGACGGCCGTCGCCGGGCGGCGCTGAACATAGAGGGTCGAGGCGAGCTCGAGCCGGCGAAAGCTAGGGACGCTGCGCGGCGTGGCTTCGCGCTGGCGCAGCGAAGGATCGAAGCAATGGTTGGCGTGGACGTGGCTGGTCTTGGCGCCGATCCGGGTCAAGATTCGCTCGGCGCCGAGCTGCTCGAACCCGTAAAACGCCCGCCCGTCGGCGAGCATCCAATTGCGACCGTCGAGCAATGGGGTGCTCTCGATCGCGGCGCGCGATTGATCGAGGCGCGCGGGCGCGAGCACCCGACGCAAGAGCAGCGAGCCGGGGATCCCCAAGCCGAGCTCGCGCGGGCGCAAGAGGTTGGCGAGACCAGCGTAGCCAGCGGCGGCGATGCCCGCCAGACCAAAGCTGCCAGGCAGGCCAAAGATCCACGCCCCGCTCGCGATCTGACGCAGGCCGACCTGCTCGGCCTCGGCTCGCGGCAACGCCCACGCGCCGCTGAGCACCGGGCCCCGCGGGCCGTCGACGTAGAGCCCCAAGGACCGCTCGATCTCGGCGCCGGTCAGGGTCGCGACCAAGCCGCCGTCGAGGGTCAAGAGCAGCTCGGGCGCGAGCGCGGCCGCTTGGGCGAGCGCCCGCAATTCAGCGGCCTCGTCTGGCGCGTGGGCGTCGACCCGGGCGAGGACCTTCGCCAAGATCGTGTCGGTGTCCACGCCGGCCTCGCGCAACCACGCGAGCCGCCCCTCGACGAGCGCCCCGAGCGACGAGACCTCAGGCATCCGCGAGCGCCTCCAGGACGGCCGCCCGGATCGGCCCACGCAGCGGCGCCGGGCTCATGTCCAACGCTGGGGCGAAGATCAGCGTGTCGGGCAAGCCCTGGCCAATCGCCACGCCCCGCGCCCGGGCAGCCTCGCGGACCGCAGCGGCCCGCGCCGCGTCGTCAAACGACAGCGTCCGATACAGCCCAAGCCCACCCACACGCGCCCCAGCCCCGACGCAGTCCGCGGCCTCGTGGACCAGATCCCCAAGCGCGTTGATCGCCGGCCCTAGCTCGAGCCGATGGCCCGCGCGCAGGTGTTCGTGGGTGCGGATCATCGATAATTCATCGCCGTCCCAGGTGCTGATCAATTGCAAGGGCGCGCCCACCCACCAGGTCGAATCCACGAAGATTTGCCCGAGCTGCCCGCCCGGGTACCACAGCACGACATTCGGACAAAAGCCCGGATCCAAGCTGTCGAGCCCCCAGGCCCCGGCGCCGCTGCGGTAGCCGCCGCTGGCGGTCTCGACCAACACCAGCGGGATCCCATTGGCCGCACACACGCGGCCCAACGCCAACGCCGCGGCGCTGCTCAACACCCGGCCCGAGCGCTCGCCGACCACCTCGATATAGACCCCAATGATCGACGCCGCGCCGCGCCCGTCAATCAGCTCTTGCAGCGCGCCCACGCTGGCCTCGACGCCGACCGCCTCGGGGTGCGGCAGCCGGGGCCAATCAAACATGCCAAAGTGCGGACCAAACCCGGCGGCGTCGCTGAGCGAGCGCGCGGTCGCGGTCGTGTGTCCGAGATAGCCGCCGGCGAAGCCAACCGCGAGCGTCGCCTCGGGCCGGTTCAATTTGAGGCAGCGCAGCGACTTGTCGACGAGCTCATCGCGCGAGCTGGTCGTATACACGTGCCCGGTCCCGCGCGGGAGGATCGCCCGGAGGTGCTCGGCATAATGGACGCTGTCGGGCGTCGCCCAATTGCTCAGGTTCAAACGCGAGGCCGTCGGCCCAACGAGCTCGCGGGTCGCCATGAACTCGGGCCGCCGTCCAAACGGCGCCTGGATGCCCGAGGCCAGATCGAGGGCCGCCGCCGAATGGAGCGTCTTGGCCGGGACCGGCGGCGTGAGCGGGATCCGGTAGTACTCCGCGCGCGACTTCCCGTCGTACTGCCCCTCGAGCACGAACGCCGTATACGCGCCGAGCGAGCGGTTGAGCCCGGCCATCTCATCGGTCGCTCCGATCTTGTTGCGCCCCGAGATGAAGCGGTAGTCGTTGCGCCGGGCCCAATCGACCTGGGCCGACTTGAGCGAGCGCCCAACCCCGCGCTCGCGGGCGGCCTCGGCGACGGTCAGATCGGCGGCGTAGAGCACCACGCCGTGGCCGCGCAAGGGGTCCTGATCGGGGCCGCAGACCGTGGAGAAGTGCTCGATCGGCCCCGAGAACACAAACCCGAGGAGCTCGTCGCTCTCGCTGTCGCGCGCGACCAAGCCGACCCCGACCTCGGCGGTCTTGCGCAAGAATTCCTCGCTGTCCGCCCGCTCCGCTTCGTAGGCGGCCTGCTCGAGGGCCATGACCTCGGCCCAGTCGTCCTCGGTGACCTCGCGGATGTCAAAGCGCCGCGCCCGGGGGCGCTTGTTGCCCTCGCGCTCGTAGGCCGTCGCGTGGGGATCGTCGAGCCGCCGGAGCGTGGTCGCGAGCCGCGTGAACAGGTCGTCGAGGTGGCGCGCGTCCCAGCACGACGCCAGGCGAAAGCGGATCGTCCGCTCGCCGGCGTGATAGGTCATGAACCCCCGAGCGAAGCGCTGGTTGATGAACGCCTCGCGCTCGCGGGCGCCGGGCAGATCAAAGGCGAACGCGGTCCCGGCCAGGCGGACATCGCTGACCAGCGCCGGAAACTCGGCCGCGAGCCGCTCGAGCCGCGTGCGGATCGGCGCCTCGAGATCGGCCTGGCGCTCGGCGGTCTCGGCTTGGATCAGCCCGCGCAAGCCCGACGCGACGTTGACCGGCGCGGGCTCGGGATCCGGCCAACGCGAGAGCACGACCCCAAGCCCGGCCTTCTTGGCGCAGGTCAGCACATCCGGCGAGGTCGCCGGCGTGTCGCCAAGCCCGAGGTGCGTCCACCAAAAGAACTTACCCGAGGTGCCAAAGCCGGTTTGGACCTCGTCGACGATCAGCGCGAGGCCGCGGGCCCGGGCCCGCTCGCAGACCCCGAGCACGAACGCGCGGGCGAGGTGGATGTCGCCGCCCTCGGCCATCATCGGCTCGAGCATCACCGCGTAGAGCTCGTCGCCGCGCTCGCGCAGGACCGAGTCGAGCGCGTCGAGATCCCGCGGACAAAACACCGCCTCGAACCCCGGCAGATCGACGCCCTTGCGCTTGGCCGCGTTCGAGGTCGCGCCCAAGGTCAAGAACGTCCGCCCGTGGAACGAGCCGTCGAACGCCAAGACCCGCTTGCGCTTGGGATCGGGCCCGTGCAAGCGCGCCAGCCGAAGCGCCTTCTCGTTGGCCTCGGCCCCGCCCGCGCCCACGAACGCGACGTGGTCGAGGCCAGCGGGGGCCTTGCTCAGCAAGTAGGCCGCGTAGTCCTCGAGCTCCGGCGCCGGCGACACCGTGGTGTCCGGGTTGGCCCACAAGCAGCGATCGAAGCGACCTTCGTAGAGCCCCTGAAGCACGCCCGGGTGGGCGAAGCCCTCGGTCAGCGTCGCGATCTGGCTGCACGCGTCGAGCAACACCATCGGCGGCTCATCGACCGTGACCAGGTACGGCCCGCAGCTGCGCCGGGTGTCGATCACGTGGGGCTTCTTCTCGCGCGGCACGAGCTCGCCGTGATAGAGCCGCTCGAGCAGCCGCGCCGAGCGAGGCATCGCGCCGTGCTCGGGGATCCGCACCCGCGCGGTCTCCCGTCGGATCGGCGCGTCTGGCAGCGGTGACTCCGCGCGCTGGGCCAGTTCGAGGAGCTCGAGTTCGCGGGAGGTTTGGGGATCGCGGCTCACGGGGGGAGTGTACAAAGGCTGGTCGGGGGACCGTGAGGCCGAGATTGCCCCCGCGACCCGGCGTTCGGGTGAGCCGATCTCCGCGGGCCTGAAGCGCGGGGCCCTGTGCGCGTGCGCAGGTTTGGTACTGTCGTGGTCATGACCCGCCTCGACCTCCGTGCAGCCTTCTACGGAGGGCCCGGGTTCACGCTCTACCACGCCTGGGGTCCCAATTCCGCGCTGCCCCTCAACCCGCACTTCCACGACGAGTACCTGATCTGCGCGCAGATCCGCGGCGAGGAGGAGTGCCAGGTCAGCGGCAAGACCCAGCGCTTCTCGGCCGGCGACGTGGTCCTGATCAACCCGCAGCAGGTCCACACTGGCAACCAGACCGGCAACGAGGAGCTCGAGTACCTGAGCCTCTACGTCGATCGGGTCCTCGTCGAGCGGCTCGCCGCCGAGCTCGGCGCGCCGACCTCCTCGCCGGAGTTCACCGTGGTCAAGGCCGGCCCGCAGCCCGAGCTCCTCGCCCACCTCGTCGAGCTCCTCGCCCTGGTCCGCGATCGCCAAGGCAGCCGCTTGTTCCCCCACCCCCAGGCCCCGCCCGATCCCGAGATCGAGCTGCCCAAGGACCTCGACGCGCCCCCGATCGTGCCCGCCCAAACCGGCGACCTGACCATCGATTCGGCCCTGAGCGAGGTCGTGCGCTGCGCCTTCGAGGAGTTCTCCAACCTCCGCCAGCCGATGCTGCGCTCGACCAACCGCGTCGGCCACCGCAAGATCGCCCGCTCCATCGATTATATCCGCAGCCTCGAGGCCCAAGAGACCGCGCCCAACGTGACCCTCGACGAGCTCGCCGAGGTCGCCGGCCTGTCCAAATATCACTTCTTACGCCAATTCTCGCAGGTCGTGGGTATCACCCCGGGCGCCTATCTCCGGACCCTGCGATTGTGCCACGCCGCGCGGAAGCTGCGGACCTCGGACATGCCGATCTTGGAGGTCGCGCTGAGCGTGGGGTTCGCCGATCACCCCTCGTTTTCGCGCGCGTTCGCCCGGCACATGGGGATGACGCCGAGCGAGTACCAAAAGCTGGGGCCGCTTTAGCAGTCATCGTCGCGGGCGACGTGCGAGGCGGCGCGAGGACTTTCACCACGGGCTGCTAGCCCTCGCAAAGCACGAGGAGCCGCTGACGAGGCTCGATGGCTTTCATCGAGCGCGCCGGTTTTCGACTTCGGTTGCGGCGCTTCATCTACTCGACCAGCTTCTCAATCTGGCCGAGGAAGGGGATCCCACCATAGCGACCTTGGAGGTAGCCGCGCTCGATGTTCTCGGCCTTCCTGGGCTTGTAGTCGGTCAGCGGGTACACCGCTGTCCCTCCGCTCTCGTCCTTTTCGGTCAGCCAGACCTGGTCGCGCGCGAGGCTTGGCTCGCCAAGCGAGGTGCCGAGCAAATTTGTGTCATGGGTGGTAAATATTAGTTGGGCGTTCTTGGGGTTGGTCTGAGGATCATTGAATTGCCGCAGAATATAGAGGGCCAACAACGGGTGTAGGCTTTGCTCGAGTTCATCCACGACCAGCACGCTGCCGCGCACGAGCGCGTTGAGCACTGGTTTTGCCATCTTGTACAACGCCTGGGTCCCCGCCGACTCCTGTGCAAGCGGCAACCACGCGCCCGCGGCCTCGCTCCCGTGCAGAAAAGACACCTCATCCCCCCACAACGGGCCACGCTCCACCTTGACACCGGTGATCCCTACATCAGCCGCCGTCAAAAATCGCTGCAACCCATGCTCGGGTGAGTGCGCAAGACCTCCACCGACAGCCTCGCCGGTGTTGGGCGCATCGTCCTGGGCCACGAACACGCGCTCGCTGACAGCGGAGGCACCGTTTCGGGTCTGCGTCGCCTCGAGTAACCGGTGTAGAGATCGGAGATCAGCTTTCCATACTCCATCGGCCGTCGACACCTTCACATTCTGCAATGTCGCCTCCGCAAACCACTTGTACACCTCGCCAAGTTGTTTATGCCCATGCTGCGCCGCCACCGACAACAGCAGCGCATTGGCTCGAGTCACTTCTGCAACTAGGCGATTCTCGCCCTTGAGTTTCTCGCCAAATTTAAAGCCATCATCCCGCTCAAACCACATCTGTTGCCTACGCCCCCGCCACGCGTACAGCCACTCTTCGAGGACCGCTTCGTCGTCGACCACAAAGCCGTACTGGTATCGAACCCCGCCGTACACGAAGGTGACTTCATAGAGCGAAGGTTGCCGACGCTTCTCGCCCCAGGCGAAGGGGTCGCGTGGCACACCACCGTCTGGATCCCAGCGCCGGTGCGACTGTTTCACTGCCGAGCACATGTACGCGAAGGCCGACAACAAGTTGCTCTTCCCGCTGGCGTTCGCGCCGTACAAGGCGGCCACCGTGACGAGCGGCGTCTTGTGCGACTCGATCACGCGGACGTGCGGCGCGTGTTCGTCGGACGTGCGCCCCGCCTCCATCGTGAAGACTTGCTCGTCTCGGATCGACCGATGGTTCTCGACTCGGAACTCGATGAGCATGACGATGAGCATAGCATCGCTTTTAGATCACGCTTGCGCAAGTCTCTTGCGTAAAATGGCTCTAAAACCGGACACGGCTGGCACCTTGGACTGAACGAGGGTGTGCCACCGCAAGCGGCGCAAGAGGCGCAAGAGGCGCAAGAGCAACGTCGCCAGTGTCCCTGTGCGGCTAGCGGAAACTGCGCCGCCCGGACGCATTCCCCGCAAACCAGTCTTTTAGCGCATCGCTCCGCGCTACGGCGGCGCGCCGATGTGGTCAGCCACATACGCGCCTCGCTGGCCGAGCGGCCGCGCCGGCCCGATCGTCGTATCGCGCCCAGTTTGATGCTCGATTTCAGCGTTGATCTCCGCGCCCACCAGCACCACGAGCGCGGTCCCGAACAACCACAACATCAGCGCGACCACCCCAGTGATCGCGCCGTAGCCCCCGCGAATCTCGAGGAAGTAGCGTGAATACAGGGAGAACAAGCCCGAGAATCCGAGCCACAGCAGCGTCGCCACGACCGAACCAACGCTGACCCAGCGCCACTGTGGCGAGGTCCGCTTCGGTGCATAGCGATACAAGGCGGCGAGACCGAGCAAGAACAGTAAAAACAGCGAGGGCCAGCGGAGCAGCGAGAGCAACAAGGCGATGTGCTCGCCGATTTGTGTGGCGCCGAGCAGGTGTGGAAACCCGATGACGGCGACGGCCACCAGCGCGAACAAGCAGATCGCGGCCGCTAGCAGCCCGAGGCTCAGCAAGGTGTGCCGCACAAAGCCGCGCTCCTCCCCCTCTTCGTAGGCGAGGCTGAGCGCGCTGACCATCGCCTTCATGCCCCGATTCGCGCTCCACAAGCTCAGCGCGATGCTAAATACGGCGCCAAAGGTGAGCGAGCGCGGGGCCGCCTCGATCGCGGGGCGGAGCATGTCGTCGAGCAGCAGCGCGTGGCTGGCGGACGGGGCCAGCTCGAGGACCGAGGACACCAAGTTCTCGAGATCCGCGGGTTCGGCGAACAAGCCGTAAAACGAGACCAAAGCGGCGAGCGCCGGGCCGAGCGCGAGCAAGCAGTAAAACGCGACGCCGGCGGCGATGATGTCGAGCCGGTCTTCGCGGATCTCACGGATCACGCGGCCGCCCACGTCACGCCACCCCCGCCACGGCAGCTGCAGGGGGCTCTCGGCGGCCCGCCCACGCGGCGGCGGTTCGTCGGGCGTCAAGGTCGGGTCGAGCGAGTCTGGCTCGCAGTTCGTCATGCGCGGTTCGCTTGCAGGGTCCGGGCCGAGCAGCCCTCGGGTGTTCGTAGCCTGTCTTCGCAAGAGCTCCAAGCGCGATTGCCCACCCGTGCCGATAGCGGCACAGCGAGCCGCTGCGGCACACCAACGCCGCTCGATTTTGTATAACCGGGGCGAGCCATGCGCGAACTGTCCCACGAGGTCGAACTCAGCCCCGGCGAGCGCTACGGCGAATTCGAGATCATCAGGACACTCGGGCACGGGGCGTTCGCTCGGGTGTTCATGGCCCGCTCGCCAAACTTCGACAAGCCGATCGCGCTCAAGCTCTCGCGCGCGCCGCTGACCGACGAGGCCATGGCGATCCGAGCCCTGCGCGAGATCACGATCCTCCAAAACCTGCGCAACCCCTACGTCGTGCACGTGCTCGACAACGGCATGGGCGAGGACGAGCGCTGGTACATGGTCATGGAGCTGCTCGAGGGCAAGACCTTGCTCGAGCACCACGACTTCAGCAAGCCCATGCACCCGGCTCACGCCGCCAAGTTGATCTACGAAGCCAGCGTCGGCCTCGACGAAGCCCACGAGATGGGCATCGTCCACCGCGACGTCAAGCCCGACAACATGTGGGTGATGGCCCGCACCAACGAGCTCAAGGTCATCGACTTTGGCCTCGCCCGCGGGTGGGATGCGAGCTCGACCATGGGCACCGACGCGACCGTCGGCCACATGCTGATCGGCACGCCCCACTACGCCCAACCCGAGCAGATCCACACCGGGGTGCTAGTCCCCGCCAGCGACGTCTACAGCCTCGGCGCCGTGCTCTACGAGCTCTTGACCGGCCACTGTCACCTGTTCGCCGATGAGCCGCTCGCCGCCGTGCGCGACCGCCTGATCGACAACCCGCTCGGCTGGCTCTCTGCCCACGCCAAGGGCGAGCTCATCCCGATCGATCGCTACCCCGAAGGCCAGAGCCTGCCGGCCGAGCTGCGCGACCTGATCCACTGGATGCTCGAGCACCAGCCCGAGAATCGCCCAAGCCGAGGCGCGGTCGCGGCCGAGCACCTCGCGTGGATCCTCCAGACGATCTACGACACGCCGGTCGCCGGGCTGCTGCGCACCGCTCGACCCGACGGCTCCAACCCCAGCCAGCTGCTCGTCCCCGGCCTCCACGAGCTCGGCAACACCAGCGGGTGCTCGATCCAGATCGCCTCGGGCACCGCGGCGCGGGTCCACGCCAAGCTCCACTGGCTCGGGCCTCGGTCGCAAGCGGTGCTCACTCCGGTCGAGCCGTTCGGGACTGTTTGGGTCAACGGCCACCTGCTCGAGCGGCCGGTGTTGTTGGTGCCGGGGACCTACTTCGACGTCGCCGGCACGCGCATGGCCCTCGACTATCCGGCGACGCCCGAGCTCGGCTAATCCCAAAACAACGAGGCCCGCAGGACGAAGGTGCCGCCCCATAGCCGCGCCGGCGCCTCGATCGGCGCGACCTCAAAGCGGGTCGCGTCGCCGTAGAGCGCCAGGCCCAAGAACCCGGTCGGCCACCACTTGAGCCCGAGCGCAGCGGTGGTTCCGCCGGCGTCGAGGAGCTCGGGCGTGCCCCGGCCCAGCCAAAACCGATCGACCCGGGCCGTGAGCTCGAGCGCGCCGCCCTCCCAGGGGCCGTCGGCGAGCCGCGCGAGCTCGGGCCGGGTCCCGACCTCGCGCCACGGCCCGCGGATCGTCCAGCTCAATTCGCCGGTCAAGCCCCAGGTCTGGACGCCGTCGCGGGTGAGGGTCGGCTCGCCGTAGTCGCGGCGATCGTGGGCGAAGCCGGCTTCGACGATCAGCCGCACCGGTCCGGCGTAGATGAGCGCGTGGCTCGTGGCCCGG
>Ga0114946_10001821_pt1 | contig 14646 bp, 13 predicted proteins | sample WalLakDeSediment_FD_88676 | JGI IMG/M metagenome (GOLD analysis project Ga0114946, IMG submission 88676) | Lake sediment microbial communities from Walker lake, Nevada to study Microbial Dark Matter (Phase II) - Walker Lake 11/02/13 Deep Sediment | ecosystem: Environmental > Aquatic >... | reverse complement strand
TGCGGCCGGAGAAATAAGAAAAGGAGATTTTATTACCTCTTCTGATAAGCCAGGAGTCGGACAAAAAGCTGAAAGATCCGGTTTTGCTGTCGGCATAGCGATGGAGAATTTTGACCAGGAAGAAGGGTTAATATTAGTTTTTATTCAGCCGCAAAAAATAATCTTTCCTTCGGAAACCGTTTACGGCGGAGTACTTGACAGAATTTTTTCAGAACTCAATGTACCGGAAACAATTCCAGAAGTGCTTCGTTATATTTTCGCATTGGTTGTGGCAGCGTTAAGTTTTATAATTGGCTTTTTATCGTTTATTAAGGCTCTAAGGGAGGGTCTTACTGCAATCGGCAGAAATCCTCTGGCCAAAGGAAGTATCCAGACTGCAATGGTATTAAATTTAATCGGTATTTCAATTTTAACATTGGCTGGACTTGCTCTGGCTTTATTTGTTATACTTTATTAATATTATGACCTTTAATCCAACCGAACAAAACATATTTCTTATTATTTTTTTTATTCTGGCCGTTATAATTGTTGTAGTATTTATAGACACAATCAAACTTTTTAAAAAAGAAAAAAAAGTAACTCCCCCACTGAAAAGCACCCCGTCACGTCCTTATTCGACAAACGAACTCATTTCGAAGGTTTCTGAGGATTTTAAAAAACAACTGGAAGAATCGGTAAATAAAGAAATTGAAAAAAATATCCGGGAATTAAAAAGTAATTTCCAGGAAACTTCCGAAGAAATTATAAAAAACTACCGAAATCAATTTGAAAACGGAAACCAGGAAGTTAAAAAAGTAATTTCAGAAATTTCTCGCCAAGCGGCTGAAGAAACTAAAAAAACATCTGAAATACTCTTAGAAGAATTTAGCCAAAAATTCGGTGAAATCTATCACCTAACCAGGTCTGCCTTGAATAAAAAAACAATTGAAGCGGGGCAAGAAATTGAAAACTATAAGAAAGAGGAGTTTAAAAAGATAGACAGAAAAATCTATCAAATATTAGGAGAAGTGGCGAAAAAAACAATCGGAAAAGCAGTTGATCTTTCCGATCATGAAAAATTAGTAATGGAAGCCTTAGAAAAAGCGAAAAAAGAAATCTTCTAAAATTTTAAACTATGGAAATAAAGACCGAAAGGTTAATAGAAAAAATAAGAACGAAGGAGGAGTTAGTTTTTTTACTTGGAGAAATTGCGGAAAAAAAACTAGTATTGGAAGAAGAAGAAATTTATGAACTGGAAAAAAAACTCCGCTCTTTACCTGAAATCAAATTAGAAATTGCCTTTTATCCAAGTGATGACTTTATTAGTAAGATCAGCTGGTGGCTTGAAAAAGAGCTTGGCCAGAAAACTATTTTAGATATAACAGTGAATCTGAAAATAGTTGCCGGGGCGATAATAGAATATAAAGGGAATTGGCGTGATTTTTCAATAGCAAAAAAAATAAATCAGCTGTTAGCCGGCAGTTAGAAGAGTGAATCAATGTTTTTAAAAATAATATCAGGTTATGGAAATTTTTAAAAAATATTTGGAAGAAAATGGAGAAGTAGGCCGGGTCGTCGGACAAAATCATTATCTGGCTTATGTTTCCGGTCTTCCATCTTTAAAATTAGGAGAAATGGTAATTACCGAAAATGAAGAAAGGGGCCTGGTTCATGGCCTGGAAAAAGAAGTGTCTGAAATTTTAATGCTTGATGACGGAAAATTAAAAGTCGGCCAGCAAGTAGCCAGAAGTAATGTTTTTTTTCAAATTCCAGTCTCTGAAGAGCTTTTAGGAAGAATAATTAATCCCCTTGGCCGACCGGTAGACGGCTTAGGGCCGATCATGGGAGAAAGAAAATATCTGCCAATAAAAAGAGAGGCGCCCGGTATTACTCAAAGAGTAAAAGTGGGAAGGTTCCTGGAAACCGGTGTAATGATGGTGGATTTGTTGGTACCGATTGGCTACGGCCAAAGAGAATTAGTGATAGGAGACGCTAAAACCGGAAAAAGCGTTTTTCTTTTACAGACCCTATCTAACCAGGCGAAAAAAGGAGTAATTTGTATTTATGTCGGAATCGGAAAAGAATCCTCGGCAATAAAAGGAGTAGAAGAATATTTAAAGGAAATGAGGGTTTTCGAAAAAACAATAATGATAATAGCTACATCAGAAAATCCTTCAACCATAAACTACCTCGCCCCTTTTTCCGGAATGACTATTGCCGAATATTTTCGCGACAAAGGAAAAGATGTATTAATTGTTCTTGACGACTTAACCAGTCATGCCAAGTTTTACCGGGAAATTTCTCTTTTAATCAAAAGGTTGCCGGGCAGATCTGCTTATCCCGGAGATATTTTTCATGTTCAGGCTGCCTTACTTGAAAGAGCCGGCAACATCAAAACCCAGGAAGGCAAAGAAGCAAGTATTACTGCTCTGCCGGCGGCTGAAACCCTGGAAAATGACCTGTCAGGATTCATTCAGACCAACTTAATGGCAATGACAGATGGTCATATTTTCTTTGATATTAATGATTTCAGAAAGGGAAAATTACCAGCCGTTAATGCTTTCCTTTCCGTCTCCAGGGTCGGCAACCAAACAAAAGACCCCTTAGACTGGGCTCTGGCCGGCTGGATAAGAAAAAAAATGATGGGATACGAAAGAATAAAAGAAATCGCCCAGTTCGGCGAAGAGCTTTTCCCGGAAAGTCAAAAGCTTTTAGATTTAGGAAAAAAACTGGAAATTATTTTTAACCAGACTTCAAGGACAATAATCCCCCGCTCACTTCAGTTATTCGTTTTCGGCCTGCTACTTTATGGCTTCTGGGATAACAAACCACAAAATATAATGAGAATAGAAGTTGATACTATTATAAAAAATTTCCAACAGGTTCTTCCGGAGATGGAAAAGAAAATGAAAAAAATAAAAAGCCTGGAAGAACTTAAAAATTTCGCCGAGCAGGTTATCCCCGGAGTTAAGCAGGTGTTATATAAACCCTTATGACCTTAATTACAAGAAATATCAGCCCTGCTTACATTCTACAGCAAACGAGATGCGGTTCCAAAGATACGCTTGCTGTAAAATAGTCTTTATGTAAATAGTGCGATAAATTATTATACCATTTTATGAAACCAAAACTTTTAATAGCAACGATATCTCACTACGTTCGATATCATTTTAATCAAAACTATTATGCAAAAACCAAAACTTTTAATAATTGAAGACGACCGACCGATTATCAATCTTTATAAAGAAGTACTGCCAATGGCCGGCCTGGAAATTGAAATTCTGGATATGGGCCGAGATGCTATTAAAAAACTGGGAGAAATCAGGCAGGGAAAAGCAGAAAAACCCGATTTAATCTTACTGGACTTAATTTTACCTGATATTAACGGTATTGAAGTCTTAAAAGAAGCTAAAAAATATCCTGAAACAAAAAATATTAAGGTTTACGTTTTAACCAATTATTACAGGCCGGAATCAAACGAAGAGCTCACCAAAGAAGGGGCAGACAAAATATTAATTAAATTTAAATATTCTCTTAATGAATTAGTTGAGATATTTAAAGAAGGTGCAAAACAACAATGAAGCCAAGCTTATCAATTCTTATTCTTATAACGGCCCTGCTGTCCATCTCTTTTTATTTTTATAATAATCCTGTTTTAGTCAGTACTTCGACCTGGATAAAAATAACCTTTTCTCTGATAATTGCCACTATTTTTGGGCTTTTTTATTTTACTGTTGCTTATAAAAATTTATTGAAAAAGTTTAAAATTATTTTAATAGCGGCCGCGATAATAGGTTTAATTATAATTTTATCTCTTTTTGTTAATGACTTTCTGGGAATAGAAAGATATTTGTCAGGTCTTAACCTTGAGACTGCTATATTTCTTATGCTGTTTTTTGTCTATATCGGCCTGGGATCCGTAATCTTATTTGAAAGAGTTGTAGCGGGCTCATCTTCCAACCGCCTGGAAATTCTTTATACATTAATTTCTATCTCTATCTTTATAATTGCCATTACAGTGATTTATGTCTTTATTCCTTTAATTGTCGGCTTAAGTCAATATCTGTGGCTGGGCCCTTTATCGGCAGCTATTTTTGTTTTGTTTTTTATTCTGGGACATTATTTGATTAGAAAAACAGGTGAAAAGGAAGAAGCTGAAAAGCTGACTGAAGAATGGAAAAAGTTAGCTGAAGCAAAAGATCAGTTTTTATTGTCCCTTCAGCATCATCTGAGAACCCCGCTGACCCCCTTTAAAATATATTTAGAAAGGATTTTAGACGGAACTTACGGCCGGGAAGAAAACCCGGTTATCAGAGAAAAGCTTATTGAAATGAAGCAGTTAATTAATGGTCTTTATTCTTTAATAGAAAGCTTGCTTGATATCCAGGAACTAAAGATCGGAAGAGAAATCTTAAATCCGGAAGACTGCCGGATTGAGGAATTAATCATGAGTGTGATTGAGGAATTAAAACCTCAGGCAGAAGAAAAAGATCTTTATTTAATTTTTGAACAAAACAAAGAAGCGAAAATAACCACCATCAAAACAGATAAAAAAAGAACCAGAGAAGCTATCTGGAACCTGGTTGATAATTCTATTAAATATACCAAAAAAGGAGGGGTAACGATAAAATTGAAAATTGAAGGTTCAACATTAAAAATTATCGTGTCCGATACCGGTATCGGTATGGCTAAAGAAGAAATAGAAAGTTTTCTAAAGGGAGAGCTTTTTAGCAGAGGAGAAGAAGCTAAAAAACTTTTCGGCCCCGGACGAGGAATAGGCTTAACTATTGCTAATGAATTTATAAAAGCTCAGGGAGGAAGAATTGGAGCTGAATCTGGCGGTTCTGGCAAAGGAACGACTTTCTGGATAGAACTGCCGATAAAATAATTTATTGAAAATTAATAATTATGCCGGTTCTTAAAGAAATTAAGGAAAATTTAAAGGCTATCGCCAATATTGAGGCAGTTACCAAAACATACCAAGAAATTGCCAATTTAAAAATGAATAAAATAAGGCAAGAAGTGTTAAATAACAGAGAGTTTGCCGAAGAATTGTCACGGGTTTATACTTTAACAAAAAGATTTTGCGCCGCTCAATTTAAAAAAGAGCCTCAGACAAGGTCAAAAAGATCTTTAGCCAAGGGCAAGAAACAAAGAACCGTACTCTTTCTTTCATGCAATGAACGATTTCACGGAACTTTAATTTTAGATATCTGGAAAGAAATCTTGAATTTTTTAGCCGAAAATAAGGCCGACCTGATAGTAACAGGAAGGATCGGCAAATATTTGGCTGAAAGAAGCAAATTAGGCCACAAAATGTTCTATTTTGAACTGAGCGATGATGAGCCGGAAAAGAAAAAAATAAAAGGAATTATTGATTTCATCAAGAGCTATAAAGAAATTATAGTTTTCCATGGAAGATTTCAAACTATTCTTTTCCAAAAAGTAGTTCAAAGCAATATTTCAGGAGAAAATATTGAAGAAAAAGAATTAAATGAAATAAAAAAATACTTATTTGAACCTTCGCCAGAAGCTGTTTTGGACTTTTTTGAAACAGAATTAATTTCAGCCTTTTTAAACCAATCTATCCTGGAACACCGACTATCAAGGTATGCGACCAGGATGATAGCAATGCATCAGGCCAGCCAAAATGCCGAAGAAAGAAGAAAGAACCTAAGAACGAAGCAAAAAAAATTAACTCGCCAGTTATCAAATAAAAAACAAATTGAAATGTTTTCCGGATTTAAATTATGGGAGACCTAGGTTACATTATTTCAATCAAAGGGGAAATTGTTGAAGTTGAATTTTATAAAAACCCGCCTTTTGTCGGAGAAATATTAACATTGGAAACAGATCCAAATACTTTAATGGAAGTTCATAGTATATCTGTTCAAAAAACTTTTTTATGTCTTTCTTTAACCGGACCGGAAAAATTATTCCGCGGAGTCGCAGTTAAAAGAACTGAAAAAAAACTGGAAGTGCCGGTGGGAAAAGAACTTCTGGGAAGGGTAATCGATATTTTCGGCAACCCGAGAGACGGCTTAGCGCCCCTTAAGATCGGAGAAAAAAGGGAAGTTTATCAGTCCCCGCCCCCTTATCAGGAAATTATCCCGGGAAAAGAACTGATTGAAACCGGAATAAAATTAATTGATTTTTTCACTCCACTGAAAAAAGGAGAAGAGCTGGGTATTTTCGGAGGAGCCGGATTGGGAAAAACTGTTCTCCTTTTAGAATTAATGCACAATGTGGCTTTTTTAAAGAAAGGTATTTCTGTTTTTGCCGGCTTGGGCGAAAGAATAAGAGAGGGGCATGAGCTTTATGAAACGTTAAGAAAAACCAATGTTTTATCTTCGGCATCTTTGATTTTTGGTCAAATGAACGAATCGGCGGCCGTAAGATTTAAAGTAGGGTTTGTCGCTGCAGCTATCGCCGAATATTTTCGTGATTCTTATAAAGAAAATGTGCTTTTTTTCATCGATAACGTATATCGATTCTTACAGGCCGGCAACGAGCTGTCAACCCTACTCTCCGTAATCCCTTCGGAAGACGGCTACCAACCGACCCTTAACAGTGAAATCGGAAAACTGGAAGAAAGGTTAATTTCAACCAAAAACGGCTCAATAACAAGCATTCAGGCAATTTACGTTCCGGCAGACGATATTACAGATTCGGGGGTCCAGGCTGTTCTTCCCTATTTTGATTCAATAGCTGTTTTATCGCGAGACGTTTATCAGGAAGGAAGATACCCGGCCATAGACATTCTTGCCTCTTCTTCTTCGGTAATTGATCCTGTTATTTTGGGATACGAACATTGTGAAGTTTTACTGGAAGCGAAAAAAATATTGGAAAGGCATAAAGATCTCCAGCAAATAGTTTCAATCGTTGGTGAAGCCGAGCTATCAATAGAAAACAGGGCTATTTATCGCCGGGCAAAAAAAATCCTGAATTTCATGACTCAAAACCTCTTTACGGTAGAAGAACAAACAGGAATAAGGGGGCAGTACGTAAAAAGAGAGGAAACTATCAAGGGAGTAAAAGCAATCTTAGAAGGAGAACTAGACCAAATACCGGAAGAATCATTTCTGTTCATAGGAGAACTGAAAGATTTGGCCCGTTAAAAAAAACTAAAAGCTGACATAAATGAACCGTAAAAAAAATTTTCTTGAAGTAAAGGTATTCTGCTCGCCGATTATTGAAAAAGAACCTTTTGAAGGAGAGGCTGAAGCTGTTTCTTCTAAAAATAAGCTGGGTAAATTTGATATTCTTGCCGAGCATACTAATTTTATTACTCTTATTTTCGAAGAGTTAACTATCCGCCTATCCGCTAAAAAAAAGATCGCTTACCAGTTTGAGAAAGGAGTACTGGAGGTAAGCGAAAATAAGGTAAATGTTTTTTTGGGGCTATAACCCCCTACCATCGGATCTCAGGTGGTATTTCTTCAACCGGAAATACTTCTTCTGTCGCCAATTCATCAGACGGAAAAACACCTTCCAGGGCCGGCAGACCGTTTCTTAGATTTTCCAGAATTTTTATTACTTCCTGATTCTCGGGATTAAGCTGAAGAACTTTTTCAAACTGTTCTTCGGCTTTTTCTTTTTCTCCCCTTTTATCATAAACCAAACCCAACATATATCTGGCATCGGAAGAATCAGTAAATACCTCTATTATTGCTTCAAATTCTTCTTGAGCTTTTTCTGTTTTTTCCGTTCTCCAATACAACATTCCCAACTGAAAAGCTATGCCGACATCTTGAGGAGCGGCTCCTTTCATTTCTTCCAGTTTGGCAATCGCTTCTTCCTGCCTCCCCTGCTGGTCATAAGCTACGGCCATAAGATAATGAGCCGGAAGATAATCCCATTTAAGGTCAACAGCTTTTTCAAGAACAGGAATTGCCAGAGATAAAGCTTCTTTTTCCCTTTCTTCCATTTGTTTTTGCCTGAAATCCTGGGCCATCAGAATATAAACTCTGCCCATTTCTCCGTAAGGATAAGGTGAGGCCGGCTCCAGTTCAGTTGCTTTAAGATAAAAATCAATGGCCATTTCTCCAGCTCCCTCAATCCCGATTAAATTTCGGTAAAAAAATCCGGCCACATTCCAGTTTGCAGCATTAAAAGGAAAACGGCTGGTTGACTGATTAATAAATCGCATTCCCTCGGTGATGGCCCGATGAATCGATTGTCCTTTTTGTTCTGCCGTCAGGTCCTGGTTTTGAGCAACTAAGTTAGCCTGAGTAAGATAAAGTTGAGCCAGGTCCCGGTGATAAACATCAACCGAAGGATTAAGTTCGGCCGCTCGCTGGATTGAATTTATTGCCCGGCCAATATCACCCTGTTCAGAAAAAATAATTCCTTTTTTATAATGAGTTTCGGCCAGATAATTTTGCCCCTGGAATAAAAAGAGGGTTACACCCGTAATTATCGCCACCAAAAGAACGAATGAAAAGAATACCCGCCGAAATTGACAATCTAAATTTATTTCCCTTGTTTTTGAATTGTAAAAAAGCAATCCAGCCACAATAATCCAAAAAATAAACCACAGGCTAATATTAAAGGAAGAAAGAAAACCGACCCCGACCAAAGCTACTGCCGAAGCTAAAAAACCCAGCCTCATGCCTATGGGGCTTTCATTTTTAATCAGCCCCTTAAAGCCAAAATAAATCACCGAGCCGAGCAGAAACAACAAAGACATTCCGGTCAAAAAACCTTTGGTTATAAACCAGTCCAGAAATTCCGAACTGCCGGAAGAAAATCTTGTTCCCCAAAATAAAGTCAGATTAAGCAAGGAAGAGCGGTATTGTGAATAATTGAAGATAAAGGTTCCCGGACCGGTACCTAAAAGTATATTTTTAACCCCTTCAGAATAAACGCCCCTTAAAATATCGGCTTCGGTATCTATCCCCGGAGAAACCTGAAAAGGTAAAACCGGAGACCAGGCAAAGCGGAGGGGGAAAAGAATAAAAAATACTGACAAAACCAAAAGTATCATTAAGAAAGCTGTCAGACCGACCCTGATTTTTCCCTGAGACCCGGCCAGACCGAAAACAGCAAGAGTTAAAACTCCCAGTAAAACAGCTATCCAGGCGTCCCTGAAATCAACCAGAATAAACGAAATCAATAAAATTAAAAGAATAATCCAGAAAATCGGCTTTTTGATCCGGAAGGCAAAAACAACAGAAAGAGGCAGAAGAACGGCTAAAAACAAAACCGCCTGATAGGCATTGCCAAGGGCATTAAAAGAAAAATTCCTGGTAAAATCAAACGGAAAAATGAAAACGCCGTAAAGCTGTAAAAGCAAAAGAATTCCCGACAGCGCTCCGGAAACCAAAAACAAAAACAGGGCGAAAAAAACCTCTTTTTCTGACTGAAAAGTGTTGATAAAAATAAAGGCCAACAAAAGAAAAGACAGAAGGGTAAGTAAGTTGTCGGAAACGCTCAAAGGCCAGCCCCAAAAAGAAGCTGCCGGCCAGACAGAGAAAACAACCGAAAATAAAAAAGCAAGAAAAATTAAACCAAAACAAAAATAGGCCGGTTTATTTTCTCTTATAACCATCTTTCTCTGAACGAGCTGCTTGCCCAGCCATCCTATCAGACTCAAGAAAACTAAAAATAAAAGCAGAAGTTGCTTGGGAAAACCTAAAACGCTTTGGGCAAAAGGCAGGAAAAACAGGGGCAGTAAAAATAAAAGCAGGTAAAGAGATATTTTATTTAATTTATCGAAAAAGAGTGTTGAATTCATTTTATTATTTATCTTAACTCTTGGAAAAAAAATGTCAATTAACTACCGGTTAATGAATTTTAATGCTCTGTAAAATACCAAGACCCAGTAAGGTCATAACAAGATTTGACCCGCCGTAACTGATAAGGGGCAAAGGAATGCCGACAATCGGCAAAATCCCTATATTCATACCGATATTGATAAATATCTGGGAAATTAAAAGAATATTTAAGGCTGAGGCGAAAATGCGGGCGAAATTAGTCCGGGCCAAAAGAGCAATTTTAGAAATTCGCCATATTAAAACCGCAAATAAAAATAAAATAGTCGTCACCCCTATTAAGCCGGTTTCTTCGGCAATGGCGGCAAAAATGAAATCAGTCTGGGATTCCGGTAAAAAACCGTATTGGGTTTGCGAACCAGAACCTATGCCCTGGCCAAAAAGTCCGCCAGAACCAATGGCAATTTTAGCCTGGCGTTGATTCCAGCCAATTGCCAGGGGATCGGCTGCCTGAGGCTGAACAAAGCTTAAAATTCTGTCTTTTTGATAATCCTTTAGGGCTAAATTCCAAGATAAAGCAAAAACCAAAAGAAAACACAAAAATAAAATTAAAAATCGCTTAAAAGAAATTCCGGAAACAATCAGAATCCCTGCCCAGAGAGCGATTAAAATCAAAACCGAACCCAAATCGGGCTGTAAAAAAACCAGGGCGCAAGGAATTAAAACATAAACACCGGAAATTAAAATATGCCTTATCTGATACATTTCGACGTGCCTGGTAGAAAAATATTTGGCCAATAAAATTATCAAAACTAATTTTATAAATTCTATCGGGTCAATAGTCAATTCGCCTACTTTATACCATCTTTGAACTCCTCTGATTTCAGGGGCCAAAAAGAAAAGACCGGCCAGAGCTGCCAAACAAAAGAAATAAAGGATTAAAATCAGGTAGGGATTATCCCTTAAAGCCCGCCAGTCAAAAAAACTTAATGAAAACATTAAAAAAACTCCGAAGGCAAAAAAGATAATTTGTTTATTAAAATTGGAGAAATCTCCCTTGCCCAAAGAAGAACTGTAAAGAGACAAAAAACCTATAGCAACTAACAGAAATACCACTCCAATTAATATCCAGTCCAGTTGTTTTAAATGGCGAAACATAATAATAATTTAAAATATAAATATCAAAATGTAAAATGACAATCTAAAATAATAAAATTATTCAATTAAGCTAAGGAACTTCTTTTCTTCTATCACTTTTACTCCGAGCTTTTTGGCTTTTTCATATTTTGAACCCGGCTCTTGGCCGGCAATCAGGTAATCGGTATTTTCTGAAATTGACTCAGAAACTCTCCCTCCGAGGGAGCGGATTTTTTCTTTTGCTTCCTCTCTGGTCATTGCCTCCAAGCTACCCGTCAAGACAAAGCTTTTCCCTTTTAGCTTTTCCTTGCCCGCCGAAGCCTTGGCGGAGAAGGGGTTTTCCACCTCCACCCCGGCTTTTTCCAATTTTTTCAAAAAATCAATGTTTTTTTCATTATGAAACCAGTCATAGATATTTTTGGCTACGACCGGACCGATATCTGTTATTTTTTGAAGGTCTTCCGACGAAGCTTTTTTTAATTTCTCAATTGCCGAGTCGAGCGGAACGAGGCGAGGCGGGAGATGAGGCTCTGCCTCAGCGACCGAACCGAAGTGTTCCGCTAAATCTTGGGCGGTTTCTTCACCGATATTCCTGATGCCTAAAGCATAGATAAATTTCGGCAAAGTTATTTTCTTTTTTGACCGGATGGCTGCAATCAGGTTTTGGGCTGATTTTTCAGCAAAACCCCGAAGGAAAGCCTTCGGCTTCCTACGGGGCAGGCGCTCCAAAGGCAAAATATCGCCAATCTCTAGCTTAAACAGGTCTGCTGGATCAGAAATTAATCCGGCGTCAAGCAATCTGTCAACGATTTTCGGACCCAAACCGATAATATCAAAGGCCTTAACGAAATAATAAAAATATTCTCTTTGCCTGGCAAAACACTTTAAGTTAGGGCAGCGCCATAGAGCTTCGCCAGCTGACTTGGCTAATTTTGTCCGGCAGGCAGGGCATTTTTCAGGGAAACGGAATTCTTTTTCCTGACCAGTCCTTAATTCAGGTAAAACCTTAATAATGTCAGGAATAACATCTCCGGCCCGGCCGACAACAACCGTATCGCCTATTTTTACTCCTAACTTCTTTATTTCATCTTCATTATGCAAGGTTGCCCTGGAAACTCTCGTTCCGCTGATTTCTACGGGCCTTAAATAAGCTACCGGAGTGGCAGTTCCTGTCCGACCAATCTGAATATGAATCGCCTCAACAACAGTAGTGGCCTGTCTTAAAGGAAATTTATAGGCAACAGCTCCCCTGGGAGCCTTACCGACAACCCCTAATTCTTTGAAAATTTTAATATTGTTTAAAGTTACGGTAATGCCGTCAATCTCATAAGGAAATTCCTCTCTCAACCTCCGGGTATTTTTATGAAAATCAAAAACTTCTTTCAAATTCCGGCAATATTTTGAATATTTATTATTGGTCTTAAAACCCAAAGCATCTAAAATTAAGTGCTTTTCCTGGTGAGTCGTCTGGCCCAAGTCGGTAATTAACTCATAGCAGGTTGAATCAAGCCGGCGTTCTTTGCTTATTTTCGGGTCCAACTGTCTGACAGAGCCGGCTGCCAAGTTTCTCGGATTGGCAAAAGGAGGCAATCCTTTCTTTTTTTGTTCCAGGTTAATTTTCTCAAATTCTTTTTTAGTAATAATAACCTCTCCCCTAACAACCAGCTGCGTTGGGAATTGGGAATTGGGAATTGGGAATTGGGAATTTTCAAGCTTTAGCTTGAGGGGTATTGATTCAATAGTTTTCAGGTTTTGGGTGACATTTTCGCCAATAATCCCGTCTCCCCTGGTGGAACCTGTTTTAAAGATTCCGTTTTCATAAATTAATTCTATGGCCAAACCGTCAAGCTTGGGCTCGCAATAAAAGCCGCCGAGTTTTTTCTCGGCAAAATTCTGACGGGACAAATCGTCCTTTGGCAGTTCAAGCGCTAAAAATCTGGCCATTCTTTCCAGCCAGTCTTCCATGTCTTTCTGAGAAAAAGCGTCATTAAAAGAAAGCATGGGTTCCGGGTGCCTGGTTTTTTCAAATTTTTCCAGGGGCTTTCCGCCAACCCGCTGAGTGGGAGAATCGGGCGTTATAAGTTCGGGGAATTTCTGCTCTAAATCAAAAAGTTCCTTTTTCAAGGAATCTTCAACATCAATAGAAACCAATTCTTTGTCCAAAACATGCCTTGAATGGCGGTATCTGTCAATCAGCTCTTTCAGTTTCTCAATTCTTTTTTCCGCCGCCGCTTTATTCATTTGTCCTGTTAGATTATTTCTTATAACTTAAATACTCAACCAAGCTAATAGGCAATTTCAACCCCTCTCCTGATTCCTCTGAATTCTCCGACTGAGGTAATGCAATAAGACCACATTGGATCAGTGCTGGTACAGTATTCTTGCCCGGGAAAATTAGTCAAGGGCCCATCTAAAATAGAAATGGCGTAAGTCGCGTTGTTTAACAGGGAAGAACTGGTGGCAACAGGACTTGCCCTGTCCATTAAAACCGCCTCTATGCCCGCATCAGCCGCAGAAAGGGCAATTACCGAATACCCCATCTCCTGCACCATTCTCATCTGGCCGACAAAAATAGTCGTTAAACCCAAAACAATGGCCAGAAGAATAATAAACACTATGATCGCCAGATACAGGGCAGCTCCTGCCTGTTCTTTATTGTTTTCTATCGCCAATATTTTTTTCAAATCAATCATGATATTTTTTAATTTAAACATAATCTGTAAGAATAAGAAGTATCTTTAAGGCCTAAAAGTATCCAGGTTTCTTTGAGAAATGCTTGTTTGGATTCTGATTCTTGTGTCTTCCCTACCTTCAATCTCTAAAAATATGCTTACCAGTGGTTGGTTATTATTAGCAGGGGGCTGTTGCCAACTATTGGTAGGATCAACAACATCAAACGAAAAAACATTTAAGCCTGGCGAGGTTAAATCGACCGATGCGCCGCTTTCAATTTTTTCTACTAATTTTCTTCTCCCGTCCCCGATATCTTCCAGGCAAAACTCCTGGCATTGATTGTGGTAATTCCTGAATTTTAAACAGGGATGAAGAGGATCAGAATCATCAAATTCATAATTTGCCTTATCTGCGACAAGACAGCTTTTGGGCTCGAGGCCCCAAATTCTTATATCGTCTTTCATGGCCATTCTGATGGAACGGGACATATATTCCATTACATAAGAAGTCTGGTCTAAAAGCTCCTGATAGGCTAAGTTTTGCCTCTGGGTGCGAACAGCACTAACAAGAAGCCCCATAATTATAGTAATAACAATAATAAAAATAGTTATGGCAACCAGCATTTCAACCAACGTAAAGCCTGCAATACGAGACTGGCCTGATCTGCAGCAAAAAATTTTCCCATGAAAAATCCCGTTCAATTTAATAAAATCTTTCTTTTTGTTCATATTATTACTATGGCGCCATAAGCCAGTTATGTAATTCGGTTGCACTGGCAACCAAATAATCTGTTCCCCTTTCCTGCCAGGTAACCTCTACGCGAACATCCATTTTATTGCTCCCAAGCGGAGATTCTATATATATATTCCTAGTAAATCCATCAATATTGATTACGCCAAGTTGACAGCCAAACTCACAAACAGTGGTTAATCCGGTATCCCAGTCAACAGAGGGCGTTGTTGGATCTAAATGTATAAGCCAATTAGCATCTCTTTGGTTCCTGACCAACTCTATTCCTTCCTGGGCCAGATAAACCGCAGTCAGCCTTGAGACAGCCACCCTGGAAAAAATAGTAATATTTTGGATAACATTAAAAGCTGCCAGCAAACCAATGGTAATGACAAAAATAACTACTATTATTTCT
>Ga0114946_10001820_pt1 | contig 14650 bp, 14 predicted proteins | sample WalLakDeSediment_FD_88676 | JGI IMG/M metagenome (GOLD analysis project Ga0114946, IMG submission 88676) | Lake sediment microbial communities from Walker lake, Nevada to study Microbial Dark Matter (Phase II) - Walker Lake 11/02/13 Deep Sediment | ecosystem: Environmental > Aquatic >... | reverse complement strand
TCCGGGCCTTGCTGCGCCAGCCTGAGAGCCGGGCTCAGGAGGCCCGGCAGGGGAGGCTCCGGGCCGAAGGGCAGAGTTTGCAGAAAAGCAATGATCTGCTGAGTCAGCAGCTGGCCGCCAACAGCAACTTGCATTAGCTGGCCGTCCAAAAACGGGATTTAAATCGCTTTCCGCCGGCTGGATATCAATATCCGCAACAGCGAGGGGTTTGAGAAAAAGCTGGTGGCCGGCAAGGCAGTGGCTGGCTAGCCAGGCATCAGCAGAGCTTTGGGCGGCTGGGGAGATGATTCCGCCTGGATCGGTCAGGCAAAGTACCCGCCTGGCTTGCGGCCCGGCAGGGTCCGGCCGCCTGGATGAAAACGGTGATTGATGCCGATGCCGTCGGTGGTTTTTTAAACGTTAAATCAGCAACTTCAAGAAGCTTGACAAAAAACTGAATCTGGTCCTACACTGGTTTATCAGCGCGTTTTTACCCCCTGCAGGGGAGCTCTCCGGACGATTGATCCTGTCAGGCTGCTTGTTGAGCAAAACAAACCGAGGAGGCGGACCATGGACATCAAGAAACTTGCCCCGTGGAATTGGTTCCAGCAAGAGGAAGAGGCCGCCGGCGCCGCAGTGCCGCAACGCTATCGCGGCGGTGGTTGGGAGCATCCCATCATGCAGTTGCACCGGGAGATGGATCAGCTTTTCAGCGATGCTTTCAAAGGTTTCGGCGGAGTTGCTTTTCCGACCATGAAGGGTCTTGAGAGCTTCCTGAAGCCCAAGCTTGATATCGTCGCCGGAGACAAGGACTATACCATCACGGTCGAGGTCCCGGGCGTCGATGAAAATAAGGTCAACGTCGAGATTGTTGATGATACGCTGGTGATCAGCGGGGAGAAGAAGCAGGAAAAGGAGGAGAAAGGAAAGGATTACCATCGGATGGAACGCTCTTACGGCTCGTTCCGCCGGATTCTTTCCCTGCCCGGCGATGCCGATCAGCAGGCGGTCAAGGCCTCGTTCAATAACGGGGTATTGACCCTGACCATGCCCCGCAAGGCTCCCCGCAAGGCTGACGTTCGCCGCATCGAGGTTAAAAGCGGAGGCGGGGGCAAGAAAAAAGCTTAAATTTGATTATCCGGCATCTTAGCTGGTTGTAACGTCGCCCGGCTAACGGGACAAAAAAACCGCCTTTCCGGCCAGGGGAAAGGCGGTTTTTGCAGAGTGAGAAAGCAAGGCAGGACTTATTTTTTCTTGCTTTTGGCCGCTGCCCGCTTGGAGGCTTTCAAGGGATTGACCTTGACGGCGGCGGCGACGATTTCCGGTTTAACGTGGGTGGCGAAATTGCAAAAGCCGAGCCGCCATTTGGCGGCGGGAGCCACAAAGGTCCGGCAGAACTTGCTGGCTTCCATTTCCACGATGCGGCCGCAGCCTTCGCATTTATCGATGATCGCCTGAAACTGGCCGCTGCTGTATTTGCTGGTGTCGTCTTGCCGTGCCGCTGCCTTTGCCATAACTTTAACCTCCGAACAGATGGGGCGAGAAGTAATAAGATCAGTCTGATAAGCCGTGAAACGCGATTATATAAATGATCACCGGGGAGATGTCAACCAAAAGCGTTGCCTATCCGCAAATCACCGTTTACTTTCTTGTTTTTCCTTTTTTCATGGGCTATAAGATGAAGTGGCCTCACCCCCCGGCGCCATGGCGGGGGCGGGGCTGATAACGATTGCATCGTAAGGTGGTTCTTGGAGCGGTCCAGCATGATGGGCCGGGGTAAATTCTGCCAGGAGATCGAAACCATGCCTGTTTACGTCTGGAAAGGGATCAATTCGTACGGGGAAAAACGCAAGGGCAAGCTGGAAGCGCCCAGCGAAGCGGCTGCCCAATCTCACCTTAAAAGGATGCGGGTTACCGCCTCCATGCTTAAGGAGGCGCCCAAGAACCTGCTTGCCGAAATTGCCTTTTTTCAGCCCAAGGTTACCGGCAAGGACGTGGTTATTTTCACCCGGCAGCTTTCAACCATGATCGATGCCGGTCTGCCTTTGGTGCAGAGCCTGCAGATTCTTGGCGAACAGCAGGAAAATCCCACCTTCAAGAAGGTGCTGCGGGCCATCCGCGCCGATGTTGAATCCGGCTCCACCTTTGCCGAAGCGATGAAAAAGCATCCGACTATTTTTGATACCCTCTACTGCAACATGGTGGAGGCCGGGGAAGTCGGCGGGATCCTGGATACCATCTGCGCCCGCCTGGCCACTTTCATGGAAAAAAGCCAGGCCCTCAAAAAAAAGGTCAAGGGGGCCATGACCTATCCGGTTATCTGCGTCTGTATTTCTTTGATTGTGCTGGCGGTGATGCTGATCTTCGTGGTTCCGGTGTTTGAGGAAATGTTCGCCGATTTCGGCTCGGCCCTGCCTGGCCCCACCCAGATGGTGGTCAACATGAGCGCCTTCGTTCAGAGCAATTTCCATTATATGCTGGGGGCGTTGTTCCTTTCTATTTATGGGTTCAAAAAAATCTACAAGACGGAAAAGGGCCGGGAAAAGATCGACGAAATGCTGCTCCATATGCCCGTCATCGGTACCCTGCTGCGCCGGGTGGCGGTGGCCAAGTTTTCCCGGACCCTGGGCACCATGCTGCAAAGCGGGGTGCCGATCCTGGAATCCCTCAGAGTGGTGGCCCGAACCGCCGGCAACAAGGTGGTCGAAAAGGCGGTCTTTCGGGTGACCGACAGCATCAGTGAAGGTCGTCCTCTGGCGGACCCTCTGGCTGAGACCGGGGTTTTTCCGGCGATGGTGGTTCAGATGATCAATGTCGGTGAATCCTCCGGGGCCCTGGATACAATGCTGATCAAGATCGCCGATTTTTACGATGAAGAGGTGGATCAGGCGGTGGATAATTTAACCGCCTCGATCGAGCCCTTGATGATGGTGTTTTTGGGCGGTATGATCGGCGGCCTGGTGGTCGCCATGTATCTGCCGATTTTCGGCATGGCCGCGGCCATTGGCTAAAGCACCTAAGCCCGGGTTGTTTGATCCCCGAGGATCTGGCCGATTTACGCTTCGCTTCGCAGTTCCTGCCGCTGCCGGTCAGGTGGTGGGATTTGAGCGATCCGAGAAGCGGAACGTCTTAATTTTGCAAAAAACAGCAGTTAAATACCAAGGAGAAGGAGATGGGTGAAATTATCGGAGTTCTGGGGCGTGAGGTTATTGATTCGCGGGGCAATCCCACCGTGGAGGTCGAGGTTCACCTTGACACGGGAGTCGGCGGCCGGGCCCTGGTTCCCTCGGGCGCCTCCACCGGCAGCCGCGAGGCCCTGGAACTGCGGGACAACCGTAAAAAACGCTACCTCGGCAAAGGGGTGGAAACTGCGGTGGCCAACGTCAACAACTTGATCGGTCCGGCCCTGGTGGGCCTGGAATCCACCGAGCAGGTCCTGCTGGATCAGATTATGCTGGAGTTGGACGGTACCGCCAACAAGAAAAAGCTTGGGGCCAACGCCATCCTTGGGGTTTCCATGGCCTTGGCCCGGGCTTCGGCCGAGGATGTGGGCCTGCCCCTGTACAGCTATCTGGGCGGGGTCAACGCCAAGGTTCTGCCGGTTCCGATGATGAATGTCCTCAACGGCGGGGCCCATGCCGACAACAATGTCGATGTGCAGGAATTCATGATCATGCCCCTGGGCGCCCCCAGCTTCAAGGAAGCTCTGCGGATGGGAGTGGAGACCTTCCATACCCTGAAGGCGGTCCTCAAAAAAGCGGGGCACCAGACGGCGGTGGGGGATGAGGGCGGTTTCGCCCCCAACCTCAGGTCCAATGAAGAAGCGATGGAGTCGCTGCTGGAGGCCATCGTCAAGGCGGGCTACCGCCCCGGCCAGGATATCGCCATCGCCCTGGATGTGGCCGCCAGCGAACTCTACGATGCCAAGGGCAAGTGCTATGTCCTGGCCGCCGAGCAAAAACCGAAGAAAACAGCCGCTGAACTGATCAAGCTTTATGCTTCCTGGGTCAAGAAATATCCCCTGGTTTCCATCGAAGACGGGCTGGCCGAGGGCGACTGGGCTGGCTGGAAAACCATGACCGAGGAACTGGGGGACAAGGTTCAGATCGTCGGCGATGATATTTTTGTCACCAATACGGCTATTCTGGCCAAAGGAATCAAGCAGGGAGTGGCCAACTCGATCTTGATCAAGCTCAACCAGATCGGCAGCGTGACCGAGACCATCGACGCGGTCAGCATGGCCCAGCGAGCCGGCTATACGGCCGTGATCTCGCACCGTTCCGGCGAAACGGAGGATACCACCATCGCCGATTTGAGCGTGGCTCTTAACACCGGCCAGATTAAGACCGGGGCGCCTTCCCGAACCGATCGGGTGGCCAAGTACAATCAATTGCTGCGGATCGAGGAAGAACTGGGGGCAACGGCCCGCTTTGCCGGAATGACCGCTTTGCAACTTAATTCTTGACAAAACGAGGTTATCTTGCTTTTTTGGCCAGGCTGAACCGGCCATGCTCAAGGGTCGGCAACCTGGCCGGCCCGCAAGCCCCGCCGGGGTTCTGCCGGAGCTTGCCCCGGCGCTAGTTACGGTCTTAATTTGTCGAAGATTATTACAGAAAAACGGGAGGGCCTGATGACCCTGACCAAGGCGGATCTGATTCAGAAAGTCTACCGGCAGCACGACTTGACCAAGACCCAGGCCACCGAGGTGGTGGAGGCCTTTCTGGGGATCGCCAAACGCTCCCTCCAGGAAGGGGAGGATTTGCTGCTCAGCGGCTTCGGCAAATTCAACGTCAAACAGAAAAATTCCCGTCGGGGCCGCAATCCGCAAACCGGTGCCGAGTTGCTTCTGGCCCCCCGCAAGGTCATAACCTTCAAACCGTCGGGGATCTTGCGCGATCGAATCAACGGGTCGGAATAATAATTCCAGCCCCATACCCGGGCTCGGTCAACCCGTGGCAATTTGTGCCGCCGGCGCCGGGTTGACCGGTGAAATCGCTGACCCTTGCCTTTGCCGGCGACGAGATCCCGGCTGGAACTGAACAGGATGCGCCGGCCGCCGGCAAGCTGCCGGGGTTGGGCCCAGTAAAAAATCCCGATTTGGTTGAGCATTACGGCGGTATGGGCGATGGGCTTAAATGGTTGTGGCGTTTCCGGCGGCGGAAACGCCTGTTTTTTTATCTACGCTGCTGAAACTCGCGGAGAGAGCAAATGGCAACGTTGACAGAACTGGCCGCCATGGTGGAAGGGTTGGTGGAGGGAGACGGTGAGATCACGATTACCGGTATTAACGATCTCGAGCGGGCCGGACCGGGAGAGCTTGCTTTCCTGGCCGATTCGGGCCGGATTGACAAACTGGAGCGCTGCCGGGCCTCGGCCCTGATCATTTCCCAAACCCTGGTGGAGTTGCCGCCGCTCAACGAAGCAAACGTTGCCTTGCTCCGGGTAAGTAATCCATACCTGGCGGCCACCCGGATTCAGAACTTTTTTCTGGCCGCGCCCTTCAAGGCCCTGGGAGTGCACCCCAGCGCGGTGATCGGTGAAAATTGCCGTATCCCGGCGGAGATCAGCATCGCCGCGGGGGTGATTATGGGCAACGGCGTTGAGCTTGGCGCCAGGGTACAACTGGCCGCCGGAGCGGTGATCGGCGATAACGCGGTTCTGGGCGATGATGTGGTGATTCATCCCAATGTCACACTTTATCCCCATACGGTCATCGGTCACCGGGTCATCATTCATGCCGGCAGCGTGATCGGCAGTGATGGCTTCGGCTACGCCACCGATGGGGAGGGCCGGCATCACAAGCGCTCGCATCTGGGCCGCGTCCGGATCGAAGATGATGTTGAAATCGGGGCCAATGTCTGTATCGACCGTGGCACTTTCGGCGAGACCCTGATCAAGGCCGGAAGCAAAATTGACAACCTGGTCCAGGTCGCCCACAACGTGGAAATCGGTGAAAACTCCCTGGTCGTGGCCCAGGTCGGAATTGCCGGTAGCACCCGACTGGGCCGCCAGGTGGTTGTGGGTGGCCAGACGGGCGTGGCGGGTCACCTGCAAATAGGCGCCGGAGTAATGGTGGCGGCCAAATCCGGGGTCCACAACAATCAGCCGGCCGGGGCGGTGATCGCCGGGATTCCGGCCATTGATCATAAGAAGTGGCGCCGGAGCATCGTTGCCCTGGCCAGATTGCCGGAGATGTTACGGGAATTACGCGATTTACGGCGGCAGTTGACCGAGTTGACGGCGGGTGAGCGCTCCGAAAATCAGGCTGGCAAGGAGACTGGAAATGAGTGATCAGGAATTGGGCATGTTGGATATCAAGGGGATTCTGGCGTTGCTGCCTCACCGTTATCCCTTTGTCATGGTGGATCGGATTCTGAGCGTGGAGCCGGGCGAGCGGATTCGAGGCTATAAAAACGTCAGCATCAACGAGAATTTTTTCCAGGGCCATTTCCCCGGTGAGCCGGTGATGCCGGGGGTGCTGATCTTGGAAGGGATGGCCCAGACCGGGGCCCTGCTGGCTTATCTCACCGGGGGCGAGGATATTGCCGGCAAACTGGTCTATTTTGCCGGCATCGACGGCGCCAAGTTCCGCCGCAAAGTGGTGCCCGGCGATCAGCTGGTCTACGAACTGGCGGTCAAGAAACGCAAGAGCCGTTTCTGGATTATGGAAGGCCGGGCTTACGTGGACGATGCCCTGGCCACCGAGGCCCAATTGATGGCCACTTTTGCTTAACATGGGGCCAAGGGGCAGGGAATAAAACCGCGCCTGCCCCCGGGTTTTGCCTGGGCTCGCCGTTCATTCTGAACCAGGCTCCGCCGGGCACCCTGGATTCCAACCTTTTAACCTGACCAACTTGAGGCGGCTGGAGGCCGCATTATGAATATTCATCCCACCGCATTAATCGATCCCGGCGCCGAACTGGATCAGACGGTCAGCGTCGGTCCCTATACCGTCATCGGCTCCGGGGTCAAAATCGGGGCCCGGACGGAAATCGGGGCCCACTGCACCCTGAGCGGTCCGACCCTGATCGGCGAGGGCAATAAAATCGGTCCTTTCGCCACGGTGGGCGCGCCCCCGCAGGATCTCAAGTACAAGGGAGAGCCCACTGAACTGATCATCGGCAACGACAATGTGATCCGCGAATATGTCTCAATCCACCGCGGTACCGCTTCCGGCCTCGGCCATACCCGGATCGGAGACCAGTGCCTGCTGATGGCCTATGTCCATATCGCCCACGACTGCACCCTGGGCAACGGGGTCATCATGGCCAACGCGGTTACCCTGGCCGGTCATGTCAGTATCGAGGACCGGTCGATCATCGGCGGGCTTACCGCGATCCAACAGTTTGTCCGGGTCGGAACCTTTGCCTATATCGGCGGGATGTCCGGTCTGAGTAAAGATGTTCCGCCCTATGTGGTGATGGCCGGGATCCGCAAGCAGATGCGGATCAGCGGGATCAACCATATCGGTCTGCGCCGGGCCGGCTGCCCCCCCGAGAACATCCGCGGCTTGCAGGCCTCTTTCAAGATTATCTTTCGCACCCCCGAACTGCTCCTCCAGGAAGCTCTGGACAAAACCCTGGCCCAGGTTGATGACTGCGCCGAGGTTCGCCACCTGGTGGATTTCTTCCGGACCTCCAGGCATGGGGTGCTCCGCCAGGTTGGCGAAGACGATGACTAAACTGGGGATCATCGCCGGCGGCGGCCAGTTTCCTCTCCTGGTGGCCCGGGCCGCCAGAGAAAACGGGCGCCAAACGGCGGTGATCGCCCATCGGGGTGAAACCTCGCCTGAAGTGGAAACCGCCGCCGATGCCTGCCTTTGGGTCAAGTTGGGCCAGCTGCAGAAAGTGCTGGACTTTTTCCATCGTCAGGGGGTCCGGGAATGCATGTTTGCCGGGACCATCACCAAGACCCGGATTTTTCGCGATGTCTGGCCGGATTTCAAGGCTCTGGGTCTCTGGCGCCGCATCGATGACCGCCAAGATGACGCCATTCTGCGGGCCCTGGCGGGACTGCTGGCCGAAGAGGGCATCGAAGTGGTGGCCTCCACCCTCTACCTGGACAAACTGCTTTTCCCGGCCGGTATTCTGAGCCGGCGCAAGCCCGACGCCGAACAGTTGGAAGATGTTCGTTTCGGGTGGCGCATAGCCCGGGCGGTCGGGGATCTCGATATCGGCCAGTGCGTGGTGGTACGGGACCGGGCGGTGCTGGCGGTGGAGGCCATCGAGGGGACCGACGCAGCCATCCGCCGGGGGGGAGAACTGGCCGGCGAAAAAGCGGTGGTGGTCAAGGTCAAAAAGCCGAGCCAGGATTTTCGTTTCGACCTGCCGGCCATCGGCCCCCAAACCATCGCCGGGATGGCCGCGGTCAAGGCGGAGGTGCTGGCGGTGGAAGCCGGCCAGGCCCTGTTTTTCGACCCCGAGGAAGCCCTCCGGCTGGCCGACCGGGCCGGAATCGTGGTCATGGGAGTTGAGGCAGACAGCAGCGGCGGCCCGCGCCTCTAAGCCATGCGGTCATTAAGGCCAAGGTCCGAGCCCCCCACCTTTTGGACGGACAATTAAGTTCCCCTCCTGGATGGGAGTGAGTTGAGCGTGCAAGCCATGATTCTTGCCGCCGGCCTGGGAACCAGGCTGCGGCCCCATACCCTGCGGCGGCCTAAACCCCTGTTTCCGATCCTCGATCGGCCTCTGCTGCTGGGGATCATCGCCGATCTGCGCCGGGCCGGTTACCGCCGGATCGTGGTCAACGCCTTTCATCTCCGGGAACAGATCGCGTCTCTGCTGGCGGGAGCAACCGACCTGGAAGTCCAGCTTGAAGAGCGGGAGTTGGGCACCGGCGGGGGCTTGCGCCTGGCCCGGCCGCGTTTCACCGCCGAGCCGGTTCTGGTGGTCAACGGTGATATCTGGCATGATATCGACTATTGTGCGGTGATGGCCCAGCACCTGGCAGCCGGCAACGATGCCACCCTGGTACTCCACGACCAGCCTCGTTTCAACAAGGTACTGCTGACCCCCGACCTGGCGGTCCGCTCCTTTGCCGCCACGGACGCTGACTTGGCGGGGGCGGGGGAGGGGGCCCGCCTGCGGGCCTTCACCGGGATCCAGGTGGTCGATCCTGCCCTGCTGGACTTGATTCCCGAGGGCCGCTTTTACCACAGCATCGACTGGTACCAACAGTTGATCAGCCTGGGCTACCGGGTCCAGGCCATGGTGGCGGTCAATCACTGCTGGACCGATATGGGCACCCCGGCGGATTACCTCGATCTTCATGCCAGACTGTTGGGCTTCGGGGCAAAAGGGGGCGGCAAGCCGACCCAGGTTGGCGCCGGACCGGGGTTTGTCCCACCTGGAGCGGCTCCTTTTTTCCTCGGGAATCAGGTTCGGAGGGAGGCGGGGGTTGAATTCGCCGACTGGGTGGTGGTGGGCAGCCGGGCGGTCCTGGCCAGGGGCGTCAAGCTCCGCCGTTGCGTGGTTTGGGACCACGTCGAAGTTCCGGCCGGGACCATCGCGGAGGATACGATTTTTTCCGGTTAAGGTTGTTTTAAGGTCGGGTGAACAGGCCGGCCCCAAGTTTGACCAGGGTTGATAATGGAACTTGCCGCAACCGAGCGTCTGCTGCGCCAGGCGGGTTATGTCCGGCGGGGCTTGCAAGCGGTGACGGTCCTGGCCGGCGACGGATCGGATCGCCTTTTGTACCGGTGCCGCTTTGCCCAAGACCCCTCGGTCGTATTGATTCTGCCGCCGGGCGGGAGCTCGCGTGAGCTGGCCGAGGCCGCCTCCTGCGCCGCCATCGGCCGCCACATGTCAGCGGCCGGAGTGCCGGTGCCGGCAATCCATGGTTTTGATCCCGCCAGCGGAGCGGTGGTCATGGAAGATCTGGGCGATCTCCTCCTCCATGCCCGTTTGCAGCAGAACCCGGACCCCGCCGAAATCGAGGCCCTTTACCGCCAGGCCCTGGCAGCCCTGCTGCAACTCCAGGTCACGGCCCGCTCCGGATTTTCCCCCGATTTCTGCTGGGACACCCCCCGCTATGATCGTGACCTGATGCTGGCGCGGGAGTCTGGCTACTTTTACCAGGCCCTGGTGCGGGAATGGCTGGGGCAGGGGCCGATGGGCCCGGAACTGGCGGCGGAATTCGCCCGGCTGGCCGATCGAGCCGGAGCTGAACCGGCCGACTTCATCCTGCATCGGGACTACCAATGCCGCAACCTGATGCTGAGCCGAGGCCGGATCAGAATCATCGACTTTCAGGGGGCCCGTTTCGGTCCCCTGGGCTACGACCTGGCCGCCCTGCTTTACGATCCCTATGCCGCCCTGACTCCGGCGCTGCGCGAGGCTTTGCTCGCTTTTTACCTGGAGGAGGCCGGCCGGATGATGGCCGGCTTCGATCGGGAGGCCTTCCGCCGGGGCTGGTATTTCCTCGCCCTGCAGCGCAACCTGCAAATTCTGGGGGCCTTCGCCTTTTTAACCCGCCGTAAGGGCAAGGTTTTTTTTCGCGCTTATCTGCGGCCCGCGGCCGCGCAACTGGTGAGTCTGCTGGCCGCTCCCGGCGGGGAAAATTTTCCCGTGCTGCAAAACCTGGTGGCCAAAGTGGACCAGGAACTGAGCCGTGCGAGGTCCCAGGAATAAGGAACGGGGCGGGCCAAATCCCGCCGCCGGCCGGTTTATGCGTTCAGTGAGGTACGGCAGCAAGCGGACCAACGGTTTTCCGGGACTCGGATTGTGTTCTCCGGGGCGTCCCAGCTCTTTGGCAGCCAATCGTTGCCGGCATTAATGGGCAACATTTCAGGAAAAGGATTATGAAAAAAACAAACAGGCAGCCTGAAACTTTCAGCAGTGGTTATTTGCCCATGGTGGCCCTGGTGGGGCGCCCCAATGTGGGCAAATCGAGCCTGTTCAACCGGATCGCCGGTTCCCGCAAGGCCATTGTCGATCCCACCCCGGGGGTGACCCGGGACCGCCATTTTGAAAAGGTTACCTGGAACGAGCGCAGCTTTATGCTGATCGATACCGGCGGCCTGGAAAGCGGCGATGGTTCGGAGATTAACCGGCTGATCCAGGAACAGACCCGCCAGGCGGTGGCCGAGGCCGAGGTGGTTCTCTTGCTCCTGGATGGTCGGGAGGGAATTTTGCCCGATGATCGGGAAGTGGTGGAGATCCTCCGGCGCTCGGGCAAAAAAGTTCATTACCTGGTCAACAAGATCGACGCTCCCGAGCAGGCCGCCAAGCTGCTGCCGCCCTTTTACGAGCTGGGGGTGGCTGAAATCCTCCCCCTTTCCGCCGCCCACGGCCTGGGCCTGAGCGAGGTGCTCGACCGGGTCATCGCCGATCTGCCTCCCCCTGAACCGGAAGTGGCCCCGGATCCCGACACCCCGGCTTCCATTCGGATGGCCTTCATTGGCCGGCCCAACGTGGGCAAGTCGTCCCTGATCAATCGCCTGCTCGGCGAGGAGCGAATGGTGGTTTCCAATCTGCCCGGCACCACCCGCGATTCGGTGGACACCGAGCTCCAGCGGCAGGGCAAAAAATACCTGCTGATCGATACCGCCGGGATCAGGCGCAAGGGCAAGGTCAGCGAACGGGTGGAAAAATTCAGTGTGGTTCGGGCCCTGCATACCCTGGAGCGCTGCGACCTGGCCCTGATCGTTATCGACGCCGAGGAAGGGGTGACGGAACAGGATACCAAGATCATCGGCTATGGCCTGGAGCGGGGGCGGGCCTGCCTGATCCTGCTTAACAAGTGGGATTTGATCCAGAACGACCGTAAAAGACAGCAGCACCTGCTTGACGAGGTGGAGCGGGCTGTTCATTTTGCCGGGTTTGCCCCGGTGCACAAGGTGTCGGCCCTCACCGGGATCGGGGTCGGCAAACTCTTCCCCCTGATCGACAAGGTTTACGAGCAATACAGCCGCAAGTTCGGCACCCCCCGTCTCAACCGCATTCTCCAGGAGGCGGTTGAGGCCCACCCCCCGTCCCTGCACAAGGGCCGCCGGATAAAGCTTTACTATGTCACCCAGATTGCCAGCCAGCCGCCGACCCTGATTGTCTTCGCCAACGATCCCAAAGGCATTCATTTCTCTTATTCCCGCTTCCTGGTCAATCGTTTTCGCGAGGCTCTGGGAATGGATCAGGTCCCCCTGCGGATTTTCTTCCGCCAAAGACAGCGCCGAGGCGAACCGGGTTGATGGCGGCAACCGGCCCCAGGCCTCCGCAAAGAGGCCGAATCAGGGTCTTTTCTTTAAACACCGGGCAAACTGCAACCTGGCATACTTAGCAACATCATGGAAACTGAAGCACGTCATGAACTGATTGCCGATGAATGCCTGCTCATCGGCCATGCCGGGGAAATTCCCGAAATCGCCTATTACGGCTCCCTTTATTACCTCGGGGAAGATCCCGAAGGTCCCGGGCTTCTTTTGACCCCGGCGGAACTGGCCGCCCTGCAGGCGCAGGTCATTACCCGCTACCGGGAAATCATGCTGCGCGATCTGAATCCGGCCAACCGGGGCTTGCCGGTCTATCGGGGGATCCGCCGGGTAATCTGGAACTGGGAGCGGCTGGGCAAATTTCTGCGCCGCCACGGCTTGCCGCCGCATCCGGAGCTGGAGCAGGAGATGATGGCGGCCTTGCAGGCTTTTCTGGCTAATGAGTTGCAAGAGGTCAGATCCGGGGCTTCGAGATCCTGTCTCAATTGCACGGTTGCAGAACTAACTGAATTTTTGATGTTTTTCCAATTAAGTCAGGATCCCGAGGCCCAGGACTGGCTGGCTCTTTGCTGTCGTTAGCGGAACGTTCTCCGCGACCTGATCAATCAAGCGGCGCTACGAAAATGTTCAAATCCGAGCTGATCAAGGGGGCGGCGGATGCTCCCGGGGTTTATCTGATGCGGGATGCCGCCGGCCAGGTGCTTTACGTCGGCAAGGCGGTCAGTCTGCGCAAGCGCTTGCTCTCCTATACCCGGATCGACCAGGACGGGGCCCGCAGCAAAACTGCGGTGATGCTGAGCAAGGTGGCCAGAGTGGACACCATGCTCACCCGCACCGAGAAGGAGGCCCTGATCCTCGAGGGCGGCCTGATCAAACAGCATCGTCCCCGCTACAACGTTATTCTGCGGGATGACAAAAGCTACCCCCACCTCAAGGTTACGGTGCAGGAAGAATGGCCCCGGCTGCTGATGACCAGGCGGGTGAGCAAGGACGGGGCCCGCTACTTCGGGCCCTATGCCTCCCCCGCGGCCATGTGGGAAACCCTGCGCCTGCTCAACACCCTTTTCCCCCTGCGGCGCTGCAAGGTCGAAAAGTTGCCCCCCGGGCAGCGGGCCTGCCTTAATTACCAGATGGAGCGCTGCCCCGGACCCTGTATCGGCGCAATCATCCCGGCCCAATACCGGCAAAGGGTGGCCCAGGTCCTGGCCGTACTCGAGGGCCGCAAGCGGGAGCTGACCCGAAACCTGGAGCTGCGAATGAACGCCGCCGCGGCCGCCCTGCGCTTCGAGGAGGCGGCGCTGCTGCGCGATCAGGTGCGAGCCTTGCATCAGACCCTGGAAAAGCAGGTGGTGTTGAGCCGGCAGGGCGGCGACCAGGATGTTTTCGGCTTTGCCCGCCGGGAAGGGCAGGTGGCGGTGGCCCTGCTCTTCATTCGTGAAGGGGCCCTGGCCGATAAGCGGGAATTTGTCCTCGGTGAACCTTTGGATGATGACGGCGAAGTCCTGGCCGAATTGATCCAACGCTTTTACGAACCGGCCCAACGCCTGATCCCCCGCCGGATCCTGCTGCCCTTTGCCGTTGCCGGAGCCGCCGCCCTGGCCGAATGGCTGACGGAAAAGCGACCGGGACCGGTCCGGTTGGCGGTGCCCCAGCGGGGGGACAAAAAGGCCCTGGTGAGCATGGCCGGCGACAATGCCGCCCAAGTCCTGGTTGAGCAGCAGCAGAACCGGGACGGCTGGGAACGGATGGCCGGGTCTATTCAGTGCAGCCTGCAATTGGCGGCCCCGCCCCGGCGGATCGAGTGCCTGGATATTTCCAACTTGGGCGGCCGCGAGGCCGTGGGCTCGCTGGTCTCCTTTCACCATGGGCTCAAGGAACCCTCCCGCTACCGCCGTTTCCGTATTCGCGGCCTGGATACCCCCGATGATTATGCCATGATGCGGGAAGTGTTGCTCCGCCACCTGACTCGAGCCGGCGCCGAGCAAGCCCTGCCGGACCTCCTGGTCCTGGACGGTGGTAAGGGCCACTTGGGGGTGGCCCAGGCGGTGTTAGCCGAACTAAACTTCCAGAATCCTCTCGCCCTGGCGGCCATCGCCAAGGATCGGCAGGGCGCGGGGGAAAGAATCTTCCGGCCCGGCCGGAAAAATCCTCTGACCTTGCCCCCGCACTCTCCGGTGCTGCTGTTTTTCATGCGAATCCGGGACGAAGCTCATCGTTTCGGTATTACCTTCCATCGCAAGCTCCGCAGCCAGAAACAACTATCATCGCGCCTGGACCAGATTCCCGGGGTTGGACCGGCCCGCAAACAGGCGCTGCTGCAAAAGTTCGGCAGCCTGCGGGCCATCGCCGCCGCTTCTCCGGCGGAGCTGGCCACGGTGGCCGGCATCGGCCCGGAACTGGCCGCCATCATCCACGCCCATCTCCAAGGATCATCCGCTTAAGCCCATCCCGCTGATCTTCCCGCCT
>Ga0114946_10001819_pt1 | contig 14651 bp, 7 predicted proteins | sample WalLakDeSediment_FD_88676 | JGI IMG/M metagenome (GOLD analysis project Ga0114946, IMG submission 88676) | Lake sediment microbial communities from Walker lake, Nevada to study Microbial Dark Matter (Phase II) - Walker Lake 11/02/13 Deep Sediment | ecosystem: Environmental > Aquatic > Freshwater... | reverse complement strand
GCTCGTCCGCATCATCCGAGGTCAACCCAGTCACGCGATGGCCATCGTCACCGAATCCGGCGGGACACTGCCCCTTACCGTAGCCGTCGAGGGACGATGGGTGACCGGTCAGGTTCGGCTGAGTCCTTCCCTTCCCGACGAGAATTGGCTGGGGAATCATCCCAGCTTCCTGCGCCGTTGGCTTCCTGCTCTTGAACCGCCCTCATTCGCGGACGAAGCGGCGCGCCAGGCGTGGCACCGCAACTGGCGCCGTTCGGTCGATGGACAACGCCGTGCGCTGGACGAGTTTCCCTTGGTGTTATCGTTCGAGGCCGATGGACGTTTTCGAGTCGAGGACGTGCCGCCGGGAACCTACACGCTTGAGGTGCACTACCACGACCTGACAAGGACCGTCACGGGTTCAGTCGACTGCCGGGGCGTGCTGCAAACCACCTTGCTCGTGCCCGGACTCGAAGAGCTCACCGCGGATGGACCGCTGGACCTGGGCGAACTTCTCGTGCCCCAACGACACGAGGCCGGCATCCCTGCGCCGGCGGAGTTGTTGGGGCTGCCAGGCGACTGATCAGCGTGGCGAAGTGCAGGTCCAACATTCTCGCCTGTGCTGTGCTGGTTGCGCTGGTTCTTTCCATCGCCTGCATAGCGCTGATCCGCGGGCGACGCAGTATCACTCCGAAGAGAAGTGGGCTGTTCCCAGGCCATGCCGCGCCCGCGGTTGGATCGCCCTGCGGACCGAATGGTTTCCTGCCATTTATCGCTTGAGGCCGTGCTCACCTCGTGCCATGGCTGGGGATGGAAGGTGTTTGCCCTGCGATTGGAGGCTTGACACATCCAGTACACATGTACACGTTATCGTGCCAATACGCCTATGTCAGCCGATGAACTTGCCAGTCTTGGTGCCGCCGAGGCCGAGGTCCTTCAGATCCTTTGGTCGCTACGGGAAGGCACCGCCCAGCAGGTCTGGGAGCACCTCCCGCGTGAACGGGAGATCGAGCCGGGCACGGTGCATACGATGCTACGGCGGCTGCGGGAGAAGGGCTACGTCAAGCACCGCGTGGAAGGCAAGGCGCATGTGTTTCTGCCGGCGGTGAAACCGGAACGGGTTCTTTCCAAAAGCATCGGGGACCTGTTGAACCGGTTTTTTGGCGGCGACGCGGTCCCGCTGGTAATGCATCTGGCCGAGAGCCGGCGCATCAACCGTGCGGATCTGAAACGGCTTGAGGCCATGCTGAAGCAAAAACGCAAATCCTGACGGGAACGTGACATTGCCGCGGCAGGCGTGTCGATCGGAGTGACAGACGGATGAATGCTTGGACGGAAAGTCTGATCGCGTATCTCTGGCAGCAAAGCTGGCAGGTGCTGCTGCTCTGCGGCGCGGTCGGCCTGCTTTGCCTGGCCCTGCCTCGATCGGGTGCTCACGGACGCTACTGGCTCTGGCTGGCCGTGTTGTTGTCGCTCGGCGTGCCGTCCATCAACGTGGTGCGGCTTCAGCATGTGCCGGAGTCCACGCAACGCGTGCTGAGCGGAGCCGCGCTGGTCGACCGCCAACCGGAACCCGCCACGAAGGCGGCATCCGCCGACCCGCTGCCCGAGGTTGCGGCCGCCGGAGCGGAGCCATCGGAACGCGCGCTCGAGGGGAACCGGCTGGCGCCGGGATTGGCCGTGCTCTGGGCGGTCGGGGTGGTGCTGGTTTTGGGTGGCGGCCTCTGGAAAGCGGCGCGTATTCAGGCCTGGCTCAAGCTGCACCGCACCGATCCCGATCTCGGGTTGGAATGCGAATATGTGGAGATGCTGCGCGCGATTGGGATTCGTTCACGGCCGCGGCTCTGTTTGATCGAGGGATTGAGCCAACCGTTTGTCTGGGGGGTAGGACGCGGCTGCATTTATCTGCCGGCTGGGTTCGGCCGTCAGGGCAGTGCGCAGCAACGGAAACTGGTCATCGCCCATGAACTCGCCCACGTGCTGCGATGGGACGTGCTGGTCAACTTCATCCAGGTCATCTTGCAGGCGGTCTTTTGGTTTCACCCCGCGGTCTGGTGGTTGAACCGGCGCATCCGGATCGAACGGGAAAAATGCTGCGACGAAACCGCCATCGCCGCGCTGCGGGTGGACTCACGTGAATACGGGTCCGCCATCATCGAGCGGCTCGCTGCCTGGCATGAACCGGCGGCGCCTTCCTCCTCCCTCGCCATCTCGGGTGGGGCCAGGGATCTCGAAGACCGGATTCATACGATTCTTCTCCCGGGACGCCGTTTCCTGCGCCGTCCAACGCCGGTCGGGATCGTGCTGCTGCTGGTGTGCGGTGCCCTTCTCCTTGCCTGCCGTCCCGGAGTCTCGACTCCGAAGCTGGCTGCGATCCGCGACCGTGCTCCGTTGCATGCGGTTCCGCTCGATCTGTCCCCGCATTTGAACGCGCGACTTGACGAAACCTGGCTGCCAGGGAGGGCAGGCAACGACCTGACGATGCTTGAACCCGGGGTGCGGCATCTCGGCGGGCTAACCTTCGAGCTGCGCGGCGTGGTGCAGCTTGCCGGACGGGATCCGGACAGCGCGCGGTTTCCCACGGCGACCGGCGCCATCCCGGCCGGGCGTGCGGTGGAGCGGATTCATCTCCTGCACGGGATCAACGGCCGCGTGCCGGATGAGACCCGTGTCGGCCAGCTCATCCTGGACTACTCTGACGGAGCCCGCGAGACCCTGGCGGTCGCCTATGGCCGGCACGTGCGGGATTGGTGGTTCCATGAATTCGAACCCGTGACCGATCAGCAGACCGCCATGGCCTGGACCGGGCACAACGCCGCGGTCCGTGCCGAAGGCGCCTCGCTTCGGTTATATCGCACCACCTGGCTTAACCCGAGGCCGGGCGTGCCGGTGCGCCAACTGCGGTATGAATCCGCGCGGACGGCGGCCGCGCCGTTTGTGCTGGGGTTGACCGTCGAGTGATTGACCGGAGGGCCGCGGCCGGTCGCGGGCGAATGCACGGAAGCCAACGAGTCAAACCGAACCGATGATTGAATTGTGAATGCCACCCTGCCCATCACTCCGCCGGTCGCGGTTGCGCCGCGTGCCGAAGCCAGCAACGTTGAGGCGGTCGCCGCGCTTGCCGCCCGCCGCCAGACGCTGACCGAGCAACTGAACCGCGTTATTGTCGGCCAACAGACCGTGATCGAGAACGTGTTGCTGACCGTGTTCTGTGGCGGCCACGCCTTGATCGTGGGTGTGCCCGGCCTGGCCAAGACGCTCCTGGTCCGGTCGCTGGGCGGAGCGTTGGATCTGCGGTTCAGTCGAATCCAGTTTACGCCCGATCTCATGCCCTCGGACATCACCGGAACGGAGATCATCGCGGAGGATCCCACCACCGGAAAACGGCGCCTCGAGTTCCTGCAAGGACCGGTGTTTGCCAATCTGATCCTGGCCGACGAGATCAACCGGACGCCGCCCAAGACGCAGGCCGCCATGCTGCAAACCATGCAAGAACAGGAGGTCACCGCCGGGGCCAAGACCTATCCGTTGCCGAAACCGTTTCATGTCTTTGCCACGCAGAACCCGCTCGAAATGGAGGGCACTTATGTCCTGCCCGAGGCGCAGTCCGACCGGTTCATGTTCAGCATCCATTGCACCTACCCCACCCACGCGGAGGAGGAGGCCGTGGTGCGCAACACCACCGGCGTCGAAACCGCCTCGCTCGTCCCGGTCCTGGATCGGGACGACATCCTCGAGATCCAGAAACTGGTGCGCGCCATTCCCGTCTCCGACGAGGTCATCCGCTACGCCGTGCGCCTGGCGTCGTGGACCCGGCCGGAGGACTCGCACTCACCCAAGTACGTGAAGGAGTTGGTGCGCTGGGGCGCCAGCCCGCGCGCTTCGCAGTACCTGGTGCTGGGCGCCAAGGCCCGGGCGGCGGTGAACGGCCGGTTCTGCGCCGACTACGAAGGCGTGCGTTCGGTTGCCTTCGAGGTGCTGCGCCATCGGTTGATTTTAAACTTCCACGCCCGCGCCCAGAAGACCACGCCGGAGGAGATCATCGAGCGGATCCTCCACGATGCGCCCCAGACGCCCTGAACCCGGATCGCGCCGCCGAGTGATCGCATGACCCTGGACCCGAAACTGATTGCCACGCTCGACGACCTGTCGCTGGTCGCCCGCACGGTCGTCGAAGGATTCCTGAGCGGTCTGCATCGGAGTCCGTTTCTGGGATACAGCAGTGAGTTCGCCGCTTATCGGCCCTACATGCAAGGCGACAATTTGCGGCACGTCGATTGGAAGGTCTGGGGTCGCACCGACACGCTGTATGTGAAGCAGTTCCAGGACGACACCAATCTCTACGGTCAACTCCTGCTCGACACCAGCGCCTCGATGGACTTCGGCCATCCCCTCAAGTTCGATTACGCCACCCGGCTCGCCGCCGCCCTGGCCTATCTCATGGTCAAACAACACGACGCCCCCGGCCTCACCTTGTTCGGGGACGGCGCACTCCAGGTTCTCCCCGCGCGCGGTCATCGCGAACAACTCGACCATCTCCTGTTTGCCTTGAGTCGGGCGACGGCCCGGGGTCGCACCCGAATCGGGCCGGACCTGGGCGGCGTGGTTGAGACCTTCTCCCGCCGCGGGATAGCCGTGGTGATCTCCGATCTCTTGTCCGCGGACGATGCCCTGTTCGAGCTGCTCAAGCTGCTCCATTACCAGCGGCAGGAAGGGATTCTGTTTCAGGTGCTGGCGCCGGAGGAACTGGACTTCGATTTTCACGGTGATTTTCTCATCGAAGACAGCGAATCCGGCGAGACCGTGCCCGTCCATGCCGGGGCGTTCCGGAACGAATACCGGCGTCGCATGGCCGATTATTGTGACCTGGTATCCCGGACCTGCGAACGATACGAGATCGACCACGTCCGGGTTCGCACGGATGAACCCCTCGACCGGGCATTGACTGCCTACTTGGAACGGCGCAACGCCGTCGCCTGACCGAACGCGAGCCATGTCTCCTTTCCTCTTTACCAACACTGGGTTCCTGATCGCACTCGCCGCGCTCGCGATTCCGATCCTGATTCATCTGCTGCTCCGCCGAAAGAAGCAGCGCTTGCGGTTCAGCACCATCCGGTTCTTCGCGCGGCAGGACGAACGATCCGCCCACCGCCGGAAGCTGCGCAACCTCCTCCTGCTGGCCACCCGCCTGCTGCTGCTCGCGTTGCTGGTGCTGGCGTTTGCGCGTCCCTATCTTCCGCGGGCCGCCTCTGCCGATCCACCTTCCCCGCAACGACAGTGGGTCCTGGTCCTGGATCGTTCCGCCAGCATGCAGGCGGGCGATCGCTGGGCACAGGCCATGACGGCCGCTCGCGAGGCACTCGGCAGCCTCGAGGTAAATGATCGCGTCGCGCTCATCGACGCCGCCGTTCCCGCCAGGGTCCTCAGCCCACCCGTGCCGCCCGCCCAAGCCCGGGCTTTGCTGGACAACCTCACACCCGGTTTCGGCGTGAGTGATCTTGGCAGTGCCCTGCGGGAGGCGGTCAAGTTCCTGCCCACCGACGGCTCCGCGCGCGCCACGCTGCAGGTCATCAGCGATCTGCAGCAAAACGCCTGCGAAACCCTAAGTTCAGCCCCCGTACCGCAAGGGGTCGAGACCCGCGTGGCGTTGATCGGCGAACCGTATTTGCCGAACCTGACGGTCAGCGGCCTCGAACTGGAGTCCGCGAGGGCCGCGCGCGTGGAACTGCGGAGCTATTCCGACCAGCCTGCCGTGGGTATCCCGGTCGAGCTGAAAGTCAACGGCCTGGCGGCGGTGACCCAGTTCGTCGATCTTCCGGCCCGCACGACGACGGAAGTGCTTCTGCCGCTGCCCGCGCTGGATTCGGGCTGGCACACGTTGACCGCCCGGATCTCGTCCGGCGATCGGTTCGGCCTGGACGACGCCCGGCATCAAGTCGTGCACGTGCCGGAGCCGGTGCCGGCCTTATGCGTTGAGAAAGGCTCCCTGGCCGTGCCTCATGAGGCCGAGACCTATTTCCTGCTCAGCGCACTCAATCCGCGGATGGGATCGACCAACGGCGCGCGCTTATCCCCCTTTCAACCCGAACAGATCGAGCCCTCGGGTTTGGCTCGACGCCTGGCGCAGGCGCCGCCACCCCGACTGATCTTCCTGCCCGCGCAGCGACATTTCCCGCCCGAGCTCGGGCCCGAGTTGGTCCGATTCGTCGAGCAGGGCGGCGGACTGGCGCTGTTCGTGGGCGAATCGTTCAGCCCGAATCGATACCTGGCCGAGTTGGGCCCGCTGTTGCCGGCCGTTCCGGGAACGATTGAAGGCGAACCGAACCGCCCGGAAACCCATTGGCGAATGCGTGGCGTTGATCCACAACCACCGCTATTCCAGGCCTTTCGCCGGCCCGACAGCGGCGATCTCTCGCTGCCGGTTTTCAAACGCCGTTTCTCGCTCGAACCGGCCGCTCATGCCGACGTGCCGGCCCGCTTCAGCGACGGCGCACCGTTCGTGGTCACCACCGAGTTCGGACAGGGCCGCGTCGCATTCATCAACACCACTCCGGACACCACGTGGACCGACTGGCCCAAACGCCGCACGTTCGTCCCCTGGATCCACGGCCTTGCCCACTGGCTCCTGGCGGGAGAAGCAGCCGCCGCCGCGACCGCGGAGACAATGCGCGTTGTCGGTGCGGAAGTTGAGCTGCTGTTGGGTGCCGGTGGCTTTCACGAACCCTTGCTCATCGGGGAACCAGATGGCACGGAGGCTCGCGCCGATGCCGATGCAGCCGGCCGTTTCACCATGACCTTGGATCGGCCGGGAGTGTATTCGGTGCGCCATGAAACCGGCGAAGAATTGAGGCGCGTGGCCGTCCATCTTCCGAGCACGGCGTCCGATCTGCGCGCGTTGACGCCGGGCGAATTTCAACAGCGGCTGGTGCGAATCCACCCCTCGCCGGAGTCCGGCTGGATGTCGGGGTGGCTGGATCCTGTCCGGGACGAACGCCATTTCTGGCGCCTGCTCCTGATGGCGGGCGCGGTGTTGCTGTTGATCGAGTTGTTGCTGGCCAACCGAACCTTTGCATGAAGCCGTCCCTCCAATCCCTAGGCAACGATTCGCGCCGCGCGGGCGCTGGCGGCCCGCGCGCTGCCACGGATCACGATTCAACCATGGATCGCTTATGAGCCAACACTCCACCTACAACGCCGACCGGCTCGAAACGCTGCGCCGGAATCGAATCCGCACGCAACGCTGGAGCTGGTTCTTTGGCGCCGGATCGGTCCTGCTACTCCTGTTGTTGGTCGCCGCCAGTGCCGATTACGGTCTGGAACTCTCTCCGATGTCACGCTGGATCGTCTCCGGAATCCTGGTGATCTGCGCATCGGTTGGGCTGGTCCAATGGATCAGCCTCTGGCGCCGCTCGAGCGACTTGAAAACGGCCGCCTTGGAGTTGGAATCGCGACGGCCCGATCTCGGCTGCCTGATTTCGACTGCCGCCGAATACCTCGAAGGTGGCCGCACCGCCACGCGCCAATACGAACCGGAACTGGTCGAGGCCTTGCAGCAAAGCGCGGCCCGGCACCTGGTGCGGGTGGAGACACCCTGGTATCGGCGCAAGATATGGGGCACCGGCGCCGCTCTGGGTGTGGTCGCGGCAGCCGTGGCGCTGCTGTTGGCATGGGTGCCATCCGGTTCGGTGGCGGTCGAACGCGTGCTGATGCCATGGAGCGACAAGACCTTTACCCGCGTCGAAGTGGCGCCTGGTGACGTCGAGATCCCCGAGGGAACACAGCTGGACATCGCCGGCCTTTTCTCCGGGCGTTCTCCCACCGAGCCGCGCATCGAATGGCGACAGTCACCGGCCGACCCGTGGCAGACCGCCGCCCTGAAAGGTGCTGCGGACGGTCGGTACGTTTACTCACTGCGCAATGTCCGTGGGCCTCTCTATTACCGACTGGCGGGGGGCGACGCCGTGTCGCCTCCATACCAAATCGCCACCTTCGTCCCGCCGGCGATCGATCAATTCCACGTCACCATCGAATATCCGGAATACACCGGACTCGATCCGGCCGAACAGAACGATCCCAACCTGGCCGTCGTCCGGGCCAGTCACTTGACGTTCCGCATCACCGCCTCAGGCGAGGTCGCCCAGGCGCGGCTTCGGTTTGCTGATCGGCCCGGCCTGCCACTCCAAGCTGGACCGGACAATTCGTGGACCGCGGCGTTCACCGCTCAGCGTGATCTGTATTATTGGGTGGACTTGATGGATACCGAAGGCCGGAAAGGAGGCAACCCCCAGCCGTACCGGTTGACCGTGCTGCCCGACGAACCGCCTGAGGTCGCCATTTTCAATCCCGCCCTGGACGTCCGCGCCGATCCGACCGACCGGATCCCGATCGAGATCTCCGTCACCGACGATTTCGGTGTGGAGGCGCTTGAGCTGGTCTTTCACAAGGTGGGCGGAGAAAAACAGGTGATTCCGTGCACCGTCGAAACGCACGATCCGACCCACGCAACGGCCTCCGTGGAAATCGACCTCGCCCCGCTTGGGTTGCGGGACTACGAACTCGTCGCCTATTACGCCCGGGCGCGAGACAACAACACGCTCGATGGACCCGGCAGAGGACAGTCGCCGGTCTATTTCATCGAGATCACCAACCAGGAACGCGCGCTGTCGCAGTGCCATGGTCGCGGGCAGCAGATCAACCTGCTGGTCATCCAAAAACAGATCATCGCCTCGACCATCGCCCTCGAACCGGACGCCGAACCGAAACGGTTCTTCGACCTGTCCACCCTCCAACGCCAGGCGCTCGAGTACGCCGGGATCTTCAGGGATGGATTCCAACTCGCCCTCGCCCCGCCGGAGGCACGAGCGGAATTTGCGTCCGCCATGGAGGCGATGGACCAGGCATCCACCGAGTTGGATCAACGCCGGCGCGACCCCGCCCTCGAGGCCGAGCAACGAGCCCTCGCGCATTTGTACCAGGCCTGCCGGTTGTTGCCCGAACTGGAGGCCGGCATGTGTCGCGGCGAAGGTGAGTGCATTGCCATCGTCCTCGAGGCGATCGAAAAGCTGAACGAAGAACGGGAACGCGAAAGCGAACGGAACCTTCCCGAGATCCTGCGTGAAGCCAGGCGCCTGGCCCGAGCACAAGAGACACTCAACGACCTCTATCGGCTCAGTGATGAAGCGGCCGCCTCGGCCGGCTCAGCGGAATTGGCCGCCTATCCCGCCACGCAAGGCGATATCGCGGGAAGGTCGGATCCCAATCAACCAAGACCCGGCCAGGAAGGTGACGGCGAACGGCAACTCGAGGGCAGCAACCCGATCTCGGAGGAGCAACGAAAACTCAGCGAAGCCGCCGCGGAACTCGCCGCACGATTGCGCGAGCTTTCCGGACGCAATCCGAATCTTACGCATGAATACCCGATGCGTATGCGGGAAGCATCGCAACAATGGCGCCTGGCGTACCTTGCCGCCGTCGGGAGCGGTTTCAGTGCCGCCGGTGATTACGGGGCCCATGGTCTTTCCGCCATGGCGGAGGTGATCGCCTGGCTCGAACGCTGGCTGGATCGACCCGCGCCCACGGATCCGGCCACGGAAGATTATCCGCGGCAGTACGAGGCGCTGGTGGCGGAATATTTTAGGAAACTGTCGTTCGAACAATGACTTTACCCGGCATGCATCGAACATGATCGAGTTCACCCATCAACCGGGCTGGCCTGTCCTGCTGCTGGGCGGCGCGGCGGTCGTGGGGATCGTCTACTGGAGCTATCGTTCCGCTCGCGGTCAGGCCAAACCCGGGCGCCGCGGGCTGCTCCTCGGGTTGCGTTGTCTGGCGCTGACCCTGCTTGTGATCTGCTTGCTCGACCCCCAACGAGTCCACGAACGAAAAGAATACGCCCCCGGCCAGGTCGCGATCCTCCTCGACACCTCGCGGAGCATGAGCTGGGAGGAAGACGGCCTCAGCCGGCTGGATCGTGCCAGAACCTGGTTGCACGATCAGTTCCAGCTACCGGCCACGTTTCTCCCGGTTTATTACGGATTCGGGGCCGACCTTGAGCTGCTGTCGGATCCTGAGATGGCTCGTGCGGCGGCGGATCGCACCGAGTTGGCTTCCGCGCTCGGGGCGCTCCTGGATCGCGTTGAGGACACTCCGATCGGTGTGGTGTTGATCTCCGACGGTGCCGATCAGTCCGACCTTGAATCGCTCAGGTCAACCTCGAGACGCTTCGCGCAGCAACGCATCCCCGTCCACACGCTCACCGTCGGCGATACCCATGAACCACCCGACATCGCCCTCGAAGAGGTCCGCGTCCGTCGCGTCGTGCCCGACCAAGCCCGGGTCCGGGCGTCGGTCGCGTTGCGGTCGCCCGGGTTCGCCGGCAGCACCGCCACCCTGCGGATCACGCAGCAGGAACGAACGCTGGCGGACCGGACGATTGAACTGGCGGGGGGAGCGCAGGTGATTAATTTGGAATTCGACCCCGTTCAGACCGGGTTCCAGACTTTTATGGCGGAGATGGTGCCGTTACACGGGGAACGCCTTGAGGAGAACAACCGGATGGAGTTCGGCCTGACGGTGCGAGACGAGCGGATCAGGGTGATCTATATGGAGGCGAGTGGCGTGCAGCAGGGGATATTCCAGCCGCTCTTTCTCAAGCACGCCCTCGAGGAGGCCCCGGACATCGAGGTGACCACGCTCTACGCCGACCAGTACGGTGCGCCGCGCTCGGTCTACAACCAGGTGGCCTACGTCGATCCCAGGAACGGCGACCGGATCTATCGGGTCCAGCACAGCACCCGCGGTTTTCCGCACACGCTGGAAGAGCTGTTGCGCTATGACGTCATCATCAACAGCGATGTCCCCAAGGAAAGCTTCACGCCGCAACAACTCGACCATTGCGTCACCTTCACCGTCGAACACGGCGGCGGTTTCGTCATGGTGGGCGGTCATACCGCCTTCGGCAGCGGCGGGTACCAGGCTACCGTCATCGATCGCATCATCCCCGTCGCCATGGAGCGTGAATTTGATGTCACCGACACCGTCTTCACTCCCCGGGTGCCCGAAACCGCCTGGAGCCATCCCCTCATGCAACTCGGCGACTCCGAATCCGAACGGCGCGCCATCTGGACTGCGAAATTCCCCCGGCTCCAAGGCTTCAACCGTGTCGATCGCGCCAAACCGGGCGCAACGGTTCTGCTCGAACATCCATCCCTCCGCAGCTCATCCGGACCTTACATCCTGTTGGCGGCGCAGGAGATCGGCCAAGGCCGGACGATGGCCATGACCTTTGATACCACCTACCTGTGGGGCGAACATTTCCAGGCCGCTTGGGGCGAACCCGCCCCCGTCCAGCAGTCACTCGCCCGCGTCCCCAACGACGCCCGCTATTACAAGCAGTTCTGGCGGCACGCCGTTCGCTGGCTGGCCGCCAACAAGCGTGGCGGCCAATATCAACTGAACCTGCACCTGGCGCGGACCCGCACTGAACCCCATGCCGCAGTTCCGGTCGAGGTCGAGGTGCTGGATGCCTCCGGCCAAACCGTGGCGGATCTTCCCTTGATCCTCGAGCTGATCGGTTCCGACGCGCCACCGGCCCGGCTCGAAACGCGGTTCGATGAAACCACCGGTCGCCATGCCGCCGAAGCCCGCGTCACCGGAACCGGATCATTCCAGGTGCGCGCCTCGATCACTGATTCGGAGGGCCGCCTGACGGAGGATTCCCAACTGTTGATCAGCGATACCCTCGACCTGGAAATGCTCGATCTGCGCGCGCAACCGCAACGCATGGCCGAGCTGGCCCGACTCACCGGCGGAAGCGTCCTGGCGTGGCACGGACATACGCCCGCTTCGATGGCGTCGCTGCTGGGCGGTGCGCGCGCGGTCAGTATCGAATACGAACGGAGCCCGCTCTGGGATACCTGGATCTGGCTGGCGGCCATCATTGGATTGCTCACCGTCGAGTGGGTGATCCGCAGAACCGGAGGATTGGCATGAACTCACTCGCCCCGACCATTCAACGCACCTCACTCGGCTGCGTCCTCGCGCTCCTGCTTGGCGCGGGCTCGCTCTTCCGCTCGGCATCCCAAGCCGCGGGCTTCTCGACCGTGGACCTTGCTCCGCACTCGTTTCGATCCTGGCACAACTTCCAGCCGCATCCGCTCTGGAACCCGCCGCCGGGAGGCCGCCAAACGTTGAATGAGATCCCGTGGGAGCTCTCGGGAGTCGTTCAGTTCTTCGGTTACGGCCGTGCCCACTCGCAGGAGACGCGTCCCACGTCCATCACTCTTTCTGTCGATCAACGGTTCACCGTCCTGCATCTGCTCCATTTCACCGAGTTCGTGGTGCGTCGCGGTGAGCCAGTAATCCGCGTGGTTTTCCGCTATGACGACGGGCAGGTAACCGACGCCGTGTTGCGTTACGGCATGCATGTTCTGGATTGGCGGCATGCCTATACCTGGCCCTCGGCCGGTGACCCGGCCAGCGCGATGGTCTGGCAGGCACCACACCCCGCCGAATTGCGTGGCCCGTTTGCCACGGTTCTCATTCATACCCCGGTGGCCAATCCGCGCCCTGACGCCATCGTCCAAGCCATCGAGCTCCAATCACTCTTTCCCGAAGCGACTTACTCTCTCGCGGGCGCCACGCTCCAGAGTGAACCGCCCGCAAGGGACGCAATCCTCGCGCCCGGCAGGCACCCGACGCTGGAACCGGAGCGTGAACCCGAACGCCAGGTGATCCGGTTGGTCGACGCGGAAGACGGCGCCCCACTGGCTCGAGCGATGGTCACCGCCTGGGTCCACCTCGACGACGTCCGCTGGGCCTGGGGAAAGTATCCGACCGACGAAAGCGGCCGGACGACGCTTCACCTTCCCCCCGGTGCAGCCCAACGGATCGAGCTTATCGCGGTCGGCCCTGAACATGCCCCGGACTGGGCCATCATCCCACCCCGCGTGGCCGCCAGCCACGGGGAACCTTCGTCCGGATTCGTCGTGGAGTTGAAGCGCGGCCGGTCCATCGGCGGACGCGTGGTGGACGGCAACGGCGATCCGATCGCCCAGGCCACCGTGGAGGCAAGCCATGTCCTACGGTCCTCCGACGGCAACTTCATCGGATACGGCTGGCCCGGAACTCGGACTGCCGCGGATGGAACCTGGTCCCTGCACTCGGCTCCGGAGGACATCGACCTGCTGACGCTGCATGTGAGTCATCCGGAGTTTCTGCCGTTCGGCTTCGAGGTGAATGAAGACTCGCTCCCTTACACCGTCACCCGCTCCGACCTGTTCTCCCGTCAGGCGACCCTCGAACTCTCCCGCGGCCTCTCACTTGCCGGGGTGGTTGCCGACGACAAAGGTGCACCGGTTCCATCCGCCCGGATCACCCTCTTCGAAGGTTCCACGGCGCGTGCCGAACGCCTGGAATCCAGCGCGGACGTCCATGGCCGGTTCCGGCTCGGCCCCCTGGTCGCCGGGGAGGCGAAGGTGCTGGTTCGCGCGCCCGGTTACGCGCCGATCTTGCACCCTGTGCGACTCGAACCAAACCTGGAACCGCTCCGCTTGACGCTGGCTCGTGCGCCGGCGTTGCGTCTGCAGCTTGCGGAATCCGCAGGCGAACCGGTGACCGGCGCGCATGTGATGCTCGTTTCGTGGGAAGGCGACCGATGGCTCGACTGGTTCGGCAAGAGCGATGCTCAGGGGCGGATCGATTGGGCGGAGGCCCCGGCCGAGGCGGAATACCTGATCTGGCATCCCGATCATCCGGCCCGGATCACGCGGCTGGAACCTGCCGATGACGTTCTCCAGCCGCCTTTCGGCGACAGCTACCGGATCACCGGTCAGGTTCTCGATGTCGAGACCGGTCAACCGGTCCCCGCGTTCTCCGTCATCCCCGGCATGGCCTTGAACCCCGAACACACCCACTGGGAACGTCACCGGACCCAGGCCGGCCGTGATGGTCGTTTCACCCTGCGCGACGAAAGCCCGGACCTGCCGATCCAGGGAATGCAACGCCGCGTCATGGTCGAAGCCCCCGGTTACCTGCCCCTGGTCTCCGAGGCGGTCGGCGCCCCGACCAACCTGGTCCTGCGCCTCACCCGCGGCACCGGCCCAAAAGGTGTGGTCCTGGCCCCTGACGACCTGCCGGTCTCAGGCGCCCAGGTGACTATGGCGGCCGAGAACCAGTTTGCTTACATGGATCAACCGCCGCGTTTCCGTCCAATGGGGTCGGTGACCGACACCGACGGTGCCTTCGAACTTCCCGCGCGGTTCGAGATTCATGGCATCTACGCCGCCCACCAAAAGGGAATCGGCGTGGCATCCCCGGATGAACTGGCCACGACCGGCCGGATTCAGCTTCAGCCTTGGGGCCGTGTCGAAGGTGTCCTGAAGGTCGGCGACTCCGTGAGCGAGGATCAAACCGTCTCGTTGCATCTCCCACAAGGGCGGAGCATGAGTGACCATCCCTCCCGTCGGCTTGCGCTCTGGATGAAAACTCAACCTGACCCTGACGGCCGCTTTGTCTTTCCGTTGGTGCCAACGGTCGAACTCGAAGCCGCCCTCGAATGGCCCCGTCACGGCGCGCATGAAATCGCCTGGAGCCATCCCGTTCAGGTCGAGGTTCAACCGGGCGGCACCCACCACATCGTGATCGGTGGCACCGGCCGCACGGTGCTCGGTCGG
>Ga0114946_10001818_pt1 | contig 14658 bp, 12 predicted proteins | sample WalLakDeSediment_FD_88676 | JGI IMG/M metagenome (GOLD analysis project Ga0114946, IMG submission 88676) | Lake sediment microbial communities from Walker lake, Nevada to study Microbial Dark Matter (Phase II) - Walker Lake 11/02/13 Deep Sediment | ecosystem: Environmental > Aquatic >... | reverse complement strand
GTGGGCATCGCCTTCTCCGACGAGACGGCCCGGAACATCGCCTCCCTCATCGGGAACGTGGAGGAGGTCACCGAGCGGCTTTCCGACCTCGTGACCCAGCAGGCGGCTTCCTTCACCGACGTGACCGACGACGTGCGCCGGGCGACCCAGGGAATCGGCGACGCGGCGCTGGAGGCCCAGGTGGCGCTGACGCGCATGAACCAGCTCTTCGCCCAGGCCGCGACCGGCGATGCACTGGATGACTTCGTCGCACTGGCCGCCAATCTCCGGACCTTGAGCGAGGACCTCCAGGACACGAACGTCACCGTCCAGTCCATGGCGTCCAGGGTGGACTCGGCCTTCACGGCCCTGGACCGGGTCGTGGAGCGCGCGGAGTCCGGTGAGGGTTCCCTCGGGCGGCTCCTGGCCGACCCCACCATGGCAGCCGGAATGGAAGGGACCCTGGCTGAACTGCAGGTGCTTCTCCAGGACATCCGGGAGAATCCCCGCCGCTACCTGCGCCTCTCCATCTTCTGACCGGGCGCCCGTGTTCCCTCTCCTCCCCCTTCCCACCCTGCAGGAGCGCCACCCGTGAGCACCGTCGAGCGGAGCGCAGGCGGCGTGGTCCTGCGCACCATCCATGGCCAGGTCCACGTGCTGGTGATCCGGGATCCCTACCGGAAATGGGGGCTTCCCAAGGGCCACCTGGAGGCCGGTGAGGCCCCGCACGAGGCGGCGGTCCGCGAGGTGGAGGAGGAGACCGGGCTCACCGGGCTGATCCTGGGTCCTGAACTGGGCGAGATCGACTGGGTCTTCCGCTCCGGGAACGCCCGCATCCACAAGTTCTGCCGCTTCTACCTCATGGCGTCCGGCGACGGTGAGCCGGCTCCCCAGCTGGCGGAGGGGATCACGGAGGCGATCTGGCTTCCCACCACCGAGGCGGAGCAGCGGGTGACCTACGAAAACGCTCGGCAGATGATCCGACGGGCCCGCACCTTCCTCCCCTGGGAGGAGCTTTGACCGGGGAGGCGGGGGCCCGGGACATGGCGCGGGTGGCCGGGATCGGTGCCGCCGTCCTCCTCCTGGGCGCGCTCCTCTGGCTCCTCCTCCCCCTCCTGAACCCGGTGATTCTCTGGTTCGGGCTGGTGGCGGTCCTCTTCCCCTTCCGGAAGGGCGCCACCTTCCTCCCCCTTGTGATCACCACCGGCGTCCTCACGGCGTTCTGGCTCCTGAGCGAACTGGGGGCCCTTCTGGCTCCCTTTGTCGTGGCGGTGGTGCTCGCCTACATCCTGAATCCGGTGGTGAACAGGCTGGCCCGGACCCGCCCCCTTCTGGCCGTGGGGCGAAAGGTGGGAGATGCGGATCGCTTTCCCCGCACGCTGGCGGTCTTCCTCCTGGGCGTCCCGGTGGCGGGCGCCCTCGTGGGGGCGGTGGTCTGGGGACTCCCCTGGGCGGCGGAGGAACTGGCGGGGCTGGCCCGCCGCACGCCCGAGGCCCTGAACCGGCTGGCGGCCATCCTTCAGGGGCTGGAGGACCGGCTGGCCCGGCTCCGGATCCCCGGCGTGGAGGGGGCCGATGTGGCGGAGCGCCTCCGGGCCCTGCGTGCCGACGACGTGGTGGCCTTCCTGGATGCCCGGAAGGAGCAGCTGGGCGAGTGGCTCCTGAGCGGGGCCCTGGGGGTGGGCCGCGGAGTCGGGGCCGCTCTCACCGTGCTCGGGTACCTGGTCCTGACCCCGGTCATCGCCTTCTACCTGATGCGGGACTGGGACCGGGTCATCGGGCGCGCCTCCGCCCTGGTTCCGCCGACCCACGACCACATCCGCGTCTTCGGGCGGGACTACGACCGGGCGCTGGCCAGCTACCTCCGGGGGCAGGTCACCGTCTCCGTCATCATCGGGGCCATGACCGCGGGCGGACTCCTGCTGGTGGGCTTCCCGTACGCGATCTTCCTCGGGCTCATCGTCGCCATCTTCAACGTGGTTCCCTACCTGGGTCTGGTCCTGAGCCTTCTGCCGGCCCTGGCCATCGCCCTGGCCAGCGGCGACGTGGGGACCTCCCTCCTCAAGATGGGCGTGGTCTACACCGTGGCCCAGACCCTGGAGAGCGCCGTTTTCAGCCCCCGGATCGTGGGGGATTCCACGGGGCTCCACCCGGTCTGGATCCTCCTGGCCATCGCGGTGAGCGGATTCTTTTTCGGGTTTGTCGGCCTCCTTCTGGCCGTCCCCGGGGCCGTGGGGATCAAGCTCCTCCTGGCCCGGGCACTGGAACGCTACCGGCGATCTCCCCTCTTTGCCGCCGAAGTCGCCCCCGATCCCGCCCCCGATCTCGCCGCAGGTGGAGAGGCCGCCGAAGGGGCTGCTTCCTCCGCCGTCGGGCACCCGGACGCCGCAGCGGAGTAGTCCGAAGGCGGCCGCCGCCCCTGACCGTGCCCGCACATGTCCTCTCCCCCACGCCACGCCACGCACACGCACCCGACCCCACCCATGACGCCGGCATCCCCTTCCCCTGACTCCTCCCTCGATTCCTCCCCGGAATCCTCCCCCGAATCCTCCCCGGAATCCTCCGTTGACGCTTCCCCGACCGAATCCGGAAACCCCACCTCGGACCCGGACCGGACCCGTGACCTGACGGTCATCGGAGGGGGTCCCACCGGGCTCTTCGCTGCCTTCTATGCGGGGATGCGGGGGGTGTCGGTCCGGATCATCGACTCCCTGCCGGAACTCGGCGGGCAGCTCATGGCGTTGTATCCGGAGAAGCACATCTTCGACGTGGGGGGCTTCCCCAGGGTCCTGGCCAGGGACCTGGCCATGAACCTGATCTCGCAGGCCATGCAGTTCGAACCCGAGGTGATCCTGGACGAGGAAGTCCGCAACGTGACGCGCCAGGCCGACGGCCTCTTCCGGATGGAGGGCCGGACCGGCACCTGGTGGACCCGGGCCATCGTGCTGGCCGGGGGCCGGGGAGCCTTCGAGCCCCGGAAGCTGGACTGCCCGGGGTACGACACCTTCCTCGGCCGCGGGGTGCATTATGCGGTCAAGCGCCCCGACGACTTTGCCGGGAAGCGGATCCTCATCGTGGGGGGAGGAGACTCGGCGCTGGACTGGACGCTGATCCTCAAGGAACTGGCAGCCCACGTGATCCTCGCCCACCGCCGCGACGAGTTCCGGGCCCACGAGGCCTCCCTGGCCCAGCTGGATGCGGCCGTGGCCGCCGGCCAGGTCGAACTCCGCCTCTTCCAGGAGGTGGCCGAGATCCAGGGCACGGAGACCGTCGAGGGGGTCACGCTGGTGGACAACCGGGACCAGTCCCGCGCCGAGCTGGAGGTGGACGTGGTCCTGACCTTCCTCGGGTTCAAGCCTGACCTGGGTCCCATCAAGTCCTGGGGCGTCGAGGTGGAGAAGAACCGGGTCAAGGTGGGCCGCCTCATGGAAACCAACATTCCCGGCCTCTACGCCGCCGGCGACCTCGTGGACTACGAGGGAAAGCTGGACCTCATCGCCACCGGCTTCGCCGAGGCCGCCACCGCCGTCAACAACGCCGTCCGCTTCGTGGATCCCACGGCCCGGGTCAATCCGGGGCATTCCACGAGCAACAAGGCCTTTCAGGGAGCCTGAGCCATGTCTGCATCCGACACTGCATCCGAATCCGCCACGCCCATCGAGAACGTCGTCATCATCGGCTCCGGCCCCGCCGGGTGGACGGCCGCCGTCTACGCGGCGCGTGCGCGCCTGGATCCCCTGGTGATCGAGGGCGGCCCCTCCCGGGAAATGATTCCCGGCGGGCAGCTCATGTTCACCACCGACATCGAGAACTTTCCCGGATTCCCCGAGGGCGTGGACGGTCAGAAGCTCATGGCCGACATGAAACTCCAGGCCGAGCGCTTTGGAACCCGGGTCGTCACCGATGACGTGGTGGAACTGGACACCTCGGTGCGCCCCTTTCGCCTGGTGACCCGCTACAGCGGCGAGGTCCGGGCCCACACCGTGATCGTGGCCACCGGGGCCCGGGCCAACTGGCTGGGGCTGCCGAACGAGGAGCGGCTGGCCCACAGCGGGGGCGGCGTGTCGGCGTGTGCGGTCTGCGACGGCGCCCTTCCCGCCTTCCGGGACCAGGTCCTGGCCGTGGTGGGCGGGGGCGACTCCGCCATGGAGGAGGCCACCTATCTCACCAAGTTCGCCCGTGAGGTCGTCATCGTGCACCGGCGGGATTCCTTCCGCGCCTCTCCCATCATGGTGGAGCGGGCCCTGGAGAACCCGAAGATCCGGGTGGCGTGGAACTCCGAAGTCGTGGACGTGCTGGGTGATGATTTCATCACAGGGCTCCGTCTGCGTGACACCGTCACCGCCGAAGAGTCCGAGATCGAGGTGGGCGGGCTCTTCCTCGCCATCGGGCACACGCCCAACAGCACGTTCCTCCAGGGCGTGCTGGAACTGAACGAGGCCGGGTATGTGGTCCCGGCCGAGCCCTGGCGGACCCGCACCTCGGTGGAGGGGATCTTCGCGGCGGGCGACGTCATGGACGACTACTTCCGTCAGGCCGTCACCGCTGCCGGTACCGGGTGCATGGCGGCCCTGGAGGCCGAGCGATGGCTGGCCCACGGCGTCGACGTCGAGGCCCACGACATTCCCGCGGAGCCCGTGGCCTCGGAGTCGTAGGCCGCCCCCCGGGGCGGCTGCCCGCGGGACCGGCCAGGTGACCGCCCAGGGGAACGCCCGCACGCCCGGGGGGTGACACCGGAGCGCGGCGCAGTGCACCGTACCTCGTTTTCCTCCCCACCGAGTGGACCATGTCCGACCCGCACGATCTCGGGACCTCCGTCTCCTCCCGCCGGGCCTTCCTGGGCCAGGCCGGCGCGAAGCTCCTCTCGGCCCGCCTGGCCCTTCCCTTCCTGGGCTCCGGAGCGGCGCTGGCCCTTTCTGCCTGCCGGAGCACGTCGGGGGGCTCGAACGGGTACGAGATGCCCCAGCTGCTCCCCCGCGAGGAGTGGCGCCGCCTCCTCACCGCCGAGCAGTTCCACATCCTTTTCGAGGAGGGCACGGAGCGGGCGGGATCGAGCCCGCTGGACAAGGTCTACGATCCCGGCACGTACGTGTGCGCCGCCTGCTTCCAGCCTCTGTTCAGCTCCGAGACCAAGTACGACTCCCGAACCGGCTGGCCCAGTTTCTGGACCCACCTGCCCGGCGCCGTCGGAACGAAGGAAGACAACACCTTCTTCATGCGCCGCACGGAGTGCCACTGCTCCCGCTGCGGCGGGCACCAGGGACACGTGTTCTCCGACGGCCCCCCCCCCACCGGGGAGCGGTGGTGCATCAACGGGCTGGCGCTGGAGTTCGTGGCCGAGGGGCAGCCGCTGCCGGAGCTCCGGGGATGAGGCGCCTTGAGATGAGGCGGCTCGAGGGGGTCCTCCTGGCTACCCTTCTTCCCTTCTGGGGGCTCGCCGCCTGTGGCGCTGACCTGGAGGCTCGACCCGATGCCGCCCCTCCCGAACCGGCTGCCCAGGAACAGGCAGCGGACACGGCCTGGTTCGCCGGAGGATGCTTCTGGTGCATGGAGCCGCCCTTCGATGCGGTGGATGGTGTCCTTTCCACCACCTCCGGGTTCATGGGGGGGAGCGTGGAGAACCCGACCTACCAGCAGGTCACGGCCGGTGGGACGGGGCACCTCGAAGCCGTGCAGGTCGTCTTCGACCCGGCCCGGGTCAACTACGGCCAGCTCCTCCAGATCTTCTGGGTCAACATCGACCCCCTGGACGACGGCGGGCAGTTCTGCGACCGGGGGAGCATCTACCGGTCCGCCATCTTCGCCCGGGGCGAGGAGCAGCGCGCCACGGCGGAGGCGTCGCTCCTGGCGCTTCGGACCTCGGGGCGCTTCGATGCCCCCATTGTGACCCGGATCCTGGACGCCGCCCCCTTCTACGAGGCCGAGGAGTACCATCAGGGATACTACCGGAAGAATCCCGTGCGCTACCGGGTCTACCGGACCTCCTGCGGGCGGGACCGGCGGCTCCGGGCGCTCTGGGGCGCCGACGCGGGCTGACGCGCGGGCTGGCGGGCTCGTTTCGGCCCTTCTACTTCTTCAACGGCCTTCTAGCGTCCGCCCAGGGACCGGCCCCCGTCCACCACCACCACTTCCCCGGTGATGAAGGGCGACCGGTGCAGGAAGAGGACGGTCCGGACCACATCCTCTGGCGTTCCGAGGGTGCCCAGCGCCGCGGCCCGGCGGGAGCGCTGCCGGTAGGCTTCATCGGCGTCGTCGGGAGGGAGCACGGAACCGGGGGCGATGGCGTTCACCCGGACCCGGGGGGCCATGGCGCGGGCCATGACCCGGGTCAGGTGGAGGAGCCCGGCCTTGGACACGGCGTGATGGGCATACTCCGTCCAGGGCTGGGTGGCCGAAAGGTCCACCAGGTTCACCACCGTGCCTTCTGCCTGGTCCAGGAGGTCGGCGGTGGCCTTGAGCATGAGGAAGGGGCCCTTGAGGTTCACGGCCATGACCCGGTCCCACTCCTCCTCCTCCACCTCCAGCAGGCGCCGGGGCTGAAAGAGGGACGCGTTGTTCACCAGCAGGTCCAGACGCCCGAAGCGCTCCCGGAGCACCGCGGCCACGCGCTCCACGCCGTCCGAGGTCGACACGTCGCCCTGCACGGCCACGGCCCGCTGACCCAGCGCCTCGATCCGGTCCACCACGTCCTGCGCATCTCCCGGCGAGGCATGGTGGTTGACCAGGACGTCGAACCCGGCCTCCGCCAGGCCGAGGGAGATGGCGCGCCCCACGCGGCGGGCGCCTCCGGTGACGAGGGCAGTTCGGGCCATGATGGATGACGGTGAGGGCTGGGGCGGCAGAGGCTCGGGATGAAACGAAGGAGCTACTCCAAGGTACCCCTCTCATGCCGAACGGACGAGAGCGAACGCGTTCTCGGGCGGCGGGCGGGATCGACATCGACATCGAGGGAGGAACCAGTGGCTGAAGCGTCTGGAGGACACGACCTGGCCGGGAAGGTGGCCGTCATCACGGGGAGCACGAAGGGGATCGGCCGGGCCCTGGCCGAGGACCTGGTCCGGGCCGGAGCCCGGGTGGTGATCTCGAGCCGGACCGCGGCCGATGTGGAGCAGGTGGCCGCGGAAGTCAGCGGCATCGGGCCGGGGGAGGCCGTGGGCATCCCCTGCGACGTGCGCGAACCGGCGGCCTGCCATGACCTGGTGCGCGGTGCGGTGGCCCGGTTCGGTCGGCTGGACATTGTCGTGAACAATGCCGGGCTCGGCCGCTTTGCCCGCATCCAGGAGATGGACCCTGCGGACTGGGAGGTCCAGATCCGCACGAACCTGGACGGGGTCTTCCACGTTTCCCAGGCCGCCATCCCCCACCTGGTGGCGGCGGGCGGCGGGTGGATCTTCAACGTGGCCTCGCTGGCGGGGCGCAACGCCTTCTCGGGCGGCGCCGCCTACAATGCCACCAAGTTTGGCCTGGTGGGGATGACGGAGGCCATGATGCTGGATCTGCGTGACGAGAACATCCGCGTGAGCTGCATCATGCCCGGAAGCGTGAACACCCACTTCTTCGGCGGCGAGCCCGGACCGGAAGGGGCATGGAAGCTCCAGCCCGAAGACATCTCGCGGGTGATGATGGACCTCCTCGCGTTCCCGGGTCGAGCCCTCCCCTCCAAGGTGGAAATCCGCCCCAGCCGGCCTCCGAAAAAGTAGGGAAGATCCGGGGTGGGGATGACTCCCCAGCGGCCCACCAGGGGCCTGTCGCGAATCTACCGCCGCATGGCCCCCCGGAACGCGGCCTCGCCGCCTACCACGGGGAGCACCAGCGAGGTCCCTGCCAGCTCCACCGTGACCTCCGTACCCGGGGCCGGCCAGAGGGTGTAGTCCCGGTCCGACGAAAAGATCATGAGCCCGATCTGCCGCCCGGCCGGGATCACCTGGTCGGTGGGCTGGAGGGTGAAGGTGACGTCCCGGAAGACCCCGGGGACCATGGGATCGCTCTCGGTCAGGGACCGATGGTTCTTCGGGTCGGCCCACCCGCGGGTGATGATGCTGAAGTTGGGCTGCCGCGGGGCAGCCTCCTCCCAGGGGAGGGCCACGAGCCAGACCGAGAGGTTCGCGGTCGCCCGGTCCAGCGCCAGGCGAACCGTCACTTCAGGGGTTCCCGACACGTGAACGGGGGCAGCCAGTTCGGGCGTGGCATAGAGAAGCCGGTGGGCGGATGCGCCGTCCATGGCCAGCTGGGCCCCGCTCACGCCCACGTCATCGGTGAAGGTCTCCCGGGCGGGAACTCCTCCGGAGGCTGGCGTCGCGGCATCCCCTGAGCCGGAAGGCCAGGGCGAAAAGACCAGGCCGCCCACCTGCCGTCCGGCGCCTTCGGGGTGGAGGGTGACCGGCGCTGCCCCGGGAACGGGCCAATCGGCGTACGCCGTGGGGGAGAGGCGCTCGTCATCTTCCCGTACGATCCAGGCCCGGGGATCCTGCTCGACTCCGTTCTCCACCCCCACCACGTACCGGGTGAACCATCGGTTCATCATCTCCAGCGGGGGAGCTCCGCCGTGGCCCCCCTGGTGGAAGTACATCTGGAGCGGCGTCCCCCGCGCCCTGAGCCCCTCGATCACACGTACCGAGTGCTCGGGCATCACGTTCCAGTCATTCCAGGCGTGGGCCATGAGCACGGCGGCCCGAAGCGAGTCCAGCTGCAGGGCGTAGTCTCGCGAGGCCCAGAAGTCGCTCCAGTTTCCGGTGACCCGGTCCAGGTTCGCCAGCAGCTCCCCCTCGCGGACCACCGTGTTGCAGTAATCGCGCCGGTCCTCGGGCCCCGAATAGACGAAGTCGTAGAGGGAGTCGATGTCCTCTCCCAGGTACCCGCCGGGGGAGCGGATCAGCCCGTGGGAACGGTAGTAGTGCCAGTAGGAGGTGTTGGGCGCGATGGGGATGATGGCCTCGAGCCCCGCGACTCCGGTGGTGGCGGCGGCCAGAGGGAGGGTGCCGTTGAACGACGTCCCGGTCATGCCGACTCGCCCGGCGGACCAGGTGGCCACGACCTCCTCGTCCCCGTCGGGCGTGGTGAAGCCCCGGGCCTGCCCCGTGAGCCACTGCACCACGGCCTTAGGGGCCAGGGACTCGTTGATCCCCCCCATGGTGGGACACCCCTGGCTCAACCCGGTCCCCGGCGCCTCCGAGTGGACCACCGCAAAGCCCCGCGGCACCCAGGTGGCCACGTGGGAGCTGGAGATCCCCACGCCCCGGTCGCCCCGATGCGGCACCTCGGGCTGCGGTCCGCGAGGCGGAGGCTCGGTGTAGAGTTCCTGGTTCACATCCCAGAGGATGTCCTGCACGCTGGCCGTTCCGGCATAGTAGGGGCTCGTCTCGTAGATCACCGGGACCCGGATCCCCGAGGTCTCGGTCTGGCGAGGCCGGACCACGCTCACGTGCACCCGGTCCGGGCGGCCGTTCCCGTCGGAGTCGATGGCCGTCTCCACCCAGAGCCGCTCCCGGATCCATGCGGTGGAGTCGGCAAAGGCCTGCACCACCTGGGCCTGACCGTCGGCGATCACGAGCCCGGCCTCCTCCGGAGACCAGGATGAACCGGCGACGTGCCCTGCCGGCGAGGTCGCCGACTCGGGCCCGGGACCGGGGGAGCACGCGGAGAGTCCCGCCGCTCCCACCACCCCAACGAAAAGAAGAGCCGGAAGCGTCGGGGTCCTGGGACAAATCGGGCGCAGGTGGTTCGTCACGGGTGGCTCCGGTCGGCGGGGTGGCGGGGGGGAGCTGGAAGGAGTCTGGACGTCACCCGGGGAAGTTCCCGCAGCCGGTGCACCGGGAGGAATCCCCCGACCCGCTTCTCGGCGGCGAACCGCCCCTCGCTGGCAAAGGAGTCCACGTCTTCCGGCTCCAGCAGGGCGAAGGCCAGTCCCGCCATGGGCTGACCCGCCCGGACCAGGTAGGCACCCCGGGGGAGTGCCGCCCGGCGAAGCTCCGGCGTCGTCCAGACGGCCCGCTCGTAGTATCCCTCGGCCGTGGCGGAAGCCACCTGGATGGAGTCCACCCGGAAGCTCTCCACCTCGGTCTCCAGCGACCCGTCAATCCACTCCACCTGCAGGCCGTGGCGCAGCAGCTGCTCGGCCAGGTCTCCCCGGTGCGCCTCGATCAGGTACCCCACGGGGCGGGGGCGCGTCACCACGCTGACGATCCGGTCCCGGTAGGGCACGCGCAGCTCCAGGATGCGTCCGGTGGGTTCGAACCCGGGTCCGTCGGTCCGGCGCCGCATCTCGGGGGATCGGTAGTCCACCGTGTCTCCCACCTCCAGCTCGGCGCGGACCACGAGGGTGTCGGCGGGATCCCACCGGTTCCCGAGCCGCTCGTTCTCGGCCCGCCCCTCGGCCACCGCAGCCATGACCTCCGCGCCGTTCTCCACCGCCCAGCGCGCCAGTCCCTCCATGGCCAGGTGCTGCCAGCGGGCGCGCTCCTCGATGCGAAGGCTGGGGTCGTCGTCGCGGCGGCTCTCGTAGAGGAGGCTCACGGCCCCGCGGACCCCCCCGTAGCTCCGCAGGATGCGCACGCCGTACCCGGCGCCGATGATGCCCGCCTCGGGGATGGTGGTGGGATCCGAGGGGAGGAGGTGGTAGGGGAAGTAGGTGTATCCCGCCCCCTCGATGGCCCGGCGCACCGCGTCGGTGGCGGGGCCGGCGGCCATCTCCCGGACGGCGGTGGGGGTGGACAGATGGCTGGGATGCAGGGCGTAGAAGTCGTAGGCGTGGGCTCCGGACACCTCGTGGGCGTCCACGGTCACGTGGGGACGCCAGGGGGTGAGGATCTCCTCCACAACGGCCCGGGATTCGGGGTTCACGAGGCGGGCGTAGTCCCGGTTGACGTTGTAGCCCGCGGGGTTGGTCCGCGTCCCGTCCCGGCTCGCTTCGGCGGCATCGGGATTGATCTGCGGGACGAGGACGAACACGGCACCGTCCAGGAGGTCACGGGCGTTCCCCACGGCCAGTTCCCGGGCAAAGAGCATGAGTCCCTCCTTGCCGGCGGGCTCATTGCCATGGACCTGCGCGCCGATGAACACGATGGGCTTGCCCGAGGCGTGGGCCTCCCAGGGTTCGGCCACGGCCGGACGCGACAGGGTCACCCCCAGAATCGGACGCCCTTCCCGGCTCACGCCGATCTCGCGAAGCCGCACGTCGGGGGAGTGGCGCGCCAGTTCCCGGTAGAACCGGAGCACGTCGTCATGCGGGGTCAGCTCCGCGAAGCCGGAGCGTTCCGCGTGGGTGCGCAGGGCGTCGGGAATGCCCGTCGCGGTCCCGGTCACGTCCTGGGCGTGAAGTTCCGCGGGCTCAAGGAGTGCAGCGGGAATCGCAAAGGCCGAAACCGCGAGAAGAAGGAGGGTCGAGGCCAGGGAAGACCTGGAACTCCGACGAACCGGGAGGGGAGCGGGCATGGGATGTTGATCCGTTGCAATGGGTCGGAGCCAGGGGTCGGGACGCAGGTGCGCATCCCCCCGCCAAACACAACCTTCACGCTACCATGTCATGGGCAACGCGACCAGAGGCCCGGCCGGGGGCGAGGGGCGACAGCGCCGGGGACTTCGCATCCGGGGTCATTCCCCCCCATATTGTGGGCCTGTCGAGGCGTCGGCCCATGGGCGCCGCCTCCCCTGCGGGATCCCGCGTCCTTCCCCGTGTCACTCCGGGATCTCCCGTCACCCCCGAGACTCGCGTCTCGACTTCATCGTGGAGCGTTGCCGATGTCCGAAGGATTCCGGACGGAGAAGGACTCCCTGGGCCTGGTGCAGGTGCCGGCCGCGGCGCTGTTTGGCGCCCAGACCCAGCGGGCGGTGGAGAACTTTCCCATCAGCGGACAGCGCTTCGGGCGCCGGATGATCCAGGCGCTGGGAACGGTGAAGCAGGCGGCCGCCCTGGCCAACGGGGCCCTGGGGAACCTGGATCCGCAGATGGCGGAGGCCATTGCCGAGGCCGCCGCCGCCGTCGCCGCCGGGGACTGGGATGACCAGTTCGTGGTGGACGTCTACCAGACCGGATCGGGCACCTCCTCCAACATGAACACCAACGAGGTGGTGGCCACGCTGGCCAGCCGGAGCCTGGAGGGGTCGGGGACCCGGGTTCACCCGAACGACCACGTGAACTTCGGGCAGTCCTCGAACGACGTGATCCCCACGGCGATCCACGTGGCCGCGCGCCTCGCGGTGGTGGAGGAGACAATCCCGGCTCTCGAAGGGCTGGCGAAGGCGCTCCGCGAGAAGGCGGGGGCCTTCGACGGAATCGTGAAGTCGGGGCGCACCCACCTCATGGATGCCACCCCCCTCCGGCTGGGGCAGGAGTTCGGCGGGTACGCTACCCAGGTCGAAAAGGGGGTCGCCCGACTCCAGGCAGCCTCCGAGGCCCTGGCTGAACTGGCGCTGGGCGGAACCGCCGTGGGCACCGGGATCAACACCCACCCCGCCTTTGCGCCCCGGGCCATTGCCGGGATCTCCGAGGCCACGGGCCTTTCGTTCCGCGAGGCGCCCGATCACTTCGAGGCCCAGGGCGCCCGGGATGCCCTGGTGGAGGCCCACGGGGCGCTGAACACCGTGGCCGTCTCGCTGATGAAGATTGCCGACGACATCCGCTGGCTTGCCTCGGGACCCACCTCCGGGCTGGCCGAGATCCAGCTTCCCGCCATCCAGCCGGGGAGCTCCATCATGCCCGGCAAGGTCAACCCGGTTCTCTCCGAGGCCCTCATGATGGTCTGCTGCCGTGTCATGGGGAATCAGACCACGATCACGGTGGCCGGAAGCCGGGGGAACTTCGAACTGAACGTGATGATGCCCGTGATGGCCCAGGCCTTCCTGGAGTCCGCTACCCTCCTCGCCGGCGGGGTCCGCGCCTTCACCGATCGGTGCGTGGTGGGCATCACCGCCAACGAGGCCCGGGCCCGGCAGCTCCTGGAACTCAACCCGGCCATTGCCACGGCGCTCAACCTCTCCATCGGCTACGACGCAGCCAGCGAGGTGGCGAAGCAGGCGGCCCGGGAGGGTCGCTCGGTCCGGGACGTGGTCCTGGAGCGCGGCCTGCTGGACGAGGCAAGGCTGGACGAGGCCCTGGATGTCCGCAGCATGACCGAACCCGGCCTTCCCGGCGCTTCCGGCCACGCCTGACGACCCCGCCTGACGACCCCGCCGATGAACGAGTGGGAGGAGCGCGCGGTTCTCCGGGAGCAGGAGGATCCCCGGCGAGGCGACCAGGTCCGGGGCCGGCCCCTGGAAGGGCTGGCGGCGCAGATCCCCATGCTCCTCGGCGTGCTGGGCACCCTGTACGCCATCACCACCTCATGGCACCTCGTGGCCACCGGGCGCGAAGCCATGTCGCCGCTCCTCGTCGGGGTATCTCTCGCCGCCACCCTGGCCCTGGCCGGGGCCTGGCGGGTCTGGTCCCGAGACGACAGCCCGTCGCCCGAGTCGGCCCAACGGTTCCTCTTCCTGGTGGTGGCGGTGGCCATCACGGTGAGCTTCGTCCACCTGGCCGTCACGCAGGACCCTCTCCACAGCATCGGTTTTGCGCTGATCCTCCTGGCCATCGCCGCCCTCTTCCAGGACGGGGCACGCCTCCTGATCGCCGGATTCCTGACCCTGGCCGCCTGGGTGGTAGCGCTCCAGCTGGCTGGACTCCCCCGTGAGAGCTGGCCCATTCTGGGGATGGGGATGCTCGGAGCCGCGGGACTCGGCGGCGTCATGAGCGTCTACCGCATCCGGGAACTGCGCCGGCTGGAATCGCGGAACCGGGAGCTCCAGGTGCAGATCGGGTTCGACGCCCTGACCGGCATCGCCAACCGGCGGGCCTTCGACGAGCGACTGGCGGCGCTCTGGATGCGCCTTGCCCGGGAGGAGGCCTCGCTGGTCCTGATTCTCGTGGACCTGGACGACTTCAAGAACCTGAACGACACCCGGGGGCATGGCGAGGGGGATGCCGCCCTCCGCCAGATCGGCGGCGTGCTGCGCATGGTGGTCCGGAGCACCGAGGACGTCCCGGCGCGCCTGGGGGGCGAGGAATTCGGCATCCTTCTGCCCCGCACACGCATGGAGCATGCCCTCCTGGTGGCCGAGCGGCTTCGGGCGGCGGTGGCGTTCACCCGCATTCCCAATCCAGGGGCGCCCGCCGGTGACCGCCTCTCTGCCAGCATCGGGGTCGCCATGGCCTGGCCGAGCGACGGGGGGGCTGCCGCCGAGCTCTTCGAACGCGCGGATGCGGCGCTCTACCGAGCCAAGGCCGAGGGACGCGACCGGGTGGTGGTGGACCCCTCCGGGCACCGCGCCCCTCGCACCCCGGACTCCACCATCCCCCAAACCGAACCTCCGGAATCATGACCGAGCACGTTCGTTCCTCCGACGTCCCCGCCCCCGCCGACACATCTCCCCACCTGGACGAACTCGGGGCCCACATTTCCACCGCCGGCGGCGTCGAGAAGGCACCGGCGCGGGCCCGGGACATCGGTTCCGTCACCCTTCAGCTCTTCACGAAGCAGCCGAACCGCTGGGCCGAGCCCCTGATCGACGACGCCCGGGCCGGGACGTGGGCCTCGGAGCGAGCGACCGGAAACATCGTCACCGCCGGATCCCACGACTCCTACCTCATCAACCTCTCCACCCCCACGGACGATCTCTGGGATCGGTCCTGCGCGTCCTTCCGCGCCG
>Ga0114946_10001817_pt1 | contig 14660 bp, 11 predicted proteins | sample WalLakDeSediment_FD_88676 | JGI IMG/M metagenome (GOLD analysis project Ga0114946, IMG submission 88676) | Lake sediment microbial communities from Walker lake, Nevada to study Microbial Dark Matter (Phase II) - Walker Lake 11/02/13 Deep Sediment | ecosystem: Environmental > Aquatic >... | reverse complement strand
AAGTTAAGCCTCGCAGCGCGGATGGTACTGCCGGGGAAGCCTGGTGGGAGAGTACGTCGTCGCCGACCTTCGTATGCCAGACCCCCTGTGGAGAGGATCCGTCCTCCCCCAGGGGGTTTTGCGTTATTTTCAAGCCATGAGCAAGGCCACGCCTACGCGGATGAGCGACGGAATGAAAGGACTCGGAGTGCCCTCGCAGAAGGGGGCCGGGGGCGACGAAGCAAGCCGTTGCGGTTTCGTGGCCATCGTCGGTCGCCCCAACGCGGGCAAGTCCACCCTGATGAATTCCCTCCTGGGTCAGCACCTGAGCATCGTCACTCCTCGGGCCCAGACGACCTGGGTCCCGGTGAAGGGGATCCTCACGGGGGCCAGAGCCCAGATCATTTTCGTCGACACACCCGGAGTCCTTTCGAATCCGACCGATCTTCTGCAGCACGCGCTCCTGGAAGCGGTCGCGCAGGGGATCCGGGACTCTGATGCGGTCCTCCTTCTGCTGGATCCCCTCTGGAATCTTTCGCAGGGGGAGCGGGAGGTGCTTCGCCAGAGCGTCGTTGCCGGCGGGCGCCCTCTGGTGGTGGCGGTCAACAAGGTGGATGAGGCTCCGGGCCACGCCATCGACCACGAGGTGGCGTGGGCTCTGGATGCCTTTGGGGTTGAGGCTCATCGAATCTCTGCCGCGACAGGGAAGGGGCTGGATGCGCTGATGCGGGACCTCGAGGCATGTGTCCCGGAAGGCCCATTTCTCTATCCCGAAGACGAGGTAGCCACCGCTCCGGTTCGATTCTTCGTTGAGGAGCTGGTTCGGGAGACCATCTTCGAGATGCTCCACGATGAGATGCCCTGGTCCGTTCTGCCGCGGGTGGAGGCCTTTCGGGAGGGAGGAACTGGAGGGGAGGGCCGCACGTACGTGAATCTCGTTCTTCACGTGGAGCGGGCTTCTCAGAAGGGGATCCTGGTGGGGGAGGGTGGCCGAACCATCCGGAAACTGGGCGTGGAATCGCGACGGAAGATCGAGGCCTTCCTCGGTGAGCCCGTGTACCTTGAACTCTGGGTCAAGGTGATGCCACGCTGGCGCCGAAAGAAGGGAGAGCTTCGAAGAATGGGGTTGCCCGTTCCCGAGGGGCGACATGGGGCTTCATAGCGGGATCCTTCCCCTTGCCGTGCTGGTCGGACTCATCGGGGGGCTGGGAGGCGCACCGTCCTCTGCCCAGGCTCAGGAAGGGTCCGAGCCCAGACGGCCCGTGGCGGAGGGGGCCCCCTTCCTCCTCTTTCCGACGGGCGCCCGGGCCGTGGGGCTTGGCGGGGCGGTCACGGCCCTGGCCTCTCCCGAAGCCGGCTTCTGGAACCCGGCTGGACTTGCCGGTCTCGAGCAGGGTCGCGTGATGATCACGCGGGGCGAGCATATCAGTGGAGATGCCCTGGGTATCTCCCTCCAGTACGGATGGTCTGGACTCGGGGTCGTGGGTTTCGCGTACCAGCTTCTGGACGAGGGAACGCTGGACGCCACGGACCAGGAGGGAAATGTGATCGGGTCCTTCACCCTCCGGAACCACCTGGCCCTTGTGACCGTGGCAGCGTCGCTCGGCGCCCGCTTCCACGTGGGCGCCAATCTCAAGTACCCCCGATTCGAACTCGGATGTCGGGGGCAGTGCCCTGAAGGCCGCGTCCGGTCCACCTCCGTGGCCATGGATCTGGGGTTCCGGGGAAGGCCCCTGACCTCGATTCCCCTCGACTTCGGGGTCAGCCTGCTGCACCTCGGCCCCGAGTTTCGAAACGAGGATGCCAGGGAGGGTGCGCCCCTTCCAGGCCGAATCCGGCTGGGAGGTGCATGGGAACCCTGGACCCGGATGATCGAGGAGGAACGCCTCGCGGTTCTCATCACCCTGGACGTGGAGGATCGTCTCCGTGATCCGGGAGATCCGGCCGTACTGCTGGGTGCGGAGTTCTCGGCCGGAACAGAAGACCGGGTGTACATCCGGGGTGGATACACCCTCGTTCGGGCCACCGGCCTCGAGGGTGCCGCGGCCGGGCTTGGCCTCCGGCTGGATCGGTTCGAACTTGACATTGCCCGGACGCTTCCACGGGGAGCCATCGCATCCCAGCAGGAACCGGTTCACCTCACCCTTGCCGTTCGTTTCTGACCGCAGGAGCTCCATGACGTCCACCGACGAACTCCCCGACCTTGATGCCATTCGGGAGGCCCTCAAGGCCTCCACCAGCGGACCCCTCAAGGCAAAGGATCTGGCTCGCGCCCTCGACGTCCCGACTCGACTGTACCGGCCATTCCGGGACAGGCTCCGTTCCCTGGAGTCGTCCGGTGAGCTCTACCGGAACCGGAGCCAGCGCTACGCCGTTCCCGCGGAGATTCACCTCGTGGTGGGCAAGCTCCAGGTCGTCCGCTCCGGCGACGCCTTCCTTCACCCGGAGGAGCCGGGTCGGATGGATGTCTACATTTCACAGCGGCACCTCGAGAGCGCCATGGACGGCGATCGGGTGGCGGTCCGGGTAGAGGGTGTCCCCTCGGGGGGGCGAAATCCGGTGGGGCGGGTGGTCAAGATCCTGGGAAGGTCGAGACCCACGGTCGTGGGGCGCTACCAGGCCAATCGGAAGTTTGGTTTCGTGACTCCGCTGGATCGTCGCATCGGCAGGGATGTCCTCATTCCGGAAGGAGCCCAGGGAACGGCACGGGCCGGAGATATCGTGGTCGTCCGCATCCAGCAGTTCGGGGATGCGAAGCGGAACTCCATTGGCGACGTGGAATCGGTGCTGGGACCCATGGAGGCGCCCGGCGTGGACGTCCTCGCCATCCTCCATGGCCACGGCCTTCCTGCCGAGTTCCCCGCCGAGGTAGAGGAATCGGCGCGGGATGCGGCGGAGCTCAGCGGCGTTCCCGGAGAGCGGGAAGACTTTCGCCGTGACCTGGTGTTCACCATTGATCCGGCCGATGCCCGGGACCACGACGACGCCCTGTCCGTGACCCGGGTCGAGGGTGGTGATTTCGAGGTGGGGATCCACATCGCCGACGTTTCCCACTTCGTCACGGAGGGGTCCCCGCTGGATCTTGAAGCCCTCAATCGGGGGACCAGCGTATACCTGGTGGACCAGGTGGTCCCCATGCTTCCCCACCTTCTCTCCTCCGACCTGTGTTCCCTTCGCGAGGGGGAGGACCGATTTGCCCTCTCCCTCCTGGTGCGGCTTTCCGCCGACGGGACCGTGCGATCTCACCGCTACGCCAAATCCCTGGTACGGTGCCGACACGGCCTCACCTACGAGGAGGTGCACGGTATCCTGGCGGGGGACCACTCCATCTCCGAAGAGGTGGACCTCGCCGTCCGGGATCTGGACGGTCTGGCTCGATCCCTCCGGGAGCGGCGCCGGGGCAGGGGGTCGCTGGACTTCGATCTTCCCGAGGCGCGGGTCGTCCTGGATGCCGAGGGGGCCCCGGTGGACATTCAGCGCGTGGTGCAGCTCGACAGCCACCGCCTCGTCGAAGACTTCATGCTGCTTGCGAATGAGATCGTGGCGGGCGATGCAGTCAAGCGGAAGATTTCGATCCCCTTCCGGATCCACGAGGAGCCGGCGGAAGCCAAGATCGAGGAGCTGAGGGCCTTTCTGGGCCCCATGGGTCATTCCGTTGGGAAGAAATCAGTCAAGCCTCGCATGCTCCAGTCAGTTCTGGATGCCGTGAAGGGACGACCCGAAGAAAACCTGGTGTCCACTGTGGTCCTTCGGTCCATGAGCCGGGCCCGCTATGCCCCGGACAACCTCGGGCACTTCGGCCTGGCGTCGGAGGCCTATCTCCATTTCACCTCTCCCATTCGGCGGTATCCGGACCTGGTGGTGCACCGGGTGATCAAGCGGCTGTTCGTGGATGGAAAGGGAATTCCGGAGCGGTGGTCAGCCGCGATGGTCGACGTCTGCGATCGGTCCAGTGAGCGGGAGCGCGTGGCCCAGCAGGCGGAACGCGACTCCATCGAGATGAAGAAGATCGAGTTCATGCGCCGGCACCTTGGGGAGGACTTCGAGGGAACGATCGCAGGGGTCACGGCGTTCGGGTTCTTCGTCCTTCTGGACCGGGTCTTCGTGGAGGGACTGGTCCACGTCAGTACCCTGGGCGACGACTACTACACCTTCGCTCCCGAGGCCTACGCCCTCGTGGGAGATCGGAATGGTCGGCGATTCCGGATCGGTGACCGTGTAGAGGTGCGGGTCGCCCGGGCCGACAAGGAAGAGCGCCAGATCGACTTCATGCTTCTCGAGGGGGGACAGCTCGCGGCAGGTTCCGGGAGTGGAGGGGGCCGGGGGCCGGGTCGGGCCGGGGCAGGGGGGGGAGGCAAGCCGAAGCCCGGAAGCAAGTCCAGGCCCGGAAGCAAGTCCAGGCCCGGAGGCAAGTCCAAGTCTGGAACCCCGTCCAAGTCCGGAGCCCCGTCCAAGTCCGGAGCCCCGTCAAAGTCCGGAGCCCCGTCAAAGTCCGGAACCTCGTCCAGGTCCGGAACCCAGCGGAAGGGCGGCAAGAAGGGGCGCCGTCGGTCGTGATTCGTTTGACTTGCCTGCCTCCTCTCCGTACCGTTCGCGAGGGTCCGCCTCGCCGGAGCAGTTCATGGTGCTGCCCAGGGCGTGGCCGGACCTGCCATGCCGTTCCCTCCCCGGAGGCGTTTCTTTCCGGATGTAGATCAGACCCTGAAGGAGATTGCTGATCCATGGCCGCCGAATGGACGGTCCTTTTTTTCGATGGCGCGGGCGGGGATCCTCCCGACGTCCTTCGCGTCTTTGCCGAGTCCCGTGGGCTCGTCCTCGTGCCGGAAGTTTCGGCTGAGGCGGTTCTCCACAGGATCAACAGGGGGCTCCCCTCGGCGCTCTTCCTCACCGGTGCGGATCACGCTGCCGTGCGGGAAGCGTTGGATCTGTGTGCCCGGATCAAGTCCGACGCCTACACATCGATCCTTCCCGTGGCTGTTCTCCTTCCGGAGGGGGTGGAAGGAGCCGTGAACCGTGCGCTCCAAAGGGGCGCCGACGAAGTGATCGCCCTCGAGCGCGGGGGGGAAGAAGCCAATCTGCGTCTGGATCTTCTCCTTCGCCGCGCTGTCCGGGACGTATCGGTGCACCCCACGACCCGGCTCCCGGGGACGCCCCAGATCGAGCGCGACGTGATGGCCCGGATTCAGCGGAATGAGCCCTTTGGATTCTGTTATGCCGACCTGGACCATTTCAAGGAATTCAATGACCGGTACGGCTACAATCGAGGGGATCGGGTCATCTACCTGGTTTCCCTTGTGCTCCGTGACCTCGTCAGGGGGCTGGCTCCTGGTGGGTTCGTCGGTCACATCGGGGGAGACGACTTCATTTTCACGGTTCCCCTGCACCGGATGGAGGATGTCTGCGGTGAGATCATCGATCTCTTCGATGAAATCATTCCGTTCCAGTACTCGGAGGCCGACCGCGAGGCCGGATACTTCCTCGGACGGGATCGGCGGGGCACACTGCACCGGGTGCCTCTCATGACCCTTTCCATCGGGGTCGTGACAAACCTTGCCCAGGCCTTCCGGCATCCCGCCCAGGTCAGCAGCCGGGCCGGGGAAATGAAGTCCTATGCCAAGACCCTGCCGGGATCGGTCTACGTGGTGGACCGCCGGCACGACGATGCTCCCGCCGTTTCGGCGGGGTCCAACACCGAATCCGGGGACTCACCCGTCGACCCGGGGGAATGAAGGCATGTCCGTCCTGACCACTGCACCCATGAACGTCTCCTGCCCCAGTTGCTCATCCTCCTTCCCGGTGGATCCGGATCGAGTTCCGGAAGGCGGGGTCCTGGCCATCTGCTCCATCTGTCGGCGCGCCTTCCACGTGGCTCGCCCCGCGGGGTGGGTGACCGACCTCGACGGAGCCGTGGGCATGCCTGGACACGGCGACGATGCGCCGAGTGCCGCGGCCCCCCTCGTGGCTCCCGAGGAGCCGGAGGAGGTGGAGGAGTGGAGGGACGCACCTTCCGGGGAGCTGATCGTTCCGCCCCTGGTCGTGGAGGTGGTCGAACACGAGCTCGAGGCCGAGGTCGAGGCCGAGGTCGAGGCCGAGGTCGAACCCGAGTTCGAGGGTGAGTTCGAGGGTGAGTTCGAGGTGGACGTCGAGGCCGAGGCTGCGTTCGAGGCTGCGGATGGGTCCGGGGCCGGGATGGAGGTCGAGGTAGGGACCGATGCCGTGTTCGAGGTCGAGGCGGAACCCCTGATCGAGCCTCAACCCGAGCCTGCACCCGAGCCTGAGCCCGAGCCTGAGCCCGAGCCTGCACCCGAGCCTGAGCCCGAGCCTGCACCCGAGGCTGCACCCGAGGCTTGGTCGGCTGCCGCATCCGAGGCCTTCCCGGCCCCGATGCCGGAGCCGCCCCTGGAGTCCGGTGGAACCTCCGAGGCGGCTCCCCCGCTCGTCACGCCCTCCCTCCCCGGGTCCCCGGCGACACCTGCAGGGGCGGCCGAGGCCCCCACGTCTTCCCGGGCCCGATTCGGACTCCGGGATCCGGCGAACCGGGCCAAGCGTCTTGCCCGCGTCCTGGCTTCCGACATGATCACCTACAATCCGGCACGGTACGCGGACGCCCGTCGCCAGGGGACGCTCCGCCAGGACTTCCGGGAGGAGATCGAAAAGTCCTGGGAGGAGTACGTGGAACAGGTGGGCGAGGTGCTCGCCACCACCACGAATCATTTCGCTGACGCGCTCAACGAGGTCCTGGCCCAGGGGGAACACCTCTTCGACGGTCCGGGATTCCCGTCCTGAGGCTTCGGCCGTTCCATCCCCTTCCATTGAAGGGGCTTCCGTGGCCCGGTATATTCAAGGGCTCCGGGGGGTCCGGGCTCTCCCGGCTCAACGGTTGCGAATCCATACGATCGCCACGCTTCACGCCATCATGCCGCTCCCCGTCCGGTACGGGGGGAGCGGACCAAGGGGTATTCCACGCATGAACGCCGAACGCATCTCCGAACTCCGGTCACTCTGCAAGCGGGTCGACGACCTAAGGGGGTTCCTTTGACCTGGGCCTCAAGGAGCAGCGGGTAGAGGAACTCGAGGCCCGCATGACCAGCCCGACCTTCTGGGATCGCCCCGACGAAGCCCGGGCCGTCATGACCGAGGTCAACCAGTTGAAGGGGTGGACCGAGCCGTGGACCGAACTCGTCGCCAAGGGCGGCGAACTCATGGAACTGGCCGTACTGCTCCGCGAAGAGCCGGACGCAGACCTCGAGACGGAGTGGGCCGGAGAGGTGGAGCGGATGGAGCGGAGTCTCGAAACCCTGGAGCTCAAGACCATGCTCCGGGGGGAGAGCGACCACATGGAGGCCATCCTCACCATTCAGTCCGGTGCTGGCGGGACGGAGTCCCAGGACTGGGCCGAGATGCTCCTTCGCATGTACCAGCGGTGGGCGGAGCGTCACGGCAACACAGTGGAGATCCTGGACATGCAGTACGGCGAGGAGGCCGGGATCAAGAGCGTGTCGCTGGAGATTCGGGGTCCGTCGGCCTTCGGCTACCTCAAGGCGGAGAAGGGTGTGCACCGGCTGGTGCGGATCTCCCCCTTCGATTCCCAGGCCCGCCGCCATACCTCCTTCGCCTCCGTTTTCGTCTATCCCCTGGTGGAGGATGATGACATCGAGGTGGTGATCGACCCGGGCGACCTGCGCATCGACACCTTCCGGGCCTCCGGGGCCGGGGGGCAGCACGTGAACAAGACCGACTCGGCCATCCGCATCACCCACGAACCCACGGGCATCGCAGTATCGTGCCAGAAGGAGCGGTCGCAGATGAAGAACAAGGCCACCGCCATGAAGATGCTTCGAGCCGCCCTGTACGAGAGGGAACTCGAGGCGCGGGAGAAGGAGCGGCAGGCCGTGGAGGCCACCAAGACCGACATCGGGTGGGGGAGCCAGATCCGCTCCTATGTGTTTCAGCCCTACACCATGGTGAACGACCATCGGACCGAGCTCAAGCTCACCGACGTCCACGCCGTGATGGACGGGGACCTGGATCCCCTCATCGAAGCCTACCTGAAGAAGTTTGGAGCCCAGACCGCCGCATGACCGACGAGCAGACCAAGGATCCCGTCCCCACTCCCTCGGCCGCCGAGGGCGCCGAGCTGAGCCAGGTGCTTCGCCACCGCAGGGAGAAGCTGGAGGCGCTCCGGGCACAGGGGATCGAACCCTTCGCCTACCGCTTCGACCGGACCCACCGGGCCGATGAAGTGCTGGAGCTTTTCGGGCAGGCCGAAGCTGAAGGGACACTGGGGGAGGGAGGAGAGACGGGGGAGGAGCTGCGGCTGGCCGGGCGGATCGTCTCCTGGCGAAGCCATGGGAAGAGCGCCTTTGCCCATCTGGAAGACGGAGGGGGCCGCATCCAGCTCTACTTTCGGCTGAACACGCTGGGTGAAGCGTCCTTCCGGACTCTGGATCTTCTGGATCGCGGCGACTGGATCGGCGTTCATGGGCCTGCCTTCCGGACCCGGACCGGGGAGATCACGGTCAGGGTGGGAGGATGGGAACTCCTCTCCAAGTCGCTTCGCCCGCTTCCCTTCGGAAAGGAGGAGGTAGACGCCCAGACCGGCGAGCGCGTGGTCCACTCGGGGTTCCAGGACCAGCAGACGCGCTACCGGCAGCGGTACGCCGACCTGGCCGTGAACCCCGACGTCCGGGAGGTGTTCGTGAAGCGGACCCTTCTGATCCGCGCCCTGCGGGCCTTTCTGGACGCCCGGGGATTCCTGGAGGTGGAGACGCCTGTGCTTCAGCCTCTCTACGGAGGAGCGGCCGCCCGCCCGTTCACGACTCACCACAATGCCCTGGACACCACCCTTTACCTTCGCATCGCCGACGAGCTCTACCTGAAGCGCCTGATCGTCGGGGGATTCGAGCGGGTGTACGAGATCGGAAAGGACTTCCGGAACGAAGGGATCGACCGGTCCCACAATCCGGAATTCACCATGCTGGAGTATTACCAGGCCTTTGCCGACTACGAGGAGATGATGGAAGGGGTGGAGGCCCTGCTCCGCGACGTGGTGACCGCGGTCACGGGAGGGGAGCGGATCACGGTGCAGGGCGTGGAGGTGGATTTCGGTCCATCCTTCCACCGGATGCCCTTCATGGATGCGCTGAACGCGAAGCTGGGTGCGGATGCGGCGACCCTGTCGGATGAGGACCTCCGCGCCCGGGCCGGGAAGCTGGGGGAGACGGGGCTGGAAGGGGCAAGCCGGGGCCGCCTTCTGGACAAGCTCTTTGGAGCCCTGGTGGAGCCGGAGCTCATCCAGCCCACGTTCGTCGTCGACTACCCTGTGGAGCTCTCCCCCCTGGCCAAGCCGAAGCGGGGGGAGTCCCGGCTCACGGAGCGCTTCGAGCTCTACGTGGTGGGACGGGAACTGGCCAACGCCTTTTCCGAGCTCAACGACCCCCTGGATCAGCGGGCCCGCTTCGAGGCCCAGGTGGTCGCCCGGGACGCAGGCGACGACGAGACCCACCCGGTGGACGAGGACTACCTGCGGGCCATGGAATATGGCATGCCCCCGACGGGAGGCGTGGGTATCGGCGTGGACCGACTGGCCATGCTGGTCACGGACTCCGCCTCGATCCGGGACGTCATCCTGTTCCCCACCCTGAGACCGGGGGAGGGAGGCGGAAGTTGAGGCTCCGGGCCCGAAAGGCGGGCCCGCTCCGCATCCCACCATGCCCATGATACGACTCGACTGGTTCCTGGCCCGGCGCTACCTGGCCTCTCGAAAGAAGGGGCAGTTTCTCTCCTTCATCAGCTGGATCGCCCTGGGGGGGATCACCGTGGGCGTCACCGCGCTCAACGTGGTCCTCGGGGTCATGAACGGGATGCAGGACGAGCTCCGGGACAAGATCCTGGAGTCCACTCCTCACGTCATCGTGCTTCAGACCGGGGGGGCGCTGCGGATGTCGGACTGGCGCACGGTCATGGACTCGGTGCTGGCCGTGCCCGGGGTGGAGGCCGCCTCCCCCTTCGTCCTGACCCAGGTGGCGGTGCTTCGCACGGCGGATTACGTCCAGACGGCCGACCTCTACGGGATCTCGCTGGAGGGGACGCCGGAGGATGCGGTCACCGACATGGAGGAGGCGATCCGTCTCGGGACCCTGGCCCTGGAGGGGACGGCCTCCGGGCTCCCGCCCGTGGTCGTGGGGGGACGGCTTGCCTCCCGCATGGGCATCCTCACGGGCGACACCCTGACCATCGCCTCCCTGGAGAACGTGGGTACGAACCCCTTCGGCTACTCGAGCCCCTTCACGCTGTCGTTCGAGGTCACCGGGACCTTCGACACCGGGATGTACGAGTACGACACGAAGAACATGTACGCGCCGCTCGAGGACGTGCAGACGATCCTGGGACTCCGGGCCGCGGACCAGGTATCGGGGCTGCGGGTCCGGGTGGCCGATCCGTGGGAGGCCACCGCGGCAGGCGAGCGAATTCTCGATCGACTGGGACGAGGCTACTTCACCGATTCCTGGATCTCCCAGAACGCCCCTCTCTTCGCGGCACTCCAGCTCGAGAAGCTGGCCATGGGGATCATCCTCTTCCTCATCGTGATCGTGGCAGCGTTCAACATCGTCAGCACGCTGGTCATGGTCGTGGTGGATCGCACCTCGGAGATCGGAATCCTCAAGTCCATGGGGATGACGGACCGGGGGATCCTGCGGGTCTTCCTTCTCCAGGGGCTGTCCATCGGGGTGCTGGGAACCCTGCTCGGGACGGGGTTCGGCCTGGTCCTCTGCTGGTTCCTCGATACCTATCAGCCCATTTCCATCCCGCCCGACGTCTATTTCATCGACAGGCTCCCCGTGACGGTCAACCCGGCCGACGTGGTCATGATCATGGTGGGCAGCGTGCTCATTGCCCTCGTGGCCACCATTTACCCGGCCCTTCAGGCTTCACGCCTCGAGCCTGTGGAGGCCATCAAGCGTGAGTGAGTTCACCGGAGAGAACCGCGAAGAGCGGGTGACCGCGGTCATGCCCCTGGAGGCCCGGGGTGTGGAGAAGTTCTACACCCTGGGGGATGGCCGGCGGCTCCACATCCTTCGTGGGGTGAACCTGTCGGTGGCCACCGGCGAAGCCGTGGCGGTGGTGGGCCAGAGCGGATCCGGGAAGACAACACTCCTCCACATCCTGGGAGGCCTGGATCGGCCCTCCGCCGGAGAAGTGTTTCTCACCGGCGAGCGGGTCACGCAGATCGGGGAGACGGAAGGGAAGGGGGCGGCGAAGCGTGGGGCCGGCCGTGATGCGCTGGCACGGATCCGGAACCGCCGCGTGGGCTTTGTCTTCCAGTTTCATCATCTCCTGCGCGAGTTCACGGCGCTGGAGAACGCGGCCATGCCCGCGCTGGTGTCCGGCCTCCCTCCCGCCGAAGCCCGGGATCGGGCCCGGGACCTCCTCCACGCGGTGGGTCTGGCGGCGCGCCTTGACCACAAGCCGTGGCAGCTCTCCGGAGGCGAACAGCAGCGGGTGGCCGTGGCCCGGGCCCTGGTGAACGCCCCGCCCCTCCTTCTTGCGGACGAACCTTCGGGGAACCTGGACCCGGAAACCAGCGAAGGGCTCCACGATCTGCTCTTCCAGATCCGGGCCGACCGTGGACTCGCCCTGGTGCTGGTGACCCACAACCGTGAACTCGCGGCGAAGGCCGATCGGATCCAGAGCCTGCGGAACGGGGTTCTCCAGGAGGTGGGGTCAGGGGAAGCTGCGGCGAGCGGCAACGAGACCGGCCCTGACGCACCGGACGATGCAACGGAAGGTGCACCGGAAGATGCACCGAAGGAGGCACCGGATGACGTGTGACGAATGCGGGGGAGAGAACCCCGTGGTTCACCTGACCGTGGTGGAAGACAACGAGACGCGAACCCTTCATCTCTGCGCTACCTGCGCCGAGGCAAGGGGGGTTCACGGAAACCCCCTCCCGGAAAATTTCCTGCTGGCCGGCGTGCTGGCGCAGCTCGGAGGCGAGGTTTCGGGGGAAGGAGCCTCCCGTGGGGGGGCTTCCACTTCCCCGCATCCGGCCTGCCCCTTCTGCGGACTGACCCTCCGGGGTTTCAAGGAGACGGGCCGCCTTGGGTGCCCCCACTGCTGGTCCACCTTCGAGAAACAGCTCCGGCCACTCCTGAACCGGGTCCAGGGTGCGGTGCAGCACGTGGGGAAGGTGTACCTCCCGCCGGATCCTTCGGCGTCGGAACGGGAGAAGCGACTGGAGGGACTTCGTCGCAAGCTCGACCGTGCCGTGGAACTGGAGGATTTCGAACGGGCCGCCGAACTTCGCGACCAGATCCGTTCCCTCAGGAAGGCAGTACCATGAGCGATCTCTCTCCCGGGGTCGCGGACGCGGGACTCCACTGGCTGGACGCGTCAGGGGAACATGCCGACATCGTGCTGTCCACCCGGATGCGGCTGGCCCGGAATCTCCAGGGCTTCGCCTTCGGACCCCGCTCCCGGGTCAACGACCGGACTGCGGTACTCCGACGCGTTCGTGCGGCGGCGGAAACGGTACAGCCCCTGAAGGGCGCGTCGGTGGAGGAACTCCGTGCCCTTCCCCCCCACCGTGCCCGCCTTCTCCTCGAGCGCCGCGTCATTTCCCGTGAGCTCCTGGGTGAGGGCGGCCACGATTCCGGGGGCGTCGGCTCGCCTTTGTCCAGCGGTTCGTCAGCCGGATCCTCCGCCGGGCTGTCGGCTGGATCTTCCACGGGGTCGTCCACGGGAACCTCTCCCGAGTCCGCCTCGCTCGACGCGTCGACCCTGGCCGCCGAAGGGGCCGCCGTGGTCCTCCCCCCGGCATCCCCTGTCAGCGTCATGGTCAACGAGGAGGACCATCTTCGTCTCCAGGTCCTGGTCTCGGGGCTGGACCTGCATGAGGCCTGGAACCAGATCGACCTGCTGGACGAGGAGCTGGGTCAGTACCTCCCCTACGCGTTCCACCCCGAGTTCGGATTCCTCACGAGCTGCCCCACCAACGTGGGGACAGGTCTTCGTGCCTCCGTACTCCTCCACCTCCCTGGGCTGGTTCTGACCAAGGAGATCGGCAAGGTGCTCCAGGGGCTTTCCCAGGTGGGGCTCACCTTCCGGGGCCTCTTCGGGGAGGGGTCGGAGGTCGTGGGGAACTTCTTCCAGATCTCCAACCAGACCACGCTGGGGAAGACCGAAGAGGACCTGGTGGACCAGCTGGATGCCATGGTCCGGCAGGTCATCCAGGTGGAACTTCAGGCACGTCACCGGCTCCTCAGCCACGCGGGGGCCGTCACCGAAGACAAGGTGTGGCGGGGGTACGGTTTACTTAGGTATGCCCGAAGCCTATCCTTCGAGGAGTTGATGAACCTGCTGAGCGGCGTGCGCCTCGGGGTCAGCCTGAAACTCCTTCCGGGGCTCCGTGTATATGCGCTCAACAAGGTCATGATGTTCACCCAGCCGGCGCACCTCGAGGAGGCGGCCGGCCGGGCTCTTTCCCCGGCGGAACGCGATGCCCACAGGGCTGCGTACGTCCGACGGATCCTTCTGGACGAGGGAAGGGTTGAAGGGTCAACGCCCGCCTCCGGGACCGACCCGACTCCTCCCCCCGAGGAGCCGGCCTCCTGAGGCCGGACATTTCCTCCTGAGGGCACCATGCAATACAACTTCACTGATCGCGTCCGGAAGGTGCTGGCCATGGCTCGGGACGAGGCCATTCGGCTCCAGCATGACTACGTCGGCACCGAACATGTCCTCCTGGGGCTGATCCGGGAAGGCGAGGGGGTGGCCGCCGCCGTCCTCACCAACATGAGCGCCGACCTGGACCAGATCCACGAGCAGATCGAGGAGAACGTCAAGCCCGGCAAGGCCACCATCGCGCTGGGCGAGCTCCCCTATACGACGCGGGCGAAGAAGGTGCTGGAATTCGCCATGACGGAGGCCCGGGAGCTCAACCACTCCTACGTGGGCACGGAGCATCTCCTCCTCGGCCTCCTCCGCGAAGAGAAGGGGATCGCCGCCCAGGTGCTGAACGCGGTGGGGATCTCGCTGGAGGACGCCAGATCCGAGACGCTCAAGGTGCTGGGCTCCGACGCCGGTCCGTCCGAGCCTTCCGGGATCGGCGGGGGAGGGACCACCCCATCGTCAGGGAAGGGGGACAAGAAGTCCAAGACCCCGGCCCTCGATCACTTCTGCCGGGACCTCACGGACCTTGCTCGCCAGCAGAAGCTCGACCCCACCATCGGTCGAGGAAAGGAAATCGAGCGGGTGGTGGAGATCCTCTGCCGCCGGAAGAAGAACAACCCGGTGCTGATCGGTGAGCCCGGGGTAGGGAAGACGGCCATTGTCGAGGGTCTTGCCCAGATGATCGCCCGGGGGGAGATGACCGAAGCCCTGAAGGACCACCGGGTCCTCGCGCTGGACATGGCCGCCGTCATCGCCGGCACCAAGTACCGAGGTCAGTTCGAGGAGCGGCTCAAGGCCGTGATGAATGAGATCTCGCAGAATCAGACGGTGATCCTGTTCATCGACGAGCTCCACACCCTGGTGGGGGCCGGGGCCGCCGAGGGGGCCATTGACGCCTCCAACATGCTGAAGCCCGCGCTGGCCCGGGGTGAGCTCCAGTGCATCGGCGCCTCCACGCTCAATGAATACCGGAAGTACATCGAGAAGGACGGGGCGCTGGAGCGCCGCTT
>Ga0114946_10001816_pt1 | contig 14662 bp, 8 predicted proteins | sample WalLakDeSediment_FD_88676 | JGI IMG/M metagenome (GOLD analysis project Ga0114946, IMG submission 88676) | Lake sediment microbial communities from Walker lake, Nevada to study Microbial Dark Matter (Phase II) - Walker Lake 11/02/13 Deep Sediment | ecosystem: Environmental > Aquatic > Freshwater... | reverse complement strand
GCTGCCCCGCCTGCCACATCGGCATCATGACCGTGCTGCGGCGCTACGATCGCCCTTTCCTCACCGCCGCGATCCCAACCGTGCCACTGCTGGCCTGGAACACCTCGTAGTTCGTCGACCGAGCCCATCTGGCTCCACGCCGCATCCGAGACCCTCCACGTGGACCATGGCCGGAAGGTCGATCTCGTCCTGCCTGGAGCCTGGCTACGGACCGCACCGCCAGCCCGACTTGCCCCGGCGGGAGCCCTCAACGGCCTCCCCGACGGTCGGTCCAGACCGGACGATACGACCCGCAACCCGATCACCGCTCGCGCAGCCCACGGCGGAGGACAACCCAGGGCTACGATCTCCATAGCGCCACCGGCGCGCGGTTCCGTTCAACGCCACTTTGCCGAGTGCCTCCCAGGTCCCTCGGCCGGCCAAGCGTGTGCCCGGCACTCGGCATAAGTCCCATTGCATTTCGTGGCCGGACCCCCGGGCGTTGGTAGCGCCGCGGGGGTCGTTATTCGGTTGCGCGGCAGGCGCCACGCAGGGCGTACACTGCCATGCCCCGCGCCGGATATCAAGTCGGGGCCGGTCCGCGGCGGTCATGGCTGGCCCTCCTCGGCCCCTTCGCCGGCGGCGGTCGCGGCGCGCCCGAGGGCCGTCAGACGCAGACCGCGAGCGAGCCCGGCGTAGCGTTCGACGTAGCCCTTCCTGACGAGCCCGCCGATCGTGTAGCCAGCCGTGCACGTCGATCCGATCTGGCATCCGGCCATGATCTCCCGCAGCGTCGGCATGATCTCGTACTCGTCCCGGAACTCCTTCAGGGACCTCAGGACCTGCTCCTCGCGCGCCCTCAGCACCGTCCGCCTCCTTCGCCGGAAAGACAGACGGCCCACTCGTCGCCGGCCTGCCGGCGGGTCGAGTGGGCCATCACAGGGCCATGGTATGCGGTTGGGCGCCCAAGGCCGTCGCGCGGTTGTTGGCCGCGCGCGGACCTCCTGGCCGGTGTGAGCTGCAGTGGTTGGCGCGGTCGCCCGTGCCTTAGTGCGGATGTTCTGGTATACTGCATAATGGCCATGGGAGGCTCCATCTTCCATGACCGGCACGGGGCCGGAAGCGTTCGCGCGCTTCCGGTTCTGCCTTTGGTTGTTTGGGCAGTATACGAACATCAGTTCGAGTCGTCAACTCTCTCGCGGCGGTTCGTCGGTGCTTGTGTTTGCCCAACGATGTTCTCCACTTAGGCCCGCAATGCTGGCGCAGCCGCGCCGAGGCGCGGTCCCTAGATGTCGTATAGAACATCGTGAGCGAGCCCGTCCGATCGTCGGTGACCCACAACCGGTGGGGGCGGCGCGCCCGCGGCCTTGTGAGAGCCTTCGGTAGGATCCGGCCCGATGGGAGTTTCGACGAGTTCTCGAAGTCGCTCTAGAAGGGCCGTCTGATGGCGAAGAGACGCGCGCACGGCGAGGGGTCGATCTACCAGATCCAGGACGGCACCTGGCGTGCCGTCGTGCCGCTGGGCAACGGCAAGCGCCGCTACCTCCGGGCGCAGACCCGCTCCGAGCTGGTGCGGAAGACGACGGCCGCGAAGGCGGCGCGCGATGCCGGCCGACCGGAGTCCCGCGAGACGGTGGGGGCGTTCCTGGATCGTTGGCTTGATTACGCTCGGGCGACCGCGCGACGCCGGACTGCCGACAGCTACGCCTCGCACGTCGAGCACCATCTGCGACCCGCGCTGGGCGACATCCGGCTCGTCGACCTGAAGCCCGAGCACGTCCAACGTCTGCTGGCCGATCTGTCACTGGCTGGCCTGGCGCCGTCGTCGGTCGCCCGTGTCCACGCGGCCCTACGGAGCGCTCTCTCACAGGCTGAGCGGTGGGGACTCGTGAATGGCAATGTCGCGCGCCTTGCCAAGCCGCCCCGCAATGAGCACCGCGAGCTCGCGCCCCTATCTCTCGACGAGGCCCGTGCCCTCCTGCATGCCGTCAAGGATCACCGCTTGCGCGCCCTGTACGCCGTCGCGCTCGCTCTGGGGTTGCGCCAGGGAGAAGCACTCGGCATGCGCTGGATGGATGTCGACCTCGCCAGTGGCCAGCTCACGGTCCGCCACCAGCTACAGCGCCGGTCGTTGCCGGACGACGCGATTCTACTTACGCCGCGGGCGGGTCTCATTGCCACCAAGACGCATCGCGGTCGTCGGGCGATCGCAATGCCACCGGCCATCGTAGAGGCACTGGCCGCGCACCGTCTCCGTCAGGACGCCGAGCGCGAGCTGGCCGGCACGAAGTGGGTGGAGACCGGCCTCGTCTTCACGACCGCCCACGGCACGCCGCTCGACGGCCCGCGGCTGACCCGGCAGCTGCACAGGATCCTCGCCGACGCCGGCCTTCCGGATCGCCGGTGGCACGACCTACGCCACTCGTGCGGCAGCATATTGGCAGCACACGGGGTGCCGCTGCCGGAGATCCAGGCGATCCTGGGACACGCCAATCTGGCCACGACGAGCATCTACCTTCACTCGCTCAGCGACTCCCAGAAGGCTGCCGCCCAGCGGATGCAGGACGTCCTTTTCGGGCCGGATTCGAGCGAATAGCTGCCGGAACTGCTGCCGTTAACGGTTTGGCCCGCGGCATGGATTCCGCCGCGGGCCGTCCTGACGCCATTCTCGTGGAGCCACCCGTCGGACTCGAACCGACGACCTGCTCATTACGAATGAGCTGCTCTACCAGCTGAGCTAGGGTGGCGGAGTTTCGGCGGGGACCCATGCGCGGCCCCGGGGTGCTAGGCCTACTTGGAGCGGGCGATGAGTTTCGAACTCACGACCTTCTCCTTGGCAAGGAGACGCTCTACCACTGAGCTACGCCCGCATGTTGCCGCCAGGGCATGGTAGTATAGCAAGCGGCCCCAGGGCCGTCAAACCGCCTCCAACCCGGTTGGCGGCCCGTCGGGCGGGCCGAGTCCGGCCCCGCGACAGCCCGTCGGACAGCGGTGGAACCGGCGGCGACCCTGCGGCGTTCGTTCCCGGCAAGCGGCCTGCCGCCCTCCAGCCGGCAGTCACGAAAGGTCTGGCACCATGACCTCACAACCACTCCGCCCATTGCTGGCCCTGGCCGTGGCCGCGGTCATCCTCGGCGCCTGCGGCGCGCAGCAGCGCGCCGAGTTCCGAGCAGGGCCCCAGGCGGCCATGGACTTTGAGGACGTCGTAGGGGAAGCCGACGGCGCGGGCGCGGCCTGGTCCAACGACGCGGTCGCCATGGCGCCGGCGCCCGCGGCGCAGGCCACCGCCGGGCCCGACGCCGTGCGCAGCGGCGCGGGGACCGAGTCGCAGCCGCTGGCGGCCGGCAGCGTGGTGGGAGCGGCCTCCACGCGCAAGATCATCAAGAACGCCACCATGTCGTTGGAGGTGGACAGCGTCAACCTGGCCATCAGTCGCATCGAAGGCATCGCCGCCCAGAGCGGCGGCTACGTCCTGGAGGCGCGCACCGACTTCTCCAACCCCTACCGCAGGCGGGCCTTCACCCAGATCGCGGTGCCCGTGGACCGCTTCGAGGTCGCGCTGCAGCGCATCCGCGAGGCCGCCGGCACCGTCCTCAGCGAAGAGGCGAGCGGCGTGGACGTGAGCCAGGAGTTCGTGGACGTCCAGAGCCAGATCGCCAACCTGGAGGCCACGCAGGCGCGCGTGCGGCAGTTCCTGGCGGACGCCGGCAGCGTGGAGGAGGCGCTCATGGTCAACGCCGAGCTCACGCGCATCGAGGGCGAGCTCGGCCAGCGCAAGGGCCGCCTGAACTACCTGGAGCAGCGCGCGGCCTTCTCCACCATCGCCGTGGAACTGCAGGAGCCGGAGGCCGAGCCCACGCCCAGCCCCACGGCCACGGTCACGCCTACGGCCACGCCGCCGCCGCCGTGGCGCCCGGCAGAGACGGCGTACGGCGCCCTGGGCACGTTGCGCAGCGCGCTGCGCACCTTGGGCGACCTGCTCATCTGGTTGCTGCTGGCGGTGCTACCGCTGGTGCTGGTCGTGTTCGGCCCGCCGGCGGCGGTGCTCTACCTGGCGCGCAAGGCGCGACGCCGGCCGGGATAGCCGGCGGGGTGGGTCAAGGCACCTGCTCCACGAACACGGCCGCCGCAAGCTCGAAATCCAGCAGGCGCTCGGCGCCGTCCACGCGTATCGTGAGCGGCCCGCCGGGCGGCGACGCCAGCACTTCCAGCTCCACGTCCGGTCGCAGTCCGGCCTCGTCCAGGCGCCGCAGGAGCTCGCCGCTCTCGTCGAGCACCTCCCGCACCACCAGATGGCTGTAGGCCTCCGCCCGCGCCAGCAGGTCGTAGCGCGGCGGCTGGAACCGCCCCTCGCGCGGCGGTATGGGCGAGCCGTGCGGGTCCCGCTCCGGGTTGCCCAGCAACTGCGCCATCCGCTCCTGAAGCCCGCGCGACACCACGTGCTCCAGCCGATGCGCCTCCGGGTGGACCTCGTCCCAGCCCACCCCCATGGCCTCCGCCAGGTAGGTCTCGATGACGCGGTGATGGCGCATGACCTGCAGGGCGATGCGCTCGCCGGACGCCGTCAGCTCCGCCCCGCCGTAGCGTTCGTGCTTGACCAGCTTCAGGTTCGCCAACCGCTTGAGCATGCCGGTCACCGACGCCGGCGCCACGTCCAGGCGCCGGGCGAGCGTGGTGGTGTGCACCGGCGTGTGCTCCTGACTCAGGTCGTACATGGCGCGGAGGTAGTCCTCCATCGCCGGCGTCAGTGACCGGGGTTGCTCTTGCATGTCGCTTCCTGAAGAGATCTGGCGCGGCCCATTGGTCGGCGCAGTGAACGGCCCGCGGCGGCGGTCCTACCTCCGCGCATCATACCACGACGGGCGCGGCGGGCAAACGGCGCCCATGGCGCACAGGACGCCTGCCGGTCCTATACTTGAGCGCTGCCCGGCTGCCGGGCCTGCGGCCGGGGAAGAACCTTCGTCAGGCCCGCGCTCCGTCGACCGGCGCCCGGCGCTCGTGGCCCGCGCGTCCCGTTGACCGGACGCGGCCGCCGCATCCTCGGAGACCCCATGGCCGAGCCGCCAATCATCCGCGTCGACAACGTCCACAAGAGCTACCTCATGGGCAAGGAGGCCGTTCCGGCGCTGCGAGGCGTGTCCCTGCACGTGGCCCGCGGCGAGATGGTGTGCCTCATGGGCCCCAGCGGCTCGGGCAAGACCACGTTGCTCAACATCGTCGGCGGCCTGGACGACCCCGGGCGCGGGCACGTGGAGTTGGACGGCCACGACGTGGTAGCCATGGGCGAGGAGGCCCTGGCGCGGCTGCGCCTGGAGCGGGTGGGCTTTGTCTTCCAGACGTTCAACCTGCTCAACAACTTCACCGCGCTCGAGAACGTCGAGGCGCCCATAGTGCTGCTCAAGCGGTTGGGCCGCCGCCAGCGGCGTGACAGGGCGTTGGAGCTGCTTGCCTCCGTCGGGCTGGCCGATCGCGTGCACCACTACCCCAGCGAGTTGTCGGGCGGCCAGCAGCAGCGCGTGGCCATAGCCCGCGCGCTGGCCAACGACCCGACCATCGTCATCGGTGACGAGATGACCGGGGACCTGGACAGCGAGACCGGCTTCGAGATCATGAGCCTGGTGCGCGACTTGAACCAGCGCGCGGGCAAGACCGTGGTCTACGTGACCCACGACCCGCGCATGGCGGCCTTTGCCGACTACAGCGTCCATCTGCTGGACGGGGTCATCGTGGAGAGCCAGGCCGACCCCGTGCGCACGCTGACGAGTGTGCCGTGACCCTGACCTACGTGGTGCGGAACCTGCGCCGGCGCAAGGTCCGCTCGCTCCTGATGGTGCTCGCGCTGGTGGTGGGCGTGGGGGCGCTGGTGGCGCTGAACGCCACGGTGGACAGCTACCGGCGCTTCTACGCCGGCTCTGTGTCCGGTGAAGTGGGTGCCTTCGACCTGGTCATCGCCCGGCCGGACACGGCCGTGGAGCGGATGCTGCGCCCGGACGAGGTGTTGCGGGCGGTGCGGGCCGTGGACGGCGTGGCCGCTGCCGCGCCGCGCATCCACGCCATCGTCTCGGTGCGCACGGCCGGCAAGCGGGGTGACAAGCCGTTCGTGGCCCTGGACCTCGAGCGCGATCGCTTCGGCAGCCTGGAAGTGCTGGACGGCCACCTGGACCTGGACGAAGGGCCGGACGGCCTGCCGGGGGCCGTGGTGTTGCAGGCCACGGCCGACGTGCTGGGCATCGGCGTCGGCGACGTGATCGAGGTCCGCTACGCGGCGCCGGTGCCGCGCCCGGCGGGCAAGCCGGCCGCGGAGGGCGGCTCGCAGCGCCGCTCGCGGGCGTCGTGGGTGGTCCGCGCCATCGCCACCCAGCGCGGCGTCACCGGCCAGGAGGGCAACGAGGGCATCGTCGTCGGCCTGGCGGCGGCCCAGGAGCGGTTCGACCTGGACGGCTTCGCCGAGCGCGTGGTGGTCGACTTCGATCGCGCGCTGTACGACTCCTCGGACCCGCAGCGCTCGGCCTACGCCGGGCGCGAAGTGGCGTACCGCGTTCGCCGGGCGCTGGGCGGGGACGACTACACGTACCTGATGCCGCGGCCGCGGGCGGTCATCGACGGCGCCAACCAGTTCATCTTCTTTCAGTCGCTGGTGGCCATGTACGGCCTGCTGTCGCTGGGCGTGGTGGGCCTGCTGATCCGCACCCTCATCATGACCAACGTGCAGGAGCAGACCCGCGACATGGCCGTGCTGCGCATCCTGGGCGCGCCGCGCCGTCACCTGTTCAACCTGGTGGTGGCCGAGGTGCTCGTTGTGGGCACGGTGGGCGTGGGTCTGGGCATCGTCGGCGGCCAGCTGGTCAACAACTACGTCGTGGTGCCGTTCCTGGCGGAGCGCGCCGGCGGCGGGCAGGGCGACGCGCCGCTGGTGTCGGCGTCGGCCGTGCTGCTGTCGGTGCTGGTGGCCGGGGTGGTGCTGGCCATCAGCACGCTGGCGCCGGCGCGCCGGGCGGCCGGGACCAAGGTCACGCACGCCATCAACCCGGGCCTGGCCCAGGGCATGGGCCTGGACGAGCTGTCCAAGCTGCGCGAGCGGCGGACCGACCTGCGCATCACCGGCACCGGCCTGGTGGTGCTGGTCTACCCGGCGCTCCTGTTCTTCGCCTTCCCGCTGGCCTTTGACTTTGGCGTGCTGTGGGTCATGGCCGGCCTGATCTTCGCCGCGCTGCTGGCCATGATAGTGGGCGCGGCGCTGGTGTTCTTCCTGGTCATCCTGCCCATGGAGCGCGGCCTGCTGTGGGTCATAGACCGCGTGCTGCCGCGCGCCGGCTTCTTCGTGCGTCGCACGGTGCTGCGCGGCAAGGAGCGCAACACGCTCATCTCGCTCATGATCGTGGTGAGCGCCACCCTGCCCGCCTTCCTGTCCACGTCGCTGGCGCTGGAGGTGGCCAACACCGAGACCGACCGCCGCCTGCTGGGCGGCAGTCCGCTGCGCATCTTTGCCCCCGCGCTGCAGCGCGCCGAGCGCGGCTTCCGGCCCGGCATGGCGCCCAGCGAGGGCGTGTACCCCAACCGACTGCTGGCGGAGCTGCGCGCCAACCCGGGCTTTGGCGCCACAGTGGCCGTCTCCCGCGGTCAAGCCAGCCGCGTGCGCGACGGCGTGGGCTTGCGCGACATCACGGTCACGGTGGTGGGGGTGGATGCCGACCTGCGGCCGGTGCTCTACCCGGAGGCGCTCGAGCTCACGCAAGGCGACGGCACGGCGTTGGAGCGGATCGTGCGCGAGCCGGACACGGCGATCATAGGCGTGGGCCTGGCCACCTACCTGGATCGCGGCGTGGGTGACAGCGTCGTCTTGGAGGGCGCCGGCCGCGACCACACGCGCACAGTCACTATTGCCGGCGTGGCGCGGCGAGTGGGCGGCACCGGCGAGTTCTCCGCCAAGCAGACCCGGGTGTGGACCGGCGCCAGCACGGTGCTGGTGGGCATGGACACCTTCCGGCTGCTGGCCCACGACCCGGCGCTGGGCGCACCGGACCCGGACGCCCGCGTGGTGCGGCTGGTGATGGCCGCCGCGGCGCCCGGCATGGACGAGGCGGAGCTCACGAGCGACCTGCGCCTGGCCTACGCCACCGAGCACAGCCTGCGCATCAACAGCACTCCGGAGATCATCGCCACCATCCGCGAGGAGGCCCGCACCGGCCAGCTCTTCCTGATCGTGTTGACCGCCCTGACAAGCGTCCTGGCCGTGTTCGGCGTGTTCGCCGTCATCTACGTCTCCATCTACGGCCGTCGGGCCGAGATAGGGATGCTGAAGGCCATCGGCAGCCCCGGCAGGCACCTGCTGCAGGTCTTCGTGAGCGAGGCCATGGTCATGACGCTCTCGGCCACTCTGACCGGGGTGACGGCCGGCGTGGTACTGTCGTACGTCCTGCGCGTGTCGCAGTCCTTCCAGATGGAGACGCCCACCCTGTTCGCCTTCGACCCGATCGTGGTGCCGGCCATGCTGGTCTTCATGATCCTGTCCAGCCTGGTGAGCGCGCTGATCGCCACGCAGAGCTTCCGGCGCCAGCGCGCCATAGACATCCTGCGCTCGCTGTAGACCGGCGCGCGCGGAGCGGAGCGGCCCGTGAACCTCATCGATCCTCGCATTCGGTTCCTGTGCGCGCTTGCCGTGGCCGCGGCGGCGCTGGGCCTGGCCTCGGGCTGCAACCGCGCCCCGGCCCCGCCGCCGGCCAGCGCCGGCGCCACGGTCCCGCCGCTTGGCGCGGGCGGCACGGAGGGCCCGGCCACCGCCACGCCGGACGGCTCGGTCGAGCGCACCATCACCGTGGAGGGGCGCCTGGTGCAGCCCTTGGAGCCGCAGCCACTCTCGTTTGGCGCGGCCGGAACGGTGACGGAGATCCGGGTCGAGGCCGGGCAACCAGTGGAGGCGGGTGACGTGCTGGCGCGCATGGACTCGGGGCCGTTCGACCTGGCCGTGGCGGACGCGCGCGCCGCCGTGGCGCAGGCCCGGGCTTCCCTGACGCGGCTGGAGACGGGCACCGCCCTGGAGACGGCCCGGCTGGACGTGGAGCGGGCCAAGAACCAGCTGTGGGGCACCCAGTCGCAGCGCGACGCCATCTGCGGCGCCTACGAGCGCGGCCAGAAGGAGGGCGGCTTTGCCAAGGTGGCCGCGCCCAGCTCCGCCGACTGCAACGGGGCCCAGGCCAGCGTACAGGCGGGCGAGCAGGCGGTGCTCATGGCCGAGGCGCAGGTGCGCGCGGCGGAGGCGTCGGCCGGGACCGACCTGGCCAGCGCCGGCGCCACGCTGGAGCGCGCGCGGCTGGCCCTGGCGCAGGCGCTGGACAACCGCGCCAGGGCCGAGCTGGTGGCCCCGTTCGCCGGCACCGTGAGCGTGGTCCACCTGCTGCCCGGCCTGGCCGCCGCGCCCGGTGTGCCCGTGGTCACGGTGGCGCCCGGCGGCCCGCTGCAGTTCGTGACCGACAACCTGAGCGAGCGCGACGTGGCGGCGGTGGAGGTGGGCCTGCCGGCGACCATCACGCTCATCGCCTTTCCGGACGAGGGGCTGGAGGCGTTGGTGGGGCGCCTGGCGGACCGCGGAGCCGTCTCGGCCGACGGCGTGGTGGTGTTCACGGCGCACCTGTACCTGGCCGCCGACGGTGGGCTGCCGCTTCGCGCCGGCATGACCGGGCGGGCGGAGATCCGCACCAGCGGCCGGCCGTAGGTGGGCGCGGTCACACGCCGCCATCGTCCACCACAGGCCGCTTTCCGCCACCGGGTGTATCCTTGGGCGAAATGAAGACACTACACACGGCGCCCGGCGAGACGGCGCACTACACGTATGACGCGCGCAGCGACACGCTGCACGTGGTCCTGGAGGACTGTCCGGCTGCCGGTGACGCCGCGCCGCTGCCGGACCAGCCCGGGGTCTGGGCGCGACGGGATCCGGCGTCTGGCCGGCCGGTGGCGCTCGAGGTGCGAGGCGTGCAGCAGCACCTGCTGGAGCGCCTGGTGCGGGAGCTGGTGACGGCGGCGCGCGAGGCGCCGCCCGTGGTGCCGGCCCCGACGCCGGTGCCGGACACCGACACCCGTCCGGCGCCCACGGCGCCCACGGCGGCCGACGATGGGGCCGCGCCCGCGGGCAGCAAGCGAAAGCGCAGGCGGCGCAAGCGCAGCGCCGAGAGCGCTCCCGCCGACGCGTCGCCGGTGGGCGCGGATGACGCGTTGCCGCCGATCACCGCCGACGGACCGCCGACCGCCGAGGCCGACGCATCGGCCGCCGTGCCCGAGGAGTCGGCGCCGGCGGCTGCCGAGGGCGCGTTGCCCTGGGACACCGGGCCGCTGGTGCGCGAGGTCGCGGCGCCCGCGGACCCGGTGCCGGCACCAATGGAGGCCGAAGCGCCCGCCGCCCCGGTGGAGTCGCCGCCGGCCGCCCGCGACGCCGCTCCGGCTACGCCCGCCGCCACGGCGGGCGGGCGGCGCGCGCCGGAGCCCGTGCCCCCGGGCGCGGCCACGCCGGAGGGGTTCGCGTTCTGCGCGCTGGACGCGCGGCTGGGCGCCGCCATCCAGGCCATGGGCTTCCAGGAGCCCACGCCCATCCAGCGCCGCGCCGTGCCGCCGGCCATGGAGGGCCGTGACGTCAAGGGGCTGGCGCAGACCGGCACCGGCAAGACCCTGGCCTACCTGCTGCCGGCGCTGCAACGTCTGCTGGAGCGTCCGGCCGCCGACGCGCGGCCGCGGCTGCTGGTGGTCACCCCCACCCGCGAGCTGGCGGCCCAGGTGGGAGAGCACGCCGAGGCCCTGGCGCGCTTCACGCCGCTGCGGGTGAGTGTGGTCTACGGCGGCGAGAGCATGGGTGACCAGATCAAGTCGCTGCGGCGCGGCACGGACGTGGTGGTGGCCACGCCCGGTCGCCTGCTGGACCACGTCAACCGCCGCAACGTGCAGCTGGACGCCATCCGCGTGGTGGTGCTGGACGAGACCGACCGCATGCTGGACATGGGCTTCATGCCGGACGTGCGGCGCATCTTTGACCTGCTGCCCGTGGAGCGGCAGACGCTGCTCTTTGGCGCCACGCTGCCGCCGGACATCGAGTCGCTGTCCGCGCGCTTCCAGACGGCCCCGGAGTTGGTGGAGGTGGCGCGGCAGCTGCCGCCGGCCACGCTGGAGCAGCGCCTGTACCCGGTGGGCAGGCACCTGAAGATCCCGCTGCTCATCCACCTGCTGCGAACGGAGCCGGGCCTGACCAAGGTCCTGGTGTTCGCCGAGACCAAGGTGGAGACGGACGTCGTCACACGCAAGCTGGGCGAGGCGGGGCTACGGGTGGCGGCCATGCACGGCGACCGGCCGCAGAAGGATCGCGAGCGCGCCCTGAGCAGGTTGAAGGAAGGCGACCTGCAGGCGCTGGTGGCCACCAACGTGGCCGCCCGCGGCCTGGACATCGAGGAACTGAGCCACGTGGTGAACTACGACATGCCGCAGACCGTGGACGACTACGTGCACCGCATCGGGCGCACGGCCCGCGGGGCGGTGGCGGAGGGGACGGCCTACACCTTCGTGGCGCCGGGAGACGAGACCATGGTGCAGCGCATCGAGGCCGTCCTGGATCGGAGCGTGCCGCGGTTCACGGTCCCGGACTTCGATTACGACGTGCCCACGCCGTCGTGGGCGCGCACGTCGGCCAAGGACCTGGCGCGCTCGCTGACCAAGCCGGGCAAGGCGCGCTTCTCGCGCTCGTTCGTGCCACGCAGGCGCTAGGAACGTCGGCCGCGGGTGGCTGGGCGCCGCCCGCGGCTCAGCGCCGGCCCCAGAACGACTCGGGCGGACACGGCACCAGCACCGCGATGCGCTCGTAGATGCCCTCCAGGTCGGCCGCCGTGGGCGCCAGGTAGGACTGCGACGCCGAGCCGGCGACGCGGGTGAGCAGGCTCGCGTCCACGTCGTCACCCAGGCCCACGGTGAAGACCACGATCTGCGCGCGCCGCGCGCGCTCGGCCTGGGCCAGCACCCCCGAGGTGTCGTCCTGCCGGCCGTCGGTGAGCAGGACGATGACCGCCGTTCGCAGCGCGTCGCGCTCCGCCGCCTCCAGCTCCGCCAGCGCGGCGGCCAGCCCGAGGTCGATGCGGGTGCCGGGCGAGGTGCGCAGACGGTCGATGGCCTCGCGCAGCCGCGCCGGATCGCCCGTGAGCGGCAGCTCCAGCCGGGCGGCGCTGTCGAAGGACACCACGGCTACCCGGTCGTCCGGCAGACGCAGCAACTCACCGAAGTGCGCGGCGGCGCGCACCGCCGCCGCCAGCTTGGCGCCGGCCATGCTGGAGGAGGTGTCCAGGACCAGCATCACGTCGGCGTGCTTGCGTCCGGGCGCGCAGCTCTCGCGCAGGGCGAGCGGCAGGAAGATCGGCTCGGGAGCGGCGGTGGGCCGCGGCGTGACGTCCGGCGCCACGGTGGGCGCGGTAGTGTCCGTGGCCGTCGGTGTGACCGAGGCGGCCGCGGTGGGCGTGGCGGTGGTGCGCACGGTGACGTCCGGCACGGGGAAGTCCAGCCGGCCCGCCGCGCCGAAGCCGTCCTGGAAATCGGCCCAGGCGGCTTCGTTGACGGGCCAGCGCCCCGCGTGCGTCGGCACCACGGCGTAGCGCAGCGCGAAGCCGGTGAAGGGGACGTCGGTCAGGCTCCAGCGCAGGGTGCGCGAGGCGGCGTCCCACGCGGCGGCGGGCTCGGCCGAGCCGGCGACGTAGGCCATGTTGGCCGGCAGGCGGTCGGTCACCTCTACGGCGCGGAACAGGATGGACGTGGTGACCCGCTCCGCGATGCGGCCGAAGATGTCGAACAAGAAGCGCGCGCTGTCGGCGCGGAAGTAGTGCTCGTCGTCGTCGGCCACGGCGCGCATCAGCGCGTCCCAGGCCTGGATGCCGACGGCAAAGATCTCCACGCCGCGCTCGCGCGCCAACGCCGCCTCCCGCCGCGCGTCCTCCAGGTCGGAGCCGCCGTCGGAAAGGACCACGAAGACGGGTCGCGCCTCGCGCCGCCCGCGGCGGCCCAACTCGGCGCGCGCCTCGGCCAGGCCGGCGTGCACGCGCGTGCCGCCCTCGGCCTCCAGGCCGGCTATGGCGCGCCGCACGCGGGCGGAATCGGCCGTCAGGCCGACCTCCAGGCGCGCGCTGTCGTGGAAGGAGACCACGCCGATGCGCGTGACGCTCATGTCTACCTCGGCCACAAAGCCCAGGGCGGCGCTCTTGGCCAGCCGCAGGCGCTCGCCGGCCATGGAACCCGAGCGATCCAGCACCAGCAGGATGTCCAGGGGCTCGGCGGCGGGCTCCGAGCCGCAGCCGCCGCGCACGGTCAGGCGCACCTCCAGCTCCTGCCCGAGCATCAGCTCGGCCGGCGATGCCGCCTTGGCCGGGTAGTAGCGGCACTGCGCCCCGCGCTCGGGCGGCTCGGCCGGCGCGGCCGCGTCGTCCCAGCGGAAGACGGTGATGGCGTCGGCGGCGCGGTCCGCCACCAGCACCTCGCCGGCTGCGGTCACGCCCAGGTCGGACGGGCTCGAGGCCGGCGCCAGGTCGAAGCGGGTGGCGTCGAATGCGGCGCTGACGGTGCCCGCACCGTCCAGGCGCCGCACCCAGCCGTCGCGCTGGAGGGTGAAGATCGGGCCGTCAGGGCCAACGGCCAGCCGGCGGGCCCGTCCGTTCAGCCGGACGGTGCGTGGCGGGCCGCCCGGCGAAAGCGCGTGGACGGCGTCCAGGCCGCGGTCCAGCACGTAGACGGTGCCGTCGGCGGCTACGGCCATGTCGGCCCAGATGGTGGCGCCGAGGGTGAGGCCGCCCAGCGGCAACTCGGTGCCGCGCGCGCCGGCCGCGCTGAAGTGCCGGACGGCCGCACCGGCGGCGTCCAGCGCGAGCACGCCGCCGCGCAGCGGATCGACGGCCAGGGCAACGGTGTTGGCGTCCGCGGCGCCCGGCGCCACCGGCAGCGCCCACTGCGCGGCGGGCCGGCCGGAGCGCCAGTCGGCGGGGGCGAAGGCCTGCAGCAGGCCGCCGTCCGTGACGAACAGCGCGCCCTGGGCATCGGCGGCGGCCGCCGCCGCGTCCAGCCCGGCCACCTGGCCCAGGTTGCTGCCGTCGGGCGCGAAGCGCTGGACGCGCGGCCAGCGATCGATCACCACCGCGTGGCCGTCGTCGGCAACGGCCAGGGACACCGGTCCGGCCAGCGTGCCGGGCACCAGCAGCGAGCCGCTCCACGACCGCCCGGCGCCGGAGACGGCGGCCGAGGCATGCGGCAGCCGGAGCAAGCGCCCGCCCGCCGGCGGCGCGCCCACGAAGGTGACGTGCACGCCGCGCGCGCGGTCGCTGGCCACGGCCGTGAGGTCGGCGCCCAGCGGGTTGACGCTCCAGACGCCCCGGGCGGGCTCGTACAGCAGCAGCCCCCGCGATCCGGTGACCCACACCAGGTCGGGCCCCACCCGGCGGGGGTCGGCATCCACGTCCACGTCGGTGGCGCGCACCGCCAGCCCCGGCGGGTTGATCCTCACGACGCCGGTCCTCGTCCCGTCGGCATGGAAGACGGCCAGTTGCGGCGCGCGACCCAGCAGGACGTGCACGCGCCCGTCGCCGTCCACGTCCAGGCCCCGCAGCAGGTCGCCGCCCGGCTCGGGCTCGGTCGCCGGCCAGGACGCCAGCAGGTGGCCGTTTGGGTGAAAGCG
>Ga0114946_10001815_pt1 | contig 14662 bp, 11 predicted proteins | sample WalLakDeSediment_FD_88676 | JGI IMG/M metagenome (GOLD analysis project Ga0114946, IMG submission 88676) | Lake sediment microbial communities from Walker lake, Nevada to study Microbial Dark Matter (Phase II) - Walker Lake 11/02/13 Deep Sediment | ecosystem: Environmental > Aquatic >... | reverse complement strand
TTGCGCGCGTGATCGCGGCGCCGGTCGGTCAGGCGCACGTGGTCGGCGGCGATGAAGTCGGCGGGCTGCAGGACGATCAGGTTCACGGGTGGACCCTCAGATCAGACGAACCCGTGGAAGTAATGAAGCCCGACCTCGTCCACGCGCGCTTCCTCGAGCTCCCAAAGCGCATCCTGGCGGAGCGCCAAGAAGCCCTCGACATTGTCTGATCGCAGATCTTCCAAGGCCTCTAGAGGAATGGCATGGCTCTTCGCCAACGCTGCGCTGTGGTCACCGGGGATCAGGAGCGCGCTTCGGAAGCTCGCGGACTCGCGTGCAGGAAGCAAGAACCGGTTCTCTGGACCGGCCGCGTGATCCCGACATCCATGTGCCAACTCTTCGCTGCCGATCAAGCGCACGAGCGCCTCGTTTCCGTGTGCAGCCAAGTGCAGCTTGCCATCGAAGTCCGCGCCTCCCTGGGTCGACTGGGGGTTGAGTTCCGCCAACAGTAGAGCGATCGCCCGCGATCGCGCGCTCCGAAAGTCGAAGCGAACCAGAGGCTCGACGTTCTCCGACAAATCCGGCGATGGAGTCGCCTGCGCTGTGCCGCTAATTATATCGTTGAGGTGCAGCTTTGCCCGACGGAACAACGAGCCCGTCATGCTCTGAAAATATTCGGTGAGGGTCGTGACCCAAAACCACTTGCGAAGCTCGGTCTTTATCGTCTCGTCCATATCCGGCCCGTGCCACAGCGCATCCGCGAGCAGCACGGCTTGATAGCTGTAAGGCAACGCCGCAGGCCCATAGACCCCCGCGACCTCGCTAAGAATGCCGGCAGCATCGAGGATCGCGCGCTGCGCTTTGATGAGAACATCCGGCTCTTGCTTGAGCCCCCGCGCGAGCTCCTCGGCCGACGCCTTGTAGATATCCAACCCAAAGTGCGCCTTGCAGACGTTCATGATCATCTGCTGGTCGAAGCTCTCCCAGCCGACTACCGCCAGCGAGCGCTGTAGATCGGCGAGCCGCTCGAGCAGGTCAAACTCGCCGCTCCAAGTCAACGCGTTGACCATGTGGACCTCGCTCATCTTCGATCCGCCACTGTTGACGCGTTTAAAGCCGGTGGTGACCTGCTCGAGGTCGTCCGTCGCCATCGGGACCACCGGGATCGTGTAGTCCCGCATGGTGTCCGCGATCGCCTGAACTCGATTGACCAGCTCGCGCTTTCCCCCGGCCTTGCGGAGCTTGTCCTTGAACTCTCCGAGCGCGAACGAGTCGAGCAAGATGCTCAGGCTCAGCCACGTGTCCGGTGTTCGTTCGCCCTGACGGCGACGTCCCAGCCGAAATGGGTTCGAGGCTAGGTCCTTGTCATGCAGGTCAAAATAGATCGGCCACCGAGGCGCGCCCGGCTCCTCGACCCATGCCTGCTCGAGCTCATCTTGATCGTACAAACCGGGCCCCAACGACGCGAACAGGGTCGTCATCCGCTGGTGGCCGTCGAGCAGGTACTGCTGCACCGGAGCAACGTCAGCGCTCTGCTCCGGCAACCGCACGGGCCCGAGCCGCTCGTAGGTCTGGAGCTTCCACTTTTGCGTGCGCCAGACCATCACGCTACCGATCGGGTAGCCCAAGTAGACGCTCTGAAGCAGCTCGAGCCGCTGCTCGTCTGTCCACACGAAGGGCCGCTGAAAGCGAGGCACGTAGAGCTCGCCGGCTTTGATCTCTTCGAGGAATTTACCAAGCCGCACGAGGCGGGGCTCACCGAGGTAAGAGGGGGTGCTCATGGTTACAAGCTCGCAAACAGCGACAAGAACAGCGCGTCACGCTCGCTGCCCCAACCATCATCGATCAGCTCGCGCTCGGTGATCGCATCGTCTCCGCCCCAGATGGCCGCGAGCGGCGGGAGGTCGAACTTCTTGGCGGTCTTGTCATGGCCCTTGAGGCTCGTGACATGCCGGTCTTCCGCTGCGAGCGCCCAGTACTCATCGATCTTCTTGTCGAGCGTCGCCGCGTCCGCGTGCAGCTTCGGCTTGTTCGACGTGCGCTTCGCCGTCGCCACGACCTCCCCCGCCCAAGCTCGCATCGCACGTTCGGGCAGGTAGTTCTCGTTCATCCGGCGCTCGAGCATGTGAAACGGGACGCCGATCCGCTCACACGTCGCTCGCGTCCGCTCGGCCTCGTCCGAGATCGCCCCGGGCTCGGTCCCGTCGTTGTCGAACATCACCCACGTCCGTAGGCGCCGACACACGTCGCCCGCGACCGCCTGCTCGAGGACCCGCCGAATTTCGCTGACGCCACCGCCTTGCTCTTGCTCGAGCCAGCGTCGCTTCTCGGCTTGCCGCCACCGCTTGTGCCAGAGCGGGGGCACAACCTTCTTCAAAAAATGCCAATCACCGATCTCGTTCTCCAGTTTCAGCGCCAGCGGACGGTTGAGCAGATCCTCGGCGTCGGTGTTCAACGCGAGCCGAGCAGGCCCGTCATCGAAGCTGCGCGGCCAGCTCGGCTGCTCGCGCACCTCCAACACGACATGAGGCTCGGCGCGTCCGGCTGGCCACGCGCGAGACTTCCACGCGACCCCACGAATGAAGCCCTTGCGAGCGGTCTCGGCCGCGTTCTCACTTTGGCGCTCGATCCAGCGGTTGGCCGGCCGATCCGCGTTGAGCCTGAACGCCGGTCGAGTCTTGACCGCGAAGCGCCCCTGCATGCCCTGGCGGAGGATCCACAGCAGCAGCGCGTCGTCGGCGTGCTCGGACGCGAACAGCTCATCGGCGATCTCGACGATCACGCGCCCACCTTCGCGTCACGCAGGTCCTGAAGCTCGGCCTCGAGCTCGAGCTCGGCTTCAAAGGCTTCATCGGGCCACGCGCCACGCAAGCGCGCGAGCGCGTCGAGGGTCACCGGCTCCGCGACGCTGCGCCCGTCTTCGAGCTGCCGCACCCAATAGATGATCACGTCGTCCTCGCTGACGGCTTCCTTCAAGATCGCCCGCTGAACCGCGAGCAGAAATTGCTTGGAGTGCGTCTCGAGCAGCACCCGCGCCCCCGATCGCGCCGCGACCCCACACACGCGATCGGCGAGGGCCTGTTGCAGGGTCGGGTGCAGGTGCGCTTCGGGCTCTTCGACCGCGACGATCGAGGGACCCGCTGAGCCGCCCGCCAACGCAAGCGCCGTGAGCACCGGCAACACCTGGCCGAGGCCCTCGCCGGTGTCGATCAGATCCACATCGAACGCGGCTTGACGGAGCTTGCGAAGCACGACCCTGAGCTCGCGCTTGCGCGGCTCTTCGATCCTCAGCTCGAGCTGCAGGTGCTCGCGATACCAAGATGAGACCTCGGCGAGCAGCTTCGGGTTGTCCGCGAGCACGATCGGTGCGTCCGTCCCCCGCGGGTCGAGCTCCCAACGCACGCCCCCGGACCAGCGAACCGTTCGCTCAGGGGCAGGCCGTAACGACCGCAGCCAAACCACCTGCGTCGACAAGTACTTCAGTCGCTGACCGAGGGCCTCGAGCAACTCGCCGCCCTCACTCGAGCTCGGTACGAGGCCGCGGAATTCCAACCTGACCTGCTCGGAGCTCGCGGCGCCGCTCGTCCGCCGGTAACTCAGCGAGCTGCTGCGTCGGTCCTCACGCCGCAGCAGCCACTCGAAGTTCACTTTGGCGCCGGCGTGCTCGACGAGCGTCAGCTCCTTCACGACCAAACGCCGCCAGTCGACCTCCTCCCAAATAGCGAACCGAGCCCGCTCGAGGACTACGTCGCCATCCCAGTGCAGATCGACCCCCACGGTGTGCTCGTCGGTCTCGGCCCGGCCCTTCCATCGCAGGCTGTCGAAGTCCAGCTCCAGCGGCTCGAGGCGCCCACTGAAGTCGAGGGCGTCGAGCCCGTCGGCCGCGGCCGAGTCCGCGAGCAGGGTCAAGCTGCGCAGCAGGGCGCTCTTGCCCGCGTTGTTTTCGCCGTACAGGAGCGTGATCGGGCGAATCTCCAGGCGCTGCGGCCCCGCGAAGGAGCGGTAGTTGTGCAGAGTGAGCGCCGTGGGTAACACCGGACAATGGGTAGCACGCGGGTCGATCGAGCGTCGAGGCCGAAGCGGACGCCGGATCCAAGCCGGCGCAGCCGACGGCGAGCCCGCGCCTGTTAGCATCCGCCATGCTCTCCCGCAGGCGCACCTTGGCCGCGATCGCAAGCTTGGGCCTGCTCGGCTGTCGCCGTGATCACCCGACCCCAACCGAGCCCGCGGCGAGCTCCGATGAGCGCCTGATCCGGGCGACGATCTACACCAACAACCCGGCCCGGCCGACCGCCGAAGCGATGCTCTTGCGCGGCCCGACGATCGCCGCGATCGGCAGCTTCGCCGAGCTCGACGGGGCTCGGCTCGCGGCGACGCCAATCCTCGACTGGCGCGACGCGACGATCATCCCGGGCCTGACCGACGCCCACGCGCACCTGCTCGGGCTCGGCGAGAGCCGTGAGATCGTCGATCTGCGCGGGGCCGGATCGGTCGCCGAGATCGTCGCGCGGCTGCGTGAACAGGCCCCGGCGCAGGGCTGGATCCTGGGCCGCGGCTGGGATCAGAACCTGTGGGGCGGCGCCATGCCGAGCGCAGCGCAGCTCGACGAAGCGTTCCCCGATCGGCCGGTCTGGCTCGCCCGCGTCGATGGCCACGCGGGTTGGGCCAACTCGGTGACCCTCGGGCTGACCGGCATCGAGCGAGGCACGGGCGATCCCGAAGGCGGCGAGATCCTGCGGGATCCAAGCACCGGCGCGGCGACCGGGGTGCTCGTCGACGCGGCGATGGACGCGGTCCCGATCCCCGCCGCCAGCGAGGCCGACATCGAACGCTGGCTACGATCGGCGACCCGCGAGGCCGCCTCGCTCGGGCTGACCGGCGTCCACGAGATGGGCCTCGGGCCCCAGGCCCACGCGGTGTTCGAGGCCCTCGCGGCTGGCCGGGAGCTGCCGATCCGCGTGCACGGCTACGCGAGCGAAGCCTGGTGGACAGCCGGGCTCGACGGCCTCGAACCGAGCGCGCGGACCGAGGCGGCTCGCTACCTGCTCGCCGGCGTCAAGCTCTACGCCGACGGTGCCCTCGGCAGCCGCGGGGCCGCGCTGATCGAGCCCTACGCCGATCGGCCCGAGCATCGCGGCGCCCTGATGCACCCGCCCGAGCGGTTCGTCGCGCTCGTGCAGGGGATCGTCGCGCGCGGCCTTCAAGTCGCGACCCATGCGATCGGCGATCTCGGCAACCGCACGATCATCGACGCCTACGAGCAGGCGCTCACCGGGGCCCAGGCCGACCTTCGCCTGCGGATCGAGCACGCGCAGATCATCGATCTGCCCGACATCGCCCGGATGGCGGCGCTCGGCGTGGTCGCGAGCATGCAGCCGACCCATGCGACGAGCGACATGCCCTGGGCCGGCGCCCGCGTCGGTGAGGCTCGGCTGCCGGGCGCCTACGCGTGGCAACGGATGCTCGCCGCCGGGGTCCCGCTCGCGTTCGGCAGCGACTTCCCGGTCGAGCAGCCCTCGCCGCTGCTCGGGCTCTACGCCGCGGTCACGCGCCAGGATCGGGCCGGCGAGCCCAGCGGCGGGTGGCTCGCCGACCAACGCCTGAGCATGGCCCAGGCGATCGCGGCGTTCTCCTCTGGGGCCGCGTTCGCGGCCCATCGTGACGATCACCTCGGCGTGCTCGCGCCGGGCTATCGCGCCGACTTGACCTGCCTCGCCCGCGATCCCTTCGCCGTCGATCCGAGCGAGCTGCCTGGCTCGCCGATCCGCGCGACCATGGTCGACGGCGAGCTGGTCTACCAGGGCTGAGCGGCTGATCGGGCTCGCCCGGCGCACCGCGCCGGTTTGGCGGCGCAGCTCGGCGCTCGCCGCATGTAGCCATTGTGGTCAGTTCGCTAGATGGCACAACCCCAGGCTATCTTGCACGACTAGACAAACCATCACGCCGACGGACCCGCGCGAGCGCGGCGCGTAGCCAGGATTGTGCGCGCAGCGAGCAGACAGGGCGCGAGTGTGCATAATCGTCACACTGCGACGATCTGATCCGCAGCAAACGAGCACCGCGTCGCAAGCTCGCGCAAACGCAACCCCTGCGGGATTGGCGAGTTGTTTAACCAAACCTCGCGCGCAAGCCTTGCTATAGTCGAGTATCCGTGCCACCACTGGCGCCACCTTCGCGTTCGATGATCCCCGCGCAATCTCATACCGAACTGCTGCACAGCACCTTCGAGCACCTGCCTGCGGGTGTGATGTTATTTCGCGCGATCCGGAGCCGTGACGACGCGATCGTCGACTTCGAGTGGCTGCTGACCAACCGCGTCGCGGCGGCGGTGATCGGGCGCAGCGACGAAGAGCTGCGCGGCAAACGGCTGCTCGATGAGCTGTCCGTCGACCGCCACCCGGGCCTGTTCGAGCGGCTGGTCCACGTAGTCGAGACCGGCGTGCCCGATCAACATGACTTTCGCTATGTCGACGGCGCCGTCGAGCGCTGCTTGACGAATCGGGCGACCAAGGCCGGCGATGGCGTCTCGCTGCTGTTGACCGAGGTCAGCGAGGCCCGAGACCGTTGGCGGCTCGTACATGACCTGTTCATGCGAGCGCCCTTCGCTATCGCCGTGGTCCGCGGCGACGACCATCGATTCATCCTCGCCAACTCCGAATACGAGCGAATGATCGGTCGGGACGCGATCGTCGGCAAGACCTTCGCTGAGGTGTTTCCAAACCTCCCAGCCAACGCCGCGATCTGGCGGACCCTGGATCAGGTCCGGACCACTGGGCACCCGGTCACGACCGGCGGAATCGAAGCGGTGATCGACGACAGCCCCAGCGGGCGACGCTATCTCCAGTTCACCTGCTCACCCATTCATGACGAGCGCGAAGGCGGCGCCACCGTCATCCACGCCGGCGCGCTCGACGTCAGCAACACCGTCCACAGCCAGCAGCGGGCCGAAGCCGTGAGCCAGGAGCTCGCGCGCAACGAACGGTTCAAGGCCACCTTCGAGAACGCTGCGGTCGGCATCGCCCACATCTCGCCCAGCGGGAAGTGGCTGCGCTTCAACGATCGGGTCGCTGAGTTACTCGGCGCCTCCCGCGCCGATCTCACGCGATTGACGCTCCAGGACATCACACACCCCGATGATCTCGACCACGACCGCGCCCTCGCCAACTCGGTCCTGCGCGGCGAGATCCCCAGCTACAGGCTCGAAAAGCGCTATCTCCAAAAGACCGGCGCGGCGATTTGGGTGAACCTGACGGTCTCGCTCGTGCGCGACGATGACGAGCGCCCGCTGTTCTTCGTCGCTATCATTGAAGACATCAGCGAGCGCAAGGCCGCCGAAGCCGCGCTCCGCGAAGCCGATCGACAAAAAGACGAATTCCTTGCGATGCTCAGTCACGAGCTGCGCAACCCCTTGGCCGCGATTCGCTCGGCTTGTCTGCTGCTCCAACGCGTCGAGTCCCTGGATCCCCTGATGCCGCGCATCCGCAACATCCTCGGCCGGCAGACCAGTCATATGGCGCACTTACTCGACGAACTCCTCGACCTCGCCCGGGTCACGAGCGGCAAATTGACGATTGTCCCAATGGTGGTCGATCTATGCGAGGTCGCCCGGGACGTGCTCGCGGACCTCGACTCGGAGACCAGCAGCGCGGCCCTGAGCGTGCTCTTGCCCGGCGAGCCGGTGTGGGTCAACGGCGATCGCGTTCGCCTCGCGCAGGTCCTTCACAACCTGCTCAACAACGCGATCAAGTACACCCCGCAAGACGGCTCGATCGAGCTGCGGCTCACGACGACGAGCACGGACGCGACCCTCACGGTCACCGACACCGGGGTCGGCCTCGACCAAGACCTCTACCAGCGCCTGTTCCGGCCGTTCGAGCAGGCGCCCCAGGACATCGCCCGCTCGGCGGGGGGGCTCGGGCTCGGGCTCGCCCTGTCCAAGACCATCGTCGAGCTTCACGACGGGACGATCTCGGCGCACAGCGCCGGCCGCGACCTCGGCAGCGTCTTCAAAGTCTGGCTCCCGCTCGCAACCGGCGTGCAAGCGACGCCGCGCCCATCCTCGGTCAGCACGATCAGCAGCAGCCGCGTCATGATCATCGAAGACAACGAGGACGCCGCGGAGCTGCTCGCCGCCTTGCTCCGAGCCCGTCACTTCGAGGTCCAGCTCGCGACCCGCGGCGAGCAAGCCCTCGAGCTCATCCGCGGCTGGCGCCCCGACGCGATCATCTGCGACATCGGCCTGCCAGACATCGACGGCTACACGGTCGCGCGACTGATCCGCGCCGACCCAGGGCTCGCGGGGGTCAAGCTGGTCGCGTTGTCGGGCTACGGCCAAGCCAAAGATCGACTCCGCGCCGCCGAGGCGGGCTTCGATCAGCACCTGACCAAGCCCGCCGCAATCGACGCGGTCGTCCGCGCGATCGCCAACTAGCTAGAAGCCCAAGACCGCCGCGAGCTCAGCGGGCAGCGGCGACTCCAAGCGCAGCCACCCGCCACCCGGGTGCTCGAAGCCCAGCACCGCGGCATGCAAGGCATGGCGCCCGAGCCCCTCGGCGAGCGCTCGCAGCTGCGGATCCCGAGGCCGCCGGCCATACAGCGGGTCCGCGAAGATCGGGTGCCCGACCAAGCGCGCGTGCATGCGGATCTGGTGGGTCCGCCCGGTCTCGAGCTCGAACCGCACCAGCGCCGCTCGATCTCCGAAGGTCTCGAGCACGGTCATCGTCGTGATCGCCCGGCGCTCGCCCTGATCCGGCGCGAACCGTCGGCGATCGCTCGGGTCGCGGCCGTGGCGGGTCTCGATCCGACGCTGCGCAAAGCTGGGGACCCCGAGCACGATCCCCAAGTAGGCGCGCTCGATCGTGTGCTGGCTAAATTGCCCGGCCAGGCTCGCCAGCGCCGGCGCCGTCTTGGCGACCACCAACAGCCCGCTGGTGTCGCGATCGAGCCGGTGCACGATCCCCGGTCGCTCGGCCGGATCGTTGCCAGGCAGCACCGGCAGCGCCTCACGCCCGACCCCCAGGTGATGCAGCACCGCGTTGACCAAGGTCCCGTCAGCGTGGCCAGGGCCGGCGTGGACGACCATCCCGGCCGGCTTGTCGATGATCAACAAGGCCCGATCCTCGTGGACGATCGTCAGCGGGATCGGCTCGGGTCGGGCGTGGGCCAGCGGCGGCGGATCGACGGGCTCGAGCTCGACCGCGCAGGCTCGCTCGATCCGGTGCGAGGCCTTGATCGGCTTGCCGGCGATGCGGACCCCGCCGGCCGCGAAGCTGCGCGCGAGCGCAGAGCGGGTGATCGCGTGGCCGCTCGCGGCGAGGGCCTCGACCAGGGCGCGATCGCAGCGTTCGCCGATCGCTGCCTGGCTCAGCTCGACTACCAAATGTCGGATTCGAGGTTGGACATCGTCTTGATGACCCGGTCGACGATGGCGCGGTCGAAGAAGTTGCGCCGGAACAGCTCTTGCGTCACGCGGCTGCGAAACAGATCGCGGCCCTCGGTGATCTCCTCGCCGAGCAGCTCGAAGAAGGAGTCGTTGGCCAGGCCCTTTTCGATCTTGGCCTTGTTGTAGAGCTGAATGTCCGAGGCGATCGCCCGGGCGAGCTGCTGCGCGCGAGCTTCGGTGTCGATGATCTGCTGGGCCACGACCCGAGTCTGCCACAGCCCCCGCGCGACTCGCTAGTTTGGCGCAAAGCCGGCTGATCGGCCGCTACGACCGGTTCATCGCCGCGATCGAGCTGACCGGCAGCGGCGCCGCGATCCGGGCCCACTGCGTCAACCCAGGGCGCATGTGCCCGGGTGTGGGTGTCCGAGGTCCGCCGCGAGCAAGCGCAAGCTCCGCTGCACTTGGGAGCAACCGGATCGTCGGCGAGCTGCTCGCCGCCCGGGTGCTGCCTCGCGAGCATGGTTGCGAGCGGCGCCAAGGCGAGCACCAAAAGTGGCGGACCGAGAAGCTGCGTTGGTCAGGCTGGACTCCCGATCCCCGGCGGGCGCAACCGCCTGATCAACCCCCTCGGTAGTATGCTCGGCGCCCCCCGTGAACCCATTAACTGGCAGCCTCCCGTCGCTCCTCGCGGCGACCGTCGCGTTTGCGATCGGCACCTCGGTCGTGCTCCGCGATCGCTCGCGCGACGACTTCGTGCTGTTCGCGGTGTTTTGCTTCAACCTCGGGCTGTTTCACCTCGCGAGCTTCTTCCACGAGTTCTCCGGGATCCCGCTGTTTCGCTGGGGCGCCCAGTCGATCTCGCTGGTGTTGCCGTGGACGGCCGATCGCTGCTTCTCCACGCTGATCCCCGCAGACGAGCGCCCGCGCGTGCGCAGCCGCCTGCAAACCACGATCTTGGTCGTGCTGCTCGCCGCCCACGCGACCGCGCTGTTCATCCTGCTCAGCCGCTCGCCTGACCAAAACCTCGAGGCCGTCACCCGGCAAAATTTCTGGGACTTCGCCGACTGGGGCCCGTGGGATCTGCTCTCGCTCGGCCTCAACCTCTATGTGTTTGGCGGGCTGCTGCTCGTCGCCTTGCGCATGCTGCGGGCCGCCAACCAAGCCGAGGGCACCGCCGCCGCGCCGCGCCTGCGCTACCTGTTCGTCGCCAGCTTGTTTGCGATCATGTTTGGCTCGCCGGCGATCACCGCGATCGGCCCGATCGTCACCGCCGTCTACCTCTACTTCGTCGCCCAAACGCTGCAACGCGAGCGCCTGCTCGAGCTGCCCGAGCTCGCCGCGCGGATCTTGACCCTGAGCCTGCTGATCGTGGTGGTCACCGGGCTGCTCGCGTTGTTGTTGATGTGGATCCCGTACAAGACCGAGGGCGGCTGGACCCTGTTCGTGTTCAACAGCGCGGTCGCGGCCTTCGCGGTGATCGTGCTCCTCGATCCGGTCCGCCAGGAGTTCGAGTCGCGGGTCGAGAGCTGGCTGTTTCGCGACCGCGCCGAGCTCCGCGCCTTGCTCGTGCAGCTGCGCTTCAAGCTGCTCAACGTGATCGACCCCGACGAGATGGTTCAGGTCGTGCTCGAGGCGCTCGCCGACTCCAACCGCCTGACCACCGCGAGCTTGTTCCTGCTCGACGCCCGCGGGACCTCGCTCGTGCTCCTGCGCGAGATCGGCGAGCACCCGCTGGGCCTCACGCGCCTCGATCTCGCCAAGCGCCGGCCGCTGCTCGAGCGCATGCGGACCCAAGGCGCGCAGCTGCGTGACGTGCTCGAGCGCGAGCGCGAGCGGGCCCCACGAGACGCCGAGCCCGAGCTGCAAGACTGCCTCGACACCCTCGCCGAGCTCGGCGCCGCGCTCGCGGTCCCGATCCTCTCGGTCCCCACCGACGACAGCGACGCCCCCCGCGAGCTGATCGGCGCCTTGTTCGTCAACGACGAGCGCCTGCTCGAGCCGTTCTCCTCCGAAGAGATCGAGCTGTTCGAGAGCCTCGCCTCGCAAGCCGCGATCACCTTGCAAAACTCCGCGGTCTACGAGCAACGCAAGGAGCGTGAGCGGCTCGCGGCCCTCGGTGAGATGGCCGCCGGCCTCGCCCACGAGATCCGCAACCCGCTCGGCGCGATCAAGGGGGCCGTCCAGGTCGTCGAGCCCGGGCTCGCCGCCGCCGACGAGATGACCAAGGAATTCCTCGGCGTGATCGTCGAAGAGGTCGATCGCCTCAACCGCGTCGTCACCCAGTTCCTGAGCTACTCGCGCCCCTACTCCGGCGAGATGCAGCGCGTCGATCTACCCGCGATCGTGCGCGCGACCATCCGGTTGTTGCCCAAGGAGCACATCGACCGGGTCCACATCGACTTCGGCAGGTTCACCGAGCACCAAGGCGAGCTCTCCGCCGCCGACAGCTCGAGCCTGAGCCTGACCCTCGAGCCCCACGCCCCCCCGGTCCGCGGCGACCCCGAAGCCCTGCGCCAAGTCCTCCACAACCTCGTGCTCAACGCCCTCGACGCGACCGGCGAGCAGACCCCCCCAGGCCAGGTGTGGATCGAGCTCGAGCACCGGGTCCGCGGGCTGCCCAACACCGACGCAGTCGCGATCACCGTGCGCGACAACGGCCCCGGCTTGGCGAGCTCGGCCCTCGCCAACTTGTTCGTGCCCTTTCATACGACCAAGAGCGGCGGCACCGGGCTTGGGCTGCCGATCAGCCAGCGGATCGTCGAGAACCATAACGGGATGATCGAGGTCGGGAACAACCCCGATGGTGGAGCGAGTTTTTCGGTGCTGCTGCCGGTGGATCTCGGGATCACGGGGACCAGCCAGTGAGTACGGCGCTGGTTTTAGGGGCTTGATCCGCTCCTCTCTCGCGTTGGGTGACGGCAAAGCCTCGTTGGGCGCTGTTTGGGCCTGGAGGATTCAGCGCGTGGTTCTGGACAGCGACAGCGGTAGACTCTCGCTGTGAACCGGGAGTCCAGCGACATCCTCGATGCGGCCTTGCGGCTTCCGCTCGAGCAGCGTGCCAAGATCATCGCCAAGCTGCTCGCCAGCCTCGAGGGCGAACGAGATGGCGCCGTAGAGGCCGCATGGGCGGCTGAGATCGAACACCGCGCGCGCCGAGTGCTTAACGGCGAGGGCGAGTTTGAGGACTGGGAGACCCTCCGCGGCAAGCTCCGGCCGAACTCCTGACCTGATGCGACGCGTCGTCCGAGTCGAAGCGAAAGCCAAGGCTGAGCTCCAGGCGGCCATCGATTGGTACGAGGAACAGTCCGTAGGTTTGGGGATGTCCTTGCACGACGCCATCGACGATGTCTTGCGGCGGCTTCGCATAACGCCAGACGGCAGCACCCCGGTCCCCGGCGTTTCGGCGGAACTCGGAGTACGCCGCGTGTTCACCAGCCGGTTCCCCTACGCCGTCGTCTACATCGTGCGTGCCGAAGTCGTCGACGTGATCGCCTTCGCCCACGAGAGCCGTCGCCCCAGCTACTGGTTGGACCGCATCCGCTGAAGGGAACCGCGAACCTAGCGCGGGTGATTGGTCCCGTGCCGTTTCGCACGGGCTGCCGGCGGGGCTTGCCCAACTGTGCGCCCATCGTCGACCATCAGCGCGGCATCGCCGAAGGCTGGTGCCGCGAGAGAGCCAAGGGATGAACAACCAAAAACCGCGCGTCCTCGTCGTCGACGACGAACCCAACCTCCGCAAGGTCCTCGGTGCGCTGCTCATGCAGGCCGGTCACGAGGTGGTGACCGAGCCCGACGGCGAGTCCGGTCTCGCTCGGGTCAAGAGCTCGCCGCGCGGGACCTTTGACGTGGTGATCTCCGATCTGCGGATGCCCGGCATGGACGGCATGCAGCTGCTGCGCTCGCTCGTCGCTGAGGACCCGGGGCTGCCGGTGATCATCCTGACCGCGCACGGGACCGTCGATACGGCGGTCGAGGCGGTCAAGGGCGGGGCCTTCGACTTCCTCGAGAAGCCCTTCGACCGCGATCAGATCGACAAGATCCTGACCAAGGCGATCGCCACCCGGCGGCTCTCGGGGCCGCGGACCGAGCCGGCGCCGGCGCCCGCTGGGCAGAGCCCGGCCGCGGACCTCGGCATGGTCGGGCGCAGCGACGCGATGACCACGGTCAAGGAGATGATCCGGACCGTGGCCGCGAGCCCGTCGACGGTGCTGATCACCGGCGAGAGCGGGACCGGCAAGGAGCTCGTCGCGCGGGCGCTGCACCTGGGATCCGACCGCAAGCAGATGCCCTTCATCCGGGTCAACTGCGCCGCGATCCCCTCGACCTTGGTCGAGAGCGAGCTGTTTGGCCACGAGCGCGGGGCGTTCACGGGCGCGGTCTCGGCCCGCCAGGGTCGGTTCGAGCTCGCCGACGGCGGGACCTTGTTCCTCGATGAGGTCAGCGAGATCCCGCTCGAGATCCAGGTCAAGCTGCTGCGCGCGATCCAAGAGTCGGAGTTCGAGCGCGTCGGCGGGGTCAAGACCCTCAACGTCAACGTCCGCCTGATCGCCGCGACCAACCGCAACCTCGAGGACGAGATCAAAGACAAGCGGTTCCGCGAGGACCTCTACTACCGGCTCAACGTCGTGCCGATCCACCTGCCGCCGCTGCGCGAGCGGCCCGAGGACGTCGAGCCCCTGCTCGAGCACTTCTTGCACCGCTCCAACGAGCGCCTCGCCAAGGAGGTCCGCGGCTTTGATTCGGAGGCGCTCGAGGCCCTGAAGAGCTACTCGTGGCCCGGCAACATCCGCGAGCTCGAGAACCTCGTCGAGCGCATGGTCCTGTTTGCGAGTGGCGAGCTGATCGGCGTCGACGAGCTGCCCGACTCGTTCACCACCGACGGCCCCGACGACGGCGACGACGGCGACGACGACGACGATGACGCCGACGGCGGCCTGCCCCGGGCGATCCGCCTGCCGCTCGACAGCCTCGGCCTCGATCTCAAAGAAGCGGTCAAGGCCGGCTCGCGTCGGATCGAGGAGGCGCTGATCCGCGAAGCCCTCGTGCAGACCGCCGCGAACGTCACCCGCTCGGCTCGCAAGCTGGGGATCTCTCGCCGCAGCCTCCAGTCAAAAATGAAAGAGCTCGGCCTGCGCGAGCAGATCACCAAGGCTGGCGGCACCGCTCCGGCCGACGACGACGACTGATCCAGCCCCCTTCGGCCCGAGAACCGCGCCCAACGCGTCGTCACGGGCCGCTCGCGGCCCCTGGTGCCACCCTCGTGCAGTCACCGCAAACACCCCCAAGGCCTCGCAGACGGGG
>Ga0114946_10001814_pt1 | contig 14664 bp, 24 predicted proteins | sample WalLakDeSediment_FD_88676 | JGI IMG/M metagenome (GOLD analysis project Ga0114946, IMG submission 88676) | Lake sediment microbial communities from Walker lake, Nevada to study Microbial Dark Matter (Phase II) - Walker Lake 11/02/13 Deep Sediment | ecosystem: Environmental > Aquatic >... | reverse complement strand
GCGGTGGGTGGATCTATCGTGATGTTGATGGACCCGAATGAATACTCATCCGGCGACAGTTGGGTGTCCAGTACAGGCGAAACGTGGACCCTCAACGGCACAGCAAAAATAACGAAAGAGTAAGACTATGAAATCACTATTAATCTTGTTAGTATCTTGTCAGGTCGCATTTGCTTCATGGAAGAACACCAACACGCTCGTAGAGGTTGAGATACTGTCATCCAGACTGGGGATGATGGCGAATCTTTCTTGGCCGCAGCACCAAGAGATTTATGAATCAGCGGGATGGTTGATAGTCACGCCTGCTGCTCCGATTCCTGAGGGCCATGAACTCAAGCCCAATGGACGCTCTGTAGTCCGCACAGAGACAGGATGGCAGGAAGTACTAGATGTTTGGACACATGCCGAAGCTGAAGCTGCTGCGATTGCTGCTGAGGCCGCACGTCAGACAGCTAAAGCCATGCCACTAAAGAACGCTGAGAACAGGATCGTACACTTCTTCCGCAAGTATATCCCCGGCATGTCTGAAATCACGAAGCTCCCTGATAATGCTGAACAGATTTCAACGGCATATCTCACGGCGATCTTTGATGCCGGAGAGGTGAACAGTTATGTTGCAATGAAGTCTATTCTTGAAGGTTGTGAACGCAACGTGACTATTGCTGGTGGAGAAGTTCATGATTCTAACTGGCATGATGATGCAGAATGGAAAGGAGAGGCAGAATGAACTGGAAATTATTGAAAAAGATTTGGGATTTGATTAGGGGCAAAAAGAAAGATCCTGATCCTGTGAAGCCGGAGCCTGTTGAACCAGACAAGCCGGTCAGTAACCGTTTTTTGTGGAAGCCTGTAGCTGAGGGCGGTGGACCGCTGGTTATATTGCTGCCAAACAAGTATAAAGGGAAAGTTACGGGGTGCCATATCACAGATGCCACAGGCTCAATAATCGAGAAGGGTAAGTTTGCGGGAGATGTTCATAACGGAGAGCGAGTCCACTATCGCTTCTCAAAACATGGCGCAGCCTACGGTCAGAATCTTACTGTTGTAGCAGTATTGCCTGATGGTGATGTTACGTGGCATATTCCAGATGGTGCCAATAGGGTAGAGAAGTAGAATATGCAGATCGTGACTAACTTGGAAAGGGGAGAACCCAATATGAACTGGAAATTATTGAAAAAGATTTGGGATTTGATTAGGGGCAAGAAAGATCCTGTAAATCCACAGCCTGATACACTGCCAGATGCTATTAACCCAGACGAAATTAAATGGCTAGGAGAAAATGTAGGAAAATGGGATAAAAAATATTCACTAAAAGTTTCATTAACTACATCAAAAATAATATATGACCAAGAAGGGACAAGTAATTGGACGCCTAAAAAGAAATCTGGCGGAGGAGATAACTTAGTTGGAAACCCATGGGTCATAGCAAAAATTAATGGACAATGGACAGCGGCGACGCATGAATGGATGAGGCCAAAACAAAAAGAAAAGGGCAAGCATACCGTAGATTATAGTCATATTAAACTACCAAACTATTTTCCGCCACCATGGACTCCTAGTATTGGCGAAGAATACGGGTTTCTAGTTTCCGGTTTATGCAGATGTCCAGTTAGAAATCAATTAGAAAGAACACAAATTATAAAGCTGGTTTGGAAGTAATATAAACGCATTAAGGAATATAATGATACAAGATCTTTGGGAACCAATAATGCAGTTAATAGGAAATGCGATTATAGGATCGTTTTTTATACTTTTAGTGTTGTTAAATAAACGTATTTCTGCATGGTTTCTAACTAGTATATGGGCCAAACTATCAGACGGGTATAGACATAGACTTAAGCGGTCTCTTATCGTAAATGATATGAAAATACGTGAAATTCTTATAGAGCTTAGAACATTAGTTAGTGCTGATAGGGCTTGTTTATTTCAATTTCATAATGGAAATACATTTACAACAAAAAATCCTATATGGAAGGTATCTAATACACATGAATCTGTTTCACCAGGAACATCATCAGAAATAGGAAAGCTTCAAGATATAAAGGCATCATCTTTAATTGAAACCTTGCGATGCTTTTGGGTGGATGATTATCCATTTGGCGTATATAAAATAGCACCAGAGTACTGTGGTGAATGTTCTAGTAAATTAAAACCATGTGATAAGAAAATATTATTTATTGATGTTTATGAGTTAGAAGATTGTTATTCAAAGTCATTATTAATAGAACAGGGGATAACATACGTTATTGATGTTCCAATTTTTAATGGGGATCAAAATTGTATTGGGTTTATATCTGTATGTTATTGTGATGAACATGATGTTGAAACACTAAAGAGAAATACAGATAAGATATGCAGAAATGCATCTCAAATTCAGTTTATATTATCACAAGGAAATTAAATGAAAGATATTAAATCAAAAACAAAGACAACTAAAAAATCCAAAGGCAACCCATTTAGGCTTCCACCACATGCATATACGTTTGTTGTGAGTACCCTATCACAAAAACATGGTTGGGCCATAAAACAATGTAAAATTCCTAGTACCTGGAATATAACCCAAGGCGAGGGTGAGACCGTAATGGTTATAGATACTGGTTGGTCTGACCATCATGATCTTGGCGATAATTGTATTAAGGGTAAAAATTTTTCTACTAGTAAAACCATAGACGATTTAGAAGGCCACCAAACTCACTGTATGGGTATTATAGCGGCAAAGAATAATGATATAGGTATGGTTGGCGTGGCACCAAAATGTAAGGTTGTTGCCGTTAAAGCATTAAATGATAATGGATCTGGTTCTTTTGATGCGGTTGCTAATGCATTAGAGTATGCTATAGAAATAAAACCAAGTGTTGTTTCTATGTCACTTGGTGCACCAACAACAACAAAACGAATTGAAGCTGCTATTAAAACACTATACGATATGAATATACCAGTAGTTTGTGCTGCTGGAAACGATGGCAAAGCAGGTGTAGACTATCCAGGAAAGTACCCCCAAACAATTGCTGTAGCGGCATATGACGAAAAAGGAAAAATCGCAAACTTTTCCGCAATAGGAGATGAAGTTGATTTTGCCGCCCCAGGTGTTGATATTTATTCTACTTTTTTGAATAATAGATATTCAATTTTATCTGGGACAAGCATGGCGTGTCCATTTATATCTGGTGTTATTGCACTATTAGTATCTAAACATAAGAAACAAGAAGCAGATGGCGGAACAAACGATTGTAAAACAGTAGAAGAAATTAAACAGCATCTATTAAAATATACAATAGATAAAGGATATGTAGGTAAGGATGTTAATTGGGGCTATGGTATAATAGATGTAGAAACTATGCTTCTAGCAAAGAATGATGCGTCACTAAATCTTCCTATTTATACTGAGCCAGAAACAGTAGTAAAAACACCACCAAAACGTAAATCCTTATGGCAGAAGATATTAGGTCTGTTTAAGAAATAATATTAGATCTATTGACTTCCCTCCCGCAAAGTGATACTATAGTTTCAGCGTGGAGGACAGCAATTATAGATAATAAATATACGATTATCTATTGACTTCCCTCCCGCAAAGTGATAATATACTTATAAACATAGGAGTAATAATGTCATACAAATGCGATAATTGTAAAGAGATAAGATATGGAACAGAACTTAAACACGTAGCAGAAATTAGAAATGTTGTCTATACTAGAGTGTTTGAGAGGTTTGATAGACGACAGAATAAAGTTGTTTCTAATTATGATGCGTCTTTTAATGGGACCGAAATAGTAAAAGAGAAGCGTCTTTGTGAAAAGTGTCACAAAGAAATAGAGAATACTACACCGATTAATAAAACCACAAAAGACGTAACCTTTGTTGGTATAAAGCGAAGACCCGCAGATAATGATAAGGAAGAATCTGATAACGAAGGTCGTAAGGGTAGAACACGGGACAGATACAAGGATAGAGATAACGAAGATAATCCAGAAAAGTATGGAGATGTTGATCTTAAGGGACTTAAAGAAAAATTTGAAGAAAGGAGGTAAAATGCCACAGTTAAAGATACAAGATGTAAAACAACAAGTAGAAGACCTTGAAAAGAAGTTGGATGCACGACTAGATTCTCTGATAGCAGAAGTTAAGGCGTCTGTAGTTAGCACCAAATCAGAAAATCCGGGTCTAAAAGAGTTGGTACGGACTGTTGAACAATTGAATAATGACTTGAGGGGACATATTGCTGTATATAATAAACATATTATGCAGCAACATGCACCAAAAGTAAGAGTTAGGTAAGAGTTAGATACGTATTAAGTAGTGTTAAGAAGTGTTAATAAAAGAAAGGACAAAGAGATGAGAAAGTTCGAGATCCCAAATGCAAAGAGTAAGAAGGCGTTTCCAAGGGCAGAGTATCTTGGAGAAGAAGTAGTTGTTCGTGGTGTTGCTCATATTGATGAGGCACAGCGGGTATATTACAAGGTGCGTCCGGTTGGTGCTCGTGAAGGAAATAGGGCTGTTCGGTGCGATAAATTGATTGCGCTGTAATAAGTATCTTGTGTGTGGATAGGGAACACAAACCTATCCACACATGACATAGTAGCATAATCTAGTGCTATGAGATACTTTCTCATGGGTAGGAGTGTAAGTCTCTTCTATGTCATCAATGTTATCTATTTGTACGACAGTAAAAAATCGTTCTAAAATTACAGTGGATAATAAACAATTACTATTGTTTCCCAACTGTATAAAGTCATTGGCTAGTTCTCTAACACTTGGTGTTGATGTAGAATTAGTAATTTCAGACTGGCAATCAGATGATTGGAAAATTTCGGAATGGATTTTAGATGCAATTCCCTATATTCCAATACATATAATTACCATTGTTGGTGAAGGGTTTTCAGCAGGTAGGGGGAGAAATATAGCAGCAAAACACGCCAAAGGAGATATTTTATTTTTCATGGATGCTGATATGATTGTAAACAGGGAAGTTATAAATCATGGAATATTAAAAGTATCAGATGGTTATGTTTATTATCCAACAGTACTATATGAAACTGATGGTGGAAAACAAATAATACATGAGGGTGGGGGTAATGTATTTATGAGTGCTGACATGTATCGGGAATCTGGGGGTTGGCCGGAATTTTATAAACATGGATTTGAAGACACAGATTACGCCTCTACACTCAAAAAAATATCAAAAATACACACTAACGAAAATATATCAATATTTCATCAATGGCATCCACAGACAACAGAATTTAAAAATCTGTATGCAAAAGAAGATCCACAAGTAGACTTGAGAAAGCAGCACTATCAAAGTATACAAAATAAACAGTCAGAAAACATTATTACAGCTATAGATTTTATATTGAATACAGACCCAAACACTACACATCATAACTTGAACAAACCTATTAGGGCAAATAACCGGAGTTTTATATGATTAAATTAAACATAGACAACAAGCCATTAGAAACCATATTAAAGGACTTAGCAATTGGTTTGGAATCTGCCAAAAGCAGGATTGACAAGCAAGATCTTCTGATAGGTAATTTAGAGAATGTTTTATTACAACAAAAGTCAGAAATTGTAAGATTACAGTCACAAATAATAGAGATTCAAACCGCCGAAACAAACGAGAGAAGTTCTATATGGGGGTTCTTAACCGGATGGGCTAAAAAAGAACCAAAATTAGACGATAAACCAGTATCAAGGATGACTGAAAGTTTGATCGTTTTAGATAAATAATTAAAGGAGATACTTATGGCAAAGGTTTATATTAGAGCGTTTAGTAAGGTTCCGTATGATACTAGAAGTTATATGTCCGCTGTAGACACCTTATTTGCAGAGGCTAGTGCCGATATTGGTGGTGGATGGACTTCTTCAAATGTACAATTTATTGATAGTGGAAGCTTTATTACAATGTTTATTGTATACGATTGATTTATGAAAAATAACCATCATACTTATAGCAATGGGGGGTGCATGAAGTAACTTTCATGTCCATATTGTTGTATTTACCCCCTGTTTTTACAGGGGTTTTTTATTGTTGACATTTTTATAAATTTTGTATAGATTGTTATTAACAGTGATACAAATATGATATCAAAAAACATACGTGAGCGTGAAAATATGAGGGAATATAGTTTTAAGGATAGTAATTATGAGGATTATTACTTTAGATATACAAAAGAAAATAAATCTAAAAAATCTTCTGGACATTGGGAAGAGTATGGGTTAAAGTATCTTAGAAATACAGAAACGGGACAGCTAGTACGTAAGGATAAACTGTCAAAGGTTATTGAGGAGTTGTTTATAGAACGTTTGTAATGGTGGTAGTGGTGTAGTGGCTCTGCACGTCTGACTGTGAATCAGAAGGTGGCGGTTCGATCCCGCTCTATCACCCCAATAAAGAAAGAGTTATAAATTATGCAAAAAAATTCATATGATGTTGCGTTGTTTGATGTTAATAAAAAAGTAAACCCTGAGGAAAACGAAAAGCTTATAAACGAAATTGCAACCGCAGGAGAAAATAAGGATGAACTTGCGTGGAAATTGGCGCAAAATAACTATCCGTTAATACCGTCCATTATAAATAAGCAGTTTACCAGCCAGATTGATCAGTATTCACAAATGTTATCTGATGGAATGGTAGGGCTTTTTAAGGCATGTAAAAACGTTAAAGAAGGAACACAAAACAAAGTATTTGCTTGTTATGCCAGCAGATATATTTTTGGTCATATATTAGATGGTGTAAATGAACGCCGTAGTGTTATTCATTATCCAAGGTCTACCAGCAGGAATAATGATGTTTACTTGGATACGCTTTCTTTTGAGACAAAAGAGTTTAGTTGTGAAGCAGATCAGGATAATCTTTTAAAGAAGAGTGACGGAGACTTTTGTAAAACGTTTCTACAGGATACTATGGAAGCACACGAAAATAATAAGACAGATAAGAGGAGAGCATTTTTTACTGATAAGTGTAAACAGGTTATGAAGTCTATTGCTACTTCCGAAAGTTATGATGACCTGCATAAAAGTATTGGTGTTACAAAACAAAGAATAGAACAAATCAGGCAAGATATTTTTTCCTATATGGTACAACAGTTACGGGATTGTAGTAAAAAGGAACAGAACGAGTTTTTTTCGGTTGTATTTAATGGTAAGTACAGTGTGGATAATCCACCGCCGTTTTCCGCATGGAGGAAGAGAATTTGGGATAATGTTATGACATCCAAACGTGGTGTATATAAACGGTGTTCCAGATATACTCCAAAGGGAATGGCTAGAAAATTAACGGAAGAGTAATATGAAAGTAGAATATTTCAAGAAGAATAAACTTAATGAATATATTTCTGGGCATGATACATGGATAAAAATGCAGCAGTGTGATTTAGGATTGGAATGTTTAGCAAATGGAACATATCTGGTTTTAAAAGATAGGCTTGGTACGAGGGTTGGCAAAATATTGACAAAAGAAGACGTATTTTTGGAGGGTTTATAGTGAATATATATTTTATATCGGACACACATTTTGGGCATTATAACATTATAAGACATTGTACTCGCCCGTGGCCACAGGAAACGCATGATGATATGCTTATTCAAAGATGGAATGCAATAGTTAGTAAAAAGGATATTGTATATCATCTTGGTGATTTTGCTATGTTTAAATCTATTGATTGTGAAAATAGAATGAAAGCATATAGGAAAACTCGTATGGCTCTTAATGGAAAGATTCATCTCGTTGTTGGAAATCACGATAAAATGAGCCAGGATGTTTATAATTGTTTTACAGAAGTATATCCAGGTCTTAAAGATATTGTAATAGACCATAATAAGATTACGCTTTGTCATTATCCTATGAGAAGCTGGAATGGCAGCTTTCATGGGTCCTATCATATTTTTGCTCATGTTCATGGCAGGCTGGAAAATGTTGATACGGGGGTTTCTTGCGATGTTGGTGTAGATGTTCCAGAGTGGAATTATGCACCGGTTGCATGGGAAACACTTAAGATAAAGCTTGACAAAAAGAAAGAAATATGGAATAACAAGTACACAAAGATATGAAACATCCTGCTTACATAGTAAAATTTAATGAAGATAACATTCCTTCGGGTGTTATTTCAGCCATAATTTATAAAAATATAAATACCAGATATTATAATGCAAAATATATAGTATTTGCAAATGGCGATGTCGTAGATGTAAAATCAAAGGATTTATTTCATGGTCGTATGATTACGTCTATGAGATTAGGTGCACGAATAGAGGTTATGTCAACTAAGACTTTTAGGTTTAATCATATTATAGGAAATAATGGTTATCCTATAACAGAGTGTTTATTTTATAATGAAAAAGAATTTATAGACGAATTCTTTGCAGAACTATTTTAGGTGTATAATGCTTACTTTATATGAGACTAGTAATAATAAGATTTTATATGACACTGATAAATTGCGTACTATAGGAATGTATAGCAAATACTATTTAGGTTGGATATGGACTGAAGACCTAATTAAAATGGAGAAGGAATACGATAAAACAGAATTTGAGTATGTCTTATCAACAGCACAACATTCTAAATTATCATTATTAGATCCATACACAACGATTAACTATGAAACCTGGGAAGATTTTATATTAGATCAACTTTAGTACAAAATATTCTAAATTAATCAAAAAGAACGCAAATGAAGTAGATATTCAGATTATTGGTATTTAGTTGTTGACAATTTAAAGAGTTTGTGTGATACTCTCTTAAGTTAGTGAGATACACAAAGTATTTTTAAAATATTGTTGACATTTTAAAATATTATGATATAGTATTAGAAACGATAGAAAAAGAAGCAGTTTGAGTAAATAATTAGAGGTAAGAATATGACTATAGGAAGACAAGAAATTACAGGTTGTGAAGCAACCCAAGCCCCCGTGCAGGGGCCAGGTTGTAGCGGGTGAGGTCTGCCTATATAGGTAAATTTAACCCGCTAGAAATAGCGGGTTTTTTGTTTTAATTGTTGAATGAAATGTCCCATTAGTTTAATAGGAGAATGCTAGACCTTCACTCTGGCGGCGTGGGAGCGTAACCCACATGGGATACCAATTTGTTGGAAATATTAAAGGCTTATTGAATGGTGTGCCTGAAACACCAGACGCCGTGGAAGTCACGCATAGAATATTCTATATGGCACTCTTTGGGGGTGGATAGACCAACAACGTGAAGAAAGTTCGTATACTTTTGGCTCCAAAAAAGTAAATAGTTATATGAAACAGAAAAAAATTAAAATATGTAGTATTTGTAGTGAAAGATTTGAAAATGGTAGAGTATATTCAAATCATGTTAGATGGAAACATAAAGTTAAAACAATTAAATGTAAATTTTGTGGAGAAATTTTTAGTTGTGGTATAAAACAACACGAACCTACTTGTCTACATAACCCTAAAAATATAAGATATTGTAAAGAATGTTGTAAGCAAATATTAAACTATGATGCTAAAACGTTTTGTAATAGTAGTTGTTCAGCAACATATAATAATAAAATAAGAGTAAAAAACTTTAAACCGAAACAATCAAATTGTTTAATGTGTGGAACATCATTGGTTTCTGTTATAAACAAAAAACAATATTGTAAATCGTGTATAAATAAAAGACAAAATTCTTATATGAATAAAACAACGTTTAATTGTAAATGTCTAATTTGTAGTAAACAATTTGAACATGTAGGTAGAAAAGTAAAAACGTGTAGTTTTATATGTTATAAAAAATTATTAAGTCAACAATCAAAGGCCAATGTTAATTGTGGTGGGGATACTAATTATAAAAAATATTATTACAAAGATATTTATATGGATTCAACGTGGGAATTAGAAATTGCTAAATGGATGGATGGTGAGGGTATAGAATGGGAACGTTCACGAAAAATAATGTTTTGGTGGACAGATATTAATGGTAATAAAAGGCGATATTATCCAGATTTTTATTTACCAAAATATAATATTTATTTAGACCCAAAAAATAAATATCTTTTATCTAAAAGTTTATATAAATTAGAACAAGTTAAAAAAGAAAATAATATTACATTAATATATGGTGACAAAGATTATGTAATACGGGCCGTTAGTGATAAAAGATAGCACGAAAGTTTTGCAAACTTTCAGAATCGGGGCAGTACCGATACGGTCCACCATTTTATAGCAGGACCTGGTGTAAAGGAAGCATGGCAGTTCTGGAAACTGGCGGTGAGATATCATAATTCTCGGTCCTGACCAATTTACGACCTGTAGACTAGACGTGGGCAGGAAATCGTACGTATAAATCCACAACTAGTGACTGCGGGAGAGACCGCACAAAATTTTAATGCACCTATCTTCTAAAGGTTTAGGAAAATTGTCTGATACACAATGAATGATTGTTCAATTCAATCTAGGTGCACCAATTTCTCGGAGTGTAGTTCAAAAGTAGAACGCTTGTTTTGGGAACAAGAGGTTGAGATTGCAAAATTCTCCACTCCGACCATAACTTATTGATAATCAACGACTTATGCTGGTATAGTATAATAGAAAGAAAACAGATTTTACCGATCTTATCATAGATACAAATGGTTGATGGCCTTTCTCTCAAGGACAACCTGAAGACATAGAGGGGGGCAGATCGGTATTTATTTAATGCACCACTAGCTCAATTGGTAGAGCATTTCGTTGCCAACGAAAAGGTTACCGAATCATACTCGGTGTGGTGCTCCAGAGGAGGAAGAGCGTGGGATCATAGCCCACTCGCTTGTAATACAGGCGATAGTTTAATGGAAAACATCCTCCATTTATTGCCCTATGGTGTAGAGGTTGCACATTTGTCCCTGAAACAAAAGGATATGGATCGTTACCATGTGGGGCAGCCAATTTGGAGAGATGTGGGTTCGAGACCTACAACCGGACCAATCCGGTTTAGCTTAACTGGTAAAGCCTCCAACGATATGGGCTTATGGTATAAAGGTTATTACGTTGGGCTTTGAACCCGAAAATTTCTGTTCGATTCAGAATAAGCCTGCCAATTTAGAAAGGAATTATGTTTATAAATATAAATGACATTAGGGCTGTTAGGCGTAAGCCTTGTATAGATATAACAAAAGAAGTTATTATCGGTCCGTCTCCATGGGAAAAATATCTAGCAGAAAAAGAAAGACAAAAAATGCTGCCGATGATAATTGATAAGAAAGATAAGAAGTAATATTGATTATAGTGCCTCTGAAACATTTATTAGATGATGTCCTGCCTTGTAAGCAGGGGAATCCAGAGCGTTGCTGGACAGAGGCCCCAAAATAACGCTAGATTAGTTTATATGGTAAAATTTTTCTTTGGTAAGGAAAGGAATCGGATTCAAGCTCCGAATCTAGCTCCATTATAAAAACTGTTTATAATATGTAATTGACTAGACCTTATAGATATAAACTGCTATAGTATGTATATAGAGGTATGTCGTATATCGAGGTGTTAATGGCTAAACAGTAATAACCTACGCTGGGGTTAATAAGGTGAAGAAGACGGCCATCTTCTTCTAAACATGGAAAGGGCCTTATTTGTCTAAAATCCCAAGCCGACACTTTGGTTGCGACATGCCTTTTTTGCCCGTTTAGTTCAACGTCAGAACGTCGCACTCGTAATGCGAAGACATCAGCTAGACTCTGATAACGGGCTCCATAATAGGATGTTATGAAAAAACGTAAATATAGTTATAAGTTATATGTTTGGAAAAACGAACCGTGTTATAGGTGGATAGAAAATAGCGAAGGTTTTCTAGTATACCATTATGATTGGGATAAAAAAACGTATATTTATGATGGTACTAGTAAGTTGAAATTTAAGTATTTTAAAATTCCGATTAATCAGATGAGTATTAAAAAACTTAAAACAGAAGATATATTTTTAATGAATTTATAGTAATGCGTCATTGGCCGAAAATTGAGGCACTTGCCTTCCAAGCAAGTATAAGTCGGAGAGTTACCGACATGACGCTCCATTTTGAATGCGCCTGTCGTATACTGGTTATTACGGATGTCTTATACACATCTCAAGGTAGTTCGATTCTACCCAGGCGTACCATTTTAATGATGCCGTGACCCGAATGGCTAGGGACGAAATTGCAACCTTCGTTTATGTCAGTTCAAATCTGACCGGCATCTCCAATTTTTATAACTAGAGGGGTTTAATGATAGACGAAGATCGTATACCTAGAGAATATGTATGTAGAACTTGTAAATGTCGAAGAACGTTTTGTTGGGAAAATAAAAATGGTCTTGGATATACATGGTATTGTTCTAAATGCGGTGGAACACAAAGAATTATTTCTAAAAATTATATAGATTATAATGGAGATGAGTGGTGTTTACTTACATTTGAAAAGTATAAAATGGCTGGTGGAATGGGGCATGGAATCTTAAAGATATTTAATTCTTTAAAGATTCCTTGTAGGCGAGCAAACCGTTCTAATAAAAAATCTAAATGTATGGGGGTTCTCGTAAGGGTTGAATATTATACAAAGGCAAAAAGCATACTTCCTCTTATTAGAAGATCTTGGGAACAAGAAAAAATACGAAGAGGATAAATTAACTATCTAAATTTGATGCAGGATTGGTGGAATGGAATCACACCTCGCTTACACCGAGGAATCGGGGGATCAAAACCCTCATCCTGTACCAAACGCCCCTGTAGTGAAATTGTATATAACGCCACTCCCCTACAGTGGAGATCTGAGTTAGAGTCTCAGCAGGGGCACCATATGACATAATGAATATTAAATAAAATAATCTTCTTTAGACTAAATACTTATAAGGAGATTATTTTATGAAAAAGTGTAAATGTTGCGGAGAAGAATTTAAAACAACTGTAATAATCGAAGGAAAACGTAGATTTTTATCAGGAAGAAAGTATTGTTTAACCTGTTCTCCGTTTAATATGCACAATACAAGAACCCCCAAGGTTAATTTAAAGGACGGTTATAGAATATGTTCAGAATGTAATAGGGAATTACCAAAAGACAGGTTTTGGAAACGTACTAAAAATTTATATCAGTCTAGGTGTAAAGATTGTTTATATGAATACCAGCAAAAAAGAAGAACACTCTTAAAAAATGATGCAATTAAATATAAGGGGGGTAAATGCGTCATTTGTGGGTATAATAAATGTAATGAAGCATTGGATTTTCATCATTTAAATCCTGACAAAAAGGATTTTAACATTTCGCATATTAAATCTAGAACCCTAAACTCTTTGATTTCCGAGCTTGACAAGTGTATACTTTTATGTTCTAATTGTCATAGAGAGTTACACGGAAAGGGTTTAATACACCAATAGTCTTATAGGGGTGTATCGGGCTTGTCTTCTAAACAAGTTACCGTAACTGGACGATGCGGGTTCGACCCCCGCCACCCCTACCATTGCGAGAATAGTTCAAAAGTAATTTTTAGATAACATACTGCCCCTATGGTGAAATGTATATCACGTTACGCTACGGACGTAAAAGTTTGGGTTAGAATCCTGATAGGGGCACCATTTTAGAGTGTCATAATACCCTGTTCGTCTAACGGTTAGGACGTTAGATTCTCGATCTAATAATACGAGTTCGATTCTCGTACAGGGTACCAATAAATAATTGTTGACTTTTTATCTTATTTTGATACTCTCTTAATAGGAGTAATAAATGAATCGTGGTGCTTCTATTATAACTAATTTCGGGTGTGACACTGGATGCAAGTATTGTATTTGGAATAATCACCCACTAAAAGAGTGCCACACATCTTTATTATCAACAGATTGGGATAAGCTTACTGCGTTTATTACACCCTATGAGAAGATAAGCATATCAGGTGGTGGTGATCCATTCTATGATTATAATACTCATAAGCCCTGGTTTGATAAATTGTGCAGTGTTTATAGTGGAAAAATAGATGTTCATACATCAAAAATATTACCCAATACAGAGTTAACAAGATTTAATAAGATAGTGTTACACGAAAACTACGAATCATTTAAGATGCATTTACCGGAAATTAGATCTATTAAGAACCCGTTACGCCTTGTTTTTGTTGTTACGAATCAACTAACTATTGAGAAAATAGATGACATAATAAGCAAGCGTAGAGAGCTTTCTTGTCAGTTGTCGTTTAGAGAATTATATGAATCGGACAATAATTTGATAAATATCTATAGATATATTGACAGTATAGCAAAAATAGAAAATATTATGTTTATTAAACAACGTGATTATAACATATATTTTATGCCTGACAATAGCATTAGAAATACGTTTATGGGGAATAATGAAAAACAATGACACAAAAAAATTAGAGCTTATATATGAGTTTGTTGATCCGTCTGCCGGAAGTGTATTAATTGATGTTTGGGAAAGCAATACAGACAAAAGTATAGTTCATACTTTGTCTTGGGACCCAAAAAACAATGTATTTATTGATGTCTCAAAGGACAAAACAGGAAATGTTATTGAGAGAAAAGAGATAGATGGTAAAGACATAGACAAATATTCTAAGTGGTATTCTCAAGAAGTGTTAACAAAGATGAAAGAAGTACAGGCACGATAAACAATAAGGTAATAAATGAAATATAAGAATGCGTTTTATCTTCCTAGCGGTAGGGTGTTTTTATTAGAAACAGACGATTTGTATAAAATCG